>Ga0307409_100001206_pt1 | contig 12421 bp, 12 predicted proteins | sample 322Ometagenome_2_FD_203888 | JGI IMG/M metagenome (GOLD analysis project Ga0307409, IMG submission 203888) | Maize rhizosphere microbial communities from greenhouse at UC Davis, California, United States - 322HYB-O-2 | ecosystem: Host-associated > Plants > Roots > Rhizosphere > Soil | place...
CGGTCGCCCGCCAGGTCGGAGCCTGCCGGCGCGAGCTTGGCCGACACGCTGGCCCAGGTCCTTGACCGTTGGCTCACGACGACGCCGTCCCCAGCGGAGCCACCGAGGAGCTAAGGATGCCCCTGTTGCAACGCGTTCGCGTTCCCCATGCCGCCGCAGATCTCTCGCCGGACTTCCTCGCCGCGCGCGCGGGTGGGCTCGCCGGCGCCGAGGACAGCGTGGCAATCCATGGGGGAGCCGTGTACGTCATCACCGACGAACACGGCGGGCGGCGGCTCCACGAGGAGCGCGATGGCCGGTTGTGCCTGGTGCCGCCCGCGGGTCGCTGGATCAGCCGCCTGAGCACCGACGAGGGCCTGACCGCCTGGGAGGGTAGCCCGCTGTCGGATCAGACCAGCGCCCGATCGCTCGAGGGAAGCAGGTGGCGCCCGTCCACCGTCCATTCACGACCGCGGTCCATCACCGTTTGGAACCACGCGCGCACGGTGTCCCTTCATGCGCGCCGTCGATCGCCGGGTTTGAGCGTCTGCGGCGTGTACGACCATGAACGCGAGGCCGTGGCCGCACAGTGGGTCGAACCTCTGATGGGTCGACCGATCTGGGCCGACGAGACATTCTGGCTGCTGTACGAGGCGTGGCCCCACCAACAACTGGTCGCGTTGCACCGCGAGACCTTCGATGTGGTGGAGCGGCACGAGCTTCCGGTCGGCCGGCTCGCCAGCCTCGCTTCGGCCCCGGGACGGATCGCCGCGATCTGGAGCGACGCGTGGACGCCGGCGTCGCTGATCCTGGCGACCTCGGTATCGGACCTGCTCGCCCAGATACACCGGCACGAGGTCACGCGGGAGTCGAACGCCGACGTGCCGTACACCGAGAGCATCACCGATGTCGCTGGCGTGCCGTCCATGACCTACACCCCGTATCGGGCGCCGACCGGCACGATTGTCCTGCTGCACGGTGGGCCGCACTTGGTCTCGTGGCCGACGTTCTCTCCACTGGTCGCGTTCCTGTGTCGCCAGGGGTGGCGGGTGACGCGGCCGAACGTGTGCAGCAGTGCGATCGCGTCCCGTCGGGCGAGCGCAGCGAAGTTGGGCATCGATGACGCCGGCGAGGTCGCCCGCATCGCGGCCGCGCACGATCCGTCAGGGCCGGTCGTGATCGTGGGCTGGAGCTACGGCGCCTACCTCGCGGCGAGGTCCCTGAGCTTCGGCGCGCGGCCGCGGGGACTTGTCTGCCTCTCGGGTTTCCTGCACCCGCGCGTCATCAGCGGTTCCACCAACGCCTCGATCAACCGGTTTACCGGCCGGGTGCCCCTGCCGCCCACATGTCTGCCCCGGGACCTACCGGTCCTCGCGATCCATGGCGTACACGACGACCGCGTCCCGTACGAGAGGCAACGCGACGACGTGGTGGCGCTGGCGAACGGTCGTTGCGTTCCGCTGCCGGGCGAAGGCCACGGCATACAGACAGACCCGGGAGCGGCCACGGCGTACTCGGCACTCGCTTCCTGGCTAACCGGGCTTTAGGCCGACGGAGGAAGGGAAGGGTCATGTTACTCGGGACGAACGTCACCTCCGCCGCGAATCTTCGGGATGGCGAGAGGTTCTTCGCAGCGGGCTTGGTGGACTTCCACGAGCTCCTGATCGACAACTTCGTGCATCTCGACCCGAACGCGGTCGCGCGGCGCCTGGCCGATCGGCCGGTCGGCCTCCACATCATGGTGTCGAGGTTCCTCGACCGGGACCGCGACGAACTGGCCCGGCTGGGCAACCGGCTTCGACGGTTCGTCCGGACCCTGCGCCCGATCTACGTCTCCGACCACCTCGGTCACTATGAAGTGGACGGACGGCTGCTGCCCGAACTTGTCGAGGTCGACTACAACGATCGGAGCCTGTTCACCGCGATCGCCCGGTGGCAGGACATGCTCGCCTGCACGCTGCTCCTGGAGAACTTTCCGTCGGGGTCCGACAACGGACGGGGCCAGGTCGAGTTCTTCGAGGAACTCACCCGTCAGGTCCCCGTGCTTCCCCTGTTCGACCTGTCCAACGCGGTGATCGCGGAGAAGAACGGGGGCGCGGTCACCGAGGACTGGCTGTGCTCGTCGCTTCCGCTCTCGGCGTGCCACATCAGCGGGTACCGGACCTCCGCCGTCGATCCCGACCTGCTCATCGACTCGCATGACTGTGCGATCGCGGAGGACTCCTGGAGGTTCCTGTCCGAGACTCTGAGCCGCCGCGGCGCGCCGGACACTCTGGTCGTGGAGCGGGACGTCCAAGGGGACACGGAGAACTGGGCCGCCGATCTCCGTCAGGCCCGCCGGCTCTGCCTGACCGAAAGCCGACCATGATCGCCTTTCCGTCTCCCCGGCATGTGCGCGACCTGGCCTCCGGAACCCGGGAGCACACGCTCGCGTCGCTGGCGCTACGAACCCTGCGGCGGGACCTGCTCGGCCGGTGTGAACGGCTGCGCGATCGGCTGGGCAAGGACACCACCCGGTGCTTCGGGGAGTTCGTCGACGTCGCGCTGGCGGCCGGTCACCCCATGGACTGGACGCTGCACCTCGACTTCGGGGTCTTCTGCGGCGTCGACGAGCCACACCTCTGGGACGAGCTGTGCGTGGCCGCTGCCCGCCGCTGGGTCCGCAGCAGTTCATGCGGTGAGTCGTGGCTCGCCGTGAGCTGCGCCGCCTCGCCCGACCGGGTGGTTGTCGGCCTGCGAGCCAGGTCGCTGGACGACGGGCCCGCCGTGTTGCGCGGAAGCCAGCGCGTCCGGTCGCACCTCGATCAGCCGTTCCGCTATCAGACGGGCGAGGGCCCGTTCACCGAACTCGGGACCGACTGGCGCCCGTACCGTCCTCGGATACCACGACAAGGAGTGCCGAGATGACCACCACGTCCACACGTGCTCCCGTGATCTCAACGGCCTTCATCCTCGCCTGGTTCGGCGCCAACCTCTCGGTGACCGGCGATGAGATCCTGAACTTCGCGCTGTTGGTCAACGCGGCCCACGGCACGGGTTCCGTTGGCATCCTCGGCTTCCTGGTTGGCCTGCCGGCACTCTTCGGCGCCTGGATCGGCGCGTGGATCGCCAAGCGGAAGGAGCGGGCCAACCACATCCTCGTCGGTAGTGCCGTACTCGGAGCGGTCGTCGTCGGAGTGCTGTGGCTCCTCTGGACCGGGACGTACCTCGTCCTCGTCACCTACGCCGCGGTCTTCATGCTGGGCATCCTCAAACTCACCACGTGGACCACCTGGCAGTCCTCGGTTCCCGACCTCGCGAACACCGACAACCCCGACGAGATCAGACGCCTCATGGGGTGGACCGTGACGTCGTTCGGGGTGGGAGCCGCATTGGGCCCGTTCATCGCTGGAAGCCTCGCCTCCATGCTGGACCGGCGCAGCCTCGTCCTTGTGGACGGCATCACGTTCGTGCTGGCCGCCCTGCTCGTATTGCCGGCCGCGCGTCGGCTCTTTCGGAACAGCGGCCCGAGGGACACCGTCCGGGCCGCCGCCGGCGACGACGGTCGGGACCGAGCCCGCTGGTGGGAAGGCGTTCGCCTGATCTTCCGCCAGCCTCTCGTGCGGACACCGACACTGTGCCTGGCCGCCACCAACTTCGTGACCTTCGGCGTGCTGTTCTCGATTCCGCTGGTACTCCTCGAGAAGGGCATGTCCGATCGGATGATCGGATGGGTCTGGTCGACGTTCATGGCCGGAAGCCTGGTCGGATCGGCCGCCAGCACCCGGTTCCGCAACGACCGGATGTTCCGCGTCTACCTGGTCGGCGAACCCGCGGTACGCGCGCTCGGGCTGGTGGCGTTGGCGATGGCCACCACGCCGATCGGCGTCCTCGCCGGAGCGGCGCTGTTCACCATTCCCCAGGGCATGGGCCGCGTGGCGCGAGAGAGCAACATGGCGACAACCTTCGAGGGCGCCCAACGCTTCCGCGTCCTCGGCGCCTATCAGACGATCATTCGGGGCGCGATGCCGCTCGCTCCGCTGGTGATGGGCACCGTCGTGCTGGACCTCGGGTCGACCACGTTCCTGCTGGGTGCCGCGGTCCTCCTGACGGGATTCTCGGTGGCGGTCTCCAGCGACCGCTCGCTGCGCTCGGCCATGCTCGCCCGGACCGCGGCCAACGCAATCAGATGACACAGGGGGCTCGATGCTGAAACCCTCCGGAACAGTGGACGTCGCGAAGCCTCCGGCCGCCGACGCGCGCACCGCGTTCGCCCACGTGGCGAAGAGCGTCTCGGTGCTGACCGCGGTCTCCCCGCACGGCCCGAGCGGCATGACGGTCAGCTCGCTCTGCGGCCTGACGCTGTGCCCGGCCCGGCTACTGGTCTCCGTCCAGACCCGCTCGCGGACGTTCGCTGCGCTAACCCAAAGTGGACGATTCGCGATCAGCGTCCTACCCGACTCGGGTCGGGACATCGCCAGCCTGTTCTCGCAACCTCAGTCGGTCGCCAAGTTCGCCGGGGCACACCTCGCCTGGGTGACGGGGCTGCCGGTGGTCGCCGAAGCCGTCGCCTGGTTCCTCTGCCGCCTGGAGTACACATATCCGGTGGCCGACCACACCATCGTGGTCGGTCGGGCGCACGCCTGGGGCGTACCCGGTGGTGCGCCACTCGTTCGGTACGGTCGGGAGTACTGGGGCCTGGCCTCGCAGAGATCGGTGGAGGGATGAGTAGGCGGACGGCGTTGTCCGGGTTCCCCGAATGGCTTCCCCAGCAACGCATGATCGAGCAGTGGTTCATCGAGCGGATACGACACACATTCGAGCTCCACGGCTTCGCGCCACTGGAGACCAGGGCGGTGGAGCCAATTGATCAACTGTTGCGCAAGGGCGACACCGCAAACGAGATCTACGCCATACGCCGACTGGCCGACGACGGGTCCGATGACGCGACACTCGGTCTGCACTTCGATCTCACCGTGCCGTTCGCCCGGTACATCATGGAGAAGGGCAGCCACCTGCAGTTCCCGTTTCGTCGCTACCAGATACAGAAGGTCTGGCGCGGGGAGCGCCCGCAAGAGGGTCGTTTCCGCGAATTCCTCCAGGCGGACATCGACGTCATCGACCGGGGCCGGCTGGCCTTCCACCACGAGGTCGAGCTGCCGCTGGTCATCGCGGACGCCCTGCGTGGCCTACCGATTCCCCCGATACGCATGCATGTCAACAACCGAAAGCTGTCGGAAGGATACTGTCGGGGGCTCGGCCTACCCGACCCGGCGGAAGCGATCCGGATCATCGACCGGCTGGAGCGGGCCGGCCCCGATGCCGTCCGGGGGCACCTGGTAGCCGCCGGAGCCACGGCGGCCCAGGCCAAGGCCTGCGTCGCGTTCGCCGGCATCCAGGCGACCGACACGTCGTTCGTCGAGGCCATCGGCGCCCTCGGAGTGGCGGATCCCCTGCTCGATCAGGGCATGTCCGAGCTCGTCGCCGTGATGCAGGCGGCCGCCGAGCAGGCACCGGGGCTGATGGTCGCCGACATGAAGATCGCCAGAGGACTGGATTACTACACCGGCACCGTCTATGAGACCTTTCTCGACCACCACGAAGAGCTGGGATCCGTATGCTCCGGCGGACGCTACGACGACCTCGCCGGCTCGGACGCCGACCGGTTCCCCGGTGTGGGCTTGTCGATCGGCGTCAGCCGGCTGCTCAGTGAGCTGTTCCGACGCGACCACCTGGTCGTTTCCCGGCAGGTGCCGACGTGCGTTCTGGTGGCCGTACCCGAGGAGCGGCTCCGACCGGCGTGCGCGCGCATCGCGGACGCGTTGCGCCGACGCGGGATCCCGACCGAGGTGGCGCCGACCGCCGACAAGTACGGCAAGCAGATCCGCTACGCCGATCGTCGCGGCATCCCCTACGTCTGGTTCTGGGACCCAGCGTCGAACGTCGATATGGTCCGGGACATCCGATCGGGCAAGCAGGTCGAGGCCGACCGGGCGGGCTGGGCCCCGCCCCCGGCCGACGCCTTTCCAACGGTCGCGGCCGCCGGTGAGGTCATGCCCGCGCGACGCCATGTGGCAGGTGTTCCGGCCCGATCAGCCCGCGCCTGAGGCTCGCCGCGACCAGAGCCTCCTTGCGCCAGCTCCGCTTCGGGCGGGCGTCGAAACCGGTGGGCCGCAGATTCAGCTTGGTCACGAGGTAGTCGATCTGCGCGTCCACCGCCCTCGCCGTCATGGCGACGCCGCGGCCGGCCAGTGACTGGGCGATCTCGGTTGACGTGGGTAGCACCGCGTCGGCACAACCGCCCAGCCGAACCTCGCAGAGCGCGACCAGGACCGAGAAGTACTTCGCCTGTGGATCCAGGCAGTTGTCCGGCCCATTGGCGGCCAGCGCCGGGCACGGCGCCATGGTCAGCGATCGACCTCCGGGCTCCGGACCGAGCACCGTGACGATCGGATTGTCGTTGGCGCAGATCCGGGAGAGTTCGAACAAGATCAGGGCTCGCCGCGCGCCGCCCGACAGCATGATCGCGTCACGGGGATTCTCGAGGTCGTGCACGGTCAGCGGCTCGCGGCTCATGGTGTCCAACCGCCAATGGTCCTCGTACGCGGTGATCCGCCCGAGGACGTGAGCCTCGGATCCGCTGGTCGGGATACGCAGATCGATTTGGCACTCGTCGCACAGGCAGGTGCCGAATGTGATGCTCTCTCCAACGTGTAGGTGGTGCACGTCCATCACGCGGTTCTCACCGCTGAGCGTGTGGACGCTGGCGACCGAACGCATGCCATTCCCCCCCGTGGGTCGGTTGTACTTGACGTCGGGCGTCCCTGTCGTGGTCCCCGAGGTTGCCGCTACCTCCCTCCATGCTTCTTCGTCACCGTCCGCCGTCCGGACCATGCCGGGTCGTGCCGGGACAACATTGCGGCACAGAACCAAATAGAATCCTGCAAGCTTCTTGATTCCGCCTTACGGGGGTTTGGGTGGAGATTCGAATGCTGGGGCCGGTCGAGGTCCGGACGGACGACGGCCCGGTCGACACGGGGCCCTCTCGACAACGATGTGTGCTCGCTGCCCTGGCCGTCGACGTCGGCCGCCCCGTACCGGTGGAGACCGTCATCGCGCGCGTCTGGGGTGACGAGCCGCCTCGTCGAGCCCGTCACGCGCTGTACGTGTACATCACCCGGATCCGCCGGCTGCTGGAGTCGGCGGCCTCGACGGCCGACGGCCCGGTCGGGATCGTCCGCCGCAACGGCGGCTACCAGCTTGAGATCCCACCCGAACGGGTCGATCTGCATCGGTTCCGCCGTCTCGTCGCACAGGCCCGCGACCGATCGTGTGCGGACGACCGTCGCCCGGCGTTGCTGCAGGAGGCGCTGGAGCTGTGGGTTGAGGCACCACCGTTGGGCGATCTAGCGGGTGCGTGGCCGACGCAGGTCCGCCAGGGCTGGTACGCCGACTATCTGACCGCGGTGATGGCCTGGACGCAGGCCATGATCCGGACCGACCACGCGGCGGAGACCGTCGCTCGCCTCACCGCCCTGGTCGAGCGCCATCCGCTCAACGAGGCACTCGTCGCGCTGCTGATGCGGGCGCTGCACGCGAGCGGCCGCGGCGCCGAGGCGCTGACCTGGTTCGCCCGCACGCGGACCCGACTGGTGGAGGAACTGGGCACGGATCCGGGGTCGGACCTACGGGCGGCGCACCAGGAGGTCCTGCACGGGGATGACCAGCGGTCGGTGCCCCGGGCGGCGGGGCCGCCGGTCCCCGCGCAGATGCCGGCCGACCTCGACGGCTTCGTGGGTCGGCGGGAGGCCTTGGAGGTCCTCGACGCGCTGTTCGTCCGGACCGCCAGGGCCGATGGCACCGCGGGCGGCCACAGGCTGGGTGTCGTGACGGGTACGCCCGGCGTGGGCAAGACCACGCTGGCGCTGCATTGGGCGCACCGGGTCGCCCACCGGTTTCCGGGCGGACACCTCTACGTGAACCTGCGGGGCTTCGACGAGCGCGGGCGGGCGTTGGCGCCGGCCGAGGCGATCCGGGCATTCCTCGACGCGCTCGGCGTCCCGGCCGACGAGATTCCGGCCGGCCTGGAGGCGCAGACCGCCCTGTACCGCAGCCTGCTGGCCGACCGGCGGATGCTCGTGCTGCTGGACAACGCGCGCGACACCGAGCAGGTGCGTCCTCTGCTGCCCGGAAGTGGCGGCTGCGTGACGCTGGTGACCAGCCGCAACGAGCTCACCGGGCTGGTCGCGGCCGAGAACGCCCATCCCTTGCGGCTGGACGTCCTGCCCGTCGATGAGGCGCGCGAGCTGGTGGCGGCCCGGCTCGGGCACGACCGCGTGGCGGCCGAGCCGGAGGCGTTGGCGATGCTGGTGGCTGCCTGCGCCCGCCTGCCGATCGCGCTGAGCATCGCCGCCGCTCGCGCCCGGCAGACCGGCTTCATGCTGACGGCGGTCGCGGCCGAGCTGGACGGCGCCGGCCAGCGGCTCGATGCCTTCGACACCGGCGACGCGAGCGGGCAGGTGCGGGCCGTGTTCTCCTGGTCGTACGCGGCGCTGACCGCACCGGCGGCCCGGCTGTTCCGACTGCTCGGCGTCCATCCAGGACCCGACATCTCGGCGGCGGCCGCGGCGAGCCTGGCCGGCCAGTCCCTCGCCGAGATCCGCGGCATCCTCGCCGAGCTGAGGCGGGCCAACCTGGTGGGCGAGGGCCCCCCGGGCCGGTACGCGTTCCACGACCTACTTCGAAGCTACGCCGGCGAGCTCGCGCAAAACGGCGATCCGCCCGACGATCGGCGCGCCGCCGCGATCCGCGTCCTGGACCACTACACGCACAGCGCGCAGGCAGCCGACCGCCTCTTCAGCCCGAGCCGCAACGAGATGCCGCTGCCCCTGTCGCCGCCGGCGCCGGGAGTCACACCGGAGCGTCCCGCCGACCTTCCGCAGGCCCTGGCCTGGCTCACGGCGGAACGGGCCGTCCTCGTCGCCTGCCTGGATCAGGCCGACCACTGTGGATTCGACTCGCACACGTGGCACCTGGCGTGGTTTCTGGATACGCAACTGCGGCGCCGCGGCGAATGGCGGGCTCGGGCCGACATCTGGCTGACCGCGCAGCGGGCCGCCGACCACCTCGGCGATCTCCGGGTCCGGGCCGCGGCCTACCGGGCGCTGGGCCATACCCACACGATGCTGGGCCAAGCCGACGATGCCCACCGCGACCTGGACCAGGCTCTGGATCTCTGCACGCAGGCCGGCGACGCCGTCGGGGCGGCCGACGTGCTTACCAGTCTCCAGTTCTTGTTCTGGCGACAGGGCCGGGTGCCGGAGGCCCTCGACCACACCACCCGTGCCCTGGCGATGTTCCGCGAAGCGGGCGATGTGCGCGGAGAGGCGTTCGCGCTCAACGCGATCGGTTGGTTCCAGTCGCTGCTCGACCAGCACGCGGAGGCGATCGCCACCTGCACGCAGGCACTGGCGCTGTTCCAACGCGTATCCGATCCCATCGGCGAGGCCAACACCTGGGACAGCCTGGGTATGGCCCACCACCGCGCGGGCCAGCACACCAAGTCGGCCGCGTGCTACGAGCGAGCGGTGGCCGTCTACCGCAACCAGGACGACCGGTACGAACTGGCGGCCACCCTGACGCGCCTCGGCGACGCGCACCACGCGGCCGGGGCGACCGTGGCGGCCGGCGACGCCTGGCGTCAGGCCCTGGACATCCTCACCGAGCTCCGCCACGGCGACGCCGACGTCGTCCGGACGAAGCTCGCCGCCCTCACAACCGCCACGTGATCGAGCCAGCGATAGCGCGGCGGTGTCACGCCGCCGTCGCCACCTGCGCGGACGGTCGAAGCGCGCACGGTTGCCAGCGGCTCTGACCGTAGTCAACAGGTGTCGTTGGTGAGCATTGGTCATCGTTCGACGGCTGGCGACGGCCTGGGCTGATCGAGCGCGGGGTGGCCAGGACGCACACGACGGACTTCGTCGCGAACGACCCCATCGAGATCCTGGGACCAGGACCTTCGCCTGCGACAGGGCGACGCGGGCGTTCGCTGCAGGTTGGCTACGTGGACCACCGTTCGGATGCGTCGTCACTCGTTGGTCACCCATGAACCTCATTCCCACGCCAGCCCCATCCGCGTGCTTGGGGTGTTGGGTCAATAGCCGCCAGCCCCCTCCGGTCGGACAGCCCTCGGCCGATGCCTTCAGGATGACACCGATCAAAGGGAATTTATCCCACAAAAGTCGCAATAACCGGGCCTCCTGACCGGCAGCCTAGAGGCAATTGACCGGCGACTGTGAGCTGCGATCTTGACCCCGGGTTTATCGCCTTTAGACTCTTCGTGGCATTGTTTCCGTACCTCGTCGAGCCGAGTACTCGCTCGTGCCGACGAGCAAGTAAGGAGAGGATGGATTGCGTGTGAGGGGCTTCTGTGCACGGGCGGCCGTAGTTGTTGTCGCTGTCCTGTTGACGACGTCCGTAGGTGCTAATGCAGTACATGCGGAGCCGGTACCTGGCACTCACCGATGCCAGGAGTTCGGCGTGCCGAGCGTGTCCGGCGACGAAGCGGTTCACTGTGCCGACGTTTTCCGTGGCCGAAATGTGGACCGCGACGTCACAATGAGCGGTCAGGGCCAATCGTATTGCCAGCGGCCCAGCGGGACGCTGGTGAGATGCCAGGGTATCAGTCAAACCGTGAAGATCCGCAACAACACTACCGGTCAATCACTCTATAGCGACTTCTTTTGCGGTAGTTTTGGCGGCGGCGCTTGTCCGAGTACTTCACGGTTTCAAAATTACTCGCCTGCATTTCGGGCTACCTGTGGGCACAGGTATCAGGCTGTGGTGAACAGTCGCATCAGTTACGTCGGAGGGGGGCTGGCTGTGAGTTCGGACTTCGTCAGCTTCGAATTCCAGTACAACTGCTGATCGCGGGTATTGGGCCTTGCCGAGGTGGTTCGTGTGGGCCTCGGCTGGATCTGGATGGAGGCCGTGCTGCGTGACTCGCCCACGCTGCGCCGTGCTGCTACCGGTAGCGTGTGGGCGCTGTCCTGTCTGGCCAAGAGGCCGGCCCCGCCGGAGACGGAAGGTTCTGGGTTCTTCTTGATCAAACAGGCCGTCCCCGGCCGTGTGGGCTTTGCCCGCCGGGCCGTGCCTGGGTTGTCCGGGTGGAGCGCCCTACTGGACGAATCTCAATGTCGTTGTCAACCCCAAGGCGTGGTCGAGAGAATGGCGGCGTGGAGTCGCCGTGGCCGGAGTTGACTGAGAGGATCTCGGGCGCGTGGCGCCGCGTGCGGTGGGACTGTGGGTGCGCGGATGTCTACAACTGCCCGAGCGCCGATGAGATCGAGTGCCCGAGTTGAAGCCCACCAGCGATACTGGGCGCATCGCCGTGTTCGATAGCGGCGAGTAGGCGCCGAGGATCAACCCTCAAAGCCCACCACTCCACGGGGCACTGCCTAAGATTTTTGGCGGGCTGGTTGCGCTTCGGCGCCGTAACGTGGATCTGTCCGCAATGGAACTGCGGGGTCCGCAAGTCCACGGCGGAGCTGGAGGCGGTAGCCAGATTGACGACGACCCAAAGTCCGAGGCTGGCAAGCGACCGATCCACCTTCCGGCGACCTTGCGGACGGACATGGAACGGCACTTGACCCATTACGCCGAACGTGGGTTGGATGGTCGGCTGTTCGTCGGTCCGCAGCGAGGCATCCCTCGTCGGCGGAACTTCAACCGCGTGTGGAAGCGCGCACTTACGTCGGCCGGCATACCGGAACAGTTGGCCTACATCTTCATGACCTGCGGCACACGGGAAGCACGTGGTCGGCGCAGAGCGGGACGACGCTCAAGGAGCTGATGGCCCGCATCGGCCACGCCAGCCCTCAGGCTGCCATGGTCTACCAGCAGGCAACGCGAGATCGCGATCAGGCGATAGCCGCGGCGTTGGATGCACCCATCAACGAAGCCCGGGACGCGGACACGGCAGCATGAGGCCCGGAGTAGTTTCTTCGAGACGTTGGGCGCGTGGTGGGCACACGGCGAGCTAAAGGGCCCGTGAAGAGTGAAGCACCGTCCAGGTGGACGGTGCTTGACCTGCGACATCGTCGGGGTGGAGCCGAGGGGACTCGAACCCCTGACCCCCACACTGCCAGTGTGGTGCGCTACCAGCTGCGCCACGGCCCCGCGTGCCCGCCCGAGGCAGGCACCGGCGCAATACTACACACGGCCCCGCGCACCGGTCACCGCGCCACCCTGCTCCGGCCCGACCGGAACCCGCTCGCGGCGGGCCGAGGTGAGATCAGTTCAGGGTGGGGTCGGACGGGTACATGGCCACGGCCGCGTACATACCGCCCTGGCGGCGCAGGACCATGGACCAGAGATCGTCCGGCCGGTCGGTGAAGGCGTCGCTGGGCAGGGCCTTGAAGGCCAGCCACGAGCCCGTGGCGATCTCCTCCTCGAGCTGCCCGGG
>Ga0307409_100001209_pt1 | contig 12412 bp, 9 predicted proteins | sample 322Ometagenome_2_FD_203888 | JGI IMG/M metagenome (GOLD analysis project Ga0307409, IMG submission 203888) | Maize rhizosphere microbial communities from greenhouse at UC Davis, California, United States - 322HYB-O-2 | ecosystem: Host-associated > Plants > Roots > Rhizosphere > Soil | place...
CCTCGTCTACCGGCGGCGCACCGTCGGGCCGGTCTTCATGGCAACCACCAAGATGGACAAGCTGATGTACGTCTTCCTCGCTGCCGTCATCCTCCTCGGCATGTGGAACACCGTCGCCAGCAGCATTTTCGGTCACTACGACTACCGCGAGGGCGTCTCCCCCTGGTTCCGCAGCATCTTCACCTTCCGGCCCGACCCCGAGCTCATCTCCGAGGCGCCGATCGGCTTCCAGCTGCACGCGCTCATCGCGTTCGCCCTGTTCGCGCTGTGGCCGTTCACCCGGCTGGTGCACGTGTTCAGCGCGCCGCTGGGCTACATCACCCGGCCCTACATCGTGTACCGGACGCGCGACGAGGACCGCGAGGGCACGCGCGCACCGAAGCGGGGCTGGGAGAAGGTCAGCCGCTGACCCCGTCGACCGGGGGCGAGGAGCCGTGGGTGGCCAACCGGGCCAGGTCGACCCGGTTGGCCGCCCCGGTCTTGCGCAACAGGTTGGAGACGTGCGAGCTGACGGTCTTCTCGCTGAGCACCAGGGCGCGCGCGATCTCACCGTAGGTGCGGCCGGCGACGATGTGCTCGAGCACCTCCCGCTCCCGGGCGGTGAGTCCGGCCAGGTGGACCGGCACCCCGTCGAGGCCCCCAGCAGCCTCGACCGGGGCCAGGCGGATGCGCGCCGAGCGGGCCAGGTCCTCGACCTCCCGCAGGACCGGCCGCGCCTGCAGCCGCAGCGCGATCTCGTGCGCGCGACGCAGCATCGCTGCGCCCTCGTCGCGGTGGCCGCCGCCATGGGCCAGCTCGGCCTCGGCCGCCCGCCAGGCGGCATACGCCTCCTCCCACGGGAGGATCCCCTCGAGGAGGTCCGCCGCCGCGCGCCAGGCACGGGCCGCGTCCGGGCTGCCCCGCGCCCGCGCCACCTCTGCCGCGTACAGGGCGTTGAGCCCCTTCAGCTCGTGGGAGTAGAGGTCGGTCTCGAACGCCATGTCGACGATGACCTGCGGGAACTGCGCCACCACCGTCTCCAACCGGCTCCACGGGCCGTCCACGGGCAGTCCGGCGTCGCGCAGCGCCTGCGCCTGGTCGGCCAAGGCGCGCGCTGCCAGGGGCAGGAGCCACTCGCACATGGTGGGAGGGACGCCTTCGACGGTCGCCCCGGTCAGTGCGGCCTCGACCGCTCCCTCGAGGTCGCCCGCGTGCAGGCGGACCGTCGCCCTCACGGCGTCGAACTCGAAGGCCAGGAACGTCGAGGTCTCGGCGAAGAGCTCCTCCGCCCGCTCGAGATGGGCCTCCGCCTCACGCTGGCGGCCCTGCAGCGCCGCGAGCCGAGCAGCGACAAGGCGGGTGATGACGTCAGGTGCGACACCGGGGTCCGTTCCGAGGGCCACACGGAGCCGCTGCGCGCACCGCTCCCACTGGCCCGAGTAGAGCCACGAGGCAGCCTCGGTCGCTGACAGCCAGGCACGGTAGGGGTGGGCCCCGCCGAGCGTCTCGAGCTGTTCACGCCGGTGCTGGACCTGCCGCGCCCACAGGGGGCTGACCGGGCTGTCGATGCCGTTGGCCTCCCACAGGCTGGCGTGGACGAAGGCCCAGCCGTCCTGGGCCTCGGCCGCAGCCTCGACCCCCCGCCCGCCGAGGTCGACCGCGTCCTCGGGGCGCCCTTCGAAGACGGCGAGCATGGCGTTGGCGGCCAGGGAGTAGGCCAGCGCACGGGGCTGGCCGGCGGCCTGGGCGACCTCCAGCGCCCGGCGAGCCGTGGGGGGCGCGTCGGGGTCGTCGGCCCACAGGAGGGCATGGGCCAGCTCGGCCAGCGCGAGTGCGTGCTGCCAGGAACGGGGCTCGGCGGACGCCAGCTGCACCGCCTGACGCAGCTCGTCTGGTGCGAGGAAACCCCGCCCGGTCGAGAACCGCAGGTGCGCCCGACGCACGAGCAGCTCGGCAACCTCCAGCCGGTGCTCGGTAGCCTCCAGCCGGGTCAGGAGCGCCTCGACCGCCACGAGCTCCTCCTCGTGGTCGCCCAGGGCCTCGGCGCAGCCGCGCAGGCGTCGCAGCAGGTCCTCGTCGGAGTCCACCACCGTCGGAACCCGCCGGCGCAGGTCGAGGGCGCGACGCAGGAGCCGCAGCTGCTCGCTCGAGCCACCGGCCTGCTCGGCCAGGTCGACGGCTCGCAGGGTCCACGCGTAGGCATCGGCGTCGTGCCCGGCGAGGTTGTGGTGCTCGGCGAGGACCGTGACCGACTCCAGGTCGGCCACGCCGCCGTCGAGGTCACGCTCGACGACAGCGGCCCACGCGGCGTGCAGGTCTGCCGCCTCGAGCGGTGCGAGCGTGGCCTGCAGCGCCTCGGCCTGCAGCGGGTGGTGGAACCAGTAGCCGCCATGGGGGTCCAGGTCGAGCACCCCGGCCTCGACGGCCTCTCGCAGCAGGGGGGTGGGTGACGTGACAGCCGCCAGCGCTGCCGCCCGGGACAGGTGCCGCCCGGCGGCCACGCGCCCCCCGACCGCGATCACCCGGACCAGCTCGCGGGTCGGCGGGCTCAGGTCGTGCCAGGCCTGGAGCACGGCGGCGCGGAGGTCACCGGGCAGGTCGGCCGGGAGGTGACGGGCGTCGGCCCGCAGCCCCGCCACCAGCAGGCGGTTGAGGTAGGGGTTGCCCTCCGTGCGGGCGAACACCTCGCCCACGAGCGTCTCGTGCGGTGGACCGCCGAGCAGGTCCGCGAGCTGGCTGCGGGTCTCGTCGCGGTCGAGGGGACCGAGCTCGAGCTCGTCCAGGGCCGGCAGCCGCCGAGCGTCGGCGAGCCAGCGGGCCAGGGGCCGCCGGCCGGGGCCGACCTCGCCGCGGCGCAGGGTCATCAACACCGCGAGGCGCCGGTGCGGCGAGCCGGCGAGGACGTACATCAGGACGTCGAGGGTGCTCTGGTCGACCCAGTGCAGGTCGTCGATCACCAGCACCACCGGCCGGTCCTCGGCCATGGCGTCCAGCCACTCGTCGAAGAGAACCGGGACATCCGGCAGGGGTTCGCCCGACCCGGCGCCCCTCAGCAGCGACGGCCGTCGCGAGGCGGGCAGTCCGCGCACGGCGCTGCGCAGTGCGAGCAGGGGGATCGTCAGGGAGGACAGCGGCAGGCCGGAGCCACTGAGCACCAGCAGGTCGGCCCCGGCCCGGGCACAGGCCTGCTGCACCAGGGCAGTCTTGCCGACACCGGGGTCACCCGAGACCAGCACGGCTCCGGCTGAACCCCTGCGGGCTTGGTCGACCAGCGAGCTGAGGATCTCCAGCTCGCTCCCCCGCCCCACGAACGTGGCACCAGATCGACCGCGCAGGGTGACCACCCTCGCAGTGTGGCAGCGCAGGCGCCGCGGGTCATGGCCATTTCTGAGGGGTCCGGGAGGTCAATCTGAGGGGGTCTCCCGGATGTGCCCCGGGGTGCCCGCACGGGACCGTCGACCCGTCAGGTCATCACCACTCACCCCCGAGGACACAGCATGTCGATCACAGCCTTCACCACCGTCAGACCCCGGCACCGCCTCGCCCTGGCGGCTGCCACCGTCGTGGCCGCCGTCGGCCTCACCGCCCTGCCCGCCTCCGCCCGCCAGGACCCGGGCTCTGCGTCGACGCCGACCACCTCGTCCTCCACCACCGACGAGGGCCGGTGCGCCCTCCGACGGGTCGGCACACAGTTCGTCAGGTGCGACAACCTGACCGGGAACGGGGTCGCGGCACCCGCCTGGGTGCTCGAGCGGTGACTCGATCTGGCGACCCAGCGGTGGCCCCGGGTCCTCCCGGGGCCACCGTCCGTCGTGGGACGGGTGCCCCTGGGACGGGGGCCGCGCGTGGTACGGGTGCCGTGCCGCCCGCTCAGCCCCAGGACGGGGCCCGGGTCAGCTGCAGCTGGCTGACGCCGAGGTAGCCGGTGCGGAAGCCGGCCTCGCAGTAGGCGAGGTAGAACTCCCACATCCTGCGGAACGTCTCGTCGAACCCGTGGTCGTGGATCTGCGGCCAGTTCTCGGTGAACCGGTCACGCCACAGCCGCAACGTGCGGGCGTAGTGGGGGCCGAGCTCACGCCGCTGGGTGACCCGCAGGCTGGTGTGGCCCGCCAGGGTCTGGTCGATCGCCTCCAGCGACGGGATCAGGCCCCCAGGGAAGATGTACTTCTGGATCCACCCGAACGAGCGACGCGTCACCAGCATCCGCTCGTGCGACATGGTGATCGCCTGGATGGCCACGCGGCCACCGGGGGCGAGCAGCCGGTCGATCGCCGTGAAGTAGGTGGGCCAGTACTCCTCGCCGACGGCCTCGATCATCTCGACGCTGACGATCGCGTCGTACTCGCCCTCGACCTCGCGGTAGTCCTGCAGTCGCACGTCCACGAGGTGCGCCACCCCGGCCTGCTCGGCTCGGCGCCGCGCCAACGCCAGCTGCTCGGCCGAGAGCGTCACCGTGGTGACCTTCGCCCCGCGCTGGGCGGCCCGCACCGCCAGCGCCCCCCACCCGGTACCGATCTCCAGCAGCCGGGTGCCCTCGGCGACGTCGGCGTAGTCGAGGATGCCGTCGATCTTGCGGAGCTGGGCCGCCTCGAGGTCGGTGGCAGACGTGAGGTCGACGTCGTCGCCGAACCATGCCGCCGAGTAGCTCATCGTCGGGTCGAGGAAGGCCTCGAACAGGTCGTTGCTGAGGTCGTAGTGCGCAGAGATGTTCTCGCGCGACCCCTCGGGGGTGTTCTCGTGGTGCGCCGGGATGCGCTGGTCGACCAGGCCCCGGAGGCGCTGGAGGGGCTGGGGCACGAGCGTCGTCAGGCGTGCCGAGAACGGTGTCAGCAGGTCGGCGAGGTCGGTGCCCTCCCCCGCCTTCCAGTCGCCCGCCATGTAGGCCTCGCCGAACCCGACCTTGGTGTCGCGGCCGAGGCGCGCGAAGAACGCCGCCGGGCGGACGACGCGGAACTCCGGCGCCGTCGCAGTGGCGTCGCCGCCGCGCACCTCGCCGTCGGGCGTCGTGACACGCACCGGCACCATGGAGACGGCCCGCTCGAAGACCAGCCGTGCGACGGTGGCGTGCAGCGGCGCCCTCGGCGTGCGGACGATCGAGGGCCAGCGCATGGTCGTGGTCACGGTCATGTCGGTCAGACACCTTCCTGGGCTCGGTGGTGAGGGCGCCGGACGACGGGTAGCCGCCGGGCCCAGAGGAAGATGCCGTGCGCCCGGATGAGGGCCGAGACGCGTTGCGGCATCAGGGGTTTCGTCATGATCTGGCGCACCACAGCCGCGCGTGTCGCGGGTGTGGGCCGCCCGTTCAGGCTCGCTGAGAAGACGACCTCGCCTCCCCGTCGGAGCGCGATGGAGGTCGCGACCCGCTCGGGCTCGAGCGTGAAGCGCATCTCGTACCTCCCGGTGACGTCGTTGAAGGGCGAGACGTAGAACTCCTTGTCGGCGACGGCACGTCCGTCGGCGTCGGGCTCGAGCAGGTAGGCGTGCCGCTCGCCGTAGGTGTTGTGCACCTCTGCGACGACACACACCAGTGCCTCGTCGCGGTCGAGGCACCAGTAGACGGTCAGCGGGTCGAAGACGTGTCCGAGCACCCTCGCGTTGGCCAGCATCAGCACGCGGGCCCCGGGACCCAGCCGTATGCCGCGCTGCGCCAGGAACCGCTCGACGTTCGTCTTGAGGTCACGGTGCGGGTCGCCCAGGTGGTCCCGGCTGCGGAACGTGCAGAAGGGCCTCAGCCACCAGGGCTGGGCCGGCAGCGCGTCGAGGTCGACGAGCCACTGGTAGACCGCGTGCCGGAAGCCGTGGCGGACCGGCCCCACCCGGTGGTGTGACACCGTGCCGACGACGAGGGCGGGCACGGTCGGAAGGCTGGCACGGGCACGGCGGGGCGCCGGCCTGGGCGCCTCGAGAGCCGTGGTCACCACTCGACCCCGAAGTGCCGCGCGGCTTCGACACCCGAGCGGCAGCCGTCCTCGTGGAAACCCCACCCGTGGTAGGCCCCGGCGTAGACCGTGCGGTCGGTGGCGAGCGAGGCGAGCCGGGACTGCGCGGCGACGGACTCCGCTGTGTAGAGCGGGTGCTCGTAGTCCATCACGGCGATGACGCTATCCGCGGCGATCTGCTCCCGCGCGTTCAGCGTGACCAGCAGCTGCTCAGGCGACTCGTGGCCCTGGAGCCTGTTCATCCAGTAGGTCACCACCGGCGCGCCACCCGGCGCGGAGCAGGACGTCATGCGGTAGTTCCACGACGCCCGGGCCTGCGTTGCCTGCGGCAGCAGTGCGTCGTCGGTGTGCAGCACGGTCTCGTTCGGCGTGTACGTGAACGCCTTGAGGGTCTGCACCTCGTCCTGGGTCGGGTCGGCGAGGAGGGACAACGCCTGGTCCGGGTGGGTGGCGAGCACGACCTTGTCGTAGCGGGCGGTCGCGCCGCCGGCGTCCTCGACCTCGACGCCGTCAGGACCACGCCAGAGCGCGGTGACCGGGCTGCCCTTGCGCACCGCGGGCAGGCGTTCGGCGATGCGCTCCACGTAGGTGCGCGAGCCGCCGACGACGGTGTACCACTGGGGCGACCCGGTCACCTGGAGCATCCCGTGGTGGTCGAGGAAGCGGAACAGGTAGCGGGCCGGGTAGAGCAGTGCGGTGTCCTGGCCGGACGACCAGACGCAGGAGACGACGGGCACGGCGTAGTGGTTGACGAAGTGCTCGCTGAAGCCCTCGTCGACGAGGAACTCGCCGTAGGTGGTGGAGTCGCTGTCGTCCGTGCGTTCGAGGAAGGCCGCCGCGCGGCGGTGGAAGCGCTTGACCTGGAGCAACATGCCGACGAACCGGGGGTCGAGGAGCCGACGCGGCTGGGCGAGGATCCCCTTGATCCCGCGCCCACCGGCGTACTCCAGCCCGCAGTCCTCGCACCGGATGCTCATGCTCATCTCCGTGGGGCGTGCCTGCACGCCCAGCTCGGCGAAGAGGCGCCGCAGCAGGGGGTAGGTGCGGTCGTTGTGCACGATGAAGCCGCTGTCCACGGCATACCGCCGGCCGTCGGCGGAGGCGACGTCATGGGTGTGGGCGTGCCCACCCAGCCGCTCCTGCGCCTCGTAGAGCGTCACGTCGTGGGTGCGGGCCAACAGGTGCGCAGCCGTCAGCCCGGAGACGCCGGCGCCGATGACGGCGACCGACGGGCGGGGGGACGAAGCGGGTCCGGTCATGCCGGTGCTTCGGTGCCGCCGCCGGGTTGGATTGGAGGCGGCAGACGAGGCGCTAGGCCGGCGTCAGGACGAGGACGACGGCCGCCGCTGCGACGGAGCCGAGCAGGCCGGCTGTCACGAGCAGGCCGTAGCGCCGTCCACCGCTCGTCAGGGCCACCACGGACTTGACGACCCCGCTCGCCACGAGCAGTCCGAGGACGCCCCACCGCGCTCTCTCGACGCCGAGGCCGCCGGTCGCCGAGAGCTGGGCGACCGTGGCGGCAGCGGCGTGCAGCTCGGCCAGAGCGGCGATGCCGGCGGTCACGAGGGCGCCGGCGTCGCCGAAGAGGTCGCGCAGCCAGGCCGAGACGAAGAGCACCACCGTGATGGCTGCACCGAAGGTCAGCGCCCAGCTGAGCCGGAAGGCGCGGGCGGTGGGGTCGCCGGGCAACGGTCGCTGGTCCGTGGTCGCTCCCCAGACACCCGCCGCGCCGGTGGCGAGCAGCACGACCACCGCCGCCGCGAGGGCCCACGCGGTGCTGCGCAGCAGGGCAGGTGAGCCCGCACCCACGACCGCGACGAACAACAGCAGCGACGCGAGGTTCGACAGCAGCGCGGCCGAGGCCGCCGGCCGGCGCACCGCCGGTGTCTCCCTCGCCCGCTGGCCGAAGCCCGCCGTGGCGGCCGTCGATGACGCGAAGCCGGAGAAGAACCCGGCCAGCGGCAGCCCCCACCGGGCACCGACGAGCCGGAGGGCGACGTGGCCCGCGGCGCCGACAGCCATCACCAGCACGACGTACTTCCAGACGACCCGGGGGTTCAGGGCCCCCCACGGGTCGAGGCTGCGGTCGGGCAGCAGGGGCCAGATCACCAGGATCGCGGCGGCGAGCAGCAGCAGGTCACCGAGCTCCCGCTGGCTGATGAGCTCGCGGCTCAGGCGGTGCAGCGGACGCTTGGTGTGCAGCAGCACGGCGACGATGACGCCCAGGCCCGAGGCGAGGGCGGGGTTGCGCATCGCCAGCGCGCCGAGCAGGAACGAGACCGCCATCGCCACCTCCCCCGTGACGCCCGGGTCGTCCTCGCGCGAGCGGGCGTAGCTGACCACGACGAGCCCGGCGACCAGCAGCCCGGTGACGACGAGCAGGCGGCTGTCGACGAGCACCGACAGGGCACCCGCCAGGCTGAGCAGGGCATGGGTGCGGATGCCCGCCGCCGAGCGGACCGACCCCTGGCCCTTCCGTCGCTCCCGTTCGATGCCGATGAGCAGGCCGATGCCGAGGGCGGCTGCCAGCCCGGACACGTCGGCAGCCGAGAAGTCCATGCCGCATCTCACCACGCCGACGGGCGACCCGTCCGGCGGTGTGCTGCCATGGAGGCAGCTGGTCGGGCCCACCCATCCGCGACGGTGGTGGCGCCGAACCCTTGGCGTGAGGAGGACGTGACCATGCCGGCAAGACGCACCTTGACCGCCACCGGCGCCGCCGTCACGGCGACGGCTGTGGCCGGCGCGCTCGGCACGGACGTGCGCTCCGGCTGGTACCGCGACCTGGACAAGCCCTCGTGGCAGCCGCCCGGGTGGGTCTTCGGTCCCGCGTGGACGACGCTCTACGGGCTCATCATCTTCGGCACGGCACGGGCGCTCGACCGCACGGCCTCCCCGGCCGAGCGGCGCGGCCTGCAGCGGTCCCTCGCCGCGAACCTGGTGCTCAACGCCGGCTGGAACTGGCTCTTCTTCCGGGCCCGCCGGCCCGACCTCGCGCTCGGCGAGGTCGTCCTGCTCGAGGCCTCCACCCTCGACCTCGCCCGCCGCGCCGGTCGGTCCGACCCCGCGGCCGGGCGACTGCTCTGGCCGTATGCCGGATGGGTGGCCTTCGCCACCGCCCTGAACGCCTCGATCGCCCGCCGCAACCGACCGCGGCAACCGACCACCGCCACCCACCGGAGGACCTCGTGAAGATCCAGCGCACCATCACCGTCGACAGGCCCCTGGCGAAGGTGTTCGACTTCATGTCCGACTTCACGACCACCATGGAGTGGGACCCCGGCACGGTCCGCACGGTGCGCCAGAGCGGGGACGGAGGCGTGGGCACGACCTACCTGAACACCTCGAAGTTCGCCGGTCGCGAGACCGAGCTGGTCTACGTCGTGGAGGACGTCACTCCCCAGCGCCGGTTCGCCCTGCGCGGCGAGAACAAGACCCTCGTCGCACACGACACCATGGAGTTCTCCGGCGACGACGAGCGGAGCACCGTGACCTACACGGCTGACTTCGCCCTCAAGGGCCTCATCCGGTTCGTGGCGCCGCTGATGGCGCCACTGTTCACCAAGCTGGGCAACGACGCCGAGCGTGGGATGCGCGAAGCGCTCAGCCGCCTCTGAGAGGCCCCGCCCCGGACCGCGTCCCCCACACCCGGCTCAGACCTGGAAGGTCGCCTCGAAGCCCTGGCCGGAGTTGGGGAGACGGAAGGCGCCGTCGGCTGCCTGCACCACGTTGCCGTCGTGCTCCACCTGGTCGGGCGTTGCGCCGTGCACCACGAGCCGGAAGGCCTCCCTGCGGAACTCCGGGTAGCCCTCGCCGTCGACCTCGCCTCGGAGGGTGATGGTGTCCGCGTTCCGCTCCACGGTCAGCGCCGTGCGGCGGTGCCGTCCGTCCGCAGCAGCGAAGGTGAGTCCGTCGTCCTCCCGCAGCGCCGAGCGGGTCGTGCCGTCCGCGGGCGGCACGAACAGGTGCAGCTCGACCACGTCAGGGTGGTAGCCGTCCGTGGAGGCAGGCGCCTCCGGCCACATCGGCACGACCGCACCGGCGCGGGCGAAGAGCGGGATGTGCTCCATCGGGGTGTCCGCGGCGACGTACCGCAGCCCGGCGTGCCTCTCCCCCGAGTACCAGTCGTACCAGAGGCCCTCGGGCAGGTAGACCTGCCGTGACGTCTGGCCCGGCTGGGTCACCGGCGCCACGAGCAGGTCGGGACCGAAGAGATACTCGTCGTCGAGGTCGCGGGTGAGCGGGTCGTCCTGGAAGTCGAACACCAGAGGTCGCTGGACGGGTGCGCCCGTCTCCGCTGCCGTGAGGAAGGCCGCGTAGAGGTAGGGCATCAGCCGGTAGCGCAGGCGCAGCGCCTCGCGGACGTGGCCGAGCACGACGTCGCCCCACGCCCAGGCGTACTGGTCGACGTTGCCGATCTCGGAGTGGTTGCGGCAGAACGGGGTGAGCACGCCGTACTGCATCCAGCGCAGGTACAGCTCAGCGTTGGAGTTGCCGGCGAAGCCGCCGATGTCGGCCCCGACGAAGGCCTGCCCCGAGATCCCGAAGCCCGCGGCCATCGGCATGCTGAGCCACAGGTGGTCCCACCGCGACATGTTGTCGCCCATCCAGTTGGCGGCATACCGCTGGATGCCGGCGAAGCCGGCGCGCGACAGGACGAACGTGCGGAGGTCGGGCATCGCCTCGCGCAGGCCCTGGGTGGTGCCCATCGCCATGAGCAGGGCGTACTGGTTGTGGTAGCGGTCGTGCGACTCGCGGCCGTGGTTGAACCGCATGAGCCGCGGGTCGATGACGCCGGTCGCCGGCTCGTTCATGTCGTTCCAGATGCCGGCGAGCCCCGACTTCACGTGTGCCGCGTTGAGCTCGCCCCACCACGAGCGGGCCTCCTCGGTGGCGAAGTCGGGGAAGGCCGTGTCGCCCGGCCACACCTCGCCGACGTAGATGTCGCCACCCTCGGTGCGGCACAACACGTCACGCTCCACGGCCTGGTCGTAGACCCAGTAGCCGGGATCGTGCTTGACGCCGGGGTCGATGATCGTGATGACACGGAACCCCTTCTCGCGCAAGCGTTCCAGCATGGCGGGGGCGTCCGGGAAGGACTGCTCGTTCCAGGTGAAGACGCGGTAGCCGTCCATGTACTCGATGTCGAGCCACAGCGCGTCACAGGGGATCTCGGAGTCGCGGTGCCGCTGGGCCAGGGCCTCGACCGCGTCCTGCGTGTAGTCGAACCAGCGGCACTGGTGGTAGCCCAGCGCCCACAGGGGTGGCGGGGCCGTGCGACCCGTGAGCCAGGTGTAGGCCTCGAGGATCGCGGGCATGCGCGGCCCGGCGAAGATGTACTCGGTGTACTGGCCGCCGGAGAAGTGGAAGCGGTACTCCTCGCGGTGCGAGAACTCGTAGGCAGCGCGGTAGCCGTTGTCGACGAAGGACCCGCTCATCCACCCGGCCGGGTAGCTGTGGTGGTAGAAGAAGGGGATCGACACGTAGTAGGGGTCGAACTCGGTGCTCGTCCGGTCGGCCCGGGGGTCAGCGGGGTCCAGCCCGGCGCGGAACTCGGCCGTGGCGTGGGGGTTGAGCACGTCGGTGTTCCACAGCGTGAAGTCGCGGCCCTTGCGGTTGTGGTGGCCGGTCTTCTCCCCGAGGCCGTAGACCCCGTCCTCCTGCCGGCACCGGCGCCGCACGGTGAAGGCGTCGTTCAAGGTGGCGTAGGCCCAGTAGCGGCCCTGGGCGTCCTGCGCAGTCTCCACCACCGGCGTGCCGTCGGGTCGGTGCACGTCGAGCCGGAAGGGGTCGAGCCACAGGGAGACCACCATCGCGGCGGTCCGCAGGCGCACGACTCCGTCGCCGTGCTCGACCTCGAACTGCGTCGGAGAGGCGAGCGGGTCGACGCACACGGCATACGTCGGCGCCTCGTCGAACACCCCGCCCCGGCTGATCTTGACCCGGGCGACGTCGTCACGGACGACGTCGACGCGCACCTGCTCGCCATGGGCCCGGGCCAGCAGACCGGTGGGCGTCTCGTCGACGTGGTCCACCCGCTCGAAGCGCCGGTAGCCGTCAGTCTCGATCACGGAGGTCAGAGCTCCTCGCTGGGTTGGTGTCGGAGTACCAGGGGCGAGCATGCCGCACATGGCTGGAAGACTCCACGCCATGACCCGACTGGAGCCGATCCGTCCCGAGGAGCAGGACGAGGAGCAGCAGGCCCTGCACGCCAGCATCACCGGGGGGCCGCGGGCCAGCGGTCCCCAGCACTTCGCGCTGACCACGGCCGACGGTGCGCTCACCGGACCGTTCAACGCCTTCCTGCTCTCCCCCGGGCTAGGCGGCGCCCTCGAGCGCCTCGGCTCTGCCGTGCGCTACGAGACGCACCTGAGCGCCCGCACCCGTGAGCTGGCCATCCTCATGGTCGCCACCCGCTGGTCGAGCGCGTTCGAGTGGTCGTCGCACGAGGCCGTGGGGCGGGCGGTGGGAGTCAGCGACAGTGAGCTCGAGGC
>Ga0307409_100001210_pt1 | contig 12411 bp, 13 predicted proteins | sample 322Ometagenome_2_FD_203888 | JGI IMG/M metagenome (GOLD analysis project Ga0307409, IMG submission 203888) | Maize rhizosphere microbial communities from greenhouse at UC Davis, California, United States - 322HYB-O-2 | ecosystem: Host-associated > Plants > Roots > Rhizosphere > Soil | place...
GGCCGGCTACAAGGTCGTCGACCCGGGCCGCTACCAGAACCAGACCGACGACTTCTCCTCCCAGATCTCCCAGTTCAAGAGCGCCAACGCCGAGATCGTCACCGGCGTGCCCATCCCGCCCGACTTCACCACCTTCTGGAAGCAGGCCGCCCAGCAGGGCTTCCGGCCGAAGGTCGCCTCGGTCGGCAAGGCCCTGCTGTTCCCGAGCTCGGTCGAGGCCCTGGGCGCCCTCGGTCAGAACGTCTCGACCGAGGTCTGGTGGACACCGAGCCATCCGTTCAAGTCGTCACTCACTCAGGCCGGTGCCAAGCAGCTGGCCGACGACTACACCAAGGCCACCGGCAAGCCGTGGACCCAGCCCATCGGGTTCGTCCACGCCCTGTTCGAGGTGGCCGCGGACGCGCTCAAGCGGGCCGGCGGCGTGGACGACAAGCAGGCGGTCGCCGACGCCATCAAGGCCACCAAGCTCGACACGATCGTGGGGCCGCTCGACTGGTCCGCCGGCCCGGTGCCCAACGTGGCCAAGACGCCACTGGTCGGCGGGCAGTGGCGGCAGGCCAGCGGCGGGGACTACGAGCTGGTCATCGTGAACAACAAGACCGCGCCGCAGATCCCGGCCGCAGGCAAGCTCGAGCCGATCACGGCGGGGTGACCGTGGCCATCCTGGCCATGGAGGGGGTGAGCCTGCGCTTCGGGGCCCTCCAGGTGATCGACAACCTGAGCGTCCACCTCGACGAAGGAGAGGCCGTCGGCGTGGTCGGCCCGAACGGGGCCGGCAAGACCACCATGCTCAACCTGCTGGCCGGCCAGCTCCGCCCGGACGCCGGGCGGGTCCGTTTCGACGGCCAGGACGTCACCGCCGTGGGTGCCCGACGGCGCTGCCTGCTCGGGATCGCGCGCACCTACCAGATCCCGCAGCCGTTCCCCGGCATGACGGTGTTCGAGAACGCGCTGGTCGGTGCATCCTTCGGCAGCCCCGGCCGTTCCGACACAGACGCAACCGCCGCTGCCGTGGCCGGCCTGGAGCGGACCGGGTTGCTCGGTCGTGCCAACCGCCTGGCCGGATCGCTCACCCTGCTGGAGCGAAAGCGCCTGGAGCTGGCCCGCGCGCTCGCGACCGGACCACGGGTGCTGCTGCTGGACGAGATCGCCGGTGGGCTCACCGAGCCCGAGGTGCACGAGCTCGTCTCCGCAGTCCGGGACGTGCGGTCGGAAGGGGTGTCCATCCTCTGGATCGAACACATCGTCCATGCCCTGGTCAGCCTGGTCGACCGCCTGATCGCGATCAACTTCGGCCGCAAGCTGATCGAGGGCAAGCCCGCGGCCGTGCTGGCCAGCCCCGAGGTCCGCGACGTCTACCTGGGGGCGGAGGCGGTCGGGTGATCGGCGGTCCGCCACTCCTGGACGTCTCGGGCCTTGACGCCTGGTACGGGGACTTCCAGGCACTGTTCGACATCTCGATCTCGGTCGGAGAGGGCGAGGTGGTGGCGATCATCGGCGCCAACGGCGCCGGCAAGTCCACCTTGCTGCGCACGATCGCCGGCCTGCAGCCGCGGACCGCCGGCTCGCTGACCTTCGACGGGGCCGCGCTGGCCGGCGTGCCGGCGCACCGGCGGGTCGCACTCGGCATCTCCTTGGTCCCCGAGGGCCGGCGGATCTTTCCCAGCCTCTCGGTCGAGGAGAACCTGCTGGTCGGCGCCCAGGCGTCCCGGCCGGGGGCATGGACCGTGGCGGCCGTGCTGGAGCTGTTCCCCCTGCTTGGTGACAAGCGGCGTCGCGGCGGGAGCCAGCTCTCCGGGGGCGAGCAGCAGGCGCTGGCCATCGGCCGGGGCCTCATGGCCAACCCGCGCCTGCTGCTGCTGGACGAGGTGTCCCTCGGCCTGGCCCCCATCATCGTCCGGCGGATCTACGAGGCGCTGCCGGCGATCCGGGCTGCCGGGACCACCGTCGTGGTGGTCGAGCAGGACATCGGCCAGGCGCTCCGGGCCGCCGACCGGGTCTACTGCATGCTCGAGGGACGGGTCGCCCTCGAGGGGGTGCCGGCCGAGCTCGACCGTGACCAGATCGCCACCGCCTACTTCGGGGTGCGGGCATGACCACGGCCAACAACCTGGTCCAGGGGCTGCTCCTGGGGGGGCTGTACGCCATGTTCGCCACCGGGCTCAGCCTGATGTTCGGGGTGATGCGCCTGGTCAACCTGGCCCACGGCGACTTTGCCATCCTGGCCGCGTTCCTGGCCCTGGTGATCGTGGACGGGACCGGGCTGCATCCGCTGCTGACGCTGGCGGTGGCGGTGCCGGCTATGTTCGTCCTCGGCTACCTGCTCCAGCGGGGGCTGCTGAACTTCGCCGTCGGCGGCGACGGTCTGGCCGCGGTGCTGGTCACCTTCGGCCTCTCGATCATCCTCCAGAACCTGCTGCTGGAGCTGTTCTCGGCCGACAGCCGCGGGCTGGACGCCGGCGCCATCGAGGACACCAGCCTGGCCCTTGGCCGCCTCAACGTCGGCTGGTTCCCGCTGCTGACTCTGGTCACCGGGGCGGCCGTGCTCGGCGGGCTGCAGCTGCTGCTGGCCCGGACCCGGCTCGGCCGGGAGCTGCGGGCCACCTCCGACGACCCGCAGACCGCCCAGCTGGTCGGCATCGACCACCGTCACGCGTTCGCCGTGGCCACCGGGCTGGCCCTGGCCACGGTGGCCATCGCCGGGATCTTCCTCGGCACCCGGACCACTTTCTCGCCCGCCCTCGGGCCGACCCGGCTGATCTTCGCCTTCGAGGCCGTGATCATCGGCGGCCTGGGGTCGCTGTGGGGGACACTGGCGGGCGGCATGGTCCTCGGCGTGGCCCAGACCCTCGGCGCCCAGATCTCACCGGGCTGGGGGGTGCTCACCGGGCACCTGGTGTTCCTCGCCGTCCTCGCCTTCCGCCCGTCCGGCCTGTTCGGGAAGCCGGTGACCACATGACCACCCTTGACCCGGATCGCGCCGACCCGACTCAGGTCGACAGCGCCTCGAGCGCGGCCTCCACCGGGGCGTCGCCGTCCCACGTCGAGGTGGAGCGGGCCACCGCGGCCAGCCGCGTCGGTGCAGGCCTGGCGCTGGTCGCGGTGGTCGTCTTCGGGTCCGCGCCGCTGTGGGCCCGCACCAGCGTGCTGCGGACCCTGATCGGCTTCTTCACCCTCCTGGCCCTGGCGACCATGTGGAACCTGCTGGCCGGCTACGCCGGGCTCGTCTCGATCGGCCAGCAGGCCTACATCGGCATCGGCGCCTACGGCCTGTACTGGCTGTCCGACAGCGCCGGCCTGGACCCGTTCGCCGCGGTCCCGCTGGCCGCGGTGGTGGCGGCGGTGATCTCGGTACCCGTCGCCGTGCTCGCCTTCCGCCTACGCGGCGGCTACTTCGCCATCGGCACCTGGGTCATCGCCGAGGCGCTGCGCTTGCTGGTCGCCAACATCTCCCAGCTGGGCGGAGGGTCGGGGGTGACGGTCACCGCCGTCTCCGGTTACGACCGCCAGACCCGCATCTATCTCACCTACTGGCTGGCGTTCACGGTCGGGGTCGGCGCGGTCACCCTCACCTACCTGCTGCTGCGCCGTCGGCTCGGCCTTGCCCTGACGGCCAGCCGGGACTCCGAGACCAGCGCCCGCAGCCTCGGTGTGGACGTGTACCGCGTGAAGCTGCTGGTGTACGTGGTGGCCGCGTTCGGCTGCGCGCTTGCCGGCGCGGTGATCTACCTCAACCTGCTCCGCATCCAGCCCGACGCCGCCTTCAGCGTGAACTGGAGCGCGTTCATGATCTTCATCGTCGTGATCGGCGGGGTCGGGACGATCGAAGGCCCGATCGTGGGAGCGATACTGTTCGTCGTGGTCCAGGAGACACTCGCGCAGTACGGGGCGTGGTACCTGATCCTGCTCGGGGTGATCGCGGTGGCGATCGCCCTGCGGGCCCGCCATGGCCTGTGGGGGCTGCTCGCCGAACGGACCGGCATCTCGCTGTTCCCGGTGCGGCGGCGGCTCAAGCTGCCCGCGCCGCCGACGGCAGGAGGAAGCCGATGACCTACCGGTTCGCCAGCGTCGAGGAGGTCACCGAGCGCCTGCAGGCGACCGGGTACCTGGCCGACCCGATGATCACCAACGTCATCTGGCTGGCCGACCGGCTCCAGAAGCCGGTCCTGGCCGAGGGCCCGGCCGGGACTGGCAAGACCGAGCTGGCCAAGGCGGTCGCCACCGCCACCGGCGCCCGGCTCATCCGCCTGCAGTGCTACGAGGGGCTGGACGAGGCCAAGGCCCTGTACGAGTGGAACTACTCCAAGCAGCTGCTGCGGATCGAGGCCGACCGGGCCATGCGGACCAGCTCGAGCTGGTCCGAGGTCGAAGCCGACATCTTCTCCGAGCCGTTCCTGCTGCCCCGCCCGCTGCTGGAGGCGGTCCGGGCCACTGACCCGGTGGTGCTGCTGATCGACGAGGTCGACCGGGTCGAGGTGGAGACCGAGGCCCTGCTGCTGGAGGTCCTGTCCGATTTCCAGGTCTCCATCCCCGAGCTCGGCACCATCACCGGCACGCGCCGGCCGTTCGTCCTGCTGACCTCCAACGCCACCCGGGAACTGTCCGAGGCCCTCCGGCGGCGCTGCCTGTACCTGCACCTCGACTACCCCGGCCTGGAACGCGAACGGGACATCATCCGGGCCCGGGTGCCCGACATCGACGAGGTCCTGGCCGTCCAGATGGCCGGCGTCCTGCGGGCCATCCGCCAGCTTGAGCTGAAGAAGGCGCCGTCGATCTCCGAGACGCTCGACTGGGCCCGCACGCTGGTCCACCTGGAGATCGACCGGCTCGACCCCGACACCGTCGCCGACACCTTGCACCTGCTGCTCAAGCACGAACGCGACATCGCCAAGGCCCGGTCGGAGCTGGCCACCGTGGCCGCCCGCGCCCGGCTGTGAGGAGGAAGGCATGGACGGCGACGAGCGGCTGCGGCTGGCACTCGACCGCGTGAGCGCGGCCCTGCGCGAGGTCGTCGAGGAACTCCAGGTCACCGAGTCCGAGCTGCGGGCCGCGCTCGCCTTCCTCGGCGGGGTCAGCCAGGCAGGCCAGCTCCTGCTCCTGTCGGACGTGCTCGGGGTTTCGGTGGCCGTGGACGACGTCACCTACGGTGCCGAGCGGCAGGGAACCGCCAGTTCGGTGGAGGGCCCCTTCTACCGGCCGGGTGCCCCGATGCGCACCCAGATCTGCCGCGACGACGAGCCAGGTGACGTCTGCTTCGTGTCCGGACGGGTGATCGACGCCACCACCGGTGCGCCGCTGGCCGGTGCCCTGCTGGATGTCTGGCAGGCCGGCGCCGGCGGCAAGTACGAGCAGGAGGATCCCGAGCAGCCCGACTACAACCTGCGGGGCCGGCTGTCCACCGACGACCAGGGCAACTATGAGTTCTGGACGGTGGTTTCACCGGTGCAGGCTACGAGCCGTGCACCACCCAGCTGTTCCTGGAGGGTGGGGCCCACCTTGACGACGACACCATCGGCGCCGTGAAACTCGAGCTGACCGGCCGGCTCGAGAAGCACGACGACCCCGAGCAGCTCAGCCGCCGCGGCCTCGACCGGACGTTCTTCACCTTCGCGTATGACTTCGCTCTGGTCCCGGCCACATCCAAGGAAGGAGCAGGAGATGGACCCTGAGGTGGCGCCGCGGGAGTCGGCCGCGCCAGCCGCGCTCGGCACCTTCGAGGCCGAGGCCGACGTCGTGGTCGTCGGCGGCGGCGGCGGGGGACTGCCGGCAGCACTGTTCAGCCGCTGGCTGGGGAACGACGTCATGCTGCTCGAGAAGGCCCCCGAGCTCGGCGGAACTGCGAGGAAGGCGGCCTTCTGGTACTGGGTGCCCAACAACGCGGCGATGCAGGCCATGGGGCTGGAGGATCCTGAGGAGGACTGCCTGCGCTACATGGCCCGCCTGGCCCGGCCCCATCAGTACGACCCGGACTCACCCACGCTGGGCCTGAGCGCCTGGGAGTATGAGCTGTGCCGGGCGATCTACCAGAGCGCATCATCCGCGACCGAGCTGCTGGCAGAGCGGGACGCCCTACCGTACCGCCACTGCCCGGACGTACCCGACTACTGGGCCGAGCTGCCCGAGGACAAGGCGCCCAAGGGCCGGGTGCTCCTGCCCCGGGACGCGTCCGAGTCGATGTCGGACGGCGGCCGGGTCGGCATCCGGACGATGAGTGAGGCCGCCGAGCGCGACGGCGTCGTCATCCGCACCGGCCACCGGGTCCAGCGGATGGTGGTGGCGGACGGTGCGGTGGTCGGGGTCGAGGCCACCACGCCGGACGGGGCCACGCATCGGGTGCGGGCCCGCAAGGCGGTCATCTTCGCCACCGGCGGGTTCACCCACAACAAGGAGCTGCGCCAGAACTTCCTCAACGTGCCCGTCTACGGAGGCTGCGCGGCCCTGACCAACGAAGGCGACTTCGTCGCCATCGCGTCTTCGGCGGGCGCCCAGCTCCGCAACATGAACTACGCCTGGATGTGCCCGGTCCCACTGGAGAAGGCGATTGCCCGCGACCCGGCGCTCTCCGGGATGTTCTCGGTCGCCGGCGACTCGATGATCTTCGTGGACAAGCGCGGTCTGCGGGTGGTCAACGAGAAGCTGGCGTACAACGAGCTCGCCCAGACCTTCTTCCGCTGGGACCCGGCGACCGGAACCTACCCGTACCTCGTCCTGATCCAGGTGTGGGATCAACGCGCCCAGGACCACTCGGCCAGCGATGAGTACGGCCGCCTGATCGTCCCGCCGGGCACTGACGACGCCCATGTCATCAAGGGCGCCACCCTCGCCGAGCTCGCCGCCGGGATCGATGAGCGGCTCACCCGCTACGAGGGGGCCACGGGAGGGCTCCGGCTGTCGGAGGACTTCCTGCCGCACCTGGAAGCCTCCATTGCGCGCTTCAACGAGCTCGCCAGCAAGGGCGCCGACGACGACTTCCACCGGGGGGAGCGGGCCGTGCAGCTGCTCTTCAACGGAGCGGTGAAGCAGGAACCGGGCCGCACGAACCCCACCATGTGGCCTATCAGCGACACCGGCCCCTACTACGCCGCGCTCGTCACCGGCGGGACACTCGACACCAAGGGCGGCCCCAAGACGACCCCCGACGGCCAGGTCGTGGATGACATGGACCGCCCCATCCCCGGTCTGTACGGCGTGGGCAACTGCGTCGCCTCCGGCTCCGCGCAGGCGTACTGGGCCGGCGGGGCCACGCTCGGTCCGATCATTGCCCTCGCCTACCGCGCCGCCAGGGCGGCCCATGGGGAACCGGTCGGAGCAGAAGCGATTACGCCACGGCAGATGGGAGGAGCAGCTGATGGGCGCCCATGAGGACACCGTCCGCATCCTGGAGGCCGAGCTGGGCCTGGTGGAGCAGGCCTTCCGGGTCTTTCGGCCGAGCAGTGCCGGACCCCGACCAAGCTGCTCCCGGTCGATGAGGCCCGGCCGCCCTGGACCCTGTTCGAGCTGGCCGGCCACATCGACATCTCCATCGGCCTGACCGTGATGCTGATGGCCGAGCCCCAGGCCGGCCAGGTCGGCCGGGACCGGGTGAGCTTCTTCATCTTCCCCGCTCCGAGGTCGCCCCGGTCGTCTACGACTACGCCTACACCATGGTCGAGGGGAAGACCCCGGAGCAGATGCCCGATGTGCTCGCCGCCACGGGCAGCCTCAGGTCGGGCCCGGCCCCACCCCGATCCCCGGCTGCCGCTGATCGGCTGATTGTTCTCCTGCTCCCCTCGATGCGATGAGCACATCGTGCAGACAAATGGAGGGCGAGCGTCCTCAGGCACATGGTTGTGAGAACAACTATCTTGGGATAGTGTCCGAGGAAAGGTAGCAATCCAACCTCATTCGGACTAACAGGAGATAGGCACATGAGCGAGGGAGCCGCCACCACTCCCGGCGTCCGTGTCGTCGACGGCCGCCAGGTGCCCGAGGTCGGCACCTGGGAGATCGACCCGTCCCACCAGTCCTTCGAGTTCATCGCCAGGCACCTGATGGCCAAGGTCCGCGGCCGGTTCCCGGCCGCCAGCGGCGCCGCCACCATCGCCGAGCGGCCCCAGGACTCCACCCTGGAGATCGAGATCGACGCCAACTCGATCGACACCAAGGACGACACCCGCGACGCCCACATGCGCTCCAACGACTTCTTCGGCGTCCAGGACCACCCGACGATCAGCTTCCGCAGCACCGGGGTCCGCCCCGGCGACGGCGAGAACCACTGGCAGGTCGACGGCGACCTCACCATCAAGGGCACCACCCGCCCGGTGACCGTCGACGTCGAGTTCCTCGGCGGGGCGACCGACCCCTGGGGCAACCAGCGGATCGGCTTCTCGGGCGTGGTCCCCGAGGTCAACCGGGAGGACTGGGGCCTGACCTGGAACGCCCCCCTGGAGGCGGGCGGGTTCCTGCTCTCCAAGACCGTCCGCCTGGAGATCGAGGCCGAGCTGGTCAGGAAGTAACCAGCACCCACGGAGATCGGGCGGCTCTAGGCCTCCACACCGTGCCGCCGACCGGCTGTTGCTACCACCGTAGAGCCGTCGGTTGCACTGGCGACTGCGCCGGGTCTGCCGAAATTTGCCACTAACTGCGCTACGCTTTGTCCTGCTCCGCCCCACAAGTCAATCCTGCGCACCTGCGCCGTTGTATGGCCACGCGGTGTGCCGACCGGCATTGCGAACCCCCGACGCATCGATGGTAAGGATGGGTCGTCGATCCAAAGCTAGACACGGGCCTGCGGCAGGCGAGGCTAATTGGCTGGTGCATGACCCTGGCGGACCGAGGGAGTGGAAGGGATTGCCGGTCAACGACGCGGTCAACGATCTACCTTGACGCAAGCATTTCTGCCTTACCGCCGCACCCACTGTGACCTGCTAAACCCCGCCTCAATGCTCCACCGTTACCAGTGCCGTGTATCCTCGTAATCGGAAGGTCGTCGGTTCGAATCCAACCTGGAGGCTTCGGTCAGGTTGCCGAGGGTCCAGGGTCGCGGTTGAAGGCCGTGCGGGCCCACAGGTAGCTGACCAGGGTGATGCCGACGCACCAGGCGACGGCGATGACCGCGCTGTTGCCGATGGCCGTGCCCAGCAGCAGGCCCCGCAGGGTCTCGATGAACGGGGTGAAGGGCTGGTACTCGGCGAACCAGCGCAGGGCGGCCGGCATCGATTCGGTGGGGACGAAGCCGCTGCTCAGGAAGGGCAGGAGCATCAGGGGCATCGGCAGGTTGCTGGCCGCCTCGACGGTCTTGCTGACCAGGCCGCAGGCGACCGACAGCCAGGTGATGGCGAAGGTGATCATGGCCAGGAGCCCGACCGCTACCGTCCACTCGACGGGGCTGGCGGTGGGCCGGAACCCGATGAGCAGGGCGACCGCGAGGACGATCGCCAGGCTGGCGGCGGTCTGGGTCATGGCGCTGACGACGTGGCCGGTCAGGATGGAGGGCCGGAAGATGGCCATGGTGCGGAAGCGGGCGATGATGCCCTCGGTCATGTCCATGGCGACCGAGATCGCCGTTCCCTGGGCGACCCCGGCCACGGCGATGAGGAGAATCCCCGGGGTGACGTAGGCGAGGTAGTCGGCACGGCCGCCGCCCGGCCCGCCGAGCCCGGCGCCCAGCGTGCCGCCGAAGACGTAGACGAACAGCAGCAGGAGGACGACCGGGATGCCGGCGACCATCAGGGTCAGGGTCGGGTAGCGCCACATGTGGCGGAGGTTGCGGCGCAGCATCGTCCCGGAGTCGCGCACCGCGTAGGCGAGGGTGCTCATGGCAGGGTTGCCCTTTCCTTGTCGGGTTGGCCGGTGAGGGCGAGGAAGACATCGTCGAGGTCGGGCAGGTGCAGCGAGAGGCTGTCGACCTCGACCGACGCCCCGTCGAGCTGGTCGAGCAGGCCGCGCAGCGACCGCACGCCGCCGTCGCTCGGGACCTCAAGGGTGAGCGCGTCGTCGCGGGCCGACGCCCCAAGGGCGCGGGCCGCCGACTCCAGTCCCTCCTGGTCGGCGAACTGCAGGCGGACGTGGCCGCCGGGGACACGGCGCTTGAGCGCCTCCGGGGTTCCCTCGGCGATCAGCCGCCCGTGGTCCAGCAACGCGACCTGGTCGGCGAGCTCGTCGGCCTCCTCCAGGTACTGGGTGGTGAGGAAGATCGTCACCCCACCGGCGACCAGGTCGCGGATGATCTGCCACATGGTCCGGCGGCTGCGCGGGTCGAGGCCGGCCGTGGGCTCGTCCAGGAAGATGATGCGGGGGTCGCCGATCAGGCCCATGGCCAGGTCGAGCCGCCGGCGCATACCGCCTGAGTAGGTGCCGGCCGGCTTCCCGGCCGCCTCGACCAGCTCGAAGCGGTCGAGCAGCTCGGCCGCCCACCGCCGGCCCTCCGCCCGGTCCAGGTGGCGCAGGTCGGCCATCAGGAGCAGGTTCTCCTCGCCGGTGAGCAGGTGGTCGACCGCCGAGAACTGGCCGGTGACGCCGATCGCCCAGCGCACCGCGTCCGGTTCCTGAGCCAGGTCGTGGCCACCGACGGCCACCTCGCCCGCGTCGGCGCCGATCAGGGTGGACAGGATCTGCACCATGGTCGTCTTGCCGGCGCCGTTGGGGCCGAGCAGCGCGAAGATCGTCCCCTCGGCGACCTGCAGGTCGATGCCGTCGAGCACGACCTTGTCGCCGAACGACTTGCGCAGCCCAGCGACCGCGATCGCGGACCGAGCGGTGGGACTGGTCATGGCTCGTCCTTTCCGGTGTCGTTCGCGACGGAGCGGTTGATGGTGATGTCCCCGAAGGAGGTGCGGGCGCGGACCTCGACCGCGTCCTCGCCCGACTCCGGACGCTCGGCGGCGTCCAGGTCGTTGTGCACGTTGCCGAAGCGCGTGTTGAGGTCCAGCCAGGCGGCGACCCCGTCGCGGATCCCGATCTCGACCTTGCCGAGTGCGGTCTGGGCGAGGACGGCGCCATGCGCGACCTCGCCGAGGCGGACGTCGCCGTTGGCGGACTTCGCGGCAACCGTCTCGCGCGCCCGATCGATGGAGATCCGGCCATTGGCCGCGTTCACCTGCAGGTTTCCGGTGACCTCGCCGATCCAGGTATCGCCGTTGGAGTTCTTGACCACCGCCGCGCCGTCGATGTGGTCGATCCTCACGGAGCCGGAACCAGTGGTGAGCTCGGCATCGCCGCCGGCCTGCTCCACGGTGAGGTCGCCGACGCCGGTCCGGAGCTGCACCGCCCCCGTCTGGTCGAGCTGGATATCGCCGACGCCGGTCTTGTAGCGGCACTCGCCGAGGCGACCCTGGCAGCGCAGCGCCGCCACCCCGGTCTCACCTCGCAGGTGTGAGCCCGCCGGCAGCTCGACCTGCACGTCGACCGACTCGCCGCCCCCGCGCCAGGTGAACTGCCTCCAGCTCTTGGGTGCCTTGATCAGCAGCCTGCCGCCGGCGTACTCGACGCGGGTCTGCTCGGCGGCGGTCACGTCGGCCTTCTTGGCGGCGTCGCTCGGGCGCACCTCGACCATGGTGTCGGTGCGGTCGCTGGCCACGATCCGGAGGTTACCGACGCCCAGTTCGACGGTGACGGAGATCGGTTCGGGAGTATGGAAGGTAGGCATCTGCAGTTCCTCTGGTGAGTTGGCTAGCGCACCCAGCCCGTGTAGCGCTGTGCGCCCTGCGAGGCGCGTCGTTCGGGTCGACGGGACGGGCCGGTTCGTTCCAGGGCGGCGGCGGCCGCTCGCACGAGCCAGGCGTTGACCGACAGCCCTTCGCTCGCGGCCGCCTGCTCGATCCGGGCCTTGAGGTGGTCGGGCATACGGAGGTTGATCCGCGACACCGCGCCCTCGTCGCCCTCTGGGAAGGCTGGAGGCCGGTCGTCGCGGTCCTCGGCCAGGTCGTCGGCGGACGGGTCGGCTGGCGGTGGTGTCACCACGAACTCGGGGTCGCGTCCCCGCAGGCGCAGCTCGACCGATCCCGGCGCGAGCTCGGTGGTGATCTCCTCGGCCGCCGACGCCAGCGCGTCCTGCAGGGTGAGGCGGATCGCCGCCTGCAGCGGTGCGACCAGGCGCTCGGCGAGCGCCCGAGCCTCGTCGCCGCCGGCCTCGGCGGCGATCGCGAGCTGGCGGTTGATGTTCTCGACGTACAGTTCCAGGTTCATGGCACCACTTTGGCACCATGAGTGGTGCCACGTCAACCCCTACCAGCGCCATGGCGATGTCAGCCCGTCGACATAATCCCAGCTCAGCGGCACCACGCTTTTCCGCTACCTGATGCTGCGGTGGCGCTCGAGGCGGGTCCTAGTGTCCTGAGTCGTTGGTGCGTGGACGGTTTGTTAGTGTCCGGGGATGGACGCCACATCTGATATCCGACCGCGCCGCCGAGGCCCCAAGCTTCCCGAGCTGGC
>Ga0307409_100001213_pt1 | contig 12396 bp, 18 predicted proteins | sample 322Ometagenome_2_FD_203888 | JGI IMG/M metagenome (GOLD analysis project Ga0307409, IMG submission 203888) | Maize rhizosphere microbial communities from greenhouse at UC Davis, California, United States - 322HYB-O-2 | ecosystem: Host-associated > Plants > Roots > Rhizosphere > Soil | place...
ACCAAGACCTTCACGATGCGATCAAGTCATACCTTGCTCGACATACAGAGCCGTTTCGAGCTCAGGTCCGTTCCGCGCCCGCGCCGCGAGCGACGAGGAATTCGTCCAACTGCTCGAACGTCTCCGGCATTGCCTCGTCCATTCCCTCGATGGCCGTGTCGAGTGCTTGCTTCGACGGATAGAGCTCGCGCATCACCAGCAGCGTCTTGCCGTCCTTCTCCTCGAAGGTCACCGTCGTGACGGCGCCGTCGGCGCTTTCCTCGTTGGTCCAGACGAGGCGGGTATTCGGCACCACTTCGAGGTACCTGCCGAAGAACGCCATGGGCGTCGCCGCGCTGGGGTGAGCGAATTCCAGGCGGTAGCTGCCGCCGACACGGACATCCTGTTCGCAGGAAAGCAGCGTTGCGCCGCTCGACTTCGGCACCCACCACTGTTTGAAGAGCTCGGGCGTGGTCCACGCCTCGAAAACGAGACGCGCCGGGGCGTCGAAGGTTCGCGTGATGACCAGCTCGCGATCGGACTTCCGTTCCGACGTCGTGCGGTTCCTCATGGCGGCGGGTTCACTTTCTCTTCTTGCGACCATCGCGCTTCTCCTTGCGTTTGAGTTCCTCGATGACCGTGTCCAGCGCGTCGAAGCGTGCGGCCCACAGCTGGCGGTAGTTCTCGATCCAGGCTGCTTCTTCCTCGAGCTGGCGCGGGCCGAGCTTGCAGTTCCGCACGCGCCCCACCTTCTCGGTGGTGACGAGCTCCGCCTGCTCCAGGACGCCGATGTGCTTCCTCATGCCCGTCAGGGTCATGTGGAACCGCTCGGCGAGGACCGTGACCGACGCGTCAGCCCGCATCAGCTGCTCCAGCACGCCGCGTCGGACGGGGTCCGACAGCGCGGCGAACGAGACGTCGAAACGAGCTTGAGAACACTGAGCCATCCGGTTCAGTATACACGCGCACGGAGGCAGGCAAGGGAAAACAACACTCGAGCGCGCGCCTCGACCTGCGCAACGGAGGCGCCACACTGCGAGCGGCCGGGCGGCCACGCGTGGTAAGCGGATCGACCTGTCCGAGCCCAACAGCGTCGGCCTGATGAAGGCGCAGTCGGATGCGCCGAAAGCAACGGGCCCTGGTCCGAATCAGCTGGCCCGACCGCCGGTGCCAACCTTGCTGGTGGCAGCGGTCTACGGAAGAATTGGCGGTTCCCCCGGTCGTTCGCGCCCGGCGTGGCCGACCCACACACACGCGGCGAAGATCACCGTGGCACCGAGCCACACCTGGGGCCGTACCGCTTCCCCGAAGAACAGCCAGCCGAACAGCGCTGCCCAGGGCAACGCGGTGAACTCCAGCACGCCGAGCGCTTGCGCCTCCGCTGCAGCATAGGCGCGAGTCAGCAACTGAACGCCAAGGTTTCCCAGCAGACCCGCGAGAACTGCGAGCCCAAGTGCCGATCCAGTCGGCAGCGGCGCACCGACAGCAGCGGGAGACAGCAGCACCATCGGTATGACTGCGCTTGTCAGGGTCAGCAGGGTCGAGCCGTCCTTGGCTGCGCGCGCCCGCATGACGATCGCGGCCAAGGCATAAGTCAGCGCCGCGGCCAGGATCGCCGCCAGCCCAAGGCCGCGTTCTCCGCCAAAGCTCGGCGCACCCTGGACCGTGATCAGCACGCCGGCAAAGCCCACCAAAGCGGCCAACAGCACCGGCCCGCGCATCTTCTCACCCAAGAAAACATGCGCGAGCGGCGGAATCAGAAGCGGCGCGATGAACGACAGGGTGATCGCTTCCGCCATGCCGAGCCGGGTAAGAGAAAAAAAGAACAAGAAGGCGGTGGCTGCGATCAGGATGCCACGCGACAGGTGGGCGGGCACCATGTCGCATGTCAGCCTCGGCTGCCCTTGCCACCACCACATGGCGAGCGCAAATAGGCTGCCGAAGACATAGCGCCCCAGCACTGCGTAGGCAACCGAGTATGAGCGGGTGAGCTCCTTGACCGCGGCATCCAGCGCACACAAGGCCGCGATTCCCGCGGCAGCGACAACAAACGGGCGAGGCGAGGACATGGCGCGAACGGTGGATGGGGCGTCTGGGAACCCGTCTGGCGGACGGCACGCCGTACACACGCGGACGAAGAACCCGGGGGACGATAGTCGAACGCGGGGCGGCTGAGTTGAAGCCGCCCAGGCCACGATGCCGCAGTGTTTCCCTGGGCATCACAGCACCTCGTTGGTCATGTAATACATGCTGTCGATCGCCTTGTGCCAAAGCGGTCGCTTGCGCCACTCGTCGAGCTTGATTTCCGTACAACGCGGCAGGTACTTCTCGAAGATCTCGTCGACGCGCCTCGCCGTCGCGGCATCTGCGATCCCGAGCGTGATCTCGTCGTTGGTCTCGAACGACCGGTCGTCGAAATTCGACGAGCCGATCGCGCACCACGAGCCATCGACCGTCATCACCTTCTGATGCAGCAGCGTGTGCGGATACTCGAACAGGCGCACGCCGCACTTCAGGAGCTTCTCGAAGTTTCGGTGCCCCGCGTCCTGCACGATCGGATTGTCCGAGCCGCCGGTCGACGGCATCATCACCCGCACGTCGACGCCTTTCTTCACCGCCCGTCCGAACGCCTCGATCGCATCGGGCTCGGGAATGAAGTACGGGTTCTGGATCCAGATCCGCTTCATCGCCAGGCAGAGCACGGTGTGGTGCAGGATCCTCACCGCAGGCGCCGAGCGCTCGGGCTTCGCATACGCCGCATGTATCGTCACGTCGCCGGCCTTGTGGAGCGGCGGAAACACGTCGTTGCCCAGGAACAACTCGCCGTCTCGCCCGCCCAGTTCTCGCTGAACGCCGCCTGCACGTTTGCGACGACAGGGCCGCGCACGCGAACGCTGACGTCGGCGACGTGCTTGCCGTCCTCGGCGTCGCCGAGCCACTCGTCCTTGACGCACAGTGGCCGCCGACGAACGCGACGTTGCCATCGAGGATCACGATCTTGCGATGGTCGCGCTCATGAAAGACGCCGATGTTGCGGATGTGGTGAGGGTGGAACTTCACAACCTTGCAGCCGGCCGTCTTCATTTGACGTTCGATCGCATCGCCCATCTTCTTCGAGCCGACCGCGTCGAGCAGCACGCCCACCTGCAGCCCGGCCTTGGCACGCTCGGCCAAGGCGTCCGCGACGCGCTTGGCCAGGACGGCCTCCTCCCACAGGAACGTCTCGAAGTGCACCGAGTGCCTAGCCTTGCCGATCTCCTCGATCAGCACGTCGAAGAACGCGCCGTTCTCGAATACCTCGACCGAGTTGCCGTCGACCGCCGTGGACAGCGTGAGCCGGCAAGCGACGGCACGAGCTTGTCGATCGGGGAATCGATGCCGCAATGCAAACTGGACCGCTGAAAGCGCGCCCGCCGAACCGCCCGCGACGGGCAGCCGCTCGATGCCCAGCTTGTCCAGCAGCTCCGCAAAGGCATCGGCCTGCCGCTCGGACGAAGGATCTTGCGGGAAATCGCTGCGCAAGTACCCGAATCGCGACGGTGCGATCACTCGATCGCCATGCGGCACCAGACCTTGCGTGAAGGTCAGCCCTGATCGAAGCCTCCGCCCGTGCCGTGGATCATCAGCATGGGCCGACGGGTGCCGACCGACGCGTACTCGAGCTGCCCAAACGACGTTACCAAGACCGCGCTGCGGCCCTCGGTGCGTCGTTTTGCCTCTTCGATGTCGCGGCTGAAGGCAAACCAGACAAGCGTGCCGGTGCCGAGGAGCGCAGCGATGGCAAGAGCGGTGGCCCTCTTCATGAACTCTTTTGCTCTTGCGTTCCTCGCAGCTACATCACCGGACATCCGCTACATTGGAATTCGCCTGACCGGCACCTCCCGCCCACATCTTCGAGGAACATCGATGACTCGGGAGACAAGGCAGTGAAGTCTGCGTCGCTTATCGTGGCGGTCATTGTGCTGGCGGGTTGCCTGGGAGTGTTGTGGCAACTGAGAAAGTCCACGGCTGATCAGCACCTTGCACAGCGGGCGTGGGAAGACCTGGCCAGCCTGTCTGTAGCCCTGCCAGATCGATACGAGCCCACGATGGTCTCGAAAGTGCCCGAACCGGCGCGGCGCTTCTTCGCTTTCGCGATCGAGCCCGGGACACGGCTCACCACCGTTGCCGATCTGACCATGCTTGGCGACCTGTCATTGGGTAAGAAGGAATCTCCGAACTATCAGCCCATGACCGCCCGGCAGATCCTGGCCGCCCCTCACGGCTTCGTGTGGGAGATTCAGGCGGGGGCCGGCCTCATGCAAATTTCCGGCTCTGACGGCATGGTGCGTGGTCAATCGTGGACTCGCTTCTGGCTGCGTGGCGTGGTTCCCGTCGTGCGTGTGGGCGGCGATGCCGATCACCTGCGGTCCTCGTTTGGGCGGGTGGTCGCGGAGGCGGCATTCTGGACGCCTGCCTTCCTATTGCCGAGAGAGGGGATCGTGTGGTCGGCGGTCGACAGCAATACAGCACGCGTAACCGTCACGCACGGCGCTCTCACCCAAGCGGTCGACATACGCGTCGATGACACAGGGCAAGCGATCCGGGTCAGCATGCCACGTTGGACGAACGCGAATCCCGACAGGGTCTATCGGATTCAGCCCTTCGGTGGTGAGCTGTCTGACTTCCGGAAGGTCTCGGGATACCGCGTGCCTTTCCGCGTCGATGGCGGCAATTTCTTTGGCACCCCCGACTACTTCCCGTTCTACAGAGCTCGCTTGACCAATGTGCTGTTCCACTAGTGGGCTTGAAGCGGGGGCAGGCTGCGACGCACGAGTGCACTGCCGAATCCGTGAGGTCTTTGGCCCGTTTGTCTGACAACTCGAGACTCGGAGCGGCAGTGGGGCCGAGTCAATTGATCCACCTCAAAGGCAAGGATCCGCTCAGGTCTACGCTTGCTGCTGTCATCGCGCAATCGCGCATCTCCAGAGAGGATTTCTCTGCTATGAGAACGATCCAGATCTTGCCCGCATCGATTGTTGTCGCGTGCTTCGCCGTGGCGGGTGTTGCGCAGGCGCAGTCTGCTGCCCCCGCGTCCCCGAGCGGTGCTGCCTCCATGCCGCACGAGTGTGCCCAGCCCATGGCCAAGCACAGCCACGCTGCTGAAAAGGGGAGCCCGGTGAAGGCTTCCAAGTCTGGCCCGTGCGCTTCGGTCGCCTCTGTTTCGACCAAGAATGACAAGAAAAAGCACAACCACGCGCGAGACGCCAAGTGACGGAATCGGCGCCTTGAGTCATCCTTGCCCATCAATGGCGGCGCGGCCGCAAGGGGCTGGTCTTGACGCGCGGAGAAACTGGTGATGACGCCAGCGAGCTCTCATCCGCGAGGTTGTCGATGACCGGGCAGTCCGGCCGACCGTCGCCGGTGCAGCAGTGCACCAGATGCTCGACCGTCGCGTTCACGGCCTGGAGTTCCTGAAGCTTTTGATCGAGCTCCCAAATCTGCGACTGCGCCTGCGCCTTCACCTGACGGCTCGGCCGGCGGCGGTTCTGCCACAAACCGAGCAACTCGCGGATCTGCTCGATTGAGAAGCCGAGGTCGCGCGACTGCCGAATAAGCGGAAGCGTGCTCACGTCTTCGTCCGACTACCGACCGTAGCGGGAGTCCGTGCGATGCGCTTCCGGAAAGAGCGCGACGCTCTCGGAGGGCCGGATCATCTTGGCCGAAACCCCTGAGGCTCCGCCGCTTGGCCGATGTTCATGAGTTCCATAATTTTGTGCTTCAAGCGGTGGCCGGTTCGTCGGTATGTGACCGCGCCGGCGTCAGCGCGATCACCAACGCGGTTGACCGCTGTAGAGCCGACCTCCAGCAGCTCAGCAAGGTGATTAGGAATGTGGGATACGCGCCGGTGGCGCTGGCAGCCGGCGCCCAAAGCGGCTCAGCGCCGAAGCGCGGGCGGGTTGCTGCTCTGGATAGCCGCGAGCGTCCACCGGCAGCGTTTGATGCCGGTCAAGCGACTCCTCAACAGCGCTGAGAAGCTTGGATGACCACTCAGGAGGCGATATGCAATCGATCGGGCCCAGGCTCAAAACTCCGGCAGGCATCTTCATGGTCGTCGCGGCCGCGATGGGCGGGTACTACCTGCTGACCGAGCACTTCACCCACGTGACCCAGGCCATCCCTTATCTGATCCTGCTGGCGTGTCCGCTGATGCACGTGTTCGGGCACGGGCACGGCGGACACGGCCAGCATGGTCGAGCAACATCCGGGCACGACGACGATGCAGCTCGATAGCGCCCCCCGTGCCAAGGCGGCAAATCTCCTTTCCGGGCTCGGCGCGATCGTCCTGGGAGCGGGCTTGGCGTTGGTCGCCCCAGCTTGGCTGAGAGCCTATGCATTCCCGACGCTCATCGTCGGGCTGCTGGTTCATGGGACGGGGATGTCGTTGAAGTACCGATTCGAATCTGGCCAGAACGAGCCCCTCTGGTGGGAGCGCCTGCTTTTCTGGCTTTGTTGGGCGATCCTCTTGGGGCTGGGCGTCTGGATGGCGGCCGGCGTCGCTGCGCGTCCTTGACGTCTCAGTTCACTGCGACGCGATCAGAAAAGGAGTGCAGGGCACTTCCGCGGTGGCCACAAGCGGCGTGCCGAAGTGGCTGCGCATGTCGCTGATCGTCGCTCTGTCGTTGGTCTTCGCGCTCGCGTCATGGTCATGCATGGTGGCCACGGTCCGTCGATGCACTCCATGCGCACGCCGTAGCAAGCGGCCATGGCTTACCGGCTGTGACGGAGCCGGAGTGCCCGTTAGAGCCGCCCTTGGAGGAAAAGCAGGTATGAGCGCGGGTTGCTGCCGTAGTACGGATGGAGTTGCGAAGGCGCCCGCAAGAAGCCGACCAGGCCGCCCACGCCCCATTTGACGGGACCAGTCTTGGCGAAGTCGTGGATGTAGCCGATCGACAGCTTGCGGATGTTGAATTCCTGGCCGTGCAACGGCTGTCCTTCCTCGAAAAGCTCGCCGTTCTTGACCTGCTCGGCGCGCGCGAAGAACGTGTGGGTGTCTCGCATGACGTAAGTCGATTCGAGCAGCCAGCCAGGCTGCGAAACGTTGTGGCCGGGACCTGACTTCTTGTTGCGTCCGTAGGCCAGCGTAGTTCCCCAATTGTCGGCGCCAGTGTTCAGTTGATAGGTGACGGAAGCTGTCGTCCGCTGCACTCGGGTGTCGGGCTCGAGCTGCTCAGGACTCTTGAGGTCGCCGTAGCTGACCTGCATCGAGAGCTCCGGCAGCGGGTTGTACGAGAGCCGCGTCGACCAGGAATCGAACTTGCGCGTCTCGATGTTCCAGCGTGCGGAGTCGGGCTCGCGGCCGTTGAACCAGGACGCTTCGAGCTGCAGCGGCCCTTTGCTCACCCCGAGGGTCGCCACGCCGAAGGTGATGTGGGTGGAATCGAGCCAGTGATGCGTAAGCGGTGCCTCCGGGTTGCGCATGCCCGAGAAGCGGTGCATGAACGCGGTCGGGCCCAGGGCCGGCTCGCCGGGTAGACCGAAGTACGCGAACGCAGCGCTGTCTGTGCCCAGGTTCAAGCTGTACGTGGCCGCCAGCTCCATGAAGAAGTCGTGCGGATGCTGGCGATCGACCAGCGGAGTCGTGCCGTCCGCCGACTCGCCCGTCTGAAAGAGCAGGGGATAGCCACTCTTGCCCATCGTCGGATCGAGCGACACCATCGCCCGCAGGCCCAGTCTCCCCGGTCCGACCGGGCGGTTGCCCATCAGCATCGCCATGCTCTGCGTGAGCGCCTTCTCGTCGCCAAGCGGGCCGGTCTGCTTGTCGTAGATCGCGTTGACGAAGCCGTGCGCCATCACAGACCAGTCGCCCTGCTGGACATGCAGACCCATCATCGGCGTGGCATCCGGTTGCCAAGAGGTTCCCGATCCCTCGCGGGTCATCGAATATGGGCCGAGGGCGCTTTGCATCGCGTGCTCGCCCGTCGGCATGTCCCTCATGGCAGACATGTCGTGCCCCATGGCCTTCTGGTGGGGCGCCGGGTCCGCGGGCTTGTCCATCTGCATCCCCTCGTGGTGCTGGTGCGCCGGCGCTGACGCGGGTGAGGCCGGTGGGGCCGGAGGGGTTTGGGCTTGCGCGCACGTCGCGATCAACGCAGTAGCGAGGGTAGAGATTCCGATAGAAGTGTTCTTCGAGCTGAAATCCATGATGTCCTGAGTCGTTGAGTTGAGGTCACGTCGCTGTCGGCAACGGACTCGAGCTGAGAAGTGCCGCAGCCATGAGCGCGGCAAAGAGGACGACGGCTTCGATGCGAAGGACCTGCACGAAGCGCCGCGGGAGCGAGGAGTGGTCGGCCGGTGCCCGGAGGGCGGTCAGCAAACGCGGCATGGCCTGCAAGCGGTTGAAGCCACCGAGAGCAAAGGCGATGAGTACAAGAGCGACCTTGACGACGAGCGTCGTGCCGTAGGCACTGCCAATCAGGTTGGCTGCCGACGCGATGCCTCGCCAAGCGTTGAAGAGGCCGCTGCCGATGACGACGGCCAGCGCACCTGTCGCCACCGAGGACAGGGTCTGCACCCACCGCGCCATGTCCGAACGATCGACCAAGGCCACCGCGGCCCCGTCGGCCAGAACCGCCCACGCAGCGATTCCAACCACGCCCAGCCACAGGCTGATGGCCCACAGGTGCGCGCCTTCCACGAGCAGCGGCAGGCTGCCCAGGCCGGCATCGCCGGCGTGCGAGACCGCGGCGCGGGCGAAGACGAAGATGCTGATGCCGATCGCTGCTCCAGCGAGCCGGAGGCCGGTGCCGGGAGCCCCCGACCCGCTTGCCGCTAGGACCACCAGCAGCAGCCCGAGAACACCCGCCGACCAAGAGCGGCCGACGTACGTCTGCAGCGCGATGGAAGGCAGCATGGTGATGGCGTCCGACAAGGGCACTTGCCCCATGTAGGCGGCTTGCAGCCAGAGCAGCAGTCCATCCGCGATGACGGCGAATGCCAATGCGGCTTTCAGCGCCGACCACGAGCGTCGACGTGCGACGGCGGCCCAAGGAGATGCGGCCCTGCGCAGCCAGAGCATGGAGGCCCAGGCGCCGACGATGCCGGCCAACCCGAGGTTGACCATGACCGTCGCGACCAGGACCCGCGTCGCCGCCAGGTCCTCGCCCATCACTTCACCGTGAAGCTGATCTCGCCATGAAGGTGATGCCCGTCGTGCCCGACGGACATCCATTGCGCCTTGTAGGCACCAGGCGCGAGCGGCGGCAGGGGAAGGACGACGATCTTGCCGCCTTCGACGCGAGCTTTCTCGGCCGTCGGAACCTGCTGGCCGGAGGCACCGAACAGCTTGATCGACGTGAAGGCCGGCTCTAGGGAGGCGTTGAATTTCAGCCGGATCTCGGACGGCGGCGTGCTGAGCGTGGCTCCGTTCTGGGGGCTTGCCGTCTCGACGGTCCCGTGCGCGAAAGCCGACGCGAGCGCCGCCGTCACAAGCAACGCAACCAGGTGTCGGGGTTTGATCTGCATCGTGATCCCTTCAATGGCGGTGCTGGTGTTGCGCCGGCCGGGACTGGGGGCTCCCATACCCGCGCAACTCGGCGTAGCGCTCGACCTGCTCGGGCGTCAGCAGCGCCGTTTGCGCCAGATGCGTCTTGAGGTGCTCGACACGGAGCTCTCCCTGCAACCGCGCGACGTCGGCTGTCAGTCTGCGCACTGAACCCTCATCCGCCGTGCGGCTGCCGAATGCCTCGTCGAGCGATCGCTCGGCGCTGACGACCTCCTTGCCGAGGCGTTGCGCGGTGGCGCGGTGTTGCGCCATCAGCGCCTGGGTGGCGGAGAGCTGCGCTTCGCTCAGCTTCAGCTGCTGCTTGAGCTCGAGGACGTGCGCCGGACCCGGGTAGCCGTTGAGCTCGGCCGCCTTTGCGAAGCCGGTGCCTCGGCCGGCGAGCAGGTCATCGACGTCCTGCTCGGACAGCGACTTGATGGCGCGCGTCTGCTGGCCAGCGTAGGCGCTCGGCTGAGGCGGCGTTTGGGCGGCGGCGTCCGAAATGGCGAACGCCAGGAGAAGCTGCGCGGCGATCGCCGACAGCGTGACGAGAGGCTTGTGCATGGTTTCCTCGCATGAGTGCGATCTAGCGGGCGGCAGGGCTGCCCGCAGAAGGCCGATGCCGATGCCATGGGGCGGGCCGAGCCGCCGGAGCGCTCAGCCGGCCGAGTGGCGCGTCAGGCGAGGAAACGTCGAGGAGGTCGCTCGAGACCCTCGGTCACGTACGCAGCTAGCGTGCTGGCGACGAGGGGAGCGAAAACATCGGGCAGGATGATCGGCTCAAAGGAGACCGCCGCAGTCGGAGCCACTGCGCTCAGGCAACACGAGGCGCAGGCGCTGCATTTGTGTGCGGCGCTCTTGGCGAGATCGCTCTTTCCGACGTCCGGCTGAGCGACTGTGCCGTGCTCATGCGCGCTGGCGTCCCCGCCGTGCGCATGGTGAGTCTGCGTGTGCCCGTGCGCATGAGCGGATACCTCGGAGGCCCCGGTACGGTGATGACCGGTTCCGCACGCGAGCATGGTCGCCGCTGAGACACCCTGCAATGGCAAGGCCAGAGCTAGCAGCCACATCAGCGTGAGTCGCAGTAGCCGTGACATGCGAAAAGTCTAAGTGATCCTGCGATCCGGCGGAGCAACGTGGCTACATCGTCGTTGAAAACACTCCGGCCCGCAGAACCGTAGTTCCGGCGGACCAATCCGGTGAGTCCGGACGCGAGGCTCGGCGGCTTAAACCGCGGGTCGCATTGAGCACCTCGTTGCCTACGGCGGAGAGCTACGAGCCAACGTACTAGTTAATGCGAATGGAGTTTGACATCGAGCACTTCGAATGGCTGCTTTCCGGGAAGTGGAACAATCCATGCGAGGGTCGACTCCACGCGCGGCACGGCCTTGATCGAAGCCCCGCAGCCCCGGATGTGGGCTAGGAGTCACAGGCGTTCCCGCGAGCTTTCAAGCGCGCGGGCTCAGCCGGCCGCGGTGTGAAGGCGCCAGGCCAATACCCGACGGAGGTTGGCGCTCTGGTGTCCGTCGGGTCGCCAAAACTCGGTACATTGGCATCGCGTTTCCGTCATTGGATCGGTCTGCCGTCATGGAGCTCCGAATGCCACTGCAAAGTCCCGTGATCCGCTGGTCCGTCGCGCTCGCTCTAATCGCCGCCAGCGTCGCTCTCAACTTTCCCTTGCAGACGCTTGTCGCGGGCCGGACTCCGTTCGTGGTCGCCTTCCCGACGCTCATGGCGATCGCATTCTTGTGCGGTGCCGCGCCTGCCGTGCTCTCGCTAGCCCTGGTCACCCTCGCGTTCGCGACCTGGTGGACCGAACCCATCGGCACCCCCCTCGTCGACAGGGCCACTGACGTGTGGGCCTTGGGCATCTTCGTATGCGCCGCTGGCGTGGCGATCGCCCTTGCGTCCATCACCAGAGGTCTCGTCCTGCAGGCAAGGACGACGCGTCAACGCGTCGACATGGCGTTGAGGGCCGTCACATGACGACTTGGCGCTGGGATGTGTCGTCCCATTCAGTTTCCGTGGATCCATCGGCCGAGCGGATATTCGGCGCCCGTGTGGCAAACGTCGAAGCCGAGTATTGGCAGCTGCTGCATCCAGAAGATCGCGATCGCACTCGTGCCATCGTCGAGGGAGCGCTGAAGAACCGTGAGCAGGACGAGTACACGTTCATCGCTCGCATGCTGAAGCCAGGGAGCGACGAGCCGCGTTGCATCGAGGTGCACGCGCGGATCGGACGCACGCCCGACGGTGAGGCGCAGTGCGTAACGGGGGTGACGATCGATATCACCGAGCGGCAGCAGGCGCTCGAGGCCAGCCGCCTTGCGGAGCAGCGCTTTGACGTCGCGTTGCGCGGCAGCCCGATTCGCGCCTGGGCGTGCGACGCCGAGCGCCGCTACACGTGGGTCTACAACCCGCAGGCGGTCCTCGGGTCGGAAGACGTCGTCGGCAAACGGATCGACGAGGTATTGCCGATTGCCGGCGACAAGGCGTATGCCGCCGCTATCGACCGCGTGTTCAACGGCGGTACGGGCGAGCGGGTCTCGGTGAAATTCGAGCACGAAGGCGTCGTGCGCCACCTCATGGCGAACATCGATCCGGTCAAGGATGCGTCAGAGCGCGTCGTCGGCCTGGTCGGCGCGTCGATGGACGTCAGCGAAATCCGGCGCACTGAAGAGTCGCTGCGCCGCAGCGAGGCGCTCTACCGCACGCTTGGCGAGGCCGCACCGGACTTCGTGTGGTCGACCGATGGTGAGGGGCGCGCCGTCCACGTCAACCAACGCTGGACCGAGTACACGGGCTTGACCTTGGAGGAATTGCGGGCGACCGACTGGGAGTCGCTCGCCCACCCTGATGACGTCGCCCAACTCAGGGACAAGTGGAGCGCAGCG
>Ga0307409_100001215_pt1 | contig 12392 bp, 10 predicted proteins | sample 322Ometagenome_2_FD_203888 | JGI IMG/M metagenome (GOLD analysis project Ga0307409, IMG submission 203888) | Maize rhizosphere microbial communities from greenhouse at UC Davis, California, United States - 322HYB-O-2 | ecosystem: Host-associated > Plants > Roots > Rhizosphere > Soil | place...
GGAAGCTGAAACGGAATTGAAAAGGGCGATCGAAACGGATCCGAACAACCCCGATGCGCATCGATTTTACGGAGTTCTTTTGACGGTGACAGGCCGCGGCGACGAATCGGTCTCGGAACTGGAAATAGCACGCGAACTCGACCCGCTCTCGCTGATCGTAAATGCATTGAAGTCCCAAGCATTTTTCTTCAACAATCGCGATGCTGAGGCTCTGGATCAAGCTGACAAAACCCTAGAGATCGAACCGAATTTCTGGATAGCCCACCTTATGCGGTCCCGGATATTGATTCGCCAAGGCAAACTTGTCGAGGCGGTCGAAGCCGCAAAGCGGGCTGAGACCTTTTCAGGCGGCAACAGCGAAGCGGTCTCGTTGAGCGCATACGCCCTCGCCAAGAGCGGGCGGAGAGATGAAGCTGTCGCTATTCTGGAAATCCTGAAATCTAAGGCCGCTGTCGGGTACGTACCGGCTTACAATCTCGCCACGATTTATAACGGTCTTGGGAGGCGGGAAGAGGCCCTGCAGCAATTGGAGGCGGCCGTGCAGTCGCGCGACGGCCGCATGATCCTTTTGAAGGTCGATCCGAAATGGGATGATATTCGATCCGATCCAAGGTTTGCCGATGTATTGCGGCGCTCCCATTTTCAATGATTTGGCCCCCGCGTCGCGGCGCCTGATCAGCATGTGAACCGAGCCGCTGTCTGCATGCTCAGAATAGAGAATTGACCTAGTCCCGGGGCACGTCGAACGAATGACTAATTGTTGCTGCGCGGGTAACAAACGATATCCTTCTGCTCGGTCTTCCCCACCTCGCGCATGCAGAGCCAGTTGCGGCCCTCGCGGACGCCGATCTCATAGTTGAAGCTCTTGGTGACGAGCGGCTTGTTTTGCTCCTTGTTGGACGAGAGGGAACAACTGTAGGTATTCAGCCAGTAATCCTTTTTGTGCTTGAACGTGATCACGTCGCCCGCGACCGAATAGGTGCCGCGGCGGTCGTTCCACAGCGTGGTCGTGCAGCCGTACATCGTTGATTTGATCAGCCCCGCATAGCGGAACGTGCCGTCCGATTCGAACGTGTAACCGATCGTGCTGCCGTAGCGTGAGGCGATCGCCCCGGTCACGGTGTTCTGCTCCTGAAGGATCGACGCCGATCCTTCAAACCATTTTCCGACGAGTGCCGACGCATCCTGAGCCGCCGCCGAACACACGAGTGCGATAGAGAGTAAAAAACCCGCAAATAATTTCATTTTTATATATCCCGTGTATCTGTGAGGTACTAAGGTTTCTGATCTCTTACGCGTGCTCACGGCAGACTTCGTATCAGTCGAAAAAGTAAATTTCTCGGAGCACCGGAAGCGGAACTTGCCCCCGTCTCTTCCGTACATTGAATCCGCCGGGTGGTTCCGTGTATTCTTCCACCGGCCCCTGAAAATATATGGAAAACCCGATTAGAGTCGTTGCCCGCATCAGCGTCCGACCCGACAAGCTCACCGAAACGCTTCAGACGCTGGGCGGCCTGATCACCGCCACCCGTGTCGAGGACGGATGCGTCACTTATGAGCTTCTGCAGAACGTCGAAGACCCCTTGGATCTCACGTTCGTGGAAGAATGGGCGAGCCCCGAAGCATTGCAGGCGCATTTTGAGACTGAACATTTCAAAGCGGTCGCCGCAAAAGCCGGCTATTTACTCACCGCCCCGCCCGACATCCGACGCTACGTCGTTCTGGTTTGATGAAGACTAACCGCCGCGATTTTCTGAAAGCTGCCGCTGCCGCTGGCGTAGGGGCCGTCGCCGCTCCGAACCTATTGTCTCAGCGGCGGGCCCGATCCGTCGTGATCATTGGAGCGGGTCTCGCGGGTCTTGCCGCGGCCTACAAACTGAAAAACGCCGGCTGGAATGTAACGGTGCTGGAGGCCCGAGACCGCATCGGCGGCCGTGTCATCTCGCACAAAGATCAACGCAGCGGCCTCGTCTGCGAACTCGGAGCCGAATGGGTGGGCGAAAGCCACGAACGGGTAAAAGCGCTCTGCCGGGAATTTCAGATCCCGCTCCAAAAACATCAATTCGAAGATTTCCTGCTCCGCGACGGCCGCGTTTACCGCCCCGGTGAATGGGGTTTCTCCTCTAAGGCTAAGACCGCGTTTGAAAAACTGATCGCCGGGTACGAAAAGCTCACCGTCGCTGAAAGAACCCAACTCGACAAACACGATTGGTGGAACCATCTCGAAAAGATCGGCTTCACGCCGGATGATCTGCGCCTCCGTGACCTGATGGACTCCACCGATTTCGGCGAATCCATACGGCACGTCTCTGCCTTCGCCGCTCTCGCCGAATACGCCGAGTCCAGCCCGAAGAACGAGATGGACTACAAGATGACGGGCGGAAACTCCCGCCTCGCTCAGGCGCTTGCACTTCGAGTAGGCATGGAGAATATACAGCTGTCCACGCAGGTCGATCGATTGGCGCAGAAGCGCGGGTCGGTCGAGGCGCGAATCTCCTTCATCCCGACAAACGGCGGGTTAGCACCACTTTCCGATCTTCGTTACATTGCCGACGCCGTCATCTGCACCGTCCCGATCCAAAGCCTACTCAAAATAGAATTCGACCCGCCGCTGCCGACAGCGCAACAGGCTGCCGCCGAACAGCTTGTCTATTCCCGAATATCGAAGAATAGCGTTGTGTGCAGCGACCGATTTTGGAAAGAAGAAAACTTCTCGATGGTGAGCGATACGACGTCACATTATTACTTTCACTCGACACAATCGCAGCCCGGAAAGGAAGGCATTCTTACTGCCTACGCCGTCGGCGAAAAAGCTGACGTGCTTTCCTCGCAGTCCGATGAGCGCCGGATGCGAATAGTCGCAAACGATATCTCTGCTCTCGACGACGAAGCGCCGAAGAAGACTCGACGGATCATCTCCTACCCCTGGCAGCAAGATCCGTTTACTGACGGTGCCTACGCTATATACAAACCCGGCCAGTGGTTCGGCGTCCGCCCGATCCTGCAACGTCCGCACGGGAAGGTCCTCTTCGCCGGCGAGCACATCGCCGACTGGCAGGGTTTTATGGAAGGCGCCATCGAAACCGGCGAAGCCGCCGCCGAAAGTCTGATCCGATAAGGTTCGTAAGGCCGCCCGCCCACGGTCAATACTAATAAACCCGATTTCACGACAGGGCACCCTCAGCCCGGAGCTCGCGCTCCTTAACGCCTTCGGCGCGGTGAAATAGCCAACCCGAATTCCGGCATCATCAAAGCGCCGCACTCGCGGCCGGCTGTTTCCGACCCCCGCATCAAATTAAGCTGGAAAACTGTCTATTTATTTAAGTATTTTTCCTGTGTTTCCATGTTTTCTGTGATCAGGCCTCAAGAGCGAAACCACGGAATACGCGGAAACGCGCAGAAAACACGGAGCGACCGCGCAAAAAAAGCGTTCGGATATTCGCATCCGAACGCTTTCATCGATATTCAACGGCTACTTGACCGCCGTCGTCTTGTTGTCCTTAGGATCGTACGGATTCGCCTGGTATCTCTTCACGGCTTCCTGGGCGTTATCGTAGTTGTCGCCGCTCTTTTGTGCACGGCCGTATGCGGCGGTCGCACGGGTGCGGTCGCCTTTCGCATCGTAAGCGTTGCCCATCTTTATGTTCGCCCATACCTCAAGCCATGCCGGGCTCAGGTTCCCGGCGATCGCGGCTTTGAAATTGTCGACGGCGAGGTCGTAGTTCCGCTGTTCCAGGAACAGCAGCCCGAGGTGGTAATAAATCCACGAATTCGACCGGTCCAGCTTGAGCGCCGCTTCGAACTGGGCCTGCGCCTCGACGTAGTTGCCTTCCTTGAACTGTTCGATCCCGCGCCTCGCGATCGACGAAACACGAAGCTCCGGCGAGATGCGGAGCAGCTTGTAGTTCGGGTCGATCACCACCGAAAGCGGTTTCCCGGTCGATTCGATGTTAAAATCTGCGCTCGATTCCTGCATGTCCACCGTCACCGTTTTCAGGCCGCCCTCGCCCTCTGAGCGAAGCTGTATGTCCACGGGCAGCCGCAGGTTGTCGTAGTTCTGCTTCACCGTGCCGCGGGCGACGAACTTGCCGCCGCGTGTGCGGATGATAAGGTAGTCAGCCGTAAATTCCGGAACGCCCGTCCCCTCCACCCAGCGGGCGAAGAAGTAACGCATCGGCTGGCCCGCTATCTTCGACGTCAGCTTTTCGAAATCGTCGATCGAGACGTTCTTGCCGCGGTTCTCCGCGAGGTAAGTGCGCAGAAGCTGATCGAATTTCGGCTGTCCGATCGTGTCGCGGAGCAGCTTGTAAACCAACGCCCCCTTCGCGTACATGATGTATTGATAGGCGATCGACTGGTCGTCCAAATTCGCCGGTGCACGCAGCAACGATGCCGTCTGCTCGAACGTCAGAGACTTTTCAAGCAGCTCACGTCTGATCGCGTCGAGCTTTGCTCCCTCAAGTAGGCTTTCGCGCAACGCGAACGCGCTGTATTCGGAAAGCCCTTGCGAAAGCCATGCGTCGTCGAACGACTTGAGGCCCACCGTCAGCCCCCACCACTGCGTCGCCGCCTCCCGCTGCAGCCGCTCTTCCGTCACGCCGCGTTCCTGCTCAAACTGCCGGCTGGAAACGAACAGCATCCCCATCGACGAGTAAAAATCGAGGCTCTCGTCGTCGATCTGCGCGACAATGAGCTTCTTCCCAAATTCCGCGTTGCCGAACTTCTTCGTGTAAAACTCAAGCGCTTTCCCAAGCGTTTCACCGTAGTTCTGCACCAGCGTGTCGAATCCAGGGCGTGTGTTGAACTGCAGTTCGTATTCGCCGATCTTCAAGGTGCGGGGCGTGAATTTTCCGTAAGCAAAGTTCCCGACCAATCCCGGCTTCGACTGAGTGAAGCGGAACTTTCCGCCGCCGGACGTCACCGGAGCGTCGCTGAACCCAACGATCTGTAGCCCGCCCGGAACCGAGATGGAAATATCCGATGTCGCAAAATCAGCCGCGTATTCGTGGAACGGGAACCATCGGGCCGCGTACATCAGGTAGCCCTGATCTTCGCCGACGTAGGCAAGCCGCTTGTTCAGCAGCGGCCCGCCCGCCGCGGTATTCAACACACCGGTGTACTTGAACCGTAGCGTCACGGTCGAACCCTTCGCAACCGTGTCACCAAAATCGATCCGCACGCTCGGGCCAAGATCCGAAACACCGACCTGGTCCTGAACGAACGTGATCGCGCCGGCCGCCGGCGTTGCTGCCACGGGAGTTCTCGCCGGACGCGGCCCAGTTGGAGCCGCCGCGGTCGTTGCCGGTCCGCTAACCCGCGTCACCGAATCGACCTTCAGCGAACCGTTCAGCTCGAACGAGACGTTCCGTGCATCCTCGAGCATTGTGAACGTGACGTCCGCCGTGGAGGTGAGCTTGTTGTCCTCAGGCGTCAGCTGCGCGTCGATCGTGTAGCTCTTCACGTCGAAAGCCGTCCGCTTCACCTGCTGGGCGTAAGAGGTGGAAAAAAGCGCCGCGACGCAGAGGAAAAATAAGGGAAATCGCAATAAACTCTTCATTTTTGGATCCGACACAAATTATAAACCGCTGTGCCCAATTAAGATGTTCGCGCGCCTGTTACAGTTTGCCTCACCTGACATAAATCGGGTTTGACATTATCCACGGGGCCCGATCGAACGGGGCCCCCAACTGATCCAGATACCCCTCGACGCGGTAAGTGCCTGCTTTATCAATATTTATAGTAAACTCCGACGACCCCCGAAACTCCTGCATTATCGCCCCATTTCGAAAGAGCACAAAACGGGCAGATAGCGGTGCGGCCGCGTGAAGCTTTACTCCATTCGTCAACGCGATCTCGTCGCCCATTATACGCCGTCCGGCACGCTCGCTGTCAGTACCACCTGCGGTAGCGGGTGGTTGTCCTTGAACTCCCAAGTTCTCGGCCCAAAATGAGAACCCGCTCGTGTCCCCCAACACATCAAACCCCGCAAACGCGTGCCCCTTCCTCAACGCCTCGATAATAGATTCGCGCGTCACCGGCGTACCGGATTCGAGTAGAACGTGCATCCGCACTATCCGGAATATCGTCTCGTAAGGATCGATCTTGATCCCGAAATGCCGGTTCCCCTCGTCGTCCGCGATCAAGTAATAGCCTTTGTTGGAATGGGCGTCCGCCCCGGCCGTAAGAAGCAGCCGCTTTTCCGCCGCGATCGCGTCGTACCGCGCTAAGTAATCGTCATTGCGCCGCAGAAAGCTCGCGATCGTCGTTTCGGAATATGCGGGGAACGACCACAAGAGATCCGGAACCGCCGTCAACGGATTCGCCGCCTTCGCGTTGATGTGCAGGCTGTAAGCCTCGATCCCGTCAAAATCCGTAACGCCCGATCGGTTCCGGTCCGGGTAATTGTTTACCGCCAGGCGCCCCTCGGAATGAATCTTCGCCAGAAAGCTCCGCGAGTCCATTTTCGCGAAAGCCGGCGATTCCGGCGTCCCCGGCAGCAGCAAAAACCGCCCGCCGTCGTTCGTGTCCACCTCCTGCCCGTTGATGAAAAGCGTCTTCCCGTAAACGCCGTTCAGCGTCAGCGCCGACGTATCGTAAGCCTTGTCAAAATGTTCCGTCATCACGACGAAATCCAGTTCGTTCGCGTTCGCCGCCGCGATCAGCTCTTCGAAAGTCCCCGTGCTGTGCCCGCCCAAAAACGTATGAACGTGCATGACGCCCTTGTATTCTCTATACCCGTCCGTTTGCCGCGCGACACGCTCGCCGTTTATGGTTGCGATCCGGTCCGACAACTGCCTGATCTTGTGCCGCCGGTAAATAAAAGGAACCTGAACCGCTAGAAATACAGCGAGGACTAGGAGCAGTAATTTCTTAATAATTCTCAATCGTTGATGAAATCGACCGAAACGACCCTTTCCGCGATCCGTTTCCCGATCGCCGCCACTTCCTGATGTGCTGGATGATCGGTATAAAAATCCAAAGCCGCACGGTCGGGATAAACCGCGACCAGCCCCGTATCGAAAGATCGTTCCAGTTGCAGAATGTCGCTGCCGACATTGAACGAATCAATATCCGGTATCACCTCCGGCAACGCCCGCAGCCGGGCCATGTGCCCCTCCCGCTCCTCAGCGGTCGTCTCAGCCTTGTATTTCCAGCAAACAATATGGGTGATCATAAGTTGACAGTCTAGGAAGTCGAGTCAGTCTAGGCAGTTCCAGAAAGCATAACTAGGCCGATATATCAACGGAAGCTGCTATACCCATCAGACTTCCTAGACTGTCTGGACTTCCCTGACTTCCTGGACTAACGCTCACACCACTCCTTCGTAACCCTATGCCGATAATCGAACATCTTCTCCAGCCTCGGCACGATGAACATCGGTGCCGCGGTGCTGCCGAATATCGACATCGGCGGCTCGAACTCGATTTCGTCGCGAAGTATCGCGCCGTCCGGATGTGGCTCGACGACATGCCGGTGCCGCCAGCTTTTGAACGGCCCGGAGATCTGCATGTCCTCAAACATCCGCGGCGGGTCGTAAGCCGTATGCTCCGCCACCCACCGCACCTTGAACGGCCCCAATATCCTGCTCTCAAGTATCGTCCGCGACCCGATCTTCGATATGTCGGCCCTCTGCACGATCTTCACCTTCTCCCACGGTGGCACGAGCCGCTCAAACGCGTCGGGCAGCTCGTGAAACGCCCACACCTGCTCCGGCGAACACCGTATCACGCTTTCTTTGACGAATCGCATCGCTTAAATCATTATCTTACAGTCGCTGGACGCTTTCTACGCAGTCGATCGATTTGAATCTTCATTGCGGCCTTTGCGTCTTTGCGGGAAATCTCTCTTCTCCGCAAATGCGCAAAGGCCGACAAAAAAAGTAACGCAGACAAAAATGACCCAAACCTCACAAGACCTCGGTGCGTTCTACAACGATCAGGTTTCCAAAGCGAAGATCTGGCAGGTGATCGGCGCCTCGTCGCTCGGCACCGTCATCGAGTGGTACGACTTTTACATCTTCGGCAGCCTCACCGCCATCATCGCACCTCTGTTTTACCCACCGGGCAACGACACTTTCGCCTACATCGCTTATCTCGCAACCTTCGCCGTGGGGTTCCTGGTCCGCCCGTTCGGGGCTTTATTTTTCGGAAGGATCGGAGATGTCGTGGGCCGCAAATACGCGTTCCTCGTTACGCTTCTTATGATGGGCGGCTCGACCGCGATCATCGGATTTTTGCCGACCTTCGAGACGATCGGTTACGCCGCACCGATAATTCTATTGCTCGTCCGCGTGCTTCAGGGCCTCGCTCTCGGCGGCGAATACGGCGGGGCGGCCGTCTACGTCGCCGAGCACGTGCCGGACAACAAACGCGGCTTTTACACTTCGTTCATCCAGATCACCGCGACGCTCGGGCTATTTATGTCGCTGATCGTGATTTTGATCGTTCAGAATCTTATGTCGGCGGATCAATTCGCGGGCAGATCCGGCGGCATCGCCGGGTGGCGGATTCCATTCCTGGTTTCGATCCTGCTCGTCGTGGTTTCACTCTATATCCGTTTGAAGATGGAGGAGTCACCGATCTTCCAGCACGTGAAATCTTCCGGAATGACATCGGCGAACCCGCTGATCGAGGCGTTTACGAAGTGGGAAAATCTCAAGATCGTGCTGATCTCGCTTTTCGGCGCCACCGCCGGGCAAGGGGTCGTCTGGTACGCGGGCCAATTCTTCGCGCTCTTTTATTTGCAGTCGATCCTCAATGTTAATTCCACCTCGGCGAATTACATCGTCGCGGCCGCCCTGCTCATGGCGATGCCGTTCTTCGTTTTTTGGGGAGCTTTAAGCGACCACATCGGGCGCAAGTGGATCATCCTCGCCGGGTGCCTGCTCGCGATGCTCACTTACATCCCGATCTACCAGGCGATGCAGGCGGCGGCCGGCTCAAACGTCGTCACCGCGAGCTCACAAAAACATCCCGTAACGGGCGCCGTTTCCCTTACACCACAAACCAACGCGCCCGACGGCACATTGAAGCCCGCCGATAAGGTCCTGCCATACACATCACTCGGCGACCTTTTATCCAAAAGCGAGGCCTGGACGCTCATCCTTCTCGTTTTCGTTCAGGTTTTTTGGGTCACGATGGTTTACGGCCCGATCGCCGCGTATCTGGTAGAGGCGTTCCCGGCAAAGATCCGTTACACGGCGTTGTCTCTGCCCTACCACATCGGAAACGGCGTCTTCGGCGGTCTCCTCCCTCTCATCGGTGTCTCCCTTACCGCCCAGACCGGAAACATCTACGCCGGGCTCTATTACCCGATGGCGATCGCCGGGATCACCTTCGTCGTCGGCGCGATATTTTTACGCGAAACGCGCGGGCACAAGATCTGGGAAGAGGTGAAGTGATAGAGGCGCTTTTCGAAGCGCGGGCGAGCGCGTGATCGCGGGCCTCTTCGATTCATTCATTCATTCAATATAGGATCATCGCCGCGTTTGAGCCGAATATCATCGAATAAGTGGTTGCGGCGCTCGACCCCGACGTGATGCATCTCTTCTATTTTTCATCATCGGGCGCTGGAAAATGTCTGATAGGCGTTATCTTAAGGCAGCCATTCAGTCATACGAGAGTTGAAATGGTCATACGGATCGGGACGGATTTGCCCTTTTCGTCTCGATTTTCGTCCCGATCGGTCTCTAAATATGTCTCTGCAGTGCGGAAAGAATGGCTTCCCGAGACTGGACCCCGACGATACGGTCTACCTCGCGGCCGTTCTCTAAAACCAGCAATGTAGGTATCCCCTGAACGCCAAACCTTGCCGCCGTTCGCTGGTTCGCGTCCACATCGAGCTTCCCGACCAATACCTTTCCTGCCAATTCTCTCGCGAGTGCCTCGATCGTCGGGGCGATCGTCCGGCACGGCCCGCACCACGCAGCCCATAGATCCAACAGCACCGGAACCGGCGATTTTTCAACCACTTGCGAAAAGTTCGCGTCCGTCACCGTCACCGGCTCCGATGCGGGCGCAGGGAGTACCGTTCCGCATTTCCCGCAGACCGGCTGCCTCTCCAGCGCCGCGTTCATGCTCACCCGATTCTTCGCCCCGCAATCCGGGCACGCCACCACAAGACTCGCTCCAGTACTACTCATATTCACAATTTTAGAACAAAAAACGGTTCAAACTGTAAGAATTAAAACAGTTCACGCAAAATCCTCCTGCGGTCACCGGGATCCATTTGTCTGATGGAAAACAGAATCCTCCGCCGCGAACTCCGATGCTGATGAAACACGTCAAATAAACCAAAGGGGGAAGAAAAAATGCCGAAAACAACCTTCGCGGGACACGCTTTGCACCCGCAATTGATCGTACTTCCGGCGGGGCTGCTGCCGTTCAGCGCCGTCCTCGACGCGATGAGCCTCGCCACCGGCAGGCGTGAATACAGCGATGCGGCCTATTACACGCTCGCCGGGGGATTTGTTGGCGGACTCGCCGCGGGAGCGGCCGGGGCGGCCGACTACCTGACGATACCGCCCGAAAGCCCGACGAAACGCACCGGAAATCTGCATGCGGCCATGAACATCACCGGTCTCGCGTTGACCGCTCTGAATCTCGTCCTGCGCAGCCGCCAACGCGAAGGCGAGCCGGTCGGCGCCGTGCCCGCCGCCCTATCCATCGCGACCGCCGCGGGCGTACTGGTTTCGTCGTGGTACGGCGGCAAGATGGCGTACGAACAGGGGATGCGGGTGAAGGGCCTCAGCGAGGTCGAACACGCCCCGGAACTTAAAGTGCCAGGTGACGACGCGATCAAAGGGGCTTTCAACCGGCTCGAGGAAGCCGTTGCCCCGACAGGCGGCCCCTCGACAACAGATGCACGCCAGAGCGCGAACAAGGCAATGATCGTCCATTGATCAAAACAATAACCGTGAATCGAGCTGGGCTACCAACAGGTCAGTAGGACCGCCCTGTTTGTAGCCCGATCCACCCAAAATGACCCAAGCCCCGCAGGGGCTGGATGATCCTATCTTAATGCGGGCTACAAACAGTTCGCTCCTACGGAGCTGAATTCAAATCCCAACGGATCGAAGCCGCTCATTCAACAGATCCCAAACCTTCTTCAAATGCTTTTCCTCGACGTGGATGCTTCCGACTGAAAGTCGAAGCGTGAACTTTCCGTTCAGCTTCGTGTGCGATAAATACGCCTCGCCGGAGGCATTTATCTCGTTCATTATCCTTTCGTTCAACGTATCGAGATCGGCAACACCGGGAGGGCAAGAACGGAAACAGACCAGCGCGAAGGGCACGGGTGCCAGCAGTTCGAAATCGGGCGATCCCTCCACCCACGACGCGAACAGTTGAGCCAGGCGGCAATGTTCGCGGATCCGTGCGATCATCCCCTCACGCCCGAAATAACGCATCACGAACCACAGCTTCAACGCCCGGAAACGGCGCCCGAGTTGGATACCATAATCCATTCCATTCTTCACCGTCGATTCGTCGCTGGTCTTCAAATATTCGGGGACTAGCGAAAACGCTTTCTTTAATTCGCCCAGATCGCGGCAGTACAGAACCGACAAATCGAACGGCGTGAATAACCATTTGTGCGGGTTCGTCACGATCGAATCGGCGCGTTCCCAGCCGTTGAATAATTCCTGCATCTCCGGCACGATCGCCGCCGAGCCCGCATAGGCAGCATCGACGTGCAGCCAGATGCCGTGCTTTTCGCAGATATCCGCGACCGCATCCACCGGATCGATGCTCGAGGAAGATGTCGTCCCGATCGTCGGGATCACGCAGATTGGCAGATATCCGGCCTCGATGTCCTCTTCCACCGCTTCCGCCAACGCCGCTGGGATCATCTCAAATCGATCGTTCACCGTAATCTTTCGAAGGCTACGCGTGCCTAAACCCAAAGTAATGCACGCCTTGTCGATTGATGAATGAACGTGCTCCGAACAGTAAACGCGCATCAGCGGCAAATCAACGCGACCGCTCATGCCTTGTTCGCGAACGTTCGCCCCAGCTCTTTCTCGCGCCGCCGCGATCGCGTGCATCGTCGAGACCGAGGCGGTGTCGTAGATGATCCCTTCGAACGCATCCGGCAGCCCCATCATCTGCCGCAGCCAGTCGAGCACCACGTCTTCCAGTTCAGTCGACGCGGGCGATGTCCGCCATAACATCGCCTTCATATCGAAAGCCGCCGCGAACATCTCGCCGAAAACTCCAACAGAAGACGTGGACGTAGAAAAAAGCCCGTGAAAATTCGGATGGTTCCAGTGCGTCACCGCCGGCAAGATCAGCCGGTCCATGTCCTTCAGCACCTCCCCGAAATCTTCCCCGGTGCCCGGCGCGGATCCCGGCAACTCGCTTTTCAGCCAACCCGGCTCCGCCTGCGAAAGCACC
>Ga0307409_100001218_pt1 | contig 12386 bp, 11 predicted proteins | sample 322Ometagenome_2_FD_203888 | JGI IMG/M metagenome (GOLD analysis project Ga0307409, IMG submission 203888) | Maize rhizosphere microbial communities from greenhouse at UC Davis, California, United States - 322HYB-O-2 | ecosystem: Host-associated > Plants > Roots > Rhizosphere > Soil | place...
CGGTGCGCTGACGATGCTGGGCGAGTCGATCGATCTTGGCGCGATCGACATGCCCGTCTACGTCTACGCGTCACGCGAAGACCATATCGTGCCGTGGAAGAGCGCGTACCGGACGCTAGCGCTCATCGGCGGGCCCAAGCGGTTCGTGCTCGGCGCGTCGGGTCACATCGCGGGCGTCGTCAATCCGCCGCGGACCGGCAAGCGCAATTACTGGACGAACGACGCGCAGCCCGAACACGCCGATGCGTGGCTTGCAAACGCCGCGAGCCACAACGGCAGCTGGTGGCCCGACTGGTATCGCTGGCTCGCGCACCGTCGCGGCGGCGAGCGCGCAGCGCCCGCGACCGCCGGCGATGTCGAGCATCCCGCGCTCGTACCCGCACCCGGCAGCTACGTGCGCGAGCGGGTCCCGTAGCCTCGCAGGCGCACCGCGCCCGCCTCACTGACCCGGAATCCGGCCGACGCGCACCTCGATCGCGGCGTAGTAGGCGGCGAGCGCCGCGATGTCGCTTTCGGAAAGCGTCGCCGCGACGACGCTCATCGCCTCGTTCTGGCGCCGGCCGGATTTGAACGCCTGCAGTTGCGCGACCAGATACGCCTCGTTCTGGCCGGCGATGTTCGGCGCATCGGGAACCTTGGACAGCCCGTCCATCCCGTGACATGCCTGGCATGCCATCGCCTTCGCGCGCCCGGCGGCCGGGTCCGCCGCGGCCGCGGCTCCAGCGCACAGCAGGAGCAGCGCAGCCCATGCGAGTCCACGGGCTGCGCCATTGAACGGGGGGACATTCACCGGCACTCGCACATCGCGCGGATCAGCGCCCGTCGTACCAGATCCGGTAAAGCGCGCCGACCAGGTCGTCCGACACGAGCAGCGACCCGTCGTGCAGCTGCGCGACGTCCACGGGCCGGCCGAGGTAGTAGCCGTTGTCGTTCCAGCCTTCGGCGAACGGCTCCGACTTGCCCGCCACGTGACCGTCGGGCTTCAGGAACGTGACCATCAGCCGCGCGCCGACCGGCACCGTGCGATTCCACGAGCCGTGCTGCGTCGAGAAGATCGCGCCGCGGTATTTCTCGGGGAACATCGTGCCGGTATAGAAGACGAGACCGAGATCGGCGGCGTGCGCGGCCTGCTCGACTTCCGGGAACACGACGCCGGCCGGCGGCGTGTCGTTCTTGTACTCGCTCGTGCGCACGCGGCCGCCGCCATACCACGGAAAGCCGAAGTCGAGGCCGGCCTTCTCGATGCGGTTCAACTCGCCGGGCGGCTGATCGTCCCCCATGCCGTCGACCTGGTTGTCGTTCGACCACAGCGTGCGGTCCTTCGGATTGAAATCCATGCCGACCGCGTTGCGCAGGCCCCGCGCGTACACCTCGCGGTTCTTGCCGTCGCGGTCCATCCGGATGATGCCGCCGATGCCGAGGCGGTTATAAAGATCCATCTTTTCCTTCGGCGGCACGTTGTACGGCTGGCCGAGCTGGATGTAGAGCTTGTTGTCCGGACCGACGCGGCATGGCCGCGCCGTGTGGTTGTAGCTCTCCTCGTCCTTCGGTATCAGCTGGCCTTCGGGGACGATCGCGTTGGCGACGACATCGGGGCTCTCGTAGAAGAACTCGGCCGCCGGATATTCGACGACGCGGTTCTGCTCGACGACGTACAGGAAGCCGTCCTTCGAGAAGCAGGGACCGTTGGGAATCTTCTTCGGCAGCGTGGGCGCAAATTCCTTCACCTCGTCACCGACGCCGCCGCGTGCACGGTCGGTCACCGCGTAGATCTTCGTCTTCCGCGTGCCCACGAAAGTGACGACGCCTTGCGGGCCGACCGCGATGTGGCGCGCGTCCGGCACGAGCGCGTAGAGCGCGATGTGAAATCCGGGGGGCAGCTTGATCTTCGTCAGGTTCTGTTTCACCTGATCGGCTTTCGCGCCGGTTTGCGGAACCGGCTGCCAGTCGACGGCGGTATTCGTCTGGCGCATGGCGCCAAGCGTCTCGAGCTCGGCCGCCGCGACGGCGACCGGCGCGAGTGCGAGCGAAACCATGACTGCGGCTGCTTTCGGGTGAAGCTTCATCGAACGCCTCCGATCGGTGACATGCAGGGAACCGGCGTCTTCGTATCAACGACGCCGGCAACGAAACAATCGCGCATCCGTCGGCGACAGACTCTATGCCTCCATTCGCAAAAGTTCAACACGGCGCCCGGCCGCCGCGGCCGGGTGCCGCTGCGCCGATTCGCGCGCGATGCGCTACCATGGCACCGGCACCACGTCGCCGTACATCCGCTCCACGGAGGACCTCATGACCGACATCGTCATTGCCGGCGCGTTGCGCACCGCGATCGGCAAGTTCGGCGGCACGCTCGCCAAAATCCCCGCACCCGACCTCGGCGCGACCGTGATCCGCGAGCTGCTCGCGCGCACCGGCGTCAAGCCGGAAGCCGTCTCGGACGTGATCATGGGCCAGGTGCTCGCCGCCGGCAGCGGCCAGAATCCGGCGCGCCAGGCGTCGATTCGCGCAGGACTGCTGCACGGAACGCCGGCGATGACGATCAACAAGGTGTGTGGCTCCGGCTTGAAGGCGGTGATGCTCGCGGCGCAGGCGATTCGCTGCGGCGACGCGGACATCGTCGTTGCGGGCGGCCAGGAGAACATGAGCGCCTCGCCGCATGTACTGCCCGGATCACGCGACGGCTTCCGGATGGGCGACGCCAAGCTGGTCGACACGATGATCGTCGATGGCCTGTGGGACGTCTACAACCAGTACCACATGGGAACGACGGCCGAGAACGTCGCGAAGAAGTACGAGATCTCGCGCGCCGAGCAGGATGCGTTCGCCGTCGCGAGCCAGAACAAGGCCGAGGCTGCGCAAAAGGCCGGCCGCTTCGACGACGAGATCGTCCCGGTGATGATTCCGCAGCGCAAGGGCGATCCCGTCGCGTTCGCGAAGGACGAGTTTCCGAAAGCCGGGACGACGCTCGAATCGATCGCCGGCCTGCGCCCCGCGTTCGCGAAGGACGGAACCGTCACCGCGGCGAACGCGTCGGGACTGAACGACGGCGCGGCCGCGGTGCTGGTGATGACGGCCGCGCGCGCGGCGAGCCTCGACATCACGCCGCTCGCCACGATCAAGGCCTACGCGTCGTCCGGCGTCGATCCGGCGATCATGGGCATGGGCCCGGTGCCGGCATCGCGCCGCTGCCTCGACAAGGCGGGCTGGACCGCCGCGCAGCTCGATCTGATGGAGATCAACGAGGCATTCGCGGCGCAGGCATGCGCCGTCAACAAGGAGATGGGCTGGGACACGTCGAAGATCAATGTCAACGGCGGGGCCATCGCACTCGGCCACCCGATCGGCGCGTCGGGGGCGCGCGTGCTCGTGACGCTGTTGCACGAGATGGCGCGCCGCGGCGCGCACAAGGGCCTGGCATCGCTTTGCATCGGCGGCGGGATGGGCGTCGCGATGGCTGTCGAACGCTGAGGCGCTCGCCGCAAGTCGCATCCGCGATCGCTTTTACTCAATCACGCACGACTCGAGAAGGAGAACGGACATGGCAACAGCGCGCAATGCACTCGTGACCGGCGGCATGGGCGGTCTCGGCGAAGCCATCTGCCTCAAGCTTGCGGCGCTCGGGTACACGGTCGTCACGACGCATTCGCCCGGCAACACGAAGGCGTCCGAATGGCTCGAGTCGATGAAGCGGCAGGGACACGCTTTTCGCGCGTACCCGTGCGACGTGGCGAGCTTCGATTCCGCCGCTGCCTGTGTGAAGCAGGTCACGGGCGACCTCGGACCGATCGACGTGCTGGTGAACAACGCCGGCATCACGCGCGACATGACGTTCCGCAAGATGGACAAGGCCAACTGGGATGCCGTCGTCCAGACGAATCTCGATTCGTGCTTCAACATGACGAAGCAGGTGTGCGACGGCATGGCCGACCGCGGCTGGGGCCGCATCATCAACATCTCGTCGGTCAACGGGCAGAAGGGCGCGTTCGGGCAGACGAACTATTCGGCCGCGAAAGCCGGCATGCACGGGTTCACGAAGGCGCTTGCGCTGGAAGTCGCGCGCAAGGGCGTCACCGTGAACACGATCTCGCCCGGCTACATCGGAACGAAGATGGTGATGGCGATTCCGAAGGACGTGCTCGACAGCAAGATCATCCCGCAGATCCCGATGGGCCGTCTCGGCAAGCCGGAGGAAGTCGCGGGGCTGGTTGCGTATCTCGCCAGCGACGAGGCGGCCTTCCTGACGGGCGCCAACATCGCGATCAACGGCGGCCAGCACATGTTCTGACGGCGCGGGCGCATTCCCCGCGCGAGGCCTCCGCGCGAACCGGCTCGTCAGGCCGGCGTGCGGCTCGGCCGGCGTGCCGCCGATTGCGTCGGCACTGCACCGCCCATCCGCCGGCATTCGTCGGCACACCGCCGGCAGGCGGCCGCGCATTCGCGACAGTGCGCCATGTCGTGTCGCTCGCACTCGTCCGCGCATGCGTCGCAAACATCGGCGCACAGTGCGCACGCATCGGGGGCGAATTCGCTGCCGCGCGCCATGTAGCCGGCGGCGAACGTGCAGATTTCCGCGCAGTCGAGGTCGAGCCGGATGCACTCGCGCAAATCGGCAATGCCGTCCTCGCGCAGGCATGCAGCCGCGCAGTGACTGCACGCGCTCGCGCACGCGTTGCACGCGTCGATGCATGCTTGATAGTGTTCGTGAGCCATCGCCGTTCTCCTTTCGCGCTTCGCGGGACCGCTATTGCATGGCACGTGCAACTTGCGTGCCTCACGCGGCCGGCACGAACCAGGGGCTTGTCATGGATGCGTGCGGCGCGGCGCCGGCAACTCTTGCCGGCCGGCCCGACGCGATTGCAATGCCGGCCGGCGTGGTCGGCTCATTTCGCGGCCGCCGCGACGTCTATCCGGCCGCGCATTCCCGCCTCGTAATGACCGGCGACGAGGCACGCGAAATCGAACCGGCCGGGACGATTGAACGTCCATACGATCTCTCCGGCTTCGCCCGGCGCGACGTGCGTCATGTACGGCTCGTCGTGCGACATCGCGGACGACTTCGCCATTGCGGCCGCATGCGCGTCGAGCTCCTTTTTCGTGCCGATCACGAGCTCGTGCATCAGCTTGCCGTCGTTGCGCACGACGAGTCGCACGGTTTCCCCCTGTGCGACCCGGATCGCGCTCGGCGAGAAGCGCATCTCGTCCCGGGTCTTGATTTCGATCGTGCGCGCCACCGCCTTCGGGTCTCCGACGACGCCCCACGGCTTCTGCAACTGCTTCGCCGGCGCGCCGTGCCCGGACGTATTACCATGCGTGGACGTATCGCCGTGCCCGGCCGCATTCCCATGCGCGGGCGTATCGCCGTACGCGTGCGCAAGGGCGCCGGTGATGAACGCCGCGGCAATTGCCATCGCGATCCGCTTCATTCGCTGTCTCCGAGATCCCGTCGGCATTATAGGTTCGCGCGCGGCGAAGCCCGATCGCTGGACGCGTAAAGTTCTGATCAGGAGCGAACGATGAGCAAGCCGCCGGCACCCGAGCTGCTCGACCGCATGCATGCGTACTGGCGCGCCGCCAACTACCTGACGGTCGGCCAGATCTATTTGTACGCGAATCCGCTGCTGCGCCAGCCGCTCGAGCTCGCGCACGTGAAGCCCCGGCTGCTCGGGCATTGGGGCACCACGCCCGGGCTCAATTTCATTTACGTGCACCTGAACCGGATCATCCGCGAGCGCGGCGTGCCGATGATCTACGTCACGGGTCCCGGTCACGGCGGCCCGGGCATCGTCGCCAACACGTATCTCGAAGGGACGTACAGCGAGCTCTATCCGGACGTCACGCAGGACGAGGCCGGGCTTGCGAAGTTGTTCCGGCAGTTCTCGTTCCCCGGCGGCATTCCGAGCCATACGGCCGCGGAAGTGCCCGGCTCGATCAACGAGGGCGGCGAGCTCGGCTACTCCCTCGCGCACGCGTTCGGCGCAGCGTTCGACAACCCTGAGTTAATCGTCGCCTGCGTGATCGGCGACGGCGAAGCGGAAACAGGTGCGCTCGCGGCGAGCTGGCACTCGAACAAGTTCCTCGATCCCGAGGGCGACGGCGCCGTGCTGCCGATACTGCACCTGAACGGCTACAAGATCGCGAACCCGGCGGTGCTCGCGCGCATTCCGCACGACGAGCTGGCTGCACTGATGCGTGGCTACGGCTGGGAGCCGCACTTCGTCGAAGGCGACGATCCCGCCGCGATGCACCGGCTGATGGCGACGACGCTCGACACCGTCGTCGACGAGATCCGGCGTATCCAGTCGATCGCCCGCAGCAAAACAGACTCATCGCGGCCGGCATGGCCGATGATCGTGTTGCGATCACCGAAGGGATGGACCGGGCCGAGAGAGGTCGATGGCCTCCCGATCGAAGGTACGTGGCGCTCGCACCAGGTCCCGTTCGGCAATCTGTCGAATCCGGGCCATTTGCGCCTGCTCGAGCAGTGGATGCGAAGCTACCGGCCCGAGGAGCTGTTCGACACAAACGGTCGGCTGATCCCCGAGCTCGCGGCGCTCGCGCCGCAGGGCAACCGGCGGATGAGCGCAAGCCCGCACGCGAACGGCGGCCTGCTGCTGCGCGATCTGCGGCTCCCGGACATTCGCGATTACGCCGTCGCGGTGCCGCAGCCGGGCGCAGTGGATGCGCAGGCAACGCGCGTGATGGGCACGCTGCTGCGCGACGTGATGGGGCTCAATCTCGACGCGCGCAACTTTCGCGTCGTCGGGCCGGACGAGACGGCGTCGAATCGACTGGACGCGCTGTTCGAGGTGACGAACCGCACGTGGGAGGCCGAGCACGTCGACGGCGACGATCACCTCGCGCCCGACGGCCGCGTGATGGAGGTCTTGAGCGAACACCTCTGCCAAGGCTGGCTCGAAGGCTACCTGCTCACCGGGCGGCATGGCTTCTTCTCGTGCTACGAGGCGTTCGTCCATATCGTCGACTCGATGTTCAACCAGCACGCCAAGTGGCTGAAGGTCACGCGCGAGATTCCCTGGCGACGGCCGATCGCGTCGCTCAACTACCTGCTGACGTCGCACGTCTGGCGGCAGGACCACAACGGCTTCTCGCACCAGGATCCCGGATTCATCGACCACGTCGTCAACAAGAAGGCGAGCATCATCCGCGTGTACCTGCCGCCCGATGCGAACACGCTGCTGTGTGTCACCGATGCCTGCCTGCGCTCGCGCAACCTGGTGAACGTGATCGTCGCGGGCAAGAACGACCAGCCGCAATGGCTCGGCATCGACGATGCGATCGCCCATTGCGCGGCGGGCATCGGTGCATGGGAATGGGCCGGCAACTCGCAGGGCGGCGAGCCCGATCTCGTCATGGCGTGCGCCGGCGACGTGCCGACGATCGAGACGCTCGCCGCGGTCGACCTGCTGCGCCGGCTCGTACCCGAGCTTCGCGTCCGCGTCGTCAACGTCGTCGACCTGATGACGTTGCAGCCGGACACCGAGCACCCGCACGGGTTACCGGATCGCGATTTCGACGCGCTGTTCACGAAGAACAAGCCGGTGATCTTCGCGTACCACGGCTATCCGTGGCTGATCCATCGGCTCACGTACCGGCGTGCGAACCATGACAACCTGCACGTGCGCGGCTACAAGGAGGAAGGCACGACGACGACGCCGTTCGACATGGTCGTGCTGAACGACCTCGACCGCTTCCACCTGGTGATGGACGCCGCGGCCCGCGTGCCGCAGCTCGCGGACAAGGCCGCCGACCTGACGCGGCGCATGCAGGACAAGCGCGCGGAGCACAAGCGTTACATTGAACGGCACGGCGAGGACATGCCCGAGATCCGCAACTGGAAATGGCCGTCCGGCAGGTAGCAGCGTGACGCATCCGGCGCATCATGGCGCGCATGCGACCCGCGCCCCCCCGGAACCGGCGCCATCAGGCGACGTCGCCGTGGCCGCAGGGACGACGTACGTCTGCCCGATGCATCCGCAGATTCGCCGTCCCGCGCCGGGCAACTGCCCGATCTGCGGCATGGCGCTCGAGCCCGAGATGCCGTCGCTCGACGAGCAGGAGAATCCGGAGCTCGTTGATTTCACGCGCCGGTTCTGGTGGACACTTCCGCTGACGATCGCGGGTGTCGCGCTTGCGATGGCGGGACACCGCGTCGTCCCGCTTGCACCGCACGCGATGTCCTGGCTGGAGCTCGTGCTCGCAACGCCGGTCGTGCTCTGGGCGGGATTCCCGTTCTTCGTCCGCTGGTGGCAGTCGATCGTCCATCGCAGCCCCAACATGTGGACGCTGATCGGCCTCGGCGTAGCGGCAGCCTACGTCTACAGCGTGCTCGCGACGCTGGTCCCGGGCATCTTTCCGGACGCGTTTCGCGCGGCGGGCCGCGTCGGCGTCTACTTCGAGGCGGCGTCGGTCATTGTCTCGCTGACGCTGCTCGGCCAGGTGCTCGAGCTGCGCGCGCGCTCGCAAACCTCCGCCGCGATTCGCGCGTTGCTCGGCCTGCAGCCGAAGACAGCGCGGCGCATTGCCTCCGACGGCACCGAAGAGGACGTTCCGCTCGTCAACGTGCACGTCGGCGACGTGCTGCGCGTGCGCCCCGGCGAGAAGGTGCCGGTCGACGGCACGGTGATCGAAGGCCGCTCGAGCGTCGACGAGTCGATGCTGACCGGCGAGCCGATCCCGGTCGAGAAGGAGTCCGGGGCGCGCGTGATCGGCGCGACGATCAACGGCACCGGCAGCCTCGTCATGCGCGCGGAAAAGATCGGCTCGCAGACGGTGTTGTCGCAGATCGTGCAGATGGTCGCGCAAGCGCAGCGCAGCCGCGCGCCGACGCAACGCCTCGCCGACCACGTCGCGGGCTGGTTCGTGCTCGCCGTCATCGCGACCGCGATCCTCACGGTGATCGTCTGGTGGTCGATCGGTCCCGAGCCGCGCGGCGCCTACGCGGTGCTGAACGCCGTGGCGGTGCTGATCATCGCGTGTCCCTGCGCGCTCGGTCTCGCCACGCCGATGTCGGTGATGGTCGCGACCGGCCGCGCCGCCACGAGCGGCGTGCTGTTCCGCGACGCCGAAGCGCTCGAGACGCTTCGCAAGGTCGACACGCTGATCGTCGACAAGACGGGCACGCTGACGCTCGGCCGACCCGAATTCGCGCGGGCGGTCGGCGTCGCGCCGTTCGACGAAGCCGAAGTGCTGCGCATCGCCGCGAGCATCGACCAGGGGAGCGAGCATCCGCTGGCGAACGCGATCGTCGAGGCAGCGCGCGCGCGGGGCCTCGCGCTCGCCAAGCCCGAGTCGTTCGAGTCGAGCACGGGCATCGGCGTACGCGGCATCGTCGAAGGACGTGACGTCGCGCTTGGCAATACCGCGCTGCTGCGCAAAGTCGGCGGCGATCCGGCGCCGCTCGCCGCGGACGCCGAGCGGCTGCGCGCCGAAGGCGCGAGCGTCATCTATCTCGCCGTCGATGGACGCCTTGCGGGCCTGCTCGCCGTGCACGATCCGATCAAGGACTCGACGCCCGATGCGATCGCAGCACTGCACAAGGAAGGCATCCGCATCGTCATGGCCACCGGCGACGGCAGGACCACCGCCGAAGCGGTCGCGGGGAAGCTCGGCATCGACGAAGTGCACGGCGAAGTGCGGCCGCAGGACAAGTCCGAGCTTGTCGCCCGCTTGCAATCGCAGGGAAGGATCGTCGCGATGGCGGGCGACGGCATCAACGACGCGCCTGCGCTCGCGCGCGCGAACGTCGGCATCGCGATGGGCAGCGGCACCGACGTCGCGATGAGCAGCGCGCACGTCACGCTCGTCAGGGGCGATCTGCGCGGCATCGCGCGCGCCAGGCAACTGTCGCAGGCGACGGTGCGCAACATGTACGAGAACCTCGTGTTCGCGCTGATCTACAACGCCGCCGGCGTGCCGGTCGCCGCCGGCGTGCTGTATCCGTTCTTCGGCATCCTGCTGTCGCCGCTGTTCGCCGCGGCAGCGATGTCGCTGAGCTCGGTGTCGGTCGTCGGCAACGCATTGCGGCTGCGACGCGCGTAGTGACGGTGGCCGCGGAGTATCATCGCGGACGATGAGCAACCACCTTCTCCGCCGCTATCGGCGGATCGTCGCGGCGACGTTGACGGGGGTGCTGATTTTTGGTGGCCTGATCACCGCGGCGCATGGCTGCACGATCGCCTCGCCGGCCCCGGCAACGCTGGCCAGACACGCGATCGCTCCCACGGCCGCCAATCCGGCGGTCGTACCGGCGATGCCCGATTGCGCCGACGAGGCGACGCCCTCCGACGCTTCGACGAGCGCCTGCGCAACCTATTGCATCACCGTGCAGTCGCTCGAAGTTCAGACGCATCCGCCGGCGGCGCTGGCGGCTTCCGGGCCCGCGCTGCGCATTTCCGTTCCGGAACGGGCCGTTGCCTCGACTGCCACCGCACGCCTCGAGCTGTCGTCGATCGGCGGAGCTCCTCCGCCACTCCTGCGTTTCGCGCGCCGTTTGATCTAGATCTCCCATCGCTGCCGTCGTCGGTGAACCGCCATCGCGGGCACCGGGTCATTCACGTGCATTCGGAGATCGCATGGAAGCGTCCATTCGCCGCTCGGGCGGCCCGTTCCCGTCTCGCAACGCTCTGCGCCGCGGCAGGCGTCCAATCGATACCGGAACGCATGCCATGAAGCGCGCACTGCAATCACTGTCTCTCCCGCTCGTCGCCGCCGCGCTGGGCTCGTTCGGCGCGTCACATGCATCAGCAGCCGGCGATCCCGCGCGCGGCGCCAACGTATTCCGTGCGTGCGCGGCGTGCCATTCGATCGCTCCGGGCGAGCAGCTTACCGGACCGAGCCTCGCGGGCGTGTGGGGACGCAAGGCCGCGACCGTTGCAGGCTTCGATCGCTATTCGGACGTGCTCACGCGCTCCGGATTGACGTGGGACGACGCGACGCTCGACCGCTGGCTTGCGAATCCTGATGGACTCGTCCCGGGAACGAGCATGACGTTTCCCGGCCTGCGCGATGCCAGGAGCCGGCAGGACGTGATCGCTTATTTGAAGGACGTCGCGGAGGGCAAGGCACCGCTCGCGCAGCGCCGCGGCGGAATGATGCACGAACCGCCTTCCAGGGTCGACCTGTCCAAGGCGCCGAAGGAAGGCCAGGTGACCGCGCTGCGCCACTGTCGCGACACTTACACTGTCACCACGGCGGACGGCCGGACGACGAAGGTGTGGGAGTTCAATCTGCGCCTCAAGACCGACTCGAGCGCGCTCGGTCCACGTCCCGACAAACCGGTGGTCGTCGGCGCCGGCATGCAGGGCGATCGCGCGTCGATCGTGTTCGCGGGGCCCGGAGAGATCAGCCGGTTCATCGAGGAATCATGCGCATCGCAATGACCGTCGCGTCTCGCGCGACGGCGGCGACCATGCGCATCATGTCGCCGCTGCTGCTGCTCGCGCTCGTCGCATGCAGCGCGGACAGCGACACGCGCGCCGATCCGCGCGACGCGGCGCAGGTCGCGCGAGGAAAAGCCCTTTACGAGGCGCAGTGCGCTGCCTGCCACGGCCGAAACCTGGAAGGCCAGCCCAACTGGCAGACACGCCTTGCCAGCGGGCGCATGCCGGCGCCGCCGCACGACGACAGCGGCCACACGTGGCATCACCCGGACGCGATCCTGTTCGGAATCGTGAAGTTCGGCCTCGCCCCGCCGTATGGGCCACCCGGCTACCAGAGCGACATGCCGGCGTTCGGAAACACACTGTCCGACGCGGAGATCCGGAGCGTTCTCGCCTACATCAAGAGCCGGTGGTCGCCGCGCGCGCAAGACGCGCAGGCGCGAATCGACCGGAAGAGCCGCGAGAAGTGACGCCTTCGATCCCGCGCATAATGCGTCGTCTCGTCTTGAACGATCGCCGGGAGAATCCGACATGAACCGCACGCCCCGTTCGCGCACGCCGTTGGTCCTGGTCACGTCGCTGGTCGCCGCGGTCGTTTGCGCATCGGCCGCGCTCGCACAGGAAGCGTATCCGGCGAAGCCGATCACGCTGATCGTGCCGTTCCCGCCGGGCGGCGTCGCGGACATCGTCGGGCGCCCATTCGCCGATGCGTTGTCGCGCGAGTTGAAGCAGCCGGTCGTCATCGAGAACAAGCCCGGCGCGGGTGGCGGCATCGGCATGGGGATGGTCGCGAAAGCCAAACCAGACGGCTACACGCTGCTGCTCGCGCTGTCGTCGATCTCGATCCTGCCCGAGGCCGACAAGGTGCTGGGCCGCGCGCCGCTCTATCAGCTCGACCAGTTCACGCCGCTCGCGCGGCTCACCGCCGATCCGACGGTGCTGGCGGTGCGTGCCGACAGCCCGTGGAAGTCGCTGCAGGAATTC
>Ga0307409_100001220_pt1 | contig 12374 bp, 8 predicted proteins | sample 322Ometagenome_2_FD_203888 | JGI IMG/M metagenome (GOLD analysis project Ga0307409, IMG submission 203888) | Maize rhizosphere microbial communities from greenhouse at UC Davis, California, United States - 322HYB-O-2 | ecosystem: Host-associated > Plants > Roots > Rhizosphere > Soil | place...
GGCGGCCCGCCCGGGCGCGGTCGGGGAGGTGCCAGGCCTGGACGCAGTCGTCCGGGCCGCCCTTGGCCCGATCCGGACCCAGTTCGGCCGCTTCGGCCGCCAGGGGTCCGGCTACTCGCTGGAGCATCTGCTCCCGGAGCGCGGCGGCGACCTGGCCCAGGCCCTGGCCGGCAGCGAGGGCACCCTGGCCGTGGTCCTGGGGGCGACCCTCCGGCTCGTCAAGGCGCCGGCGGCGACCATCCTGGTCGTGCTCGGCTACCCGGACATGGCCGCCGCCGCCGACGCCGCCGGCGCCGTCCTGCCCCATCACCCGGTCGCCCTCGAGGGCATCGACGCCCGCATCATCGACGTGGTCCGGCGCCGGGGCCGGGCCGTTCCCGACCTCCCCAAGGGGGGCGGCTGGCTGCTGGTCGAGCTGCCCGGCGCCACCCCGGCCGAGGCCGAGGCGGCCGCCGCCCGGCTGACCGCCGCCGCCGGCCCCGACGCGCTGGCCGCCAAGGTCCTGCACGACCCGTCCCAGGCGGCCGCCGTCTGGCGCATCCGCGAGGACGGGGCCGGGTTCGGCGGCCGCAGCCCGGCCGGGGCGCCGGCCTGGGCCGGCTGGGAGGACGCGGCCGTCCCGCCCGAGCGCCTCGGCGCCTACCTGCGCGACTTCGAGGCCCTGCTGGCCGACCACGGCCTCGGCGGCATCCCCTACGGCCATTTCGGCGACGGCTGCCTGCACGTGCGCATCGACTTCCCCTTCGACCGGCCCGGCGGCCAGGCGGTCTACCGGTCGTTCGTCGAGCAGGCGGCCGCGCTGGTCGCCGGGCACGGCGGGTCGATGTCGGGCGAGCACGGCGACGGGCGGGCCCGGTCCGAGCTCCTGCCCCTGATGTACTCGCCGGACGCGATCGGGGCCATGGCCGCCGTCAAGGCCGCCCTCGACCCGCGCGACCTGCTCAACCCGGGGGTGCTGGTGCGCCCGCGCCCGTTCGACGCCGACCTGCGCCGCACCATGGTCCGGCCGGTCACCGGGCGGCTGGGATTCCGCTACGCCGAGGACGGGGGCGACCTGACCAGCGCCGTCCACCGCTGCACGGGGATCGGGCGCTGCGTCGCCGACAACAGCGCCGCCGGCGGGGTGATGTGCCCGTCGTGGCTGGCGACCAGGGACGAGAAGGACACCACCAGGGGCCGCAGCCGGGTCCTCCAGGAGGCGGTCAACGGCACCTTGGTCCGCGGCCTGTCGTCACCGGAGGTCCGCGAGTCCCTTGAGCTCTGCCTGGCCTGCAAGGGCTGCGCCTCCGACTGCCCGACCGGGGTCGACATGGCCACCTACAAGGCCGAGGTCCTCCACCAGACCTACCGCCGCCGCCTCCGCCCACCGGCCCACTACAGCCTCGGCTGGGTGCCCCGCTGGGCCGCCCTCGCCGCCAGGGCCCCGCGTCTGGCCAACCTCCTCCTCGCCGCCCCGGTCCTGTCCCAGGTCGCCAAGCGCCTCGCCGGGGTCGACCGCCGCCGCCCCCTCCCGAGGTTCGCCCCCCAGACGCTGCGCACGTGGTGGCGCCGGCGCCCGGCCGCCGGGCCCACTCGCCCCCGTGTGCTGCTCTGGCCCGACACCTTCACCGACCACTTCTCCCCCTCGGCCGGCCAGGCCGCCGTCCAGGTCCTTGAGGACGCCGGCTACCGGGTCGAGCTCCCCGACGAGCCCCTCTGCTGCGCCCTCACCTGGATCTCCACCGGCCAGCTCGACACCGCCAAACGGGCCTTGCGCCACGCCGTCGACCGACTCGCGACCCTGGTCGGGGAGGGCCCGGGCAGCAAGGGCGGGTCGGCGGAGGTCCGTGGGGCTTCGGTGCTGGTTGGGCTGGAACCGTCATGTCTGGCGGTGCTGCGGCACGACGCGCCGGCGCTGCTCGGGGCCGACGACCCGGCGGCCGTGGTCGTGGCCAGGGCGGCGAGGACGCTGGCCGAGGTGCTGGGGGCGACGCCCGGGTGGGCGCCGCCCGACCTGTCCGGGGTGGTGGCGGTGGCCCAGCCCCACTGCCACCAGCATGCCGTCCTCGGCTGGGAGGCCGACCGCGACCTGCTGGCCCGGGCCGGCGCCGAGGTCACCGCCGTGGGCGGCTGCTGCGGCCTGGCCGGCAACTTCGGCGCCGAGCGAGGCCACTACGACGTCTCGGTCGCCGTCGCCGAGACCGCCCTCCTCCCGGCCGTCCGGGCCGCCGGCCCGGACGCGGTCGTCCTGGCCGACGGCTTCTCCTGCCGGACCCAGCTCGACCACCTGGCCGGCCGCCGGGCCCTGCACCTGGCCGAGCTACTCGCCGGCGGCCGGCGTTGAGCGCGTCGCCCGGCCTGGCGCCTGCGGGCGGGCGGGGTCGGGGGTGGCCGGCTCCTCGGAGCGGTGCTGGGCTCGGAGCTGCTGGTCGAGGAAGTAGTGCTCCTGGGCCCAGAGGTGAAGGCCGAGACCGAGGCGCATGGCGCAGCGCTTGAGGGCGTCGGAGGCGGCGTCCTTGAGGCGGGCGCCGTCGTGGGCCCAGTTGTGGACGTCGCCGACGTCGCCGACCTCCTCGACCCGGACCTGGCGGCCGTCGATCACGCAGGTGAGGCGCCAGATGCCGCCGACCACAATGTTCTCGAGAGCGGGTGTGCCGGCCTTGCCCCGGCGGCTGCGGGCGCTGGGGTCGGGAGGCATGGCGGCGACGTCGCCCCGGATGACCTGGACCAGCTCGAAGTCGAAAGGTCCGACGATGCTGAGCAGGCGCTGGTTGACGACGTGGTGGGCGACGTAGTCGCTGCCGTCCTTGCGCTCGACGAAATCGGTGGGGAAGGGCCGGGCCAGCTCGGCCAGATCGGCGTCGACGACGGTGGTCACAAGCATCATCCTCAGGGAAGCGGTTGCGGCGTTGTCCCAGCGTAACCGGTACCTGTGACAATCTGAGGCCCCCACGGGGGCCTCCGTAACGGTCCCGTACCGGGGGCGGTGCACGCTGGGCCCGACCGTGCCGGGCGGGCGAAGGAGGAGGGTGGCGTTGGGGCCCCGAACCAGGCCGGTGCTCGCCTGGGCGCTGTGGCTGGTCACCTTCGGCTGCTGCGCCGCCGGGCTGCTCGTCACCCTGGCCATCACCCGCCCCCTGACCCTGGCCGTGCTGGGCGAGGGGGCGGTGTACGCGTTCTTCTTCGTGCTCGGGTTCGCGACCGTCGGGCTGGTGCTGTCGCTGCGGCGGCCGGGCAACCCGATCGGCTGGCTGTACGGGGCCGCCGGCCTGGCCTGGGCGTACACCATCCCCCTGGGGCCCTGGGTCGACAAGCTGCTCCGCGAGCAGCGGCCCCTGCCCTTCGTCGCCCAGGTGGTCGTGGCATCGGGGGACCTCAGCTGGGCGCCCGCGATCACGCTCGGGATCACGCTGCCGGCCCTGCTCCTGCCCAACGGGCGGCTGCGCTCGCGCCGGTGGCGGGTGGTCGTGGCCTCCAGTGTGACCGGGGCCGTCCTGACCACCCTTGCCGGCCCCCTGTCCCCGGGACCGCTGGAGGAGGCCGGGATCGACAACCCGCTCGGGCTGGACGGGCCGGCCGGCAGGGTCGCCGCGGTGCTGACCCTCGCCGGCATCGTGCTGCACTGGTTGAGCCTTCCCCCGGCCGCGGTCTGCGTGGTCCTGCGGTTCCGGTCCTCCCGGGGGGTCGAGCGCCAGCAGATGCGCTGGGTCGCCGCGGGGGCGGCCGGCGCGGTCGCCGGGCTGCTGCTGGGCCTGCCCAGCGGGCTCGGGTTCCTGCCCAACTGGATCTCGTACATTGTCTTTCTGGCCCTGCTCTGCCCGCCGCTGGCGATCGGGGTGGCGGTGCTCCGCTACCGGCTCTACGACCTGGACCGGCTCATCAGCCGCACTCTGACCTACGGGCTACTGACGGTCCTGCTCGGCCTTGGCTACGCCGGGGCGGTGCTCGGGCTCGGGCGGCTGCTGCCCGAGGGCTCCAGCCTGGTCGTGGCCGCCGCCACCCTGGCCGCGGCGGCGCTGTTCCAGCCGCTGCGCCGCCGGGTCCAGCAGCTGGTCGACCGGCGCTTCAACCGCCGCCGCTATGACGCGGTCCGCACCGTTGACGGGTTCGCGACACGTCTGCGGGGCCAGGTCGACCTGGACGCCCTGCACGGTGAGCTGCTGGCCGTGGTCGACCAGACCATGCAGCCGACCCGGGCCTCGCTCTGGCTCCGGCAGGTGCCCTAGCGGTCTGTGGACCGTGGGTTCCGGTCGTCGGGGCCATCGGCTATGCTCGGGTCCGGCGCCGTCCCGCGCCCGACCTCCTTTCCGGTGCTCACGCCACCGGCCCGCGGAGGTAAAGGGGACCTCGAGTTCTCGGGACGCTGGTCGAGTGCCCTCGCGCGGGGCGACGGGAGCGTGGGTCCCGCAGCCGCCGCATGCGGAGGAGCACCAGATGACCAAGCAGAAGTCCTTCAAGGACCGCGTCCGCGCGCGCATGGACAAGACGTCCGAGAGCTACACCACCGCGCGTCGCCAGCTCCTGGCCAAGTCCGACACCGAGGCGGCCGCCACCGAGGCGGAGGCAACGGCCGCCGCCGGGGCCGAGGCCGCGGAACCCGCTGCGGTTCCCGTGGTGGACGTGCCTGGGGCGAAGCGGCCGTACTCGGATGCGGTGATCCTGGCCACCACCGGGAAGCGCTGGGACGAATGGTTCGCGGTGCTGGACCGGTGGGGGGCTGTGGAGCGGCCGCACACCGAGATCGCGCGGTGGGTCAACCAGGAGCACGGCGTGGACGGCTGGTGGGCCCAGGGGGTCACGGTCGCCTACGAGCAGGCGCGGGGGCTGCGGGCACCGGGCCAGCGGCGTGGTGGGCACTTCGAGGTCAACGCCTCCAAGACGGTGGCCGTGCCGGTCGAGCGCCTGTACGAGGCGTTCGCCGACCCGGCCCTGCGCGAGCGCTGGCTCCCGGGCGCCACCTTCGAGGTGCGCACCGCCCATCCCGGCAAGTCGATCCGGGCCAACTGGGACGACGGCTCGACCCGCCTGGTCGTCAGCTTCGCCGCCCGCGGCGACAGCAAGAGCCAGGTCGCCCTCGCCCACGAGCGCATCCCCGACGCCGAGACCGCCGCCGAGCTCAAGCCCTGGTGGCGCGACCGGGTCGCCGACCTCAAGCGGCTCCTGGAGACCTGACCGGCACCAGCGCGGCCAGGGCCAGGGCGGTGGCCGGGATGTCGACGTAATAGAACATGAAGCTGCGGTGGAAGAAGAGCACACCCAGCAGCACCAGGCCGGAGACAGCGAGCAGTGGCCGCAGGCCCGGCCGGGACCACACCCACCAGGCGCCGGCGATCAGCACCACGGCCGCGGGCAGGGCGGTCGCCCACAGCGGTGACGGGCCGAACGGATCGGTCAGGACCCCGGCCCGCAGCAGCTGGGCCGGCAGGCCGTGCCCGGCGATCGGATAGGCGTCGCGGACCAGGCCGAGGTGGTAGGCGACGGTGTCGGTGAGAAGCCCGCCGGGGTGCCAGAGCAGGAACGGGACCGCCGCCACCACGGCTGGCGCCATGGTGGCGGCGCCCGCCCGCCAGGCGCGACCGCGGTCGAGACGGCCACGCCTGGCCTCGGCGGCCAGCCAGACCACGAACAGCACGACCATCGGCGCGATCAGCAGCTTGACCGAGAGGGCGGCCCCGAGGGCGAGCCCGGCGAGGACGACCCGGCGGCTGGTCAGGGCGACCGCGGCCACGGCCATCCCGGCCACCAGCAGCACGTCGTTGACCCCCTGCCACAGGTAGGGGAGCAGCAGCGGGTTGAGGCAGACGGCAAGGGCGACCCCCAGGTGCCCGCGCTCGCGCAGGCTCCAGCGGCCCAGCCACAGCCCCAGCGCGCAGTAGACCAGCAGGTAGAGCACGCGCGGGTCGGGGTCCCGGCCGAGCGCCCGCAGTGGGGCCTCCACCGCGGCCAGCAGGGCCAACGACCCCGGCCAGTACGGGTAGTGGTGGATCAGCGGGTTGTCCGCCGGCTGCCCCTCAACGTCGATGCGCCAGCGGGCCAGCGTCTCGGCGTACGACGCCTGGTAGGGGTCGCGGCCATCGAGCAGGACCTCCACCGCCTCGTCGCTGACCAGCACGCCGCCGTCGATGGCCTGGCGCACGTCGCCGCGCGCGGTGGCCTGCATGTACCTGGCCACCGGGACCACCCCGAGCAGCGCCAGCATCAGCGCGAAGCAGGCCAGCCGTAGACCCCTCCTGGCCGGCCAGCGGGCCAGCACCAGCCCGTGGGCCGAGACGACCCCGGCCAGCAGCGCCACCGGCACGGGCAGCCGGCCGTTCAGCCGTGCCCCGGCGAGCGCGGTCGTGCACACCATGAACTCCACCAGCCGCGGGTCGGGCAGGACCCGGGCCCGCGGGCCGGCCTCGGCGGCGGCGCTGGTGGAGGTCACGTCAACGGGCTGGGGCCGGGTTGACCCCGAGGTCGGTGAGCTGGGCGGTGAGCCACTTGGCGATGTCGTTCTCCTCGACCACGGCCGCGGCCGCCTGGCGGCGGGCCCGGCGGCGGGCGGGGTCCATGGTCAGGGCCTCGTAGAGGGCGTCGGCCTGCTGCTGGGTGTCGAACGGGTGCAAGGTGACCGCGAACGCGCCCAGCTCCTGGTGGGCGCCGGTGTTCTCGGACAGGGCGAGGACGCTGTCGCGGGTGTTCACCACCACCGCCTCCTTGGCCACCAGGTTCATGCCGTCGGCCAGGGCGTTGACCATGAGCACGTCGCAGACGCTGTAGGCGGCAACGGCCAGGGCCAGGTCGGCGGCCAGGCGGAGGTCGACCGGCTGGTAGCCCTCCTGGCCGTGGGCGGCGTTCACCCTGGCCACGGCGGCGCCGATCTCGGCCAGGTAGTCGGCGTACTCGGGCACGTCCTGACGGCTCGGCTGAAGCAGGGCCAGGAAGCTCACCTTGCCGGCCAGCTCGGGGTGGTCCTCGAGGAGGGTTGCGAACGCCTGGAACCCGCGGACGATGTTCTTGGACGGGTCGGTGCGGTCGACCCGCAGGATCAGCTGGCGGCCCTGGCCGCAGAAGGCCTCCCGGAGGGCGTCGGCGTGCTCGGCCACCTCGTCGGTGGCGGCCAGCTCGCGCATGGCGGCGACGTCGATCGAGATCGGGTAGTGGCGGGCGGCCACCTCCCGGTCGCCGACCTGGACCGTCATCGCCTCCAGGTCGACCGGCAGGCCGAGCAGCTCCTGGGCGCACAGCACGAAGTTCCTGGCGAACCCCTCGGTGTGGAAGGCGACCACGTCGTTGCCGAGCAGGCCGGTGAGGATCTGCTCGCGCCAGGCTGGGGGCAGCACCCGCCAGGCGTCCGGGCCCGGCCAGGGGATGTGCAGGAAGAACGAGAGCAGCGCCTCCGGGCAGCGCTCCCGGACCGACTGGCCGACCAGGTAGAAGTGGTAGTCGTGGAGCATCACCAGGGCCCGGCCGCCGCGGGCCTTGACCTCCTCGACGACCGCGTCGGCGAACAGCCGGTTGACGGCCACATAGCCGTCCTCATAGGCGGCGTGCTCGCGCTTGGTCAGGATGGGGGCCAGGGCCAGGCCGTACAGGCCGTGCTGGAGGAACCAGAGCAGCGGGTTGGCGATCACCGTGTAGAAGTCGTCGTGGGCCTGCCGCTCGACCTCGACCAGGCGCAGCCGCACGGTCGGTGTCCCCTCGGGGGCGTCGTCCCCGTCCAGGTCGAGCACCCGGGGCTCGGGCTCGAGGGCGACCGCGACCGCCCGCCCGTCGTGCTCGGCGGCCACGGCGACGTCCTCCTCGGAGTCGGCGGCGCACACCCAGACGGCGTCGGGCAGGTCCGACACCAGCCCGGTGAGCGCCGTGACCAGCCCGCCGGCCCCGCGACTGGCCGTGCGGCCGGTCTCGTTCCGCTCGAACGACACCGGCCCCCGGTGCGACAGCAGCACCACCGGCAGGTCCGACCGCTCCCCGGCCGTCATCTGGCGGTCACGATCACCACGTGCGCTCCTCTCATGTCACCACCGGACGCTCAGACCGATACCACGCGCTGCGGCGCCAGAGCCACCAGGTGAGGGCGCCGATCGGGATCGGCAGCAGAAAGGTGAGCACCCGGAAGACCAGCACGGCCGCGACCACCTGGGTCTCCTCGCCGCCGGCCAGGACCAGGGCCGCGGCCAGGCCGAGCTCGACCACGCCCAGCCCGCCCGGGGTCACCGGGAACGCCGACAGCAGCCGGACCAGCGCGAACGCGGCCAGCGCCTCCACCCAGCTGACCTCCGACTCCGACACCCCGACGTGGCGCAGGGCCAGCAGCAGCACCAGGAACAGCGACAGGTGGCTGACCAGGGTAGAGGCGGTCAGCCAATGCCAGCGGTCGCGCAGCAGGGTGATCGCCTGGGCCCGGAAGGCCACGGCGCCGCGCTCCCAGTCCGGCCGGCCCGGCCGGCGGACAACCCGTCGCACAGCCTCGGCCACGTTGGCCAGGGCCCGGCCCAGCCGGGCGGCCCGTCGCTCGCCCGAGAGGCCGAAGGCGAACCCGGCGACGGCCAGCACCAGCACGACCAGCCCGACCACCGCCGCGGTCGCCAGCCCGCCGGCCCCGTCGCCAGCGGCCACCAGCAGGCCGAGGGCCACGACCGGCATGCCGAGCTTCACGAAGTTGTTCCATACCCCCTGGACCAGCAGCGACAGGGTGATCGGGCCGCCCCCGAACCCGTAGGAGGTGTAGAAGCGGTAGGTCACCCCGAGCCCGACCGCCTGGCCCGCCGGGAGCAGGTTCCCGACCGCGGTCGAGGCGTGGCTCTCCAGGGCGGCCTGCCCAAGGGTGAGCCCGGGCATGGCGGCCAGCTGCGGCAGCATGTAGGAGACCAGGTTCCAGACCGCGGCCACCAGCAGGGTGGCCAGCTCCAGCCAGGTCATCGCCCGCAGCGTGGCCCAGACCTGGCTGACGTCGACCAGCTTCGGCAGTAGCCAGAGGTAGACGACGGCGACGACCACGACCGCCAGCAGCAACCGGACCACCAGCCGCCGCCGGCTCGCGGCCGACGGCTCCTCGGACACCGCCACCCCGCGCCTCCTCACCGTGCCCATGACGTGCCAGGCATCGTGCCACGACCGGCCCCGGCCACCATATCGGCTGCTTGCCGCGTAACCGGGCGGCGAGGGAGACTTGCGCGATGGTGGGCAGGCTCAGGGCGTACATGGCCGTCGTCTCGGCGATCGGCCTCGTGGTGCTCGCCCTGCTCGCGGCGAGCGTCGACCTCGGCCGGGTGCGCGACAGCCTGCCCGAGGGGGCCATGCTGGCGCTGGTCGTGCTGGTGGCTCCGTTCCTGTCGATCCCTCTCAGCCGGAACGGGCGCGGCCCGAGCATCCACGTGGACACGCCGTTCGTCTTCGCCCTGGCCCTGGCCGCCGGGGCCGGCGCGGCCGCGCTGGTCATGGCCGCCTCCGGGCTGCTGTATGACCTGGCCCACCGCAAGCCCTTCTCCAAGGTGGCCTTCAACAACGGCACCCACATGATCGGCCTGGCCGCCGGGGTGCTCGTCTGGACGACCCTGGCCGGCGGCCAGGTCACCGGCAGCTCGGCGCTGCCGGCGATCCTGGCCGGGACGGCCGTGTTCGTGGTCGTCAAGATGACCCTGTTCGGCGTGTACCTGGCCCTGGACACCTCCGTCGGGCCGGTGGTCGGCCCCGGCCGGTTCCTGCGCCACATGCTGCTGGTCGTCGTCATGGCCCAGGTCGGTGTGCTGGTGCTGGTGCTGGCGGCCGAGCGCCCGGCCCTGCTGCTGCTCGCGCTCGGCCCGATGCTCGCCGCCTACCTGCTGCTGCGCAGCGAGAGCCGGGCGGTGCTGGCCCGCCAGGACGCCGAGGCCACGGCCAGGCGGGAGGCCGAGCTGCGGGCCCAGGAGCAGGAGGTGGCCCGCAAGCTCAAGGAGACCGACCAGATGAAGGACGATCTGCTGGCCATGGTCTCCCACGAGCTCCGCACCCCGCTCACCACCGTGGTCGGGGCGTTGCGGCTGCTGTCGGCCGGGCCGGGCATCAACCCCGGGGAGCGCCAGGAGCTGCTGGAGATGGCCGACCGCCAGGCGCGCCGCCTGCGGGTGCTGATCGAGCAGCTCCTGCTGGCCGCCCAGTCCGACAACGGCCGGGCCGGCTTCCTGTCGGCCGGGTCCGAGCGGGTCGACGCCGACGCCGCCGAGCTGCTGTCGGAGGCGGCCACCGAGGCCCAGGCGGGCGCCTGCGGCGACCGGGTGCGGGTCCGCTGCGAGCACGGCCTGCCGGTGCGCCTGGCCCCCGACCTGGTCCTGCAGATCCTCGGCAACCTGGTCGACAACGCCTGCAAGTACGCGCCCGAGGACAGCCCGGTGTGGCTGATCGGGGAGCGCGACGGGGCCCAGGCGGTCCTGGCCGTCGAGGACGAGGGCGGCGGCGTCCCGGCCGCCGAGCGCGAGCGGATCTTCGAGCGCTTCACCCGCCTTGAGCCGGGTCGCGGGCTCGGTCTCGGGCTCTACATCGCCCGCCAGCTGGCCAGGGCCCAGGGCGGCGACCTGGTCGCCACCGACGCCCACGCCACCACCGGGGCCCGGTTCGAGCTCCGCCTCCCCCTCCGCGAGCCCGCCGCCCCACCGCGTCAGTCGTGGCCCCCCGGTGGGTCGTCGAATCGGGGTGGGGCGGCGCCTCTGCCGGTACCCCAGGTGGCCGCGCCGAGCCGGCCCGGCTCGACCCGCTCCGGGCCCCGGTCCCGGTAGCCGGCCTCCAGCACGGCCCGGACGTCGTCGCCGCGCTCCATGGCCAGACACGGGGCCACGAGCCGGTCCCACGGGATCCGGGTCCTCCGGAACTCCCCGTCGCCCTGGCTGGCCGGTCGACCAGCCGGTGGGAGACCACCCGGTAGCGGTCGTGCTCGTCGCCGGCCAGCAGGTCGGCCCGGCCCTGGTGGCGGATCGGGCGCCCGTCGTCCAGGACCAGCTCGCGGTCGCCGCCGCCCGGGTCGGGGAGGTTCACCTCGAAGCCGCCCTCGACCTGGATGGGGGAGAAGCGGTCGACCGGGGCGCGCCCACTCGAAGTAGCGCCGCAGCAGCGCCTCGCCCGCGGCCAGGTCCAGGTCGAGGGCGGGCGCCGGCCGGGCCGGCTCGTCGCCCTGGCGCTCCCTGGCCCCGAAGTCCCATTGCCGGCGGCAGCGTTTGAACGCCCCCGGTCGGCCGGTGTGAAGCGGTAGGCCATGTCCGCTAGCGTAGGGCCGTCCGCAACGGGCCGGAAGACGAAGGGACCCGCATGGCCGCTTCCTCGCTGATGGTGCCGCTCGGCACCCCGGTGCACGACTTCGAGCTGCCGTCGGCCGACGGCACGACGGTGAGGCTGGCCGACCTCGACGGGCAGGCGCTGCTGGTGATGTTCCTCTGCAACCACTGCCCGTACGTGCGCCACATCGAGCGTGCCCTCGGGGCCATGGTCGCCGAGTACAGCGGGCGGGTGGCCGCGGTCGGCATCTGCAGCAACGACCTGGACGCCTACCCCGACGACGGCCCGGCCGGCATGGCCGAGCAGGCCCGGCGGGCCGGCTTCCAGTTCCCCTACCTGGTCGACGAGTCCCAGCAGGTGGCGGCCGAGTACCGGGCCATGTGCACCCCCGACCTGTTCGTCTACGACGCCGGCCGCCGCCTGGCCTACCGCGGCGCCTTCGACGACAGCACACCCCGCAACGGCCAGCCGGTCTCCGGCGCCCTGCTGCGCCAGGCGCTCGACTGGGTCCTGGAGGGCCAGCCGGTGCCCGAGCCGCACCGCCCCAGCATGGGCTGCAGCCTCAAGTGGCGGTCGGGCAACCAGCCGAGCTGGCTGGTCGCCTCCGGCTGAGCGGGGCCGGCCGACGGGAGGAGCGGGCAGTGGAGATCACGGGCGGGACGGTGCTGGTCACCGGAGGCGGGTCGGGGCTGGGAGCGGCCACCGCCCGGATGGTGGTCGACGCGGGCGGGTCGGTGGTCGTGGCCGACGTCGACCGTGCGCGCGGGCGGCGGGTCGCGGACGAGCTGGGCGAGCGGGCCCGGTTCGTGGCCACCGACGTCACCGACGAGACCAGCGTCCGCGACGCCGTGGCCGCGGCCAGCCAGGGCGGCGGGCTGCGCGTGGCCGTCAGCTGCGCCGGGATCGCCCCGGCCGAGCGGGTCCTTGGCCGCTCCGGCCCGCACTCGCTCGACAAGTTCGTCACCACCATCCAGGTCAACCTGGTCGGCAGCTTCAACCTGACCCGCCTGGCCGCCGAGGCCATGGCCGGCAACGACCAGCTGGCCGACGGCGAGCGGGGCGTGATCGTCAACACGGCGTCGGTGGCCGCCTTCGACGGCCAGATCGGCCAGGCCGCCTACTCCGCCTCCAAGGCCGGCGTCGCCGGGATGACCCTGCCCATCGCC
>Ga0307409_100001221_pt1 | contig 12371 bp, 8 predicted proteins | sample 322Ometagenome_2_FD_203888 | JGI IMG/M metagenome (GOLD analysis project Ga0307409, IMG submission 203888) | Maize rhizosphere microbial communities from greenhouse at UC Davis, California, United States - 322HYB-O-2 | ecosystem: Host-associated > Plants > Roots > Rhizosphere > Soil | place...
CGGTGCTGCTGGTTCGCCAGACGATCGGTGATCGCTTCGCCGGATGATCAGGCTGGCCTGACCTGCGAATGTCGCACATGGTGTGCGACTTCGCCGCACGGCCGGGCCGGACCATCGACACGCGGCTGGGACCATCGACGAGGCCGGATCGATGGCCTGCCGCAGGAGGCGGCATGAGACAGATCATCGACCTGGTGACTCTGCCCGGCTCGTTGGGCGAGCACAGGCTGCAACAGCAGTACGGCACCTGCGAGCGTGCCGAACGGTTCTACGCCCAGCAGGTCCTGGATCACCTCAACGAGCGCATGTGCGAGTTCGTGGGCCATCAGGAGATGATGTTCGTCGCGACGGCCGACGGCCGCGGCGAGTGCGACTGCACGTTCCGGGCCGGGCCGCCCGGGTTCGTGCAGGTGCTCGACCCCATACATCTGACCTGGCCCGAGTACCGCGGCAACGGGGTCCTGGCCAGCATCGGCAACATCAGCGAGAACGCGCACGTCGGCGTCCTCTTCGTCGACTTCTTCCGCGACCGCATCGGTTTGCACGTCAACGGGGTCGCCACGATCGTCGACGACATCGACATGCGCGGCCGGCATCCCGAACTCCCGGCCGACCCGGTGCCGGGACGGCGGGCCGAGAGGTGGGTCGTCGTCCTCGTCGAGGAGGCGTACATCCACTGTTCCAAGCACATCCCCCGGGCGTACAAGATGCCGAGCAACCGGGCCTGGGGTACCGATGACGTGCGGCGCAAGGGGGGCGACTTCTTCGAGGTCGCGGCGAGCCGCGCGAATGGCAACGGGGGTGTGGCCCAGCCGCCCCCGTGATCCGTTACACCGGGGGCCGGGCCCCCGCGACCGCCACGCCCCCTGACGGCGGGGCCCCGGCCCCGTGACCCTCCGCGACGTCCTGGCAGTTGTGGTCTCAACAGGCCCGCTGGGGCCACAACTGCCGGGGCCGTGCCTCTTTGCGCTCGCTCCGCTCGCGCGCGGGCCGTGCCTCTTTGCGCTCGGGCACGGACGCAACCGTTCGGCAACCTAGCGGCTCCCGTCCGGCGACTATCGGGTCCGATCGCCTCAGAGCCGGTGGTTGACGCGGTTCGCCGTGGTCGCCGCCGCCCGAACGGAATCGGGAGCGGGGGCGAGGGATATGCGGTCGGGTCGGGTGCACGGTGGGCGCCAGGTGCGAACCCGGACGGGGGTGGTCGTCGCCGCCGTTCTGATGGTCGGGGCGGTCGCGTGGCCCAGCCCGGCCGCCGCCTCGGCCGTCCCAACAGCGGCCCAGGCCGAACCGGCGGTCGCGTCCGGCCCGGCGGCCACGGCCGGTCCGATGATCGGCGTGATCGTCCGCTACGACCCGGCGACCGGCCCGGCGCCGGCGCGGCGGGCGGTGGACGGCATGGGCGGAACCCTCGGCCGGGACCTCGACATCATCGACGGGTTCGCGGCGGTCGTGCCGGCGGATGCCGTGGCGGCGGTGCGGGCGGCCGACGGCGTGGAGTCGGTGACCGTGAACGCGTCGGTCCGCATGACCGGCCAGACCTGGATGGCCGACAAGGACGAGAACTCGCTGTACAGCCTGACCAGGGCGAGCGGTGTCCAGGACGCGTGGGCGCGCACGGACGCGCAGGGCCGGAGGATCACCGGGACCGGCGTGGGCGTGGCATTGATCGACTCGGGCGTGGCGGCGGTCAAGGGCCTCACCGGAACCGGCAAGGTGGTCAACGGTCCCGACCTGTCCTTCGAGTCGCAGGCGGCCAACCTGCGCTACCTGGACACGTTCGGCCACGGCACCCACATGGCCGGCATCATCGCCGGCCGCGACCCGGAGGTGGTCAGCGGCAAGGAGAGCGACCCGACGCGCTTCGTCGGGGTGGCCCCGGGCGCGCACATCGTCAGCGTCAAGGTCGCCTCGGCCGACGGCGCCACCGACGTGTCGCAGGTGCTCGCCGCGATCGACTGGGTCGTCGCCCACCGCAACGACGCCGGCCTGAACATCCGGGTGCTGAACCTGTCCTTCGGCACCGACTCGCTCCAGGACGCCCGCCTGGACCCGCTCTCGTACGCCGTCGAGGTGGCCTGGCGCAAGGGCATCGTCGTGGTCGTGGCCGTGGGCAACGACGGGCCGACCCGCACCCGGGTGTCCATGCCGGCGGCCAACCCGTACGTGATCGCGGTCGGCGCGGCCGACCCGATGGGCACGGACAGCCGCAAGGACGACACCGTCGCCACGTTCAGCACGGCCGGCAGCGCGGCCCGCCACGCCGACATCCTGGCCCCCGGCCGGTCGGTCGTGTCGCTGCGCGATCCGGGCTCCTTTGTGGACGTCAACTACCCGGCCGGCCTCGTGGCCAGCGACCCGTACCAGCGGTTCTTCCGCGGCAGCGGCACGTCCCAGTCCGCCGCCATGGTCTCCGGCGCGGCGGCCCTGCTGCTCCAGCAGCGCCCCACCCTGACCCCGGACCAGGTCAAGCGGTTGCTGATGACCACCAACCAGGCGATGTCGGCCGGGGCCGGCGACATCTACGCCACCGGCCAGATCGACGTCAGGAGGGCCTTCGACACCGCCACGCCCACGTACGTCCAGACCCACCAGCCGGCCACCGGCCGCGGGGCGCTGGAGGCCGCGCGCGGGTCGTTCCACGTCGCCGATCCGGACACCGGCGCCGAGCTGACCGGCGAGCGGGACATCTTCGGCGTGGCCTGGAACGCGGCGGCCTGGTCGGCCAACGCGGCCGGGGAGCGGTCGTGGTCCGGCGGCACGTGGAACGGTACACAGTGGACGGGATCGGCCTGGACCGGTACCTCGTGGACGGCGCGCACCTGGGCGGCCGGCGTCTGGACGGCGCGCACCTGGACGGGCGGCTCGTGGGCGGCCCGGACCTGGAGCGACGCGTACTGGACCACCTCCGGCTGGACCGCCGGGACCTGGACGGCGCGGACCTGGTCGGCCCGGACGTGGGCCGGCGGTACCTGGGCCTCGGCCCAATGGCGATGAGGGGCGATGACGTGGTGACACAACGAGCCGACCGGGCGGCCGAGGCCGGCCGGTTGCTCTGGCGCCCGTACCTGCGCCCGGATCAGCGCGTGGCCGCCCTCACCGGCGTCGTCGGCGCCGTGGCCTGGATCGGACTGGCGGTGCTGGCGGCCCGGGGCGACGCGCCGCCCACGACCGGCCGCGCCGCGCTCTGGCTGCCGGTCCTGGTCGTCCTGTTCGCCATCACCGAGGGCTTCGCCGTGCACATCCCGGTGCGCCGCGGCGGCCATGCGCTGAGCCTCAGCGAGATACCGATGGTGCTGGCCATCGTCACCGTCGACCCGGTCCTGGCCGTGGCGTGCCGGATCCTCGGCGGTGGCGCCGGCCTGGTGCTGCTGCGCCGCCAGCGCGGGGGCAAGCTCGCCTTCAACACGGCGCTGGTCGCGCTGCAGGGTCTCGTGGCGGTCACGCTGTTCCACGCCGTGGCCGGCGGTGCCACGTTGGCCGGCTCCGCCGGCGGTGCCACGTTGGCCGGCTCCGCCGGCGGTGCCACGTTGGCCGGCTCCGCCGGCGGCGACCGGTTCGGCCCGTGGGAATGGCTGGCGGCCTACCTCGCGATGCTGGCCGCCGACGCGCTGGCCGCCGTACTGGTGACGACCGCGATCGGCCTGCACGACGACCCCAGCGAGTGGCGCCGCCTGCCCGAGGCCCTGCGCAGCGTCCCGTCCGTCGCCGTGCCGACGACGATCGCGCTGCTCAGCGTGACCGCGGTGGCGCAGGGCCAGTGGGCGGCGGTGCTGCTGGCCGCCGTCGGCGTGGTGCTGTATCTGGCCTACCGGGCGTACCTGCGCAACAGCCAGGGTCGAAGCCAGCTCGAGCGGCTGTACACGTTCACCCGGATGCTGGACGGCCTGGCCGGCCTGCACGACCTCGTCGAGGTCGTCCTCGGACAGTCCCGCGACCAGCTCCGCGCCCGCCACGCCGAGCTGTTCGTGCCGGCCACCGGATCGGCCGCGGACACCCGGATCCGGATCACCGGCATCGGCGGCGTACAGACCAGTCAGGCACCGCGGACCCCGGCCGACGCCTGGTGGGCGCCGGCCCTCCTCGGCCAACCGGTGCTGCTCAAGGCGAGCAACGACGCGCGCGCCACCGTCGGGTTGCCCAGCGACGGCATGGCCGTGCCCGTACCGTTCGGGGAGACGACCGCGGCGCTCATCGTCACGGACAGCCTGCCGGACGTGGGCGGCTTCGACGAGCGGTGGCTGCGCCTGTTCGAGGCGTTGGCCAACCACGCGGGCGTGTCCCTGGCCCGGGCCAGCCTGGTCGACCGGCTGCGGCGCGAGGCCGAGGAGAAGGAACACCAGGCGCTGCACGACCCCCTCACCGGCCTGCCCAACCGACGCCAGTTTCACGATCTGCTCGGCACGGCGCTCGAGGCGACCCGCAACGACGACAACGGGCCGGCCATCATCGTGATGGACCTGGACCGGTTCAAGGAGATCAACGACGCGCTGGGCCACGACACCGGTGACGCGGTGCTGGTCGAGCTGGCCAACCGGCTGCGGCAGCGCGTCGACGGTCGGGGACGCCTGGCCCGGCTCGGCGGCGACGAGTTCGCCGTGCTGCTGCCGCGGGTGCGGTCGATCCGGGAGGCCACGGCCCTGGCCAACGAACTCGTCCGGGACCTGGAGCCGCCGGTCCAGTTGGGGCCGCTGTCGCTGACGATGCGGGCCAGCATCGGCATCGCCGTGGCGCCCGATCACGGCGACGACGCCCAGACGCTGGTGCGCCGGGCCGACGTGGCGATGTACGCGGCCAAGAGCGGTGGCCACGCGGCGCCGCGCGTGTACGTGCCCGAGGACGACGAGAACACGCCGCAGCGGTTGGCCCTCATCGGGGATCTGCGGCACACCATCGAAGCGCGGGAGCTGCTCGTGGTGTTCCAGCCGAAGCTCGATCCCGTCACCGGAGCGGTCAATGGTGCCGAGGCGCTGGCCCGGTGGCGCCACGCCGAACACGGCAACATCCCACCGGACCAGTTCATCCCGCTGGCCGAGCACGCCGGGCTCATCCCCGCGCTCACCATGCATGTCCTGCGGGAGGCCCTGCACCAGTGCGCCGCCTGGCGCCGGGACGGCAACCCGCTGCACGTCGCGGTCAACCTTTCGCCCAGCAGCCTCCTCGATCCAGCCCTGCCGTCGACCGTGGCGACCCTGCTGCGCGAGGCCCGGCTGCCCGGGTCGGCCCTCACGTTGGAGATCACCGAGAACAGCATCATGGCCAACCCGGCCGAGAGCCGGCGCACGCTGGAGCAGCTCGACGCGCTGGGCATCACACTGTCCATTGACGACTTTGGCACCGGGTACTCGTCGTTGGGCCGGCTCCGGGAGCTGCCCATCCACGAGATGAAGATCGACAAGTCGTTCATCCAGCGCGCCTCGACCGATCCGCGGGACCGGGCCGTGGTCCGGTCCGCCATCCAGCTCGGACACGCGTTGCACCTGACCGTGGTGGCCGAGGGGGTCGAGGACCAGGAGACGTTCGCCTACCTGACCCGCGAGGGGTGTAACACGATCCAGGGCTATCTCGTGTCCCGGCCGCTGACCGCCGACGAGTTCGGCACCTGGCTCGCGAGCCGGTCGGCGGCCGCGGCCCGCTCCCGCCGCGAGCAGGCCTCTTCCACCGCACCGGCCAGCCGGTCGTTCTCCACCAGTACGGTGTCGGCGTCGACCTGATCCCGTGGGGCATCCCGCCCCAGGGTCCCGGCCAACCGGACACGCACGTCCAACTGCCGCAATACGGCCTGAACGCCGGCATTGCCTCACCCCCGCGCTTCGTCCCCAGGACCGGGGCGGGTCTCATTCCCGGTGCGCGGCCGGGTCTCGTCCCCGGGCCCGCCCCGGGGGACCGGGTGCTCCACGAGGGCGAGCACCCGGCTGGCCATGAACCGCGCCGTGCGCACCGGCGTCCTCCCGCGGGTCAGCTCGGTGACCTCCACCACGCCCCGGGCGATCGTCGTCTCGACCCGCCGCCCGGCGCGCGTGGCCGTCACGTCGTACCGCAGCGCCGTACCGCCCGCGTCTATGACGATCTCCACCCGGTCACCCTTCACGACTGCCTCCTCACCCGCCGCGTGTCAACCCTGGCTTGACGTGGCCCAGAGTCGATGTAACGTCCCTGCATAGCGTCGCGTGTACACATGTCGATGCTCCGCTCGCCTCGCCCACACACGGAAGGCGCCACCCATGGGGATCAGAGGGCAGAACCACGGTGTTCAACTCGCAGGCTCGTTGAAGCGCAGGTTCACCCGGCCGGTCCGGGGATCGGTCCTCGCCGCCGCGGTACTGCTTGTCGTCGGTGTGCTTCCCGGCTCGGCTGTGGCCGATGAGCCGGATCCGCGCATCGGGCTCGGCGCGGGCTGGCTGGACGCCCAGACCGCCAGCTCCAACATGGAGCATCTTGGGCACGTCGACAAGCCGCCGGGCTTCTTCGACCCGGCCAACCCCGGCAGCTTCGCGTTCCTGACCTCTGACCTCGCCTTCCGCGGCAACCACGCGTTCCTCGGCAGCTTCCACGGTTTCAACATCGTCGACATTTCGCAGCCGGCCAACCCCACGATCGTCACCAGCGTGGTATGCCCGGGCGGGCAGGGCGACATGTCGGTGTTCGGCGACCTGCTGTTCATGTCGGTGGAGGAGTCCCGGGCCCGGGTCGACTGCGGCACCAACCCCACCGTCGGTACCCGCTTCCAGGGCGTGCGCATCTTCGACGTCAGCGATGTGGCCAACCCGGTGCAGGTGGCGACCGTGCAGACCTGCCGCGGTTCGCACACCCACTCGGTGGTGACCGACCCGGACGACCACGACAACGTCTACATCTACGTGTCGGGCACGGCCGGTCCGCGGCCCGTCGCGACGATGGCCGGCTGCAACAACAACCCGGCCAACGGCGAGAACCCGTCGCGGTGGCGCATCGAGGTCATCAAGGTGCCCCTCGCCGCGCCGCAGGAGGCCGCGGTCGTCAACGAGGTGCGGCTGTTCAGGGACCCGGCGACCGGGGCGATCGACGGCCTGCAGAACGCTCCGTCCACGCCGACCCACCCCTCGGGCATCCCGTGGGGACCCACGCCGATCACCGACGCCTGCCACGACATCACCGCGTTCCCGGCCGTCGGCCTGGCCGCCGGCGCCTGCGAGGGCAACGGGATCCTCATCGACATCTCCGACGCCGCGAACCCGGTCCGCGTGACCGAGGTGGCCGACCCCAACTTCGCCTACTGGCACTCGGCCACGTTCAACAACGACGGCACCAAGGTGATCTTCACCGACGAGTGGGGCGGCGGCACCGCCGCCCGCTGCCGCGACACCGACCAGCCGAACTGGGGCTCGGACGCCATCTTCGACATCGTCGACGGACAGATGCGTTTCGCCAGCTACTACAAGCTGCCGGTGCCGCAGACCCTGCAGGAGAACTGCGTCTCCCACAACGCGTCCATCATCCCGGTGCCCGGGCGCGACATCCTGGCCCAGGCCTGGTACCAGGGCGGCATTTCGCTGATCGATTTCACCGACTCCGCCCACCCGCGTGAGATCGGGTTCTTCGATCGCGGGCCGGTGAGCGCGACCGCGCTCCTGCCCGGCGGCTTCTGGTCCTCGTACTGGTACAACGGCTACCTCTACGCCAGCGAGCTGGCCCGCGGCTTCGACGTACTCGGTCTCAAGGCGAGCGAACACCTCACCGAGGCCGAGGTCGCCGCGGCCCGCGAGGTTCGGCTGGCCGAGTTCAACTCGCAGCACCAGCCGAAGATCACCTGGGCGCCGAGCTTCGCCGTGGCCCGGGCCCGGTTCGACCAACTGGTACGCACGTGCACGTCGACCATTTCGGGTCGGCGCGTCGGCTCGCTCGTCGTCACCGGCGTCACCTGCCTCAACGGTGCGACGATCGTCGGTCCCGTGGCGGTGCGCGCCGGAGCCTCGCTGCTGGCCATCGATTCGACGGTTACCGGCGCCATCACGGCGAAGGACGCCAGTGCGGTGCACCTCTACCACAGCACCGTCACGGGCGTGGTCAGCGTCGTCGGTACGACGTCGAGCACGGCCGTGGTGGACGCCACCGTCACCGGTGCCCTGGTCCTGGCCAACAACCAGACCCCGGGCATCGAGCCCATCGTCGCCGACAGCCGGATCAAGGGCATCCTGCTGTGCACGGGAAACGCTCCGACTCCGATCGACCTCGGTGCCCCGAACTCGGTGACCGGCGTGGCCATCGGCCAGTGCGCCGACCTCGACTGACCCGCGCAGAACCGCGGCGGGTCAGGGGCGGTGGGCGAGCATCGACCGCATCCGGCGGATCTCGATGGTCTGGTCGGCGTTCACCTCGCGGGCGAACCGGTCGCTGGCCGGCTCGAGTCCGCCGCCGGCCGCGTACAGCTCACGGACCATCGTCAGCGCACCCTCGTGATGTTGGATCATGAACTGGAGGAACGTCCGGTCGAAGTCGGCCCCGCGGGTCGCCTCGAGGCGACCGAGCTGGTCGGGGGTGAGCATCCCCGGCATGTCTTCGTGACCGGCGTGGTCCGGGGCCGTCGTCGGTTCGCGGTGTTCGGCCAGCCAGCGTCGCATCAGCGAGATCTCGTCGCGCTGTGACACGTCGATGCGGCCGGCGAGCTGGGTCACGTCCGGGCTGGCGCCTCGGCCCGGCACCAGAGCGGTCATCCGTAGTGCCTGCTCGTGGTGGGCGATCATGCGCCGCATGAACCGGGTGTCGGCCGGCGTGTGCGAGGGCGGCGCGAAGCTCGACAGATCGTCCCGCGACAGCGTCCGGCCCGGCTGCCCGGGTGCACCCGGCTGCACGACCCGCGGACCCGGCGGCTCCGGTGGACCGTCGCCGAGCACGACGGCGGCGACGGCGGCCGAGCCGAGGGCGACGATGGACACCACGGCGACGACGACGAGGCGGCGCGATGGGAGTTTGATCCCAGTACGGTACTCCCTCTGGCTTCGCGGTACTCCCACTCGCTTCGCGACACATCGGAGCGTGCGCGACGCTGGATGTCTTGAGCGCGGGGCGCATGACCCGTACCGTCAGCAGCAAGCCGGCGGGGGCGGCGAGTAACTATTTACCGGTTTCGATGGCCTGTCCGTTCCGGGCGGTGTGACATGCCGTCGGCTCGGCGGGGCACGGGCGATCCCCGGTCCCGCGTGGGAGGTACGTCATGGTGCGCAAGAATGCCCTGCTCCTGCTACCCGTGTGCCTGGCGGTGATCGTGGCCGGATCACTGACCGCCAGCGCCGCCGGTCCCGGCGCCCGTACGGGTCCGCGTGATCTGAAGAGCGACGCGGTCACGCACGACCACAGCAACACCAGGCCGGAGCAGGTGGCCCCCGGATCGGTGCAGGCCGCGGCGCTGCAGACGTGTACCGGCGGCATGGCCGGCGGCTACCCGTGCCGCAACATCGACCTGCTGAGCAACCTGCCGCTGGCCTCGATGGGTGGCGGCAGCGGATCGATGGGCTGGGGCTGGACCGACCCGTCCAACGGCCGGGAGTACGCCATCGTCGGCCGCACCAACGGCACCGCGTTCGTCGATGTCACCGACGGGACCAATCCGGTCTACCTGGGCAACCTCCCGAGCGCGACCGGCACGTCGAGCTGGCGTGAATTGGCCGTCCACAACAACCACGCGTACATCGTGTCCGACAACAACGGCGCGCACGGCATGCAGGTGTTCAACCTGACCCGGCTGCGGGGCGTGACGACGCCGCAGACGTTCACCGCCGACGCCCGCAACACCTCGTTCGGCCGCGGACACACGATCCACATCAACAACGCGACCGGTTTCATCTACGTCAACGGCAGCGACACCTGCAGCGGTGGTCCGCGGATGTTCAACACGACCAGCCCGACCAGCCCGGCCTTCGTCGGCTGCCTCAGCGGCGACGGGTACACCCACGACTCGCAGGCGGTCATCTACAACGGGCCGCACACCCAGTTCGTGGGCCGCGAGATCCTGGTGGGCAGCAACGAGGACACCGTCACGGTCTGGGACGTGACCAACAAGTCGGCGCCGGTCCAGCTCGCCCGCAAGACGTACGCCGGTGAGGGCTACACCCACCAGGGCCGGTTCACCGAGAACCACCGGTACTTCCTCGTCGACGACGAGACCGACGAGACGCAGTTCCTGCACAACACGAAGACCTACGTGTGGGACATGGCCAACCTGACCAACCCGGTGCTCGTCGGCTTCTTCTCCGGCCCGACCCAGGCCACCGACCACAACCAGTTCATCAAGGGCAACTTCAGCTACCAGGCCAACTACCGGGCCGGCCTGCGGATCATCGACATCACGAACGTCGCCAACCCCTCCACGATGCAGGAGGTGGCCTACTTCGACGTCGACCCGAACAGCAACGCGCGGGGCTTCGCCGGGGCGTGGCACCTCTACCCGTACTTCAACAGCGGCAACGTGCTGATCTTCAGCATCGAGCGCGGTCTGTTCGTGGTGAAGCCCAACCTCTCCGGGCCGCCGCCGGGCACGACGGTGTACTCGGACACCTTCGAGACCGCGACGGGGTGGACCACCAACCCCAACGGCAGCGACACCGCCACCACCGGGGCCTGGCAACGGGGCGACCCGGCGCAGACCACGTCCGGCACGACGACGCTGCAGCTCGGCACGACGGTGAGCGGCACCAACGACCTGGTCACCGGGGCGGCCGCCGGCGCGAGCGCGGGTGAGTTCGACGTCGACGGCGGGACGACGACGATCCAGTCGCCGGCCATCGCGCTGCCGTCCACCGGCACGCTGACGCTGAACCTCTCGTGGTACCTGGCCCATCTCAACAACGCCGGCAACACCGACTTCTTCCGGGTCAGTGTCGTCCACTCGGGCGGCACGACCCAGGTGTTCCAGCAACTCGGCGCGGCGACCAACCGGGCCGGGGCCTGGGCCACCGCGTCGGCGAACCTGACGCCGTACGCGGGCCAGTCGATCCGCATCCTCATCTCCGCCGCCGACGCGGGCACCGGCAGTCTCATCGAGGCCGGCGTCGACAACGTGCAGATCGTGCAGCAGACGTAACGCTCCACATGACCCGCTCCGTTGTCCGACCGGCAGCCCCGCCGGCACCGCCGTCGAAGCGGTCGGTCGTGCCGTGGCTGATCATCGTCGGCCTGTTCGCGGTCACCGCGACGTACATCTACGTCGCGGTGCCGCGGACCGACGCGCCCCGCGCGGCACCGTCGGCCACGCCGACGGCGCACAGCGACGGCCTGTCCGAGCGCCACGACGGGTACACATTGGAACCGCTCGCCCTGCCCATCGGGCGGGGTACGGCGATTCCCGTCGCCTTCCGCATTCGCGGACCGAACGGGTCGCCGGCCACCCGGTACGCGATCACCCAGAGCGTCCCGTTGCACGCCTACGTCGCCCGCGAGGACCTGAGCCTCTACCAGCATGTGCATCCGCGTCTGGACGGCGACACGTGGCGGACGAAGGTCGACGTGCCCGACGGTGGCGTGTACCGCCTGTACGTCGAGTTCACGCCGGAGGAGCGGGCCGGCACGCTGCATCCGACGCTGCTGGGCGTCCGGTTCATCATCACGGGCGACACCCGGTACGTGCCGGTCCCGGCCGCGCAAGCGACGGTTCGCGTGGGCCGGCTATCCGTCAACCGGCCCGACGGTACGACCACCGTGGCGGCCGGCCGGCCGAGCGCGCTGCGGTTCCAGGTGGTCGACGCCGGCGGTGCCCCGGTGCGGACTCTGGAGCCGTACCTCGGCTCGTTCGGCCACGTCTCGGCGTTCGACGTGCTGACGCAGGCGATGGTCCACCTTCATCCGATCGCCCCGGCCGGCGCCGGCCCGCCCGCGGACGGCACGCTGACCTTCCACGCCGCGTTCCCCTACCAGGGCGCGCAGCGGGTCTTCGTCCAGTTCCAGGTGGCCGGCACGGTGCACCAGGCGGCCTTCACGGTCCTCGTCGCCTGACCGGCCCTTGGTGTAAGCAGGGTGCCCCTCACTATCAAAAACTGTCTGTAGGGGCACCCTGCTTACACAAAACAAGGTGCATCCCGTCGACCGGTTCGAGGCGTATTACGGATGTGGAGCACCTTTTCCCCGGGCCGGTTCTGGAGGCGCTGAGCGGCGCCCCCCGAGAGCCCGCGTTCGAGGTCGGCCGGCGGATCGTGTCGCGGGCCGAACTGCTCGCGATGGTGCGCCGGCTCGCCGGTGCGCTGGGGGGCGCGGGCGTGCGCCCGGGCGCCGCGGTCGGCCTGGTGCTGTCGCTGAGCCCCGAGGCGTACGCCGTGCATCTGGCCGCGCACGCGTGGGGATGCCGCGTGGCGCCGGCGCGTCCCGGGTGGAGTCCGGTCCAGCTCGCCAACGCCCTGCGCGGG
>Ga0307409_100001223_pt1 | contig 12367 bp, 11 predicted proteins | sample 322Ometagenome_2_FD_203888 | JGI IMG/M metagenome (GOLD analysis project Ga0307409, IMG submission 203888) | Maize rhizosphere microbial communities from greenhouse at UC Davis, California, United States - 322HYB-O-2 | ecosystem: Host-associated > Plants > Roots > Rhizosphere > Soil | place...
GAACGCGCCGCAGGCGACGCACCGAACCGTCGGCTCGGCGGGCGGGATGCGTTTCCGCGCTTCGTCGTCGCGTTTTCGCTTCGACTTGGCCTTGGCGACGTTGACAAGCCGGAGGGCGAACAGGATGACGAAGAAGACGACGATCCAGAAGACGATCTTCCCCATGCCGCGCCCTACAGCACCTTGCCGGGATTGAGGAGGCCGTCCGGATCCAGCGCCTGCTTGATGCGCGCCATCAGCTCGAGCTCGACCGGGGCCTTGTAGCGGCGGAGCTCGTCGCGCTTCAGCTGACCGATGCCGTGCTCGGCGCTGATGCTCCCGCCGGCCGCGTGCACCCGGTCGTGGACGATGCGATTGGCGCGGCCCGCGTTGCCCATGAAGGCTTCGGCGGTGGTGCCCTCGGGGGCGGAGAGGTTGTAATGCAGGTTGCCGTCACCGAGGTGGCCGAAGACGACGAAGCGGACGCCGGGGAGGGCGGCGCGCAGCGCGTCCCCGGTGTCGCGCACGAACGCCGGGATGGCGGAGATCGGCACCGAGATGTCGTGCTTGATGTTCGGCCCCTCGCGACGCTGCGCCTCGGAGATGTTCTCGCGCAACGCCCACAGCGCGTGCCGCTGCGATTCCGACTCGGCGAGCGTGGCGTCGACGACGGCGCCGCTTTCCAGCGATCGCCCGAGCGCGGCTTCCACCTCGCTTCGCAACCGGTCGTTGTCGGCCGGATCGTCCACCTGGATCAGCGCGTACCAGCGGTGCCCGGGCAGCGGGTCGGGCAGCTCGGGATGGTGCTTTCGCGACAGTCCGATCGATACGTCGCTCATCAGCTCGAAGGCGACGAGCCGGTCGGCGAGCGTCCCCTTGAGGTCGGTGAGCAGACGCACCGCCGCATCGACATCGGCCAGCGCCGCAAGCGCGGTCACGGTCACGCGCGGCGCCGGAAAGAGCTTCAGCACCGCCGCGGTGATGATCCCGAGCGTGCCTTCCGCGCCGACGAACAGCTGCTTCAGGTCGTAGCCGGTATTGTCCTTGCGCAGCCCGCGAAGCCCGTTCCAGATGCGGCCGTCGGCGAGCACGACTTCGATGCCGAGCACGAGCTCGCGCGCGTTGCCGTAGCGAAGCACGGCCGTGCCACCCGCGTTCGTCGACAGGTTGCCGCCGATCGTGCAGCTTCCCTCGGAGGCGAGCGACAGCGGGAACAGCATGCGGTGCTCCGCCGCGGCTGCCTGGGCCTGCGAGAGCGTCGCGCCGGCCTCGATCGTCAGCGTTGCATTGTCGATGTCCACCTGACGCACGCGGTTGAGCCGCGCGAGCGACACCACGAGCGCGTCTCCCGCGTCGGATGGCGTGGCAGCCCCGCACAGGCTCGTGTTGCCGCCCTGCGGCACGATCGGCACGCGCGATTCGGCGCATGCCCGCACCACGGCGGCGACTTCCTCGACCGAGCCGGGACGAGCGACGGCGCGCGCCGATCCGCGGAAGCGACCGCGCCAGTCGGTGACATACGGTTCGACGTCGGCCGGCGCCGTGAGCACGTGGGCGGGACCCACGACGGCGGCGACGCGCGCGAGCCAGGTTGCGCCGGGGTCCGCCATAGGGGAATATTAGCCGAACGCGACCTTGCGTTGGTTGCCGCCGCGAAAGCGTGAGGAGGATCGATGTCGGCCAAGGACACGAAGGGCGGCGAAAGCGGCGCATTTCCGTTCTCTCCGCAGGACGCGCTCGCGTTCATGCAGAAGATGTGGAATCCGCTCGGCGTTCCGTTCCCCGGCTTCGGCGTGCCGGGCGGCGCGGACGTGCATGGCGGCCAGCCGCCGCCGTACCCGAATCCGGCGATGATGTTCGCCGCGCTCGACCCGGCCGAGCTCGACCGCAAGATCGGCGAGCTCCGCGTGATCGAGAACTGGCTTTCGATGAGCCTCAACATGATGCAGATGAGCATCAAGACGATCGAGCTGCAGAAGGCCTCGCTCGAGGCGCTGACGCAGACGCAGTCCGCGGGCCGCGCGAAGCCCGAGAAAGGCTGAACGATGGCGCTCGTTCTCTACTACGGCTCGGGGTCCCCGTTCGCCTGGAAAGTGCAGCTCGCGCTCGAGCACAAGGCGATACCCTACGAGCGGAAGGTGCTCTCGTTCGACGCCGGCGACACGAAGAAGCCGGAATTCCGCGCGATCAATCCGCGCGGCAAGGTCCCGACGATCGACGACAACGGGTTCGTCCTCTACGAGTCGAACGCCATCGTCGAGTACCTGGACGAGCAATATCGCGGTGCGCCGTTGTTCCCCGGCGATGCGCGCCAGCGGGCGCTCGTGCGGCGTCAGATCTGCGAGATCGACAACTACTACGACAAGGCGCTGGACAAGCTCCTGGAGGAAGTGTTCAGGAAACCCGAAGAGATCGACCGGCAGAAGCTGGCCGAGGCGAAGCGGGGTGTCGAGGACGAGCTCAGGGTGTTCGCGCGCATGCTGCGCGGCGATTACCTGGCCGGCCCGCTTTCGGCGTCCGATTTCGCGCTGTATCCGCTCGTCGCGTTCCTGTTCCGAGCCGAGCAGAAGCGGCTGCCGGACCTTGGCGCGAAAGCGATGCTGCCGCCCGAGATCGCGGCATGGAAGGCACGGATCGAGTCGCTGCCGTTCCTCGATCGAACGATTCCGCCGCACTGGACGCAGGGCTGAGCGCATGAAAGTCACCACCAGCGCCTTCGCCGACATGGCGGCGATTCCGGCGGTGTTCGCGTTCTGCCGCATCGATCCGGTCAATCACGTTGCGCTGTCGCAGAACCGCAACCCGGATCTCGCGTGGAGCGACGTGCCCGTGGGCGCCGAGTCGTTCGCGATCGTCTGCCACGATCCCGACGTTCCGTCGAAAGGCGACGACGTCAACCAGCACGGGCGGTCGGTGCCGGCGTCGCTGGCGCGCGTGGACTTCTTCCACTGGGTGCTGGTCGACCTGCCGCGCACGACCGTGTCCGTCGCCGCGGGCGCGCATTCGAACACGGTCACGCCACGCGGGAAGCCGGGCCCGGCCGCGCCCGGCGGGGGACGCCATGGCCTCAACGACTACACGGGCTGGTTCGCGAGCGACGCCGACATGGCGGGCGACTACTACGGTTACGATGGGCCGTGCCCGCCGTGGAACGACGAGATCGTGCATCGCTACGTGTTCACCGTGTACGCGCTCGACGTGGCGGCGCTCGAGTTGCCGCCGCGCTTCAATGGCCAGGCGGCATTGAACGCGATGCGCGGCCACGTGCTCGCGCAGGCGGCCGTCACCGGTCGCTACACGCTCAATCCAGGCGTCGCGCTGTAGAAATCCTGCACCGGCGCGTCAGGCGCTGCCGAGCCACGACCTGCGCAGCTCGATCGCTGCCGTCGGCGCGTTGGCGTCGAGTGTGAGGAAACAGGTGTCGCTCGGTGCGGCATCCAGCGTGACGTCGAACGCGACGAGCTCGTCGCGGCGGAAGGCGTGGACCGTGACGCGTTCGCCTGCTCGTCGTCGTGCGATCGTGCGCTCCACCGCGTCCGGCGTTGCGCGAAGCCCGTCGACCGCGACGATGACGTCGCCTGCGGCGAGCCCCGCCCGCGCGGCCGCCCCGTCGCGGAACGTGTGGAGGATCTTCGCTTCGCCAGTCGCGAGCTTGATCGCGAGGCTTGCGGGCGACGGTCGGTCCGCGGGGGCCTGACCGGCGCGCCCGCCGCGGTCGCGCGTGCCCTCGGCGGGTCGAAGACTCATGACTACCCCGGCTTCGCGCAACAACTCGGCGAGCGGCGGATCGTCGGTGCCCTCGACGTAGCGAGCGAAGAACGATGAAAGGTCGCGCTGTGCGCACTCGTTCGCCAGCTTCGGGATCGCGTCCTCGGGCACGCCGATTCCGGTGCGGCCATAGCGCTCCCACAACAGGCGCATCAGCGCGTCGAGCGAGCTGCCGCGCAACCGCAGCGTGAGATCGAGCGCGAGCGCGACCACCGCTCCCTTCGCGTAATAGCTGACGACGGCGTTCGGCGTGTTCTCGTCGGGTCGGTAGAACTTGATCCAGGCATCGAAGCTCGACTGCGCGAGACTCTGACGGTGTCGTCCCGGCGTGCGCAGGACCGAGGTGATCGTGCGGCCGGCGAGCTCGAGGTACCCCGCGACGTCGAGCACGCCGCTTCGCACGAGAGCCAGGTCGTCGTAGTATGAGGTGAAGCCCTCGAACGCCCACAGCTGCCGCGTATACGCCTCGCGCGCGAGGTCGTAGGGAACGAACGCCGCGGGCTTGATGCGCTTGATGTGCCAGCTGTGGAAGTACTCGTGGCTCGCGAGCGCGAGGAGCGTGCGGTAATCGTCCGCCATCGCCGGCATGTCCCGGCTCGGCAGGTCGTTGCGCGAGCACAGGAGGCTCGTGCTGGACCGATGCTCGAGGCCGCCATAGCCTTCGCCGACCGCCGTGACCTGGAACAGGTAGCGCGCGAACGGAGCCCGACTGGACGGCGTACCGCCGAAGAGGTCGGCCTGCCATTGGCAGATGCGCTCGAGGTCGCGCGCGAGGCGTTCGAGGTCCGCGTCGTGACGGCCCGTGACGGTCACGTCGTGCGGGACGCCGCCCGCGTCGAACGCCACGTGCGAGAACGAAGCCATTTCGACCGGGTGGTCGATCAGCGCATCGTAGTCGTCGGCCCGGTATCGCCCGAACCCGAAGCGCGGCGCGTCGACCGGCTCGAGCGTCGTCGCCACGCGCCAGTGCGAGCCTTCCGACGGCCGCACGATGTCGACCTCGCACGGTGAGCGTTCGCGGCCTTCCGGGCAGACGAACACCGCGGCGCCATTGAAGTACGCGCGGGTCTCGTCGAGGTAGGCTCCCCGCACCGACAGGTCGTAGGCATAGATGGTCGCGGTCACGGCGAGCGGTCCGGTGCATGGCGCCGCACGCCAGCTGGACTTCGATTGCTTGTCGATGGATATCGCGCGCTCGCCGCAGCGAGCCGTGATCTCCACGACGTGGCGAGCGAACTCGCGCACGAGATAGCTGCCTGGAATCCACACCGGCAGATGGAAGCGCTGCCCGGAGGGGTCCGGATCATCGACCTCGCATCGCACTTCGAACAGGTGCTGGCGAGCGTCGATCGGCACGATGTGGTATCGGGTGGGCGAGGCGGAACGCACGGTCGAAAGGTGTCGACGAACGGGCTCGCAGTGTACCGTCGCGCGGTTCGCATCCGCAGCGTCGACGCCGGAAGCGCTTGCGGTCGCGAGGCCGTTTGCTACGATCGCGCGCATGATCGAAGGCACGCTCGAACCGACGCATCGCCGTATCCTCGCCGAACGGCAGCTCGCTGAGCCGTTTCCCGCCGCGGCCGCGGAGGATCTGCTGGCCGTGCTGCAGCGGGTCACCATCGAGGCCGGCGAGATGCTCATGCGCCAGGGAGAATCGGGCGACGAACTCTATCTGGTGCTGAGTGGACGGCTTGCGGTTCGGGTCGACCATGCCGACGGCAGCACGACGGCGGCCAACGAGCTCGAAGCTGGCGACGTCGTTGGCGAGATGGCCTTGCTCACCGGCCAGCCACGCACGGCGACGATCGTCGCCTTGCAGCAGACCGACCTTGCACGGCTGACGCGGGCCGACTTCGAGCGCGCCGCGGCCGCTCATCCCGACGCGCTGAGCCTGTTCCTGCAGCGGCTGTTGCCGCGCCTGCGCCGTACGCAGCTGATCCGCGTGCTGACCGAGTTGTTCGGCGCACTGGACGCCGCGGCGATCGCCGATCTCGAGGGCCATCTGCAGTGGACCGAGCTTCGCGGCGGATCGACGCTGTTTCGAGAGGGCGACAGCGGCGACGACGTGTACATCGTCGTCAACGGCCGGCTGCGCATCCTCATGGCCGATCGGTTCGCTCCGGGCGGGCAGCGTACCGTGGAAGAGGTGGGGCGTGGCCGCGCGGTCGGCGAGGTGGCATTGCTGACCGGTGAGCCGCGCGCCGCCACGGCGATCGCCGTTCGCGACACCGACCTGCTGCGCCTGTCCAAACAGGCTTTCGACACGCTGCTCGATCGCCACCCGCGCGCGATGATGCAGATCGCACGTGCGGCGGCCTGGCGGCTGCGACGCGGCAGTTTCGCGGAAAGCGGCCGCACGAGCGGCGCGACGACGTTCGCGCTCGTTCCCGCCGCTCGCGACGTGCCCGTCCGTGCGCTCGCCGCACGCATCGTCGAGCTGTGGTCGAAGAGCGGCCCGGCGATCGCCCTGTCCAGCGACGACGTCGACAAGCGCCTCGCGCGCCCCGGCATCGCGCAGTGCCGGCCCGAAGATCCGGTGCACGAGTCGATCGTCGCCTGGCTTGCCGCGCTGGAGAAGGAGCACGGCCACGTGGTCCTCGTCGCGGACGCCGACGACACCCAGTGGACGAGGCGTTGTGTCCGCCAGGCGGACCGCGTGCTCATCGTCGGCCGCGCGCGCGACGACCCGCGTCCTTCCTCCGTCGAGCTCTCGCTTGAACAGATGGGGCTCACCGCGCGCTGCGATCTCGTGCTGCTGCATGACGACGATGCGAGCCCGACCGTGACGCTTCCGTGGCTCGAGGCCCGCAACGTCGCCGCGCATCATCACGTGCGCCTGGGGCACGAGGCGGACGTTCGGCGCCTCGCACGTCGCGCGGCGGGACAGGCGACCGGGCTGGTGCTCGGCGGCGGTGGGGCGCGCGGCTTCGCGCACATCGGCGCCTTGCGGGCGATGAAGGAAGCGGGCATCGAGATCGACCTGATCGGCGGGACCAGCATCGGCGCGATCATCGCCGGCGCGCACGCGCTCGGCCTGTCCGCCGATGACCTCATGTCGCTGGCGCGCTCGTTCGCGTCTCGCAAGCACGTCCTCGACCGCACGCTGCCGGTCGTTGCGCTCATGGAAGGACGCAAGGTCACCGCGCTCTATCGGCACGTCTTCGGCGAAGCAGCCATCGAGGACCTGTGGATCCCGTACTTCGCGCTGTCGAGCGGACTCACGCGCGCCGAGGTGGTGCTCCACACGCGCGGGCCGCTGTGGCGCGCGGCCCGCGCCACGACCGCGGTACCGGCGATCTTTCCTCCGATCATCGCCGACGATCACGAGGTCCTCGTCGACGGCAACGTCATGAACAACATGCCGCTCGACGTCATGCGCGCGCTGTGCGAAGGGGGGACGGTCATCGGCGTCAATCCGATGCCGACCGACGTCAAGGTGCGCCCGTACCGCTGCGGTCCGAGCGTCTCAGGGTGGGAAGCGCTTCGCGGACGCTGGAAGCTCTTCGGATCGACGACACGCGCGCCGGGGATTTTCGGCGCGATCATGCGCGCCACCGAGATCAACAGCGCCAATCGCATGCGGCAGCCGGCGTTCCGCGCGCTCGCCGATCTACTGATCGAACCGCCAGTCGGCGACTACCCGATCATGGAGTACGGCAATTACGCGCCGATCATCGAGGCGGGTTACCGATCGGCCTGCGAAGCGATCGAGCGCTGGCAACGCGGGAGCGGGATCGCGGTCGCGGCGTAGCGGCGTCCGCGGCGAATGGCGCCCCGAACACGAATCGAACGTGCGACCTGCCCCTTAGGAGGGGGCTGCTCTATCCACTGAGCTACCGGGGCGTTGCGGGCGAAATTGTACCGGAGCGCGCTACACTCGCGCCTCTGCCCGGAGGCGCCACGCGATGCTCGACCGGCTGTTCACGCTGTTCTCGGTGGCGGATTGGTCGGCGCTGGCGCTCTTCCTCGCCGGCTGGATCGGCTACAGCCATTTCGCCGACCGCGCAGCGAGAAGCGAGCGCGGGCTGCGAGGCGCCACTGCCCGACTACGCGATGACTGGGGGCGCGAGATGGTCATGCGCGAGAACCGGATCGCGGACGCGGCGCTGACGGGTAACCTCATGACCAGCGTTTCGTTCTACGCGAACACGACGATCTACATCATCGCCGGCCTGATCGCGGTCGCCGGCACGCTCGACCAGCTGATTCGTTTCACCGAGGAGCTCCCGTTCGGGCGGCAGCAGACGAAGGCGCTGCTCGAGGCAAAGCTGTTTCTCATGATCGCGATCTTCATCTTCGCCTATTTCAAGTTCACCTGGGCGTTGCGGCAGTACAACTTCCTGTCCATCCTCATCGGCAGCGCTCCGGCCCGCGATGTCGCAACCGGCCTGCTCGACGCCCACGCGCGTCGCTTCGCCGACCTGTCGACGTTGTCGGGCGACGAATTCAATCGCGGCATCCGCGCGTACTACTTCGGCTTCGCGGCGCTCGCGTGGTTCGTGTCGCCCGGCGTCTTCATCGGTTTCACTTTGCTCATCCTCGGCGTTCTCTACCGGCGCGATTTCCGCTCGCCGACGCTGGACGTGCTCGCCCGCTGATCGCGGGTGCGCGTTCGCCCGCCCAGTTCGCTCCAGCGCGGGCAACTCATCAGGTGATCGTTGACGAGTCCGGTCGCCTGCATGAACGCGTACACGATCGTCGGACCCACGAACCGAAACCCGCGTCGCCTCAGATCCCGGGACAGCGCTTCCGATTGAGCGGTGGTCGCCGGGACGTCGCTCAGTCGCCGGACCCGTCCGATACGCGGCGTGCCTCCGACAGCGCGCCAGACATAGCGATCGAAGCTCCCGAACTCGCGCTGCACGTCGAGGAAGGCTTTGGCGTTGCCGACGGCGCTCTCGATCTTGCCTCGATGCCGCACGATTCCCCCGTCCGCCATCAACCGTTCGACATCGGTCGCGGTGAAGCGCGACACGATCGCAGGGTCGAACGAAGCGAACGCTCGGCGGTATCCGGAACGCCTGGCCAGAATCGTCGACCACGCGAGCCCCGCCTGCGCGCCCTCCAGCACGAGAAATTCGAAGAACACGCGATCGTCGTGCACCGGCACGCCCCACTCGGCGTCGTGATAGGCGCGATACGCGTCGCTCGCTTCGCTCCACGGACAGCGTTGCACAGGGGGCATGTCGACCTCGGGTGACGCGCGGGCGATCAGACCGTCATCGCGACGCCGGCGCGGGAGGGACGATGGCAGAATCGTCGCCGTGATTCCGTGGCTGCGCGCGAACGATCCGTTTCCCCCGCTGCACCGGGCGCTCGACGAGCCGAACGGCTTGCTCGCGGCCGGCGGCGATCTTCGCGCCGGTCGCCTGCTGGACGCTTACCGGCGCGGCATCTTCCCATGGTCGAGCGCAGGTCAGCCGTTGCTATGGTGGAGTCCGGACCCGCGCATGGTGCTCTTCACGGACGAGTTCAGGCCCTCGCGCTCCTTGAGGAAGCGCCTGCGCGAAGGACGCTTCGAGGTTCGGACCGATACCGCTTGCCGTGAAGTCATTGAAGCATGCGCCGGCCCGCGGGATGGTCAGTCGGGCACGTGGATCACGACCGAAGTGCTGCAGGCCTACGGGGAACTGAGCCGCCAAGGCTATGTCCACTCGGTCGAAGCCTGGCGCGACGGGCAACTCGCGGGCGGGCTCTACGGACTGGCGCTCGGCCGGGTGTTTTTCGGCGAATCGATGTTCGCGCGCGAGTCGGACGCCTCCAAGGTTGCGCTCGCCCACCTGGTGGACATCCTGCGGGCGCGGGACGTGCCGATCATCGACTGCCAGCAGGAAACCGAGCATCTCGCTTCGATGGGTGCGCGGCCGATCTCGCGGGTCCGGTTTGCGGCGCTTCTGGATGAGTTGATACACTCGCTCGCGCCGCCCGCCGGCTGGCAACCCGGCAGCGTCGTCGGAGCCGCAACGTGACCAAGCTCAACGACCTACCGCTCGCCGCCCTGCAGTTTTATGCGACGGCGCCTTATCCCTGCAGCTATCTCCCCGAGCGCTCGGCGCGCTCGCAGGTTGCCACGCCCAGTCACCTGATCGACACGCGGGTCTACAGCGAGTTGGTCAGGCTGGGCTTTCGTCGAAGTGGCGCGTTCACCTACCGACCGTACTGCGACCACTGCCGCGCGTGCGTGCCGGTACGCGTCCCGGTCAGTCGCTTCCGCGCCAACCGGGCGCAACGGCGCGCCTTGCGCGATCATGGCACTTTGCGCGCAGTAAGGCGGGAGTTGACGTACGATAGCGAACATTACGCGCTTTACCTGCGATACCAGCGCTATCGTCACCCGGGCGGTGGCATGGACCAGGACAGCCGGGAGCAGTACCAGCATTTCCTGTTGCATAGCAACGTGGGGACAGACCTCTTCGAGTTTCGCGACAAGGGCGTGCTCAGGATGGTCAGCCTCGTGGATCAGCTCGTCGACGGCTTGTCGTCGGTCTACACGTTCTTCGAACCGGACGTGCCCGGCGCGAGCTATGGGACCTACAACATCCTCTGGCAGATCCAGCGCTGCCAGGCGCTCGGTCTGCCGTATCTGTATTTAGGATACTGGATCGGAGAAAGCCGAAAGATGGCCTACAAGGCGACCTTCAGGCCTATCGAAGGTCTGACGGGGGGGCGGTGGCAGGAAATGAACGATGGTTCTTAAGGAGAAGCCATTGGACGTCAACGCTCTTGTTGGTTTACTACCCCACCGTTATCCCTTTTTGCTCGTTGACTACGTCAATCGCTGTGTTCCCGGAGATTGTATCGAGGGAATCAAGAACCTGTCGAAGACTGAGCCGAACGTTCGAGCCGGCCAAGGCTTCTGCCATTTGTTAGTAATAGAAGCACTTGCACAACTTTCGGTGCTTCTAGCGTTCACATCGCTCCACATAACACCACAGGCAAGCGACCTTACATTCTTCGCTGGGATCGACGACGCGAGCTTCGGCGTTGTTCCCCGAGCTGGCGACCGAGTCCATCTATCGTCCCGACTGGTCCGCATTCGAAAGCGGATCGGATGGTTTGACGCTACCGCGTCAGTTGAAGATCGCACGGTCGTTCTAGTCAGGATGATCGCCGCGATTCGCCCCAGTTAGTGCCGATTTCCGCAGGCGGGCGTCATGCTCGGCGACCGTAGCCAACGTATTGTAGTCAACAAACTGACCTATCATCGTTAGACGAGACCTCACGAACACGTCCTGAATCACTGATTCAGTCCGTAAACGCAGCGGTGACCGGTGTTGCGTTTTTCATTTTGTTAGCCACAATGCAGTTGTTGGCCTACGTCCTTCTCGGGAGTCTCCATGCAAGCGACTGCAGAAGTGCTGCAATTAGCATCAGCAACGCGTCCCCAAGTGGAAACGCGCTTCGATGCGGAGTATGGCGTCTACTGGGCGTACATGAACCCGGCGCCTCGTCCATGCTTCAATTTGAACTTGTTGCAGGACTTGAGAACCTACGTCAATAGCATCGTGAACGGCGGCGGGGCCCTCGTGCATCAGGGCCAACATCACGCAGTTCGCTATGGGGTATTAGCGTCGCGAAACGCTCGAATTTTCAGCTTAGGAGGCGACCTGGCGCTTTTCCGAGAAGCGATCCGGACTGGCAATAAAGCGGCGTTACTAAATTACGGTGAAAAGTGCATCGAGAATCTTTACCCTTGGTATTGCAATTGCGGCGTCGAAATGACAACTATGTCCCTCGTCCAAGGGGACGCGCTAGGTGGGGGATTCGAAGCAGCGTTGTCAGCAACGGTTCTGGTCGCCGAAGAATCTGCCCGCCTCGGTTTTCCGGAGATCCTGTTTAACTTGTTCCCTGGCATGGGCGCATATAGCTTCCTCGCGCGAAAGATCGGACGCCGCGGCGCCGAGCGGATCATTACTAGCGGGACCATCTACAGCGCCCGCGATCTGTATGACTTGGGCGTTGTTGACGTCATCACGCCGGATGGCACCGGCGAAATGGCCGTGTACAGCTACATCAAGCGGCACGCCAAACAGGGAAACGGTCGCCGCGCGTTTGAGCGCGCCCGAAACGAGTACGACCCGGTAAGCCGTGACGAACTTTTGCGGATCGTCGCAATATGGGCAGACGCGGCTCTAAATCTCGATGAGCGCGATCTCAAGATGATGGAGCGACTGGTTCGAGCTCAGCAAAGATCTACCGCGGACGGCGAACCAACGACCAACAACGTCGTGGCGTTGCAAGCTGTTGGCGGTGGCGACTAACTGGCGACAACTGCGCGGACCCGCGTCGCGTCCTCAATGCGGCGACGCGCGGTTCGCTCGACGGCGTTCCAGGAATTGCTCGAGGGCGTCGAATGTCTGGGACGTTACAGCCGAGAATTCTTCAATGAAGAGGGCAGCTCGCCCCCGTAGAGTTTCGTGAGTTGACTTTTCGAGTCGCGTGGCAAGTTGCATCAACTGGGTCGCGCCTACGCTAGCCGCTCCACCTTTCAGCGCATGGGCGGCGTCCTTAACCTGTTCGTATTTGCGTTGCACCAGCGCGTCCGTAATTTGTTTTTGTAGTCGTTGAGTGTCACTTTCAAACCCTCGCAACAACCGTTCGATGAACATCTCATCAGTAG
>Ga0307409_100001225_pt1 | contig 12356 bp, 23 predicted proteins | sample 322Ometagenome_2_FD_203888 | JGI IMG/M metagenome (GOLD analysis project Ga0307409, IMG submission 203888) | Maize rhizosphere microbial communities from greenhouse at UC Davis, California, United States - 322HYB-O-2 | ecosystem: Host-associated > Plants > Roots > Rhizosphere > Soil | place...
CGGGGCGGCCGGCCTGACGGCCACCGACGATGACCGAGATCGCGGCGTCACCGTGCCAGCCGTCGACGATCGCCCCGCAGTCGACGGAGAGCAGGTCGCCCTCCTCGAGCACGCGGGCGCCGGGGATGCCGTGCACGACCTCCTGGTTCACCGAGGTGCACAACGTGTGCCGGTAGCCGGGCACCCCCTTGAACGAGGGCGTCGCGCCACTGCCGAGGATGTGCTCCTCGGCCAGCTCGTCGAGCTGCAGGGTCGTCATCCCCGGGCGGACGGTCTGTGCGAGCAGCTGGAGGGTCTGGCCCACCACCAGGCCGGCTCGCCTCATGAGCGCGATCTGGTCGGGGGTCTTGGTGTCGATGCGGGACCTGCCGAACATCAGGAGCGCCGCGCCCCCTCGAGGGCCTTGTCGATGCGGGCGGTGACCTCGTCGACCTCGCCCATGCCGTCGACCTGCACGAGCAGGCCCCGCTCGGCGTAGACGCCGGCGAGCGGGGCGGTCTCACGGCGGTAGATGGCCTGCCGCTCGCGGATGACCTCCTCGGTGTCGTCGACGCGGCCCTCGAGCTCGGCACGCTTGAGGAGGCGCTGCACGACGGCGTCCTCGTCGACGGTCAGCTCGAGCACGGCGTCGAGGGCGTGGCCGTCCTCGGCCAGCATCGCGTCGAGGGCGTCGACCTGGGCGAGGGTGCGGGGGTAGCCGTCGAGGAGGAAGCCCTGAGCGGCGTCGTCCTCGCGCAGCCGGTCGCGCACGATCGCGTTGGTGATCTCGTCGGTGACGTAGCCACCGGAGGCCAGGATGTCCTTGACCTGCTTGCCGAGCTCGGTCTCGTTCTTGATGTTGGCCCGGAAGATGTCGCCGGTGGAGATGGCGGGGATGCCGTGGCCGGCGGCGACCCGCGAGGCCTGGGTGCCCTTACCCGCACCGGGGGGGCCGAGGATGATGAGACGCATCAGCGGAGGAACCCTTCGTAGTGACGCTGCTGCAGCTGGGACTCGATCTGCTTCACGGTTTCCAGACCAACGCCGACGATGATCAGGATGGACGTGCCACCGAACGGGAAGTTCTGGTTGGCACCGACGAGCACCAGGGCAACGAGCGGGATCAGCGAGATGAGGGCCAGGTAGATGGCCCCGGGGACCGTGATGCGGGTGATCACGTAGTCCAGGTACTCCGCCGTGGGTCGCCCGGCGCGGATGCCTGGGATGAAGCCGCCGTACTTCTTCATGTTGTCGGCGACCTCGGTGGGGTTGAACGTGATCGACACGTAGAAGAACGTGAAGAACAGGATCAGCCCGATGTAGCAGACCATGTAGATCGGGTGGTCACCCTTCACCAGGTGCGCGTCGATCCACGTCACCCAGCCGGGCTGGTCACCCGTCGCCGAGCGGTTGAACTGGGCCACCAGTGTCGGCAGGGCCAGCAGCGAGCTGGCGAAGATGACCGGGATGACGCCGGCCATGTTGACCTTGAGCGGGATGTAGGTGGACGTGCCGCCGTACATCTGGCGGCCGACCTGGCGCTTGGCGTACTGCACGGGGATGCGCCGCTGGCTCTGCTCGACGAAGACGACGAGCGCGATGATGAGGAAGCCGAGCAGGATCACGCCGAAGAAGATGTCCCAGCGGCCGTCGCGCTGCTGGATCGCCCACAGGGAGGCGGGGAACGACGCCGCGATCGAGGTGAAGATCAGCAGCGACATGCCGTTGCCGATGCCCTTGTCGGTGACCAGCTCGCCGAGCCACATGACCAGGCCGGTGCCGGCGGTCATGGTGAGCACCATGATGACCAGGGTCGGGATCGAGTCGTCCGGGAGGATCTTCGTGCAGGTGGGGCCGAAGAGGTTCTGCGGGTTCTGCGCGAAGGTGATCAGCGTCGAGGACTGCAGCACCGCCAGGCCGATGGTCAGGTAGCGCGTGTACTGCGTCATCTTCGTCTGGCCCTGCTGGCCCTCCTTCTTGAGGGCCTCGAACCGTGGGATCACCACGGTGAGCAGCTGCACGATGATGCTCGCGGTGATGTACGGCATGATGCCGAGCGCGAAGATCGACAGCTGCAGCAGCGCGCCGCCGCTGAAGAGGTTGGCCAGGCCCAGGACGCCCGTCGTGGTCGGGGCGTTCTTGATGCACTCCTGGACGGCCGGGTAGCTCACCCCCGGGACCGGGACGTGGCTGCCGAGACGGAAGACCGCGATGATGCCGAGGGTGAACAGCAGCTTCTTGCGCAGGTCCGGCGTCTTGAACGCTCGGGTGAAGGCGGTGAGCACTGGTCCTCCTGGGTGGTGCGGGGTCCCCGCGACGATCTGGTGTGGCTGGGGCTGGCTCGCCGGTGTGGCGAGGGGGTCGCAGATCTCCTGCGCAGCCTCCGGAACGATACCCCGCCCCCGCCGCCGGGGACTGCACCGCTCCTGCGAGTAGCCCCGGGAACCGGACCGGACGGCCCGGCGCCCGGGGCGCTCAGGTGGTGCTGGGGTGCTGCTGCGTGCTCAGGCCGAGGTGACCGAGCCGCCGGCGGCCTCGATCTTGTCCTTGGCCGTGGCCGAGAACTTGTCGGCCGTGACGTTCACCTTGACGGTGATCTCGCCGGTGCCGAGCACCTTGACCGGCTGGCCGGCGCGCACGGCCCCCTTGGCCGCGAGGTCGGCAGCGGTGACGTCGCCGCCCTCCGGGTACAGGGCCGAGATGCGGTCCAGGTTCACGACCTGGTACTGCACCTTGAACGGGTTCTTGAACCCGCGCAGCTTCGGCAGGCGCATGTGGAGCGGCATGGCGCCGCCCTCGAACCGCTCGGGCACCTGGTAGCGGGCCTTGGTGCCCTTGGTGCCACGGCCGGCGGTCTTGCCCTTGGAGCCCTCACCACGACCCACGCGGGTCCTGGCGGTCTTGGCGCCCGGGGCGGGACGCAGGTGGTGCACCTTCAGCGCCGCACCCTCCGCCTTCGCGGCGGTGTCGGCTGCCTTCTTGGTAGCCATGGTCAGTCAACCTCCTCGACGGTGACGAGGTGCGTCACCGTGCGGACCATCCCGCGGATCTCGGGACGGTCCTCCTTGACGACGACGTCGCCGATGCGCTTCAGACCGAGGCTGCGCAGCGTGTCACGCTGGTTCTGCTTGCCACCGATCTCGGAACGGGTCTGGGTCACCTTCAGACGAGCCATCACGCACCAGCCTTCGCGGCGGCAGCGGCCTCGCGGCCGGCAGCCTGGGCGCGCAGCATCGCGGCCGGGGCGACCTCGTCCAGCGGCAGGCCGCGGCGGGCCGCGACAGCCTCGGGACGCTCGAGACCCTTGAGGGCGTCGACCGTCGCGTGGACGATGTTGATGGCGTTGCTGGAGCCGAGCGACTTGCTCAGCACGTCGTGGATGCCGGCGCACTCGAGCACGGCGCGCACCGGGCCACCGGCGATGACACCGGTACCGGGAGCGGCCGGGCGCAGCATGACGACGCCGGCAGCGGCCTCGCCCTGTACCGGGTGCGGGATGGTGCCCTGGATGCGCGGGACCTTGAAGAACTGCTTCTTGGCCTCCTCGACACCCTTGGCGATCGCCGCGGGCACCTCCTTGGCCTTGCCGTAGCCGACGCCCACGGTGCCGTCGCCGTCGCCGACCACCACGAGGGCGGTGAAGCTGAAGCGGCGGCCACCCTTGACGACCTTGGCCACGCGGTTGATGGTCACCACGCGCTCGACGTAGGCGTTCTTCTCGGCCTGGTCGCGGCCACCGTCACGACGGTTGTCGCGGCGGTCGCGGCGGTCACCGCGCTCGCCACGGGCGGTGTCGCCAGCGGCTCCAGTGCCTCGACGCTGGGGTCCGGGCATCAGATGTTCCTCATCTCGACGATTGCGTTCTGGTTCTGGGTCACAGCGACAGCCCACCCTCACGGGCGCCGTCGGCGATGGCGGCGATGCGGCCGTGGTACTTGTTGCCACCACGGTCGAAGACGACGGCCTCGACACCGGCGCTCTTGGCGCGCTCGGCGAGGAGCTCGCCGACGCGACGCGCCTTGGCGGTCTTGTCACCCTCGAACGTGCGCAGGTCCGCCTCCATGGTGGAGGCCGACGCCACGGTCTTGCCGACCGTGTCGTCGACGATCTGCACGAAGACGTGGCGCGACGAGCGCGACACGACCAGGCGCGGACGCAGCGCGGTGCCGGACACCTTCTTGCGAACGCGCAGGTGGCGACGTCCGCGCGCGGCGGACTTCCCCTTGGCTCGCTTGACGATCATTGCCATGGCTTACTTACCAGCCTTTCCGACCTTGCGGCGGATGTGCTCGCCCGCGTAGCGCACGCCCTTGCCCTTGTACGGGTCGGGCTTGCGCAGCTTGCGGATGTTCGCGGCAACCTCGCCAACCAGCTGCTTGTCGATGCCCTGCACCGAGAACCGGGTGGGGGTCTCGACGGCGAAGGAGATGCCCTCGGGGGCCTCCACGGTGATCGGGTGGCTGTAGCCCAGCGCGAACTCGAGGTTCCCGCCCTTGTTGGCCACGCGGTAACCCGTGCCGTGGATCTCCATCTTCTTCTCGTAGCCCTCGGTGACACCGAGAACCATGTTGTTGATGAGCGAGCGGGTCAGGCCGTGCAGGGCACGGGACTGGCGCTCGTCGTTCGGGCGCTTGACCTCGAGGCCGTCGTCACCCTTCTCGACGGTGATCGGCTCGGCCACGACGTGCATGAGCTCGCCCTTGGGGCCCTTCACCGTGACGGCCTGGCCGTCGATGGCGATGTCGACACCGCTCGGGATGGCGACAGGAAGTCGTCCAATACGCGACATGTCGAATACCCCTTACCAGACGTAGGCGAGGACTTCCCCGCCCACACCCTTGGAAGCCGCCTGCTTGTCCGTGAGGAGACCAGACGACGTGGAAATGATGGCCACACCGAGACCACCGAGGACCTTGGGCAGGTTGGTGGACTTGGCGTAGACGCGCAGACCGGGCTTGGAGACACGGCGCACGCCAGCGATGGAACGCTCGCGGTTGGGGCCGTACTTCAGCTCGATCGTCAGCGTCTTGCCGACCTCGGCGTCCTCGACCTTCCAGCCGGCGATGTAGCCCTCGGCCTGGAGGATCTCGGCGATGTGGGACTTCAGCTTCGAAAACGGCATGGAGACTGCGTCGTGGTGCGCCGAGTTGGCGTTCCGGACGCGGGTCAGCATGTCCGCAATCGGGTCAGTCATTGTCATGGGCTTCTCCGCCCTCTCTCACCGCGGTTTCACTGCGGAGGTGCAGCGACCTGCGATGTAGAACGATCAAAACAGTGGGGTTTGGTGCGCTCTTACCAGGAGCTCTTGGTGATGCCCGGCAGCTCACCGCGGTGCGCCATCTCGCGAAGGCAGACACGGCAGAGGCCGAACTTGCGGTACACCGAGTGGGGCCGGCCGCAGCGCTGGCAGCGCGTGTAGGCGCGAACCTTGAACTTCGGCGTCTTGTTGGCCTTGTTGATCAGTGCGGTCTTGGCCATGTCAGTTCTCCTTGAAGGGGAAGCCGAGCGCCTTGAGCAGGGCGCGTCCCTCGTCGTCGTTGCTGGCGCTGGTCACCACGGTGATGTCCATGCCACGCACGCGGTCGATCTTGTCCTGGTCGATCTCGTGGAACATCGACTGCTCGTTGAGGCCGAAGGTGTAGTTGCCACGGCCGTCGAACTGACGCGGCGAGAGGCCACGGAAGTCGCGGATGCGGGGCAGCGCGATGGTGACCAGGCGGTCGAGGAACTCCCACATGCGGTCGCCGCGCAGCGTGGTGTGCGCACCGATCGGCATGCCCTCGCGCAGCTTGAACTGCGCGATGGACTTGCGGGCCCGGGTGACGACCGGCTTCTGGCCGGTGATCGAGGTCAGGTCGCGGACCGCGCCCTCGATCAGCTTGGCGTCACGGGCGGCGTCACCGACACCCATGTTGACGACGACCTTGACGACGCCGGGCACCTGCATGACGTTCTCGTAGCCGAACTGCTCCTGCAGCTGGCCCTTGATCTCGTCCGCGTACCGCTGCTTGAGGCGGGGCTTGGTGGCAATCTCAGTCATCAGAGGTCCTTACCAGAGCGCACGGAGACGCGGGTGCGGGACGCCTTCTGGCGGCCGTCGCGCTCCACGGTCTCGACGCGGGTCTTGATCCGGGTCGGCTTCTTGTCGGTCGGGTCGACCACGGCCACGTTGCTCACGTGGATCGGGGCCTCCTGCACGACGAGGCCACCGGTGCGCGAGCCGCGCGCGGTCTGGCCGGCCTTGGTGTGGCGGGTGACGCGGTTGACGCCCTCGACCAGCACGCGCTGGGTGTCGGGGTACACCGCGATGACCTTGCCCTGCTTGGACTTGTCCTTGCCCGTGAGGACCTGGACCAGGTCACCCTTCTTGATCTTCATCTTCTCAGCCATGGGTCAGAGCACCTCCGGCGCCAGCGAGATGATCTTCATGAACTTCTTCTCACGCAGCTCGCGGCCGACGGGGCCGAAGATGCGCGTGCCGCGAGGGTCGCCGTCACCCTTCAGGATGACCGCGGCGTTCTCGTCGAACTTGATGTAGGAACCGTCCTGGCGGCGACGCTCCTTGGAGGTCCGCACGATGACGGCCTTGACGACGTCGCCCTTCTTGACGTTGCCGCCCGGGATGGCGTCCTTGACGGTGGCGACGATCACGTCACCGATGCCGGCGTAACGACGACCGGAGCCGCCGAGAACACGGATGCAAAGGATCTCCTTGGCACCGGTGTTGTCGGCGACGCGCAGTCGCGACTCCTGCTGGATCACTGTCTAACTCCTGTCGTCGAGCTGGTTCTCACCGGGTGCTCCCCGGCTGAGCCTGGCCGAACTGTGGGTGGTCTGTTGCGGTCGCGCGCGGCACACCGATGGTGTGCGGTATGCCGCGTGCGGCCTGCTCGTGCTCGCTTACTTGGCCTTCTCGAGGATCTCCACCACGCGCCAGCGCTTGGTGGCCGAGAGCGGGCGGGTCTCCATGATCAGCACGCGGTCGCCGATGCCGGCGGCGTTCTGCTCGTCGTGGGCCTTGACCTTGCTGCTGCGCCGCAGGACCTTGCCGTAGAGCGCGTGCTTCACGCGGTCCTCGACCTCGACCACGACGGTCTTGTCCATCTTGTCGCTGACCACGTAACCCTGGCGGGTCTTGCGGTAGTTGCGGTCCGCAGATGCCTTCACGGCCTCATCCTTCGTGTTCTCGCTCATGCCTGCTCCTCGCGGCCGATGTTGAGCTCGCGCTCACGCATCTCGGTGTAGATCCGCGCGATGTCCTTGCGGACGGCGCGCAGACGGCCGTGGTTGTCCAGCTGGCCCGTGGCCGACTGGAAACGGAGGTTGAACAGCTCCTCCTTGGCCTTGCGGAGCTCATCGACCAGACGGTCGTCGTCGAAACCACGCAGGTTCTGCGACGTCAGGTCCTTGGAACCGACTGCCATCAGAAGTCACCACCCTCACGCCGGACGAAGCGGCACTTCATCGGCAGCTTGTGCATCGCCAGGCGCAGGGCCTCGCGAGCGATCTCCTCGGAAACACCGGAGATCTCGAACATGACGCGGCCCGGCTTGACGTTGGCGATCCACCACTCCGGCGAGCCCTTACCGGAACCCATGCGGGTCTCAGCCGGCTTCTTCGTGAGCGGACGGTCCGGGTAGATGTTGATCCAGACCTTTCCGCCACGCTTCATGTAGCGGGTCATCGCGATACGAGCGGACTCGATCTGACGGTTGGTGACGTAGGCGGGCTCGAGGGCCTGGATGCCGTAGTCGCCGAACGCGATCTTCGTGCCGCCCTTGGCAGCGCCACTCCGACCGGGGTGGTGCTGCTTGCGGTGCTTGACTCGACGAGGAATCAACATGTCAGGACTCTCCCTCAGTGCTCGCCGGGGCAGCGGTGTTGGCAGCCTCGGCAGCCTCGGTCACCGGAGCCTCGGCCGCGGGGGCCTCGGCAGCGGGACGCTCGCGGCGGGCGCGGGCCGGACGGTCTGCGCCGTCCCGGCGCGGGCCGCGCGACGGACGCGGGGCAGCGGCCTGCTGCTGCGCCAGCTCGCGGGCGGTGACGTCGCCCTTGTAGATCCACACCTTCACGCCGATGCGGCCGAAGGTGGTGCGGGCCTCGTAGAAGCCGTAGTCGATGTTCGCGCGAAGGGTGTGCAGCGGCACACGACCCTCGCGGTAGAACTCGGTGCGGGACATCTCAGCGCCGCCGAGACGGCCGGAGACCTGGACACGGATGCCCTTGGCGCCGGCGCGGGTGGCGGACTGCATGCCCTTGCGCATCGCGCGACGGAAGGACACACGCGCCGAGAGCTGCTCGGCGATGCCCTGGGCGACCAGCTGGGCGTCGACCTCGGGGTTCTTGACCTCGAGGATGTTCAGCTGCACCTGCTTGCCCGTGAGCTTCTCGAGCTCACCGCGGATGCGGTCCGCCTCGGCGCCGCGGCGGCCGATGACGATGCCCGGGCGGGCGGTGTGGATGTCGACGCGGACGCGGTCGCGGGTGCGCTCGATCTCGACGCGGGAGATGCCGGCGCGCTCCATGCCCTCGGACATGAGCTTGCGGATCGCCACGTCTTCCTTGACGTAGTCGCGGTAGCGCTGGCCCTCCTTGGTGGAGTCAGCGAACCAGCGGCTCTTGTGCTCGGTGGTGATGCCCAGACGGAAGCCGTGCGGGTTGACCTTCTGGCCCATTAGCGGTTGCCTCCCTTGGACTTCTGGTTCGGGGCGACGACCACGGTGATGTGGCTCGTGCGCTTGTTGATGCGGGCGGCCCGGCCCTGGGCGCGCGGGCGGAACCGCTTCATCGTCGGGCCCTCGTCGACGAAGGCCTCGCTGATGACGAGGTTGCGCTCGTCGAACGCCTCGGAGGCCTGGTCGGCCTTGACCCGCGCGTTGGCGATGGCGCTCTGCAGCACCTTCCGGACCGGGTCGGACGCGGCCTGCGGCGCGAACTGCAGCACCGCGAGGGCCTCGACGGCCTGCTTGCCGCGGACCAGGTCCACGACGCGGCGCGCCTTCATCGGCGTGACGCGCACGTGGCGCGCGACAGCCTTGGCTTCCATCACGTTGTCCTTGTTGTCGGTGGAGGCGGCCATCAGCGACGACGCCCCTTCTTGTCGTCCTTCACGTGACCCTTGAACGTGCGGGTCGGTGCGAACTCGCCGAGCTTGTGGCCGACCATCGACTCGGTCACGAAGACCGGGACGTGCTTGCGGCCGTCGTGCACGGCGAGGGTGTGACCCAGCATGTCCGGCGAGATCACCGAGCGACGCGACCAGGTCTTGATGACGTTCTTCGTGCCCGCTTCGTTCTGAGCGTCCACCTTCTTCTGAAGGTGGTCGTCGATGAAGGGGCCCTTCTTCAAGCTACGAGGCATGTTTCTTCAGGCTCCTACTCAGCGCTTCTTGCCAGTACGACGGCGGCGAACGATCAGCTTGTCGCTCGGCTTGCCGGGGCGGCGGGTCCGGCCCTCGGCCTGGCCCCACGGGCTGACCGGGTGGCGACCACCGGAGGTCTTGCCCTCACCACCACCGTGCGGGTGGTCGACGGGGTTCATCGCGACGCCACGGACGGTCGGGCGCTTGCCCTTCCAGCGCATGCGGCCGGCCTTGCCCCAGTTGATGTTGGACTGCTCGGCGTTGCCCACCTCGCCGACCGTGGCGCGGCAGCGCAGGTCGACGTTGCGGATCTCACCGGACGGCATGCGCAGCTGCGCGTAGGGGCCGTCCTTGGCGACGAGCTGCACGCGCACACCAGCCGATCGGGCGATCTTCGCGCCGCCACCGGGCTTGAGCTCGACGGCGTGGATGACCGTACCGGTCGGGATGTTGCGCAGCGGCAGGCTGTTGCCCGGCTTGATGTCGGCGCCCGGACCGTTCTCGATCTGGTCGCCCTGGCGCAGGCGGTTCGGCGCGAGGATGTAACGCTTCTCGCCGTCGGCGTAGTGCAGCAGCGCGATGCGGGCGGTGCGGTTGGGGTCGTACTCGATGTGAGCGACCTTGGCCGGCACGCCGTCCTTGTCGTGGCGACGGAAGTCGATGACGCGGTAGGCACGCTTGTGGCCACCACCGATGTGACGGGTGGTGATGCGGCCGTTGCTGTTGCGCCCACCGCTCTTGGTCAGCGGACGGACCAGCGACTTCTCCGGCGTGGAGCGCGTGACCTCGACGAAGTCGGCGACGCTCGAGCCGCGGCGACCTGGCGTCGTCGGCTTGTACTTACGGATACCCATGTCTTAGTTCCCTCAGTTCCTCAAGCGTTCTCGTCAGGCGCCTGCACCGAAGATGTCGATCGAGCCCTCGCGGAGGGTGACGATCGCGCGCTTGGTGTCCTTGCGCTTGCCGAGGCCGAACCGCGTGCGGCGGGTCTTGCCCGGACGGTTCAGGGTGTTGACCGAGTCGACCTTGACGCCGAACACGCGCTCGACCGCGATCTTGATCTCGGTCTTGTTCGCGCGCGGGTCCACGATGAAGGTGTACTTGCCCTCGTCGAGGAGGCCGTACGACTTCTCCGAGACGACCGGAGCGATCAGGATGTCGCGGGGGTCCTTGTGAGCACTCACTTGGCCTCCTCCTTGTCAGCCTTGGCCGGCCCCGCCACGAAGGCGTCGAGGGCGGCCTGGGTGAAGACGACGTCGTCGGCGCAGAGCACGTCGTAGGTGTTCAGCTGGTCGGCCACGAGGACGTGGACGTCGGCCAGGTTGCGCACCGACTTGAACGAGACCTCGTCGTCGCGCGTCAGCACGACGAGCAGGTTCTTGCGCTCGGTCAGGCCGGACAGCAGCGCCAGCGCGTCCTTGGCGGACGGGGCGTCACCGGTGACCAGGCTGTCGACGACGTGGATGCGGCCGTGGCGCGCCCGGTCGGAGAGGGCACCGCGCAGGGCGGCGGCCTTCATCTTCTTGGGGGTGCGCTGGGCGTAGTCACGCGGCTGCGGGCCGTGGACGGTGCCACCGCCGGCGAACTGCGGCGCACGGGTCGAGCCCTGGCGGGCGCGGCCGGTGCCCTTCTGGCGGTAGGGCTTGCGGCCACCGCCGCGGACCTCGCCGCGGGTCTTGGTGGAGTGCGTGCCCTGACGCGCGGCAGCGAGCTGCGCCACGACGACCTGGTGGATCAGGGGGATGTTGACCTGGACGTCGAAGATCTCGGCGGGCAGGTTCTTCTCAGCAGTAGGCATCAGGCTCAGGCTCCCTTGGCAGCCGTGCGAACCAGGACCAGGCCGCCGCGGGGGCCGGGAACGGCACCCTTGACGAGCAGCAGACCCTTCTCCGCGTCCACGGCGTGGATGGTGAGGTTCTGGGTGGTCTGGCGCACGCCGCCCATGCGGCCGGCCATGCGCATGCCCTTGAAGACGCGACCCGGGGTGGCGCAGCCACCGATCGAGCCCGGCTTGCGGTGGTTGCGGTGGGCACCGTGCGAGGCGGAGACACCCTTGAAGCCGTGACGCTTCATGACACCGGCGAAGCCCTTGCCCTTGGTGGTGCCGGTGACGTCGATCTCCTGGCCGGCCTCGAAGAGCTCGGCGGTGATCTCCTGGCCGAGGGTGTACTCGCCCGCGTCGGCGGTGCGCAGCTCGACGAGGTGGCGGCGCGGGGTCACGCCGGCCTTCTCGAAGTGGCCGCCCATGGGCTTGTTGACCTTGCGCGGGTCGATCGCGCCGTAGGCGATCTGGACCGCGGCGTAGCCGTCGGTGTCGGCGTCACGCACCTGGGTGACGACGCAGGGGCCGGCCTTGATCACGGTCACGGGGACGAGCCGGTTCTCGGCGTCCCAGACCTGGGTCATGCCCAGCTTCTCGCCGAGCACACCCTTCACCGTCTTGGTAGCAGTCGTGGTCATGTCGTCAGCCTCAGAGCTTGATCTCGATGTTGACGTCAGCCGGAAGGTCGAGTCGCATCAGCGAGTCGACGGCCTTCGGCGTCGGGTCGATGATGTCGATCAGGCGCTTGTGGGTTCGCATCTCGAAGTGCTCGCGGCTGTCCTTGTACTTGTGGGGCGAGCGGATGACCACGAAGACGTTCTTCTCCGTGGGCAGCGGCACGGGGCCGACCACCGTCGCGCCAGCACGGGTCACCGTGTCGACAATCTTGCGCGCCGAGTTGTCGATGACCTCGTGGTCATACGACTTCAAGCGGATGCGGATCTTCTGTCCCGCCATCTCCGTTACGTCTCTCTCTCGCCGTACAGCTTGCATGTGGCCGGCTCACGGATCTCCGACCCCCGCGGTCGGGTGTGTCGCACCCGCTTCGCGGCCCGACGACAGGCGCTCTCACGCATATCGTGCGGCTTTCTCGGATATCCGGCGGAGCCGGGGCTTGCGCTTCCCTGGAGTGTCGCCCCGAGCCGCGTCAGCAGCCGGTTCGAGTGGTGTCACCGGGGGTGGCGGCGCCGACAT
>Ga0307409_100001227_pt1 | contig 12354 bp, 11 predicted proteins | sample 322Ometagenome_2_FD_203888 | JGI IMG/M metagenome (GOLD analysis project Ga0307409, IMG submission 203888) | Maize rhizosphere microbial communities from greenhouse at UC Davis, California, United States - 322HYB-O-2 | ecosystem: Host-associated > Plants > Roots > Rhizosphere > Soil | place...
AACCGTCTCGTAGTGCGCCTCGAAGAACTCCTCGGCCGGGACGGTACGCCGTCCGCGCTCGATCGAGTCGACATGGACCAGCGCCCCGAGCAGCACCATCGCCGACGGCAGCTCGCCGGCCGGGTCCGCGTGCGCGAGCGCACCGCCGAGAGTTCCCCGGTTCCGGATGGCTGGGTGCCCGATGTGGGACACCATCTCGGCCAGCACGGGATGCCGCGCGCCGAGCTCCGGATGCTCGAGGAGTTCCCGGTGGGTCATGAGCGCACCGAGGATCATCTGCCCGTCGTCCTCGAAGGACCGGCGCAGCTCGTCCAGGCCACCGAGGTCCACCACCAGGCCCGGCCGGGCCAGGCGCATGTTCATGAGCGTCAGGAGGTTCTGGCCGCCCGCGAGCGCCTTGGCGTCGGGCTCCCGCAGTGCCTCGAGCGCCTCCTCCACCGTGCTCGCCCGCAGGTAGCGGAAGGGTGCCGGCTTCATACGAGGCTCCGCTCGCTCAGAGCCTCACGGACGAGCGCCCGCGAGACCGGCGTGGAGCGGATGTGCAGCCCGTTCCCCACGGCGTCGTCGACGGCGGAGGCGACGACGGCGTAGGCGGCGATGGTGCCGCTCTCCCCCGCGCCCCGCACCCCGATCGGGTTCTCGGGCGTGCCGACCGCGAGATGCCGGACGCGCACGCGGGGCACGTCGTCCGTGGCCGGCACCTGGTAGGCGAGGAACGTCGTCGCGGTCGGCTGCCCGTCCGGGCCGTAGGTGAACTCCTCGGTCAGCGCGCCGCCGATCCCCTGGGCGACCCCACCCGCCACCTGGCCTTCCACGACCGTGGGGTTGATCTCCGCGCCGCCCTCGTGCGCCACGGCGTAGTCGAGGACCCGGACGACCCCGCTCGAGCGGTGGACGCCGACGACGGCGGCGTGCACGCCCATGGTCCAGGTGACGGTCCGGGGCCGGTAGACGTGCGTGACGTCGAGCGGCGCGCCCAGAGCCTCCAGCGCTCCTCCGGGTGCCAGGGAGGCCGCGAGCTCCGGCCAGGTCACCGCCCGGCCCTGCGCCTGGAACGTCCCCGACCGGTACCGCACGGCCCCGGCCGGCACCTCCGTCAGGCGCGCGACGACGTCGGCGGCCCGGTCGAGAAGCTCACGCGCCGCGAGGTGGATCGCGGACCCGGCGAGCACCGCGGACCGGCTCGCGAACGAACCGACCCCGAACTCGAGCAGGTCGGTGTCCGCGCGGGCGTACCGCACCTCGTCGAACGGCACCTCCAGCGCGTCCGCCGCGACCTGGGCGAAGGAGGTCTCGTGGGACATCCCGGCGGAGGCGGCGCCGGTGACGACGACGAACCCGCCACCCGGGTCGAGCCGGACGCGGGCGGCCTCCCAGGGTCCGCGACCGGTGGCCTCGATGTAGGAGGCGACGCCGTAGCCGATCGTGAGGTCGGGGTGTGCGGCGGCGTGCTCCGCCGCCCGTTCGCGCGGCAGCAGCTCGACGACGGCGTCGAGGCAGGCGACGTAGTCGCCACCGTCGTAGGCGATCGGCACGCCGTCGCGATAGGGCAACGGCCGTTCGTAGGGCATGTCCTCGGCGCGCAGCAGGTTGCGGCGCCGGATCTCCTCGGGGGAGATGCCGAGCGCGGCGGCGGCCGCGTCGAGGCTCCGCTCGAGCGCGAACGAGGCTTCCGGGCGTCCGGCCCCCCGGTACTGGGCGACGATGCACTTGTTGGTGATGGCCGCGCGGCCCCGGATCCTGGCCGCCGGCACCCGGTAGGGCCCGAGCAGGTGGATGCCGGTGTTGGCGACGATGCCGCCCACCCAGAGGCTGCCCGAGCCGATGTCGACGACGAAGTCGTCCTCCCAGAGCAGGATGCGGCCCTGGGGGTCGACGCTGAGCCGCGCGTCGTGGACCTGGTCACGCCCCTGGGCGGCCGCGGTCAGGTTCTCCTGCCGGTCCTCGATCCAGGCGACCTCGAGCCCGGTGCGCCGGGCGAGGGCGGCGAGCACGATCTCCTCGGCGTAGACGTTCGCCTTGGACCCGAACCCGCCTCCGACGTCGGGAACGGCCATGCGCACCGTCTCCACGCCGACCCCGAGGGCGGCGCAGACGGCCTGCCGCACCATGTGCGGGATCTGGGTGGAGGTGCGCACCTCGAGCCTGTCGCGCTGCGGGTCGTACCAGGCGTGGACGCCACGCGTCTCCATCGGGACGGCCCCGTGCCTGCCCATGCGGTAGCGCCCGGCGACGGTGACGGAGCCCGCCGGCAGCTTGTCGGGCCCGAACTCGATGGCGATGCGGCCGGCCTCGTTGTCGCGCATCTCCGGGTGCACCCGGGGACTGCCGCTGCGCAGCGCCTCCTCGGCGTCGACGACGACGGGCCGGCGCTCGTAGCGCACGTGCACCCGCTCGACCCCGTCCTCGGCGCTGTACCGGTCCCGCGCGACGACCGCGGCAACCGGCTGGCCGACGTAGGTCACGCGCCCGTCGGCGAGGACCGGGATCTCCTGCGGGTACATCTCGAAGCCGGCGGCGTCGGCGAACTCGGGCGAGGGGCGGGTGAGCACCTCGATCCGGTTCATGGCCAGACCGAGGTCCGCCACCGTGTAGACGCCGACGACACCGGGCACGGCCAGGGCCCGCTCGACGTCGATCTCGATGATGTCCGCCGCGGCCTCCCGCGAACGCACGAACGCCACCTGGTAGGCGCGGGAGGTTCCGTCCGCGAGGTAGCTGCCCTGCCCGTTGAGGAAGCGTCCGTCCTCGCGGCGGGGCACGGAGCGGCCGACGAGCCGTGCTGCGGGCTCGGTCACCGGATCTTCTTCTCCAGGTTCCACAGGGCCACGGAGATGACGAAGGAGGTGACGATCAGCAGGACCAGCGTGGCGACCATCGTCGCGTACTCGGCGTGGCTGAACGCCTGCAGCACCACCCGGCCCAGCCCGCGGTCCGTCGCGAAGAACTCGGACAGGACGACGCCGGACATCGCGAGGCTGACGGACAGCCGGATCCCGGTGAGCAGGGGCTTGCGGATGCCGGGCAGGACGATGTGGACAAGCCGCTGCCAGCGGGACGCCCGGGTGGACAGGGCGAGCTTCCAGTACACCGGGGGCAGCTCCCGCACACCGGTGGCGACGTTGACGAAGACGGGGAACAGCGCGAACAGGATGCCCATCGCGACCTTGCCGCCCCCGAGGCTGAACATCTGCAGGAGGATCGGGTACAGGACGATCTTGGGCAGGCCGTTGAAGGCCACGAGCAGCGGCTCGAGAAGGGCCTTGGCCCAGTCCGAGAAGCCGACCAGCAGCCCCAGGACGAAGCCGATGCCCGCCCCGACGACGAAGGCGCGCACCGTCGCGCCGGCGGTGACCGCGAGGTCCGTGCGGTACTGCGGGTCCGCGAGGTTGGCGAAGAGCTCCTGCACCGTGGCCGCGGGCGAGGGGATGACGAAGACGAGGCCGGAGGAGATCTGCCACAGGAGCAGGACCGCAGCGGCGAGCACCACCGGCCCGACGGTGTTCCGGGTCAGCGCGATCTTCGGCAGCGGCGAGATCCGCGAACGGGCGATCGTCAGACTAGAGGTGCTCACCATGAGATCCGTCCACGAAGGATCAGCCGCTCGACCAGGCCGAGCAGGACTGTCAGGGCCACCGAGATCAGCAGGACGACCAGGATGTACGCGTACATCCCGGTGTCGTCGAAGATCTCGTACAGGTATCGGATGCGGTAGCCGAGGCCGGCCTGGGCCGTCACGAACTCCATGGCGACGCATCCGATGAGCGAGTACACGAGTGCCATGCGAAGCCCGGCGACGAGGTAGGGGCCCGCAGCGGGCAGCGCGACCGCGAAGAGCATCTGGCGCGGGCTCAGGTTCAGGGACCGGCCCAGCTTGGTGTAGACGGGGCGCATCGAGGCCAGGCCGACGGCGGTGTTGAGGGCCATGGGGATCGCCGCCATCGCGGTGGCGAGCAGGATCACCGACCACACGTTGATCCCCACCAGGACGATCATGAACGGGTAGAAGAGAGCCAGCGGCACCGCGTAGAGCGCCACCAGGTACGGCTCGAAGGCGCGGCCGACCGCCGGCAGCTTCCAGAACGTGATGCCCGCCAGCAGCCCGAAGACGGAGCCGAACACGAGCGAGACGGCCACCTCCAGGCCGGTCCGGTACGCGTCGCTCCAGAACTGGGCGTCACCCACGAGGCCCGCCACCCCCTGGAACATCGCCGAGAGCGGCGGGATCACGTCCCACCACTCGGCGCGGCCCCCGAGCTCGAGCAGCAGGCCCAGGGCCAGGACCACGAGGGTCGTCCCCGCCACGCTGACGGCAGGCTGTCGTGGATCGAGGCGCAGACGTGGCGCCGATGCGCTGGCGCTCACGCTGACATCTCCTCCTGCTGGAAGCCACGCATCGACTCCGCCTGCAACGAGGTCCAGATCCTGTTGTGGAGCTCGTTGAACTCGTGCGTGGAGACGATGGACGCGTCGCGCTGCTCCGGGAGGTCGACGTCGATCACGTCGATGATGGTGCCGGGGCGGTACGACATCACCCACACCTGCTGCGACAGCAGGATCGCCTCCCCGATGTCGTGGGTGACGAAGACGACCGTCTGGTGGGTGCGCGACCAGATCTGCCGCACCTCGGCCCCGAGGAAGATCCGGGTCTGCTGGTCGAGCGCGGCGAAGGGCTCGTCCATGAGGACCACGTTCGGCTCCAGCGCCAGCGTGCGCGCGAGAGCGACGCGCTGGCGCATGCCGCCGGAGAGCATCGAGGGGTACGAGTGCTCGAAGCCGCTCAGCCCCACGAGGTCGATCGCCTCCTGCGCCCGGCGCTGCTGCTCCGCCCGTGGCGTGCCGCCCATCTGCATCGCGAAGCGCACGTTCTCCTCGACGTTGCGCCAGGGGAGGGTGGAGTCCTCCTGGAACACGAACCCGATATGCCGGTCGGGCCCGGTCACCTCGCGGCCGTGGACCCGCACACCGCCCGAGGTCGGCTTCTGCAGGCCGGCGATCACCGCCAGCAGCGTCGACTTCCCGCAGCCGCTGGGCCCCACGATGGAGACGAAGCTTCCCCCGGGGATGTGCTGGGTGACGTTCTCGACGGCTGTGACGGTTCCCTTGGGCGACGGGAACCTCACCCCGACATCGGTGATCTGAATTCCGGTGTCGTTCATGTGTTGTCGGCCTTCCGCAGTGTTTCGGTGGTCGTTACAGGTCCGTCTGGTCGTCCTCGGGCAGGTACTGCTGGTCCAGCGTGGTGGACCAGTCGATCGGCTCGTCGATCTGGCCGGCCGTCACCATGAGCCGGGAGAGGTTGTCGAGAGTCTCCGGGTCGACGGCGAGCGAGTACGCCTTCTCGAGGTCGGGCGTCTGAGCCATGGCCTCCACCATGACCTCCTCCGAGACCTTCAGGAGCGGCGCCAGGTCGGTCGCGGCGGCGGCCGGGTCGTTGACGATCCACTCGTTCAGCCGCTCGACCGCGCGGAAGAACGCGCGGAGATTCTCCGGGTTGGCCTCGGCGTACTCGTCGTTCACGGCGACGAGGTCGGCCGGCATGTCGCCGATGATCTCGCGCGAGTTCAGCACCACCTCGGCGCCGTCGTTCATGACCTTGTCGGCGATGAACGGCTGCATCGCCCAGCCGGCGGTGATCTGCCCGGCCTTGGCGGCCGTCCAGTTGTCGCCGGCGCCGCCGACCGCCTGCGTGGTGATGCCGTCGAGCTCGGCCTCGAGGTTCTTGGTGATCAGCTCGGTCGAGGACCCGGCCGAGCTGAATCCGATCACCGACCCCTCGGTCAGCTCGGTGCCGGCGGGCGCGATCCAGGAGAAGTCGTTCACCTGGAACCACGGGGCGATGATCGTGAGGTTGGAGGACTCCTGCTGCGCCGCCAGCACGATGGAGGTGTTGCCGGCGATCGCCATGTCGGCGTCGCCGCTCGTCACGACACGGAGGGTGTTACCGCCGCCGCTGGCGGAGTAGAGCGAGACGTCGAGGCCCTCCTCCTCGAACCAGCCCTTGTCGATCCCGGCCTGGAGCATCGCCATGAACGGCAGGCTGTCGACGCCGGTGGCGGAGATCGTGAGCTTGTCGGTGGTCTCCGCCTCGGCGGTGCCCGCCTCGCCGGCCGAGCAAGCCGCGAGTGCGACCGCGAGGCCTCCGAGAAGGGCCAGAGCGGGAACCGTGCGTCGCGTGGTACGGGTCATGGCGAGTTCCTCCGGGGAATCGTGGGGCCAGCAGGGGTTCACGCTAGAGACTGTAGGTATAGAAATGACTGTGAAGGTTTCCTTGATGTAACAGTCTTGTCAAGGCTTGGTCTCTATGTCTCTGAACGTCGTTGTTCAGCGCTCTCCTTGGCGCAAGAACGGTCAACCGAATCCTCAGCGTACCGACGGAAGCGCATCCTGGAAAGGGTGTCTACGAACGAATTTGGCGATCGCAGCGCGACGTCGCACTAGATCCCCACGGCCCGTCAGGACAGCACCGCCACGCCGTCGATCTCGACCTTGTTGCCGGGGTTCAGCCCGCAGTAGATCGTCGTCCGGGCCGGGTACGGTTCCACCATCGCCGCATCGTAGGCGGCGTTCATCGCCGCGTAGTCACCCGTGTCCACCAGGTAGACGCGCACCGAGACCAGGTCCCCCATCGACGCACCCGCCGCACGCAGCACCGACCGAAGGTTCTCGAGCGCCTGCCGGGTCTGGGTGCCGACATCCTCGCTCACCGGACGGCCGGTCCCCGGATCGGTGCCGACCTGGCCGGAGAGGAAGAGCAGGGAGCCGCAGCGCACCGCCTGCGAGTACGCGGCCCGCGGTGTGGGCGCCTCAGCAGTCGCGACGGGCTCAGGCCTCATCGTCCCCACCTCCGCTGCAGTGCGAGACCGAGGGCTGCCCCGAGCAGCGCCGCGACCGCCGTGGCGGCCTCCGGCACGCGTACGGAGCCGGCCGCGACGACGGGGCGCTCCGGTCCCGGGGACGCGACCGGCGGCACGTGCGCGTCAGTCCCGGCCACCCCCGCGACCGGCCTCCGCTCGGCACGAGCCGCCGATCCACCCTCCCGCACGGCGGGCGACGGCGCGACGCTGCCCCGCAGCGGGGGCGGCGCCCCCAGCTGGCTCCCGCCGGGCGGCGGGTACGCCGCCGCGCGCTCCGGCGTCGTCACAGGCCGTCCGCAATCTCTGCGAAGGTGCGGATCGTCTGCTCCTTGCTCTGCCCGGGCCGCACGAAGGGCACGATCGAGACCTGGTCCACGCCGAGGTCCTTGATGTCCCGCAGCCGCTCGGCACACTCGTCCGGAGTGCCCGCGAGGGCGAAGAGGTCCACGAGGCCGTCGGGCACGAGGTCCGCGTGCGCGGCCTCCGTGTCCATGTGCTCGTAGTAGTTGTACGTCTCCTTGATCCGGTCGACCGCCTCCTGGAGCGAGGGGTCGATCGGCGCGGGAAGAGGACGGATGCAGACGCGGGAGACGTGGGCCCGGACGAGGTCGCGGGCCTCCGTGCGGTCGTCGTTGATCGCCGTCGGCGTCCACAGCACGATGTGCACGTCGGAGAGCGACTTGCCCGCCTCCCTCGCGCCCTTCTCGATCGTCCGCAGCGCCGCCTCGATGAACTCGGGGGCGGTGCCTACGAGCACGATGACCCCGTCGGCGATCCGGCCGGACATCTGCAGGATCTTCGGCGCCGAGGCGGCGATGTAGATCGGCACGTCCTGCGGCTCGGTCAACCAGCCGAGGCGGAAGGTCGACCCGCTGGTCGCCTCCTCGACCTCCTCGCCACGGAAGAGGGTGCGCAGGTCGTCCACCGACTTCTCGAGCTCGGCGAGCTTCTGCGGCTTGAGCCCCATGGTGCGCAGGGAGGAGTCCCCGGTGCCGATCCCGAGCCGGGCACGCCCGCCCGTGTACTCGTTCAGCGCCGCCCAGAAGGAGGCCACCACGGAAGGGTGCCGGGTCGACGCGTTCGTGACGCCCGTCCCGAACGTGATGCGCTCGGTCCCGACGGCCGCGGCACCCATCGTCAGCGACGACTCGCGCCAGATGTTCTGGGAGTCGCCGAACCACACGCTCTCGTACCCCAGCGACTCGCAGAGCTGCACGTACGACCGCATGGCGTCGACGGGCTCGGTCGGGAAGAGTCCAATCCCCTTGGTCAGCACCTGGCTACCCCTTCGTCATCGTTACGCCCCACGGGCGCCGGCCGCTTGGCTGGGCACCCTGATGAATCTGTAGGACTACGTACAACCCAGACCCTCTCATTATGGGACGCAGAAGCGCAACGGCCTCGATGAAGTCGAGAGAGATTCGCGCACGGTTGTTCCCAAGAGTGTTGCGCTGCTGTAGGTTTGCCGCCACGCGGACGGACGGGGACGGGGTTCCGGGCCGCAGGCAAGACAGCGAGATACCAGTACAGATAACCATTTGTATTCATACGACCTGCGAGAGGTCAGCATGGAGCTCACCAACAGTTTCGACGTCGCGGCGGCACCGGAGGCCGTCTGGCGGACGGTCGGTGACATGCGCCAGGTCGCCGCCTGCCTGCCGGGGGCGGTCATCGTCTCGCAGGACGGCGACACCTACCACGGCCGGGTCACGATCAAGGTCGGGCCCATCTCGATGGGCCTGGGCGGCACCGCCACCGTTCTGCGGCGGGACGACGACGAGCGTCGGCTCGAGGTCCTCATCAGCGCCGAGGACCTGACGGGACAGGGAACGGTCGAGGCGACCATGGTGGTCACCGCCGACCCGTCGCCGGCCGGCACGACGGTCTCGATCGCCACCACCATGCAGCTCGGCGGCAAGGTCGCGCAGTTCGGCTCCGGTCTCCTCACCCAGGTCTCCGGCCGGATCGTCAAGCAGGTCGCGAAGAGGATGGGTGCGCTCGTCGAGGCCGGGGGCGCTCCCGCCGGCCTCACCCCCTCGGGCGCGCCGGACGCAGCTGCAGGCACCGGCCCGGCCGTGAGCCGGAGCCGCACCGTCCATGTCGAACCGGCCGTGGTGGCGCGGCTGGCCGCGGTCGCGGTCGCCGGCGCGATCTTCGGCTGGTCCCTGGGCCGGTCGCTGGAGTCAGCGGCCCGCTAGCGCACGCCCGACGGCGGGCCGGCGCAGGCCAGCCCCCTCAACACAGCACGGGAGAAGAACATGAAGACGCTCATCGACTCCATCGGGGTCCTGGCGACCGGCGAGGTCGGGGTGCCGCCGCTGCGGGACACCAACCTGGTCATCGAGGACGGGGTCGTGACCGGCGTCGGCGTCGACGTCGCCTCCCCCGACCGGGTGCTCGACGCCGGCGGGCTCACCGTGATCCCAGGTCTCGTCGACGGGCACGTGCACCCGACGTTCGGCGAGTGGACCCCGGCGCAGAACGCGATCGGCTGGTTCCACAACTACCTCCACGGCGGCACGACGACGATGGTCTCGGCCGGCGAGCTGCACATCCCGGGTCTCGACTTCAAGGCCCTGACCCCTGAGCTGGTGGTGTCCATCGCGACGGTGTCCCGGCACACCACTGCGAGGATGCGCCCGTCCGGCGTCAAGGTCGTCGCCGGCACGGTGCTCCTTGTCCCCGGGATGGCCGAGAGCCATTTCGACCGGCTGCAGGCGGAGGGCGTCACCCAGGCGAAGTTCATCTTCTACGACTGGAACCTGCTGGACACCGGAGAGCCCGCGCAGTACCTGCGGTGGTGCCACGAGCGGGGCATCACCGTGAAGATGCACTCGGGCGGCGTGTCCCGTTCGGGCTCCAGCCGTGTCGCGGGGTTCGACATCGTCGCCGCCGTCGGCCCGGACATCGTCGGGCACATCTCCGGCGGCCCCATCCCGATGCCCGACGACGACATTCGCAACGTCGTGGACCTGCTCCCCGGCACCGCGCTCGAGGTGTGCAGCTCGATGAACTACCGCGCCACCGCCTTCGTGGTGGAACGGCTGCTCGCACAGCAGTCGTTGTCGCGGCTCACGCTCGGCACGGACACCCCGGGCGGCACGGGCGTCATACCGCGGGGGATGCTCCGGAACATCTGCATGCTTTCCTCGATGTGCGGCGTCGACCCGGCCGACGCCGTCGCCGCCGCCACGGGCACGACGGCTCGCGCCCACGGGCTCGACGTCGGCGTGCTCGCTCCCGGCCGGCCAGCCGACCTCGTCGTCCTCGGCCCGATCACCGGGTCGCAGGGAGCGGACGCCCTCGAGTGCTTCGCGCTCGGCGACCTGCCCGGCATCGCCGCCGTGCTCGTCGACGGTGAACCCCTGGTCGACGGCCGCAGCGAGCAGACCCCGCCCCCGCGCCAGGCCGTCACGTGGCGCCCGCAGAACCACGCACTCACCGTCTAGAGAGGAAAAGCCATGCCACTTCGTCTCGGGTACAAGGCCTCCGCCGAGCAGTTCGGCCCCGCGGACCTCATCCGGTTCGGCGTCGCGGCCGAGGATGCCGGTTTCGACTCCGTGTTCATCTCGGACCACCTGCAGCCCTGGCGTCACGACGGCGGGCACGCACCCGCCGCGCTCCCCTGGCTCGGAGCCCTGGGAGCCAGCACCGACCGGATCGTGATGGGCACGTCGGTGCTCACGCCCACCCTGCGCTACCACCCGGCAGTGGTCGCCCAGGCGTTCTCCACGCTCGGCCAGCTCTTCCCGGGGCGCCTGGTGCTCGGCATCGGTTCGGGCGAGTCCCTGAACGAGGTCCCGCTGGGCATCGAGTGGCCCGACGGGAAGGAGCGGTTCGCGCGCCTCAAGGAGGCACTGCTGCTCATGCGGCAGCTGATGACCGAGGACCGGGTGACCTTCGAGGGCAGCTACTACCGCACGAAGCTGGTCACCATCTACGACCGCCCCGAGAAGCCCGTCCCTATCTACGTCGGCGCCTCCGGCCCGTCGGCGACCCGACTGGCCGGTCGTCTCGCGGACGGATTCATCACGACGTCGGGGAAGGCTGAGTCGCTCTACAGCGAGACCCTCCTGCCGGCGCTGTCCGAAGGGGCTTCCAAGGTCGGGCGAACCCTCGACGACCTCGACCTGCTGATCGAGATGAAGGTGTCCTTCGACCCCGATGCCGACCGGGCGCTGCGGGAGACGGCGAACTGGGCGGCGCTGGCCCTGAAGCCGGAGGAGAAGACGGGGGTCGAGGATCCGATCGAGATGCAGCGTCTCGCGGACGCCCTCCCGCTCGAGCGGGCCGCCTCCCGGTGGATCGTCTCGAGCGACCCGGAGGAGCACGTCGCCCGGATCCGCCCGTATCTCGACCTCGGCTTCCGCCATCTCGTGTTCCACGCGCCCGGCGTCGACCAGGAGCGTTTCCTGCGCCTCTACGGCGCAGAGGTCCTGCCCCGCCTGCGGGCGCTGGACCTGGAGCAGGACTCCGCACGACGTACCGGTGCCGACCCCGTCCTCGAAGGATCGGCCGCGGCCCGCTGAGCCGACCGCCGACCACGCCCACCCGCGACAGAAAGAAGTCGAACGATGTCTGAAGTCCTTCCCTGGCAGCTCCGGGCGGCCTTCGCGCGCAGCCTCTCCGACATGTACGGCAAGGAGGTGCCCGCCTACACCAGCCTGCTCGAGGTGTCCCACGCCGTGAACGCCGACGTCGTCGCCCGCCTCGGCGCCGACGCCGAGCGGCTCGGCAGCATCGACCGTGTCACCGCCGAGCGTCACGGCGCGATCCGCCTCGGCACCCCGAGGGAGATGGCGCAGGTCGCGCGCATCTTCGGCGCCATGGGCATGCACCCGGTCGGGTTCTACGACCTGCGCGAGGCCGCCACCAGCGCCGCCGTGCCGGTCATCTCCACCGCCTTCCGCCCCGTCGCCGCCGACGAGCTGGCCCGCAATCCCTTCCGGGTCTTCACGTCCATGCTCACCCCCTCGGACCGGAGGTTCTTCTCCGCCGACCTCCAGCGACGCCTCGAGGCGTTCCTCGACGCCCGCGAGATCTTCCCGCCCGAGCTCATGGAGCTCGCCGACCGCGCCGAGGCCGACGGCAGCCTGAGCAGCACCGACGCCGAGCGGTTTCTCGACCTGGCCACCGCCTCCTTCGAGCTCTCCACCGAGCCGGTCGACCTGGCCTGGTACAAGGAGCTGGAGGCGATCTCCGCCGTCGCCGCCGACATCGGCGGCGTCCCGAGCACCCACATCAACCACCTCACCCCGAGGGTGCTCGACATCGACGACCTCTACGCGCGCATGGAGGACCGCGGCATCACGATGATCGACGACATCCAGGGTCCGCCCCGGTGGGAAGGCCCGGACGTCCTGCTGCGCCAGACCTCCTTCCGGGCGTTGGCCGAGCCACGCGCGTTCCGCCTGCCCGACGGGACGATCGAGACGTCCTCGTTGCGGGTGCGCTTCGGCGAGGTGGAGGCCCGCGGCATCGCCCTGACCCCGAGGGA
>Ga0307409_100001228_pt1 | contig 12341 bp, 12 predicted proteins | sample 322Ometagenome_2_FD_203888 | JGI IMG/M metagenome (GOLD analysis project Ga0307409, IMG submission 203888) | Maize rhizosphere microbial communities from greenhouse at UC Davis, California, United States - 322HYB-O-2 | ecosystem: Host-associated > Plants > Roots > Rhizosphere > Soil | place...
TGGTCTACCCGACCATGCCCTTCAACGCGCCACGCGCCGTCGACAAGTGGCCGGACATCCGCACGCCGTTGGGCTACGGCAACTGGCTCGGCCTGCCAGAGGTGTCGGTCCCGGCGGGACTCGGCGCCGACGGGATGCCGGCACTCGACCTGTCGATCGTCGGGCTTCCGGGCGAGGACGCGCGCGTGCTCGCGTTGGCGCACGCGTACGAGCGGCAGTCGCGCCGCTTCGTGGCGCCGCCACGCGCAGGGTAGCGGGCCGCGCCGCGCGAGCGCTTCCCCCGCTACCCTGCGGCCGGTGCCGCGGGCGGTGGCAGCGGCGGCCCGACGAACTCCGACCCGAACTTGTGGGCGACGCGCTCCAGACGCGCCAGGTCGGGCGGGCCTTCGGGGGGAGCGTCGCCCGCGCCGCCGGCCGACCGCCCTCGACGAAGAACGCCTCGCCCCGTCGGCACGGCGGGGGACGCGGCTGACGTGCTGATCCTCCCCCGAGGCGCTTCGACGTCCCGTCACACCACGCCTGCTCTGATCTCCCGGATCCCGCGCCCGAGGCGTCGCCGCAGCAACGTGCGGAGCGTTACGCCATCGACGTACCCGACGCGCGTCGCGATTTGGTCGACGCTCTCGTCCGTCGTCTTCAGACGATGGACGGCGTGCTCCACGCGCAACTCCTGGAAGTACGACAGCGGTGACCGGCCGAGGACGGCCTGCATGCGACGAGCGAGGGTGCGCTTGCTCGCGCCGACCGCGACCGCGGCCTCGTCGAGCGAGAAACCATGTCGTAGCCGTGCGCGTGCCCAGTGCTCGAATCGCTCGACGATCGGATCGGCGTGGACCAGATGGTCCGCGAGCACGTAGGCGGACTGCGACGGCCGGGAGTCCACGATCAAGTACTTCGCCGTAAGTGCGGCAAGACGGGGGCTCCGCTGCCGGATGAGCCACAGCGACAGGTCCATGTGGCTCAGCGCCGCGCCCGCCGTCACGAACCTGCCGGACTTCACGATCATCTGCGACTCGTCGAGGCTGACGTGCGGGTAGCGTTGCCGGAAGAGGGGTGACAGCCACCATGTCGTGGTGGACTCGCGCCCATCGAGCAGCCCCGACTCCGCCAGCACGAAGGTCCCGATACAGGCGGCCGCCGTCGCGGCGCCACGTTCCGTCCACGCGCGCAGAACCTCCCCAGCGTCGCGGACCTCCGGGCGCGCAAGCGCCGCCTGGAGCGGCTCCGGCATCTTGTATCCGATCGCCGGCACCACCACCCAGTCGGGCACGACCCGCGCCGGCACCGGACGAACGGGGACCCGGAGCCCCTTCGACGTCGTGACGCGCCTGCGCACGCCCACGATTGTAACCTCGAAGCGCGTGGCAGCGAGGCCCGACATTTCCGCCAGCTCGTTCGCGGTCCCGAACGCATCGAGCACGGTCGCGAGACCCGTGTCGAACACTCCGTCCAGCGCCAGCACAAAGATCCGCATGGCAATTTCCGTATCGAAAGTGGCGATCCTGCCAATTGCTCTGGCTCGGCGACGGAGGTACCTATGTCCCCCGCGAGACGGACGCCACCGGAGCGGGACCGTCGCGCCAGAGGGTCGCGCGGGCTCGTCGGCTCGCGTGGTCGACGACCACGCTCCTCGGAGGGTCGACTGCTCATGGGTATCAGCGGGAACGTGCTGGACGCAATTGGGAATACCTCGCTGGTCGAGCTGCGCAGGGTTGCGCCGCCGGACTGCGCCCGGATCTTCGTGAAGATAGAGGGCGAGAACCCGACCGGCAGCATGAAGGACCGCATGGCGCAGGCGATGATCGCGCGGGCCGAGTGCGACGGTCGCCTGCGCCCGGGTGACACCGTCGTGGAGTACACGGGCGGCAGCACCGGCGCCGCGTTGGCCCTGGTGTGCGCCGCGAAGGGGTACCGCCTGCGGATCGTCACCTCCGATGCGTTCAGCGAGGACAAGCTGACCCAGATGGCCGCGCTCGGCGCCGAGCTCACGCTCGTCGCGAGCGAGGAACGCCGGATCACCAAGTCGCTCATCCTCGCGATGATCGCCACGGCGCGCGAGCTGAGTCGCCATCCGCAAACGTACTGGACGAACCAGCTCGAGAACGCCGACTCGATCGCCGGCTACCACCCCATGGGCGAGGAAATCTGGACACAGACGGCGGGCACCGTCGACGCCTTCGTGCAGTCGATCGGGACGGCCGCCTCGTTGCGGGGGGTCGCGAGCGCGTTGCGGCTGCACAAACCCGACGTGAGGATCATCGCGGTCGAGCCCGGAGAATCGCCCGTGCTGTCGGGAGGCCACCCCGGCGCGCACCAGATCGAGGGGATCGGTATCGGCTATACGCCTCCAATGTGGGACGCCAGCATCGTGGACGATGTCGTCGCCGTGCCGACCGCGGAGGCGGAAGCGATGGCGCGGCGTCTCGCACGCGAGGAGGGGCTCTTCGCCGGAACATCATCGGGCGCGAACGTCGTCGCGGCGATTCAGGTCGGCCGGCGCTTGGGGCCCGGGGCGCGCGTCGCGACGCTGCTGGTGGACTCGGGGTTGAAGTACATGAGCACCAACGTCTTCCAGTGGCGGGGTGCCTGAGCCGGCTCCCGCGCCGCGCGCAGCACGATGCCGCAACAGGCGCCGAGGGCGATCGCGATGGTGAGCATGCCGAGGCCAACGATCGACTCGAGCGCGGGGGCGCCCCGCGCCTGGCCGCTCGCCATCGGGGACATCCCGCCTGCATGTGCCGCGGCGGCGACGAAGTAGACGAGCCACCCTCCGCCGAAGCCGTACACGGCCAGCACCGCTCCGACCCTCGACATTCGCGGCGTCTGGGTCAGCGCCGGCCAGAGCGCCGCCAGGGCGATGAGAAAGACCGCGCCGAGCAGCCCGACGAGGTGTGCCGAAAGCGCGAGCCGCGGCAGCGCCAACGCATGGATGAGGAACCCGTTGACGAAGCTCACGAGGAGCAGTGACACCCCGACGCGCGCCAGCAGTCTGGAATCGGGGGACATGGTCGTCACGCTCAGAACCTGCCGAGTCGGGCGCGGACGATGCCGCCGAAGCCGCGCAGGTCGGAGTCGGCCAGAGCAGGAACCGACGCGCCGCCGACGAACCGATAGCTCGCCCCTACGCCGAGTCGCGCCGGCGCGGCTAGCGTCAGGTCGAGGCTGACCGAGGGCTCGAACACGAAGATCGCTTTGTGGTCTCTCGTGGGCGTCCGGCTGGTCACCACCGTGCCAGCGCCGAGCAATGCGTCGGCGCTGATGTCGAGGAGCGGTAGCATCGGGGACGTGTAGCCTACGAGGAATCCGCCATATCCCATTCGCAGCGTGTCGCGGACGCCACCGACCGCCGCCGGCTGAACGTGGTCCCGACCCCGACCGTGGTGCAGGCCGCGTGGGCGCTCTACGGCCCCCTGGCGAACGAGGGCGGGGCCACCCTCCGCCGCTACACGGCCGAGGAACTCGCGGTGGTCGTCGACTTCACGCGTCGCGACCGACTGCTCCAGGAAGAGCACGCATTCGCGGGCGCGCAGGCGCGCGAAGCGCCGCCCGCGCGCGGGCGGCGCTCAGATCGCGAGGCGCGCCACGTACTGAGCCGGGGCTGTCATGGTCCGGGCACCAGCGGCGGATACCACTCGACGAGGTACCGTTCCAGCTCCGGCAGCGCCCGCGCGGCGCAGCGGAAGCCGACGTGACCGTCCGGCCTCACGAGGTATTGCGCGGCGTCGTGCACGCCGAGCCGTGCTAGCGCCTCGCCGCGCTCGTCCACCAGCGCGCCCTGAACCGCCGGAGCGGCGTGCCGCGTGACATGATGCACGGAAAGGAGCTCCGGGTAGCGTGCCTGGATCCCGGCGAGCCGGCCCACGTCCCACCCCTCGGCGTCGCCGCAAAGGAGCAGCGCGAGGCGAGGGCTGGAGACGGCCTCCTGCAGCCACACGGGGCGTCCGCCCCGTGTCAGGCGCACGTCGGGCAGGCGATCGCCAGCACGGGGGCCACCATGCAGCCGCGGCTCGCCCTCCCTGACGGCCGGGCTCCGCCGGTACCGAATCCCGAGCTCGGAGACGAAGCGAAACGCGGATGCGCGCAGCCGCCGTGAGCCCATGACGCGTGGCAGCACGCTCGGCACCACGATCCGGCGCGCCCACCCGGCAAGCGCACCGGACGACGTCACGCGCGTCAACGTGCCGAAGGCGCGGTCGGTGTACCGCAGCAGGAACCGCCCGACTGGCCAGCGCTCCGCCTCGTACGAGTCGAGGAGCCGGGGGTCGGCCGAGCCGCGGGTCACGAGCGCGAGCTTCCAGCCGAGGTTCCAGGCATCCTGAATCCCCGTGTTCATCCCCTGCGCCCCGACAGGGCTGTGGATGTGCGCGGCGTCGCCGACAAGGAACGTCCGCCCCTCACGGTAGTGCGCGGTCTGTCGGTGGTGCAGACGGAAGCGCGTCAGCCAGACCGGGTCGTGCACGCGGATCGCGCCGCCGGTCGGCGCGTCCACGATGGTCTGAAGCTCCGCCAGCGAGAGATCATCGCTGGTGTTTCCCGCATCGCGCGCGGCCGCACCGCCGACGTCGTCGGCTGCCATCGCGATCACGCGCCACGTCGCCGGCCGTCCGAGCGGGAAGAACATCGCCACGCCGCGGCCCACGAACGAGTTGATCGCGTCGGGCAGGAGAGGACCGTCGGCCTCGACGTCGCCGAGGACGAACGTCTCTGGGTAGGCACCTCCCTCGAACCGGACCCCCATGGCGGCGCGCACGGTGCTGTGCGCCCCGTCGCAGCCAGCGAGATAGCTCACCCGCAGGTGTTCCTCGCGGCCGTCGGCGTGCCGGAGCACGCAGCGCACGTGGTCCGCGCTGGACTCGACGACGGTCAGCGCGACCCCGCGCTCGACAGTCACGCCGGCCGCACCCAGGTGCTCGCCGAGCAGGGCTTCGGTCTCCGCCTGCGAGACGAAGAGAATGAACGGGAAGCGCGTGTCGGTCGCACCGATCTCGCCGAGCGGCACCTCGGCGACCCGCCGGCCGTCGAGGTGCAGCGCGAGCGTGGTACTCGTCCGCCCACGCGCGACGAGGGCCTCGCCCAAGCCGAGCATCTGGAGGAGTTCGAGGCTTCGCGCCTGCACCGCGAGCGCGCGCGATTCCCGCGCGCGATCCGTGAGTCGGTCGATGATTCGGAAGCGCGCGCCGAACGCGCGGAGCTGCGCGGCCAGCGCAAGCCCGGTGGGGCCCGCGCCGACGATCAGCGCGTCGAGATCGACGGCGCTCGGCCGGCTTGCGGGGAAGTCCGTCACGCTCACCCCAGTCTCGTGGTGGGTGCCCGCGCACGCCAAGCGAGCGCCGGGCGCCGGAGTGCGTCCGCGGGAGGATCAGCGCGAGTCCGCTCGGAATGTCCCGACCCGGCACCACGGCAGGTCCCTCCGCATCGCTTGGCCGCCCAACCCCCGCCGACTACGCCGCCGCCTCCGGCTTCCGGGCCTCCAGCGTCACTCCCACGCCCGCGCCCGCTGGCGCCGCGTCCTCCTCGGCGTCGCCGCCCTGCAGGTACCACGGGCTGTTGATGACGATCGCGCGCGGGCCGCCGCGCAGCAAGAGCAGCCCTTGGAGGAGGGTCGAGCGGTGGCTCCGGAGGAGCATCTGGTACCAGCGGCGGTCGACGACCTGCGGCACGGCGACGGCCACGTAGCGCCGCGGGTTCTCCTGCGTGAGCTGCCGGACGTGGCGCAGCAGCGGCCCGAAGAACTCCCGGAACGACATGGACGCGGGGTACAGGGTGCCGACGACGACGTGCTCACGAAAGCGCGCGACGACCACGGGCCGCCTCCCTCGTCAGGCTCGGGACGGGCCGTGCGCGAGCACGGGGCATGGGCCCTCGAACGGATCGCCCGCAAACGAGTGCTGGACGACGCGTCGGCTGGAGTCCACTATTCCCGCTGACGGCTCGGGCGAGCGGCGGCGTGTGGGGACAAAGGATCGGACCCTCACGCGCGTCGCGCCGCCGATGACGACCGCCGGTGTCCTGAGGACGACACGCGTGCGCGATATCCTGCTCCAGGTCGACGACCACCCGCTCCTGCGCGTGGCCGCGTTCACCAGCACCTTCCCGGCGCCGCTCGGCGAGCACTCCACGCCGCCCGTCGTGCTCGACGCGCTGGGCGTCGATGCCCCCGCGCCACTGCATCGTGACGAGGCCGTCCGCGCCGCCGTCCGCGACCTGCTGCGCCACAGCGGCTACAAGCCCACCGGCCGCGGCAAGCCGGCGTCCGAGTACCTCGTGCGCGCCGCGTCCGAGGGCGCGCTCGGCGCGATCAACCCCGCCGTGGACGCGTGCAACGCGGTGTCGCTGCACAGCGGCTTCCCGATCAGCGTCGTGGACCTCGACCGCGCGCGCGGGCCCTTCCGCATCGGCGTCGCGCCGGCGGGCGCGTCGTACGTCTTCAATGAGTCGGGGCAGGAGATCGACCTCGCCGGGCTGCTCTGCCTCTGGGACGCCGCGGGCCCCTGCGCGAACGCCGTCCGCGACGCGCACCGCACGAAGACGCGCGCCGCGACGCGGGCGACACTCAGCGTGATCTGGGGGTGCGCGGGCTTCGAGGAGCGGCTGGCGGACACTGAGCGGTGGTACCGTGCGCTGCTCGCGCAGGCAGGGGCGACCACGGAGCGGGTGGAGCCGGTGCCGGCCGGCACGGCCCGGGCGTGACCGCGGGCCAGCCGCTGGCGCTCGTCGCTAGCGGCGTCCGTTCGTGACACCGGCGACGACCTTGCCGAAGTCCCCGCGGCGCAGCCGCCACGCGGGGATCGCCGTTCCCGGCCGGCGCCGGCCCCAGACGGTCGAGCAGGCGTAACAGATCCACGTCGGCGCTCGGGGCTTCGGCGTCCTGGCGCCTGCGGCCGAACAACCTTTCGAACAGTCCCATCAGGTCCTCCGATTCACGTCTTCCGATCCAGGGTCGCGACGGTCGCCAAGCCGCGAACGGGCGCTCTCGTTAGGCCCACTCGCCGGCTCGCTCGGCGGCGATGCGCTCGAGCTCCCCGAAGAACGCCGCCGCCCACGGCTCGTGGGGCTGCGGGATCTGCCTTGCCAGGTTGTCCAGTCCTCCGATGCCGTACCGCCCGGGGTCGTCCTTCATCTGGATCGTCTCCGCCAGATCCGCCGCGACGTGTCGGGCGAAGGCGCGCGGCTCGCGGTGCACGATCGCGTCGCGCAGCCCCCACTCGCGCCACACCTGCGCGTAGTCCTGGAGCGTGTTGTAGTAGTTCCAGGCGAGCACCCAGAAGACGAAGTCCACCACGTCGTCCGTCCAGCCGTGCGCCTCGACGACGGCGGGCACGGTGGTGCCGGCGAAGTAGTGCTCGTGCTCGACATCCACGGAGGCGCCGTAGCGCCGGAGCATGGGAAGCGCCGAGTGGTCCAGCACCCCGAGCACCTTCACGGCCCAGGCGAAGATCCCGATCCCCTCCTCCCCGCGCGAGAACAGGTAATCGTTCCGTTCCGCCACGTCGCAGTACCGGTCGATCAGGCGGCGGATGGCCGGCGCAGCGCCGGGGAAGCGCGCGCCCACCTCGGTGAAGAAGCGCTCCTCGCCGACCTCGCCGTCGCCTGACGCGAAGACGATGCGGATCTCGTGGTTCACCGCGCGGCGCGAGAAGTCCTCGTTCACCTCGGCCGTGAGCGCGTCGATGGCGGCGACGCACTCGGCCTCGGTCCAGCCCGCGAAGGGGATCACGATGCGCCGCCGCTCTTCCTGGAGCGCCTCGAGCCGCTGGGACACGGCCCTCCGGTCGCGCTCGACCGCGGCCGTGTCCGTGGGCTGCCAGTGGTCGCGCGCGGGCGGGATCGCGAGCGGCGCATACGGCGCGCCGCTCGGCGCCCCGTCGAAGAGCGCCTCGCCTTTGTCGTACACCACCCGCGCCTTCCGCCTGGGTAGCGGCACCACCTCGCGCCAGATCGCGGCGGTGGGACGCACGGTCCCGCCCTGCAGGCCGAGGCGCTCCGTGTAGAGGCGCGGCGAGACGGTCCCGTCGGCGCCGACGCACGTCAGGAAGCGGTTGGTGCTCACCCAGAACGCCTCCCCGTCCGGTTGCCAGCCCGCGACGTGAGCCGCCGAGCCGCCGGCGAGTGCCTTCAGGTTCCGCTCGATGATCGCCCATGCCGCGTCGTCGGTGGCGACGGCCGGCGGGAAGGCAGAACGCGGTGGCGCCGCGCCGAGCGGATCCGCGCCGGTGCTCGCCATGGCAGTCGCGACGGCGTCCCACATCGCGCGGCGCGACCGGAGCCCGGTCGGGCGCGCGCGCGGGTCCGAGTGCGCGAGGTGCGTCTCGTCGGGGAGCTCCTCGACGGTCAGCCAGGCCACCACCACCCGCCGCACGAAGCGCAGCGGGAAGGCCTCCCAAACCTGCACCGTCACGCCGTACCGCCGCTCGATCTTCTTCTTCTCCCCGAGAAGCCGGTCGAGGAGTCCCGGCGTGGACTCGTGCACCGGGAGCGACGCCGGGTCGACACGGATCCAGTAGCGTCCGTCCGGACTTCCGCTCGATAAGTGAGCCTCGCCCGAGTCGCCCGACACGCGCGACTCCTCCCACTCGCCGGTCGCCGGGTCGAGGAGGACGAGACTCTGACGGAGCGTCGGCAGGAGCAGCCGGCCGGCCGGACGCTCCGCCGGCGGGTCCCCGCGGAGCGCCGGCAGGCCGCCGTGAACGGCGACGACCGCGCCGGCGGATACGTCAACGACGTGCACCCGCGCCTCCGTCGGGCCAGCAGGGCCGAGCCACTGCAGGACGAACAGGCGGCGCCCGTCGCGGCTCGCGCTGACGGGGACCGGCCGGGCGTCCGTGGGGGAGAAGCCCTCGAGCTGCACGGTCGCGATCCGCCGGCGGCTGGGCGCGTGGAGGATGTGCAAGCGTCCGCCCCGCTCACCGTACCAGACGTGCTCCGGTCCGGCGACGCCGTAATAGAACTCAAGGCGGGCGTGGGGCAGCAGCACCCACCAGTCGGTGCCGTCCGCGTAGCCGGCGACGCGCAGGTACTCGCCGATCTGATCGATGGTCAGCACGAGCGATCCCCCCGGCGTTCTAGTGGGATTCCAGCCACGCGTCGATGGCGGAGAAGTCGTGCGCTTCCAGCCGCGGGACGTCGACTGTCACGTACACGGGGCCCGAGTCCCCCCAGCACCACTGCATGGCGTTGTCAGTCGCGGTCTGGAACAGCAGCACCTGCGAGCGCGGCCCGGGGGCGGGCGTAGACTGGACGCCGTCGTCCAGCGCACCACCTATGCGGTGCGGCCGGTTCTCGTCCAGAGCGCGCCAGCGCGGCTCGCACCGCGCGAGCACCGGCTCGGGGATCAGCGCGCGGTGCGCCGGCGACGCCACGTAGAGGTCGGCGGTGACCTCCGACAGCGCGGCGCCGAAGCCTCGCGCCGCGAGCGCGACGAGCGACGTGCTGACCGGGGCCGGTACCGAACGATCGATCATGTGGCCGCCACGATCGACGCGAAGATCAGGACGGTCAGGTGGTTTCGCATGAGTGCCGCATGAACGCCTTGAAGGAGACCCCGGGTCAGAGATCGAGCACGGCGCCCAGACCGCGGTGGAGGCCGACGAGCGTCGAGACCTTGCGAATCGCGAGCAGAGCCCCGTCGACGTAGGGACGGGCGCTGCTCCCGGAGTCGTGACGGATGGTCAGCCGCTGATCGGGCATCCCGAAGATGATCTCCGCGCTGATCACGTAACCCGGCAGGCGCACAGAGTGAACCTGCGAGGCCGACACGGTGGCGCCGCGCGCTTCTCTTTGCCCCACGGTCGCATCCACAGGGACCGTAGGTTCCGGACGACGCACCTTCGACAGGCGACTCGCGAGCTCGCGCGCGGTGCCGTCGATCTCGCCATAGTCGCCGTCCGTGAGGCCCGACGTGCCTACGACGACGTGCGCGCCGCGGGCGAGCGCGGCCAGGATGTTCGCCTTCGCGACGTCCGGTTTCGTGTACTCGACGAAGACGTCGCAGCCGTCGGCGAGCCCCTCCGCAGCGGTAGCGTAGATGGGACAGGTCAGCCGCGGCTCTTTCAGCACCTCCTCCAAGCGACGCCCCGCGTGTGTGCGCGAGACGGCGGCGACGAGCGTCAGGTCCGCCGCCGCCGCGATCGAGCGAGCCAGCTCGGAGCCCGCCCAGCCTGTTGCCCCTGCCAGACATACAGATATTGCCATGGAATCGGCCTTGGCGACGTGGAGCGGATGGCGGCCTGACCATCGAGCAAAGCTCCGGCCAGCGGGTCGCTGAGGATACACGGACTGCCGTTCGACGGTATCTGGGAGCGCATGCGGCCCCGCCCGCAGTGCTCTGGTGGGAAAGGCGCCACGACCCCAATACTGAGTCTTCCTGCACTCCGCCATCGACGCCGACGCCCGCTCGGGACCATGCAAGACTTCACCACCGGCTCTATCACCCGGCATCTGCTGAAGACCACGAGCTTCATGCTCGTGATGATGGTCTTCCAGACGCTGTACTTCCTGATCGACCTGTACTGGGTCGGCCGGCTCGGAACTGCCGCCGTCGCCGGGGTCGCCATCGCGGGCAACCTCAGCTTCATCGTGCTCGCCCTCGGTCAAGTACTCGGCGTCGGCACGACCACCCTCGTAGCCCACGCGGCCGGACGCCGGGACCGAGCGGAGTCGCAGCACCTGTTCAATCAGTCGCTGGTCCTCGCGACGGCGACTGGCGCCCTGTTCCTGGTGCTGGGGCTCTCGCTCCACACCCCGTACGCGGCCGCGATGAGCGCCGACGCTGCCACCGCCAAGCTGGCCGGCGAGTACCTGCGGTGGTTCATTCCGGCGATGGCGCTCCAGTTCCCGCTCGGCGCCATGGGCGCGGCACTGCGCGGCACCGGCAACTTCAAGCCGACCATGCTGGTGTCCACGGCGAGCGTCATCGCCAACATGATCCTCGCGCCATTCCTCATCTTCGGCTGGGGCACCGGGCGTCCCTTTGGCGTCGCCGGCGCCGCGATCTCGTCGCTGGTGTCGATCGTGCTCGCGCTCGGATGGCTGGCGACGTACTTCATTCCGAAGAGCGCTTACCTGCACTTCTCGGTGGCGGACTGGCGGCCGCAGCTCCCGCAGTGGCGGCGCATGCTCGCGATCGGGCTGCCGGCGGGCTTCGAGTTCGCGATGATGGCGCTGTACCAGTTCGTCGTTTACACCGTCGCCCGCCCCTTCGGCGCCGCGGCGCAGGCGGGCTTCGGGATCGGGATGCGCGTGATCCAGGCGGGGTTCATGCCCGTCGTCGCGCTCGGATTCGCGGTGGCGCCCGTGGCCGGTCAGAACTTCGGCGCGCGCCTCGCCCGGCGCGTCCGAGCCACGTTCCGGGACGCGGCGCTGCTCGCCGGCGCGGTGATGGCGCTCTTCGCCCTCCTCTCGCACATCGCGCCCGACACGATGGTGCGCGCGTTCTCGCGGGATCAGGCGGTGGTGACGGTTGGGGCGGAGTACCTCCGCATCATCTCGTGGAACTACGTCGCGTCCGGGCTGATCTTCGTCTCGTCCAGCATGTTCCAGGCGATGGGCAACACCATCCCGTCACTGCTGTCCTCGGCGGTCCGGATGGCGCTCGTGGTCATACCGGCGCTGACGCTCGCGCGGCTGCCCAGCTTCCAGCTCCACTGGGTGTGGTACCTCTCGGTCGGCGCCGTCTACGTGCAGCTCGCGTTGAGCCTCTGGCTGCTGCGGCGGGAGTTCACGCGCCGCCTGCACTTCGGCGCAAGCCCGCCGGAGATGACCGTGGGCTCGCCGGCGATCGAGGGCGTAGGCGACTAGATGGGATGGGTCGGCGCATTTCGCGGCGTCGATCGAAACGCCGGGGAAGACTGGCTTGCGGGCGGCGGGTCGGTCGATCAGCGCGATCTCGGTAATCCTCCCGCCGACGATCGTCACGCCGAACACGACGCGCGACCGACCGCCTGGCGCCCACACGGCACCCACCGCTCCGTCGACGAGCGCCAACCGCGCGACAACGTCACGGGGCTGCTGGAGGCGGCAGCGCCGAGCGCCGGTCGGCGCTCGGCGCCGTGACCGGAGCGTGTCGGCGTCGTCCACCTTGAGGTTCCTGATCGCGCGTGCCGCCGTGTACGCGCGATCGCGCCCACGGCACCCTTCTTCCCCTTTCCGCCTCCCGCATGTCGTGCCGTCAGCCGGCCCACGCACCGCCGCCCCGCCCGCGCCCGGTCACCCTTCTGGTGGCGCGCACGCTCCCGGGGTCAGTACTGCTCCTGGGCGCAGCGCTCGTCGGCGGCGCTCCGCAGCGGGCGGCCGCGCAGGGAGCCGTGCTCGTGCAGGGCGTGGCGGACGCCGAGTTCTGGATG
>Ga0307409_100001230_pt1 | contig 12338 bp, 17 predicted proteins | sample 322Ometagenome_2_FD_203888 | JGI IMG/M metagenome (GOLD analysis project Ga0307409, IMG submission 203888) | Maize rhizosphere microbial communities from greenhouse at UC Davis, California, United States - 322HYB-O-2 | ecosystem: Host-associated > Plants > Roots > Rhizosphere > Soil | place...
GCTGCCACCCCCTGCGCGGCGTGGCGACCTACGAGGACGTGTACAAGCTCACCTATGTCCGCGGCCCCAGCGGCATCCTCGTGATGCTCGCCGAGGAGTTGAAGAAGAGCTGACCGCACACCGGCGGCGGATTCCTCCTACGGCACCCGTACCGGTCGGCGGTCGGCTGGGGAAGAAGTCGCAGAGACTGGGCTTTTACGCGGCCGGATGAATGGCTTCCCAGTCAAGCCAGCCGGTGACGAACGACCAGGTCTTCGGGCAGATCGCCGATCGCCTCGACCCCGACGTCCGCATAGTCCGACAAGGTCGCCGCGTTATCGTCAACCGGCAGGTCCGTCTGACCACCACCTTGTGGCCATGCGTTCGAAGCTCGCGTTCGACCAGGTACCAGTACCAGCCCACGTCGCCGGCTCCGTGAATCAGGACGCATGCCGCGGCCTCGTCAGCGACAGCGTTGTCCAGGAAGGGATCGCGGTGGCCAGGCTGCCCTCAGGCCGCGTCGGCGGCGTCCTCCAACTCAGCGACCTCGATCTTGCCCATCTTGAGCATCGCCTCCATCGCACGGCGGGCGCGCTCGGAATCGGGATCATTGAGTAACTCGTCCAGCCGGCGCGGCACGATCTGCCACGACAGTCCGAACCGGTCCTTGAGCCAGCCACACGGGCCAGGCTCGCCACCGTTCGCCGTCAGCGCATCCCATAGTCGATCGACCTCGGCCTGGTCGTTGCAGTCGATCACGAACGACACCGCCTCGTTGAACCTGAAGTCCGGGCCACCGTTGAGCCCCTGGAATCGCTGGCCGACGAGCGTGAAGTCAACCGTCAGCACCATGCCCTCCGGCCCTGACGGCGTCTCGGCCGGCGAGCGCCAGACCTTGTCGACGTGACTGTTCGGCAGCAACGTCACGTAGAAGCCGGCCGCCTCCTCGGCGTTGCCGTCGAACCACAAACACGGAAACAACTTGGCCATCGCGTCCTCCTTCAACTTGGCCCATCTCGGTGGCATGTTGCGCACTGGGTGCCCAGCACCACCCTCGCTGAGCTAAGACCGGACCCCGACCCGATATTCATCGGTCCTGGGCGAAGATTCCCATCTCCGAACGCTGCGGCCGGTGCACGGACTATAACGCGGTCGACGCCACAGCGGCCCGGGCACCCGCATAGAAAGTACGCCGTGACGTTCGCCCCAGCCAGTCGTGCCCAGGCGGGCGCCAATACACCTGCACATATGCGAGTTTGTAGTACGTAAATCACCGCAAGCCCCTGGTGGAGGTCGCGGGGCCGTAGCCCAATTTCCGCTATCGAAGCCCAAACGACACACCAGGACGACATGGCTGATCGAGGTCACCGCACGACGCTGTGCCTCCGTTCGGGCATCATCCCAAGGCGGACTGTGTGCAGGTGGGCGGATCTCACGGCCGTGATTTGGGCTCGCCCGAACGGGAAGCCATTGCAGCGTGATAGGGGGTCCCTCTGCGGGCCTAGGGATCGAGCGCCCTCGGGCGCCGAGAATCGCGGGCAGGACAGGACGCCGATCATCTGGTTCCACTCGACGCCTGCCAGACGAAGGATCGCATCAACGGTGCGGCAGGCTTGCCCGATTTCGTCGGCCGATGCGGCCGGGAAAAAACAAAGTCGTGGTCCCAGCCACCCTGGCCCGCCAGCTCGAACCGGTCGTCCCACTTCGCCGCTTGCGCATGGTCGAACTGCGGGGTGCGGATGAATTCGGGTCCGTCGCAGCTACGGCCAAGTGACGGGAGCATCGGGGGCCAGTCCTCCTGCGATGACCGCCCTTCTCAGCGATATGTAGGTGATGACGGCGAACATGCCGCCGAAGCCGAGGACGCCGAACGTGACGGCGAGCCACACCTGCGGACTACGGAGGGCGGCGGATTCTGCATGGAGACCGGCGACCGGGTTGCCGGGCAGTAACGGCACGGCGAGAGCGATGGCTAGGAAGGCGAGTGCGAACGTGGCGGCGATGAGGAGGAAGACGATCCCCAGCCGAGCAACTGCCAGGCGGCGGTGGCGAGCGGGGCCCCGATCAGCACCGCCACCGGGGGGCCGGCGGTCAAAAGGGTTCGGGATGTTTTGACGACGCTAATCCCCCCGGCGGTACCGCACAGTCTTGGCGCGGGAACCTGTGCATAACCACCGCACCCTGACTCGAGTCCCCTGTCGGGAGAAGCCCCCGAGCACAACCGGTATCGGTTGGACCGAACTCCTCGCGTACAACGTCCATGTTGCCCGCGAATGCAACTACAGCAGCGGAGGTTGCTCTGCGTGTCCCCAGCAGCCCTGCGTTATCTCGCTCCGTGTGCGAACACCGGGATGGGTAGTTGACGTCTGGCGCGCCGCCTTTTGTCGGTGGCCCATCGGACTCCAGCCATGGGCCGCCGAAGTGCCGCAGCGCGCGGACCTAGGTCGAGACACCCAACCTCCCGGACACCAGAGTGCTAGCAAGTAGCCGGTTCAGGCGGCCAGCCGCAAGCTAGTGCTCGAGCACCTTTGTGCGATAAATCAGGACTCTTAGTCATGCACTGGCCTCAGGTCGCCGCTTGCGGGGTCGCCTGGCCGCCCATTGCTTGATCGTTTCCTGTCGCCAGAGCTTGGTAGCTCCGACGTACGCGTCGGGCTGGGGCATCTTGTGGCGTGTGACGTATGCGCGGACGGTGACTTCTTCGATGCCGAGGAACTGGGCAACCTCTTTTGTCGTCCACCAGTCACTACTCAGCGGACCGGCGTGCTTAGTCATGCGGCAGACGGTACAGCGAAGCGTTGCCTCAAGAGCTATTGCTTTTGCATCTTGACAAGGCAACAAATCGTTGCCTACCGGGAGACCAAAACCTGAGAGCAACAAAAAGTTGCACACATCAGTGCCCCAGCAGTGCCTGTAACACCACTGGGGCCTACACCCACTTAGAGAGGAAGTGGAGTCCCGTGAATCAACGTGCCGAGTTAGCGTCCGGTGAGATCCTCACCGGCACGATTCTGAGCGTCTGGCTATTGCAGCCTGCCGGCAAGCCCGAGTCCGTGGTCGTCATGTGGCCACAGCGACCCACCGCGGTATCCCCCCGCCGCTACGCCGAGCTCGCGGCGACTGTGTGCCGACTGGTTGCCAATGCCAGTACAGAGCTGGCGGCGATCAAGGCAGGCAGACAGTAAATGATCATCAACGCATCGCAAGTGATTCAGCACAGCCACCAGTCCGCCATCACCAAGATCAAGAGCCCGACCAGCAGAAGGCGCCGGGCTCTTTGGGTGTTTCGACAGGGTCGCGACCCGATTCTGCCCCGACCGCCTCGCTGTCCTCGGTAGCCGCTCGGAAAGTACACGCTCGCCGAGCATGAGGAGGAGGAACAAAGCCTCGACCGGATTCGCCGTTGGTATCGCGAGCTGCGGAGCCGTGATCTGCTCGGCATCCCGGCGACGACGAACTCTGCCACGGCCCTGAAGTTGTGTGAGGAACGCTTCGAGGCTTACGCCGACCACCTATACGCAGCTCTCAGCACACCCCCGAATCCCAATGCAGGTCTGGTCACCTTCGCGGTCATCTCCTACCACCTCAGGCGCCATCAGGTCGTACCCGTCGCAGAGGTGCCACTGATCTACGCCGCAGCGATGGGATCATCGGCGTTAGCCGCGCTGCGTCTGGCTGGCTCTTCGACCACAACAAGGGCGGCGCGCTGCTCGGCTTACCATTCCTCATCTCCGCCGTACCCCTTCTGGCGTTCACCACATCCCCGCTGGTCGCCACCGTCGGTGCGCCGCTCTGGGGAGCGGCGGAGGGGTGCTCGACTCCACCGTTAAGGCGCTCGTGGCCGACCTTGTCCCGGCTTCTCGACATGCCACCGCGTACGGGGTGTTTGCGGCAGTGCAAGGCGCCGCGGCCATCGCCGGGGGCGTCATGGCCGGGCGCGCTCTATCAGCGATCACTCCCGATCCTGATCACAGCCGTGATCATTACCCAGATCATCATCGCCCTGGCCTTGCTGCTCGCAACGCTACGCCGGGATCAACGAAACGGAACCCAGACAGCTCCGCCCGGCCTTTGATGACGATCCTTTGCCGCACCAGCGCCATCAAGGCGATGTGGTGGATCATGTCGAAAAATGTTCCAACGTAAATATCAGGTTGGAACGCGCACTCTCGTACAAGTTCCCGATTGGCAGACAGCATCTATTCAAGGGCGACCTGCCATCTGTAGCATGGCGCTTTACTTGGCAATTTGCCCGCACCTATCGAGCAATCGCTGCTAATCACTGGACATGGTCGCTATTTGGACCTTATGTCGAGAGAGGGGCAACTATGCCGACCAGTCCCCAAGCCCAACCAACTGACTTTTCTGTCGACGTTATTGGTCGATACACCTGCAATGGACTCGATGAGGCGATGGCAAGTGTCGCGCGGGGAGGGCGCCCGTTCGACCTGATCGTGATCGGAGGCGGCAGCTTTGGCGCCGCCTTGGCGCAGGAACTGTTGGCCAATGATCAAGCGCAGATCCACCGCATCCTTGTGCTGGAGGGTGGCCCGCTGGCACTGCCCGAGCATGTACAGAACCTGCCGCTTCAATGGCAAGGAGTTCCGCCGGGTGCCACGACTATCGCGGAACTCCGCAGCCTCGGCTTAGATCAGCGGCCACGTGCTGAGGTGTGGGGACTCCCCTGGCACTCCAGCACCAGATTCCCTGGACTGGCGTACTGCCTTGGCGGGCGCTCCCTCTTCTTTGGTGGTTGGTCGCCACAACTTCTCAACGAGGAGATGCCGACCGCCGCGAACGCGCCTAACCCCTGGCCGCAGGCAGTCGTTGATGACTTAAACAATCGATACTTTGCAGAAAGCGCGGAACAGATTGGAACCGAGGAGACCAACGACTTCGTTTCCGGGCCTCTGCAGAACGCGCTACGTCAAGCACTCTTCAATGGCATTAACAACAACGCCATCACCGACGCCATTGCTCTGGGAAACCTCCCCGACCACCCTGTACTTCGAACTAATCCCAACCCCACTGCGACCCGGCTCCGGGAACTGCTCGGTAGCCCAGCCGGGACAGGCGGGTTATCAGTGCAAGAGTTGAAAAATCTACTCAAACTGGAGGCCCCGCTCGCAGTCCAAGGCCAGACACTTCCCGGCTTCTTTCCGTTTAACAAGTTCAGCAGCTTCCCGCTGCTAATGAAGGCAGCCCGCGCCGCCCAGAACGAAGCTAATGACGATACCCGCAAGCGCCTCATGGTCGTGCCCAACTGCCATGTCACGCGTTTGCAGGTACAAGGCGGCAGGGTTGTCGCTGTCGAGACCAACCAGACCAACGTAGGCCCGGTGCCTGTGCCGGCGAACGCCAAGGTCATTGTCGCGTTAGGCACGATAGAAAGCGCCCGACTCGCTCTTAACTCTTTTGCCGGGGCGCCCAGCGCCCAGCGCATCGGGCATAACTTGATGGCCCACCTGCGCTCCAACCTCACTATTCGCATTCCCCGGAGCGCGCTCGGGGGTCTGGCCGGGGCTCCGGCGGCGCTGGAGGCGGCTGCGCTCTTCTGCAAGTGCCGCCACATGTTCGCCAATGACTTCGGCCACTTTCACATGCAGATCACCGCAGCTGGTCTGGGCGCTCTTGGGACCGACTCCGAGGCCGAGCTGTTCAAGAAGATCCCGGACATTGACACCCTGGACCGCTTCACATCCGCCTCCGACACGCACGTTGTAATCACCATCCGCAGCATTGGCGAGATGCAACCGCAAAACGGCAACAGCTTTGTCCGCCCCGATCCAGAGATCGATACCCTCTTCGGGGACCAGCGCGCCTTCGTGCAAATCCAGCCCTCCGCACGAGATAACCAACTTTGGCAGGCCATGGACACCGCAGCTGACGAAACCGCACTGGTATTTGCTGCCAGCGGAGCTTATGAGATTCAGACCCAGTCAAACCCGCCCACCTTCGTCACAGTGCCGGCCGGAACGGCCGCCTCCACCATTCTCGGAGCAGCCCAACGGCGCGACGGATTGGGCACCACCCACCACGAGGCCGGAACCCTCTGGATGGGGAACAATCCCGGAAGCTCGGTGACCGACAGCAACGCCCGATTCCATGACGTGGCCAACGCCTACGCGCTAGGTCCGTGTCTGCAGCCCACCGTCGGTTCGCCGAACCCTATGCTGACCAGCATCGCCCTTGGTCGGCGGCTGGCCAACCACCTCGTCCCGATCGCCCCGAGGCTAGGCGAGGGTCCTCGCAGCCTCTTCAACGGACAGAATCTCGAGGGCTGGGAAATGGCCGGCCAAGGCAGCTTTATGGTCGCCAACGGCGTCCTGCAGGCCGCTCCGGGCGGCGATCTAGGGCTGTTGTGGTCCACCGTGCCAACCCCGCCTGACTTCATCCTCCGCTGTGAGTGGCGACTCGCCCAGGGGAACGACAACTCCGGAGTCTCGGTCCGCTTCCCGAACCCCAATAGCAAGGGTTACAACAACACCGCGTACGTCGCAGTACATTTTGGCTTCGAAGTTCAGATCGACGAAACCGGAGCTCCTGACGGCGCCGACCAGCACCTCACCGGCGCTATTTATGGCGAACCAAACCAAACCTTCAACCTGCAGCCAGCCTTGCCGGTCGGGCAGTGGAACGCGTACATGATCCGCGTTCAAGGCCAGAGCTACACAGTGGAACTCAATGGTGCGCAGGTCACCCAATTCAACAACACCCAAGCAGGCCGCGGCGTCCCGAGCCGACTTGATGCACCAAGCTTCATCGGGTTGCAGGCGCACACTGGCGGAGTGGCATTCCGGAACATCCTGCTGGAGGCGCTCTAACGTGTCGGCAGATAGCGCTCTTTGTCGATCGCAGTCATGGACTAGCGTTCCTTCATCACGTCATTGAAAATGCTGGTCTAACCGGGTGGTTATTGCATTCGTGTTCGATCGCACGAATATCAGGACTATAGCGTGCGTCAGAACGAAAGTGCTGCCGTCGAATATAGAAAGGAGTGATAGGTCCTATGGGAAGCCATCAAATACCGTCATCTGGACTCAAACTGACAATGACCTGACCAAACCGACATAATCAAAAACTTCAATAGCGGCCTTGGCGTCTACTATGCCGGTCACCTTTAGTAGAGATAATGGACTGGACTTTGACGCCTTACCGAATTCGGTGTGGCATAGCCGCCGTCGTAAAGAAGGTTGGCACGTGGCGGTTGGCCCTGGCCCGTGCCCGATCAGCCGTCTCATTCATCGTAGTTACGCCGGAGCCGACTATCGATTGGGTTAACCCCAACTGGTTCGGGTGTCAAGCCGAGACCAAGCCGACGGAGGCTATCCCGATGAAGGCCGACGACGTCCGCTTCTACACGTGAGAGCCTGCTCCAGGCATCAGTCCCAGAGCGGAATTCCGCTGCCGTTTGGTGACCGGAAACTGAAGGCTACGCGACACAGAAGGGACGGAAAGAAATGGCGGCTTTTCCTCTGACTCAGCTTGGGGGGCGGTTTACGGGACCGTACACGCTGGAGTTCGGCATCTTATTGCCGTGGGTTACGCCGGCAAACGGTCAATCGGTCGAGGTTAAGATCATCCATGCCGCGGACCAGTTTTTGCAGGACATCCCCACGGTCGGGCTACCGTTGCAGCACTCAGTCGACGCCGACTTCGGCGACATGTGGACCGGCAGTATCGACATTAGCAAGCCGGCGCAGCTTCCGCAGGGCAACCGATGGGGCCGGCCCGGCACCTATGTCTATCGTTTCGTCGTCAGCGACTCGAATCGAGGGCCCATAGACTGGGTGATCGACCCGTGCGCGCGCGAATTCGGAGTCGGCAAACAATCCGCCGTAATCGTTGGCGCAGGGAATTACCCTTGGTCGGCCGGCGAAGCCAACTGGCGGACACCTAAGCTCAATGATCTGGTGATGTATGAGATCAATTTGGCCGAGCTCCATGTGAACACCGCAGGTGCAATCGACCGGCTGGATTATTTGGCTGACCTTGGTGTCAACTGCCTCAGCATCATGCCTGTCTCTAATATTGCGAGCGAGGTGGATTGGGGCTATCTGCCAGTCAGTTACTTCGGGGTCGACGAGCGCTTCGGGGGCGGCAACCAGTTCAAGCATCTTGTTGACGACGCGCATGCTCACGGGATTGCGGTCATTGTGGATTCCGTCTACGGTCATGCGAGCCGGGCACTCTTCGCGTATCAGTATCTTTATGATCGGCTCGGATACTACGAGAATCCATTTATGGGTCCATTCGGAAAGGACTACTTCAATGACCAGGGCGCCAGCATCGACTACAACAGGAAGGTGGTCCCACCATTCTTCCTTTCCGTCAACCAGCATTGGCTTGATGAGTTCCATGTCGATGGCTTCCGCTACGACTGTGTGCCGAATTATTGGGAAGGCCCATTTATGGGATACGCCAAACTTGTCTACGACACCCATCAACTCGTGGCAAAGCGGGTCGCAAACGGTGAACTTAATCGCTTCGGCTCGGCGGCGGATCTGACGCTAATTCAATGCGCTGAGCAGCTCGAGGATCCAACAGGAGTTTTGTGGAATTCCTACAGCACCTCGACCTGGCAGAACATCACGCTGGATGCCGCGCACGCAGTGGCCCGTGGTGAACACGGGGCAATTGGCCGACTCGCCGAAACTATCGGGCTCGCTGGTTTTCCGACTCAGGTAACGATGAACGGGCAGACGTTTGCTAAAACTGCGGTGCAGTATTTGGAGAATCATGATCATAGCCGCTTTATGGCTAACTTTGGCGTAGTGCAGTCTGACGAAGCCGGTAATTATCTCTTTCTTTTGGCGGACCGAACCCGATGGTTCAAAGTGCAGCCTTACCTGATCGCATTGCTTACGGCCAAGGGCGTCCCACTGCTCTTTCAGGGCCAAGAACTCGGAGAGGATTTCACGCTGCCCGGCAACGGTTTAGGTCGGGTCAGTCTACTGCGGCCAATTGACTGGGACTATTTTTACGATGACCCCGGTCGAACTCTCGTAAACATGGTTCGCAAGCTTCTCAAGCTGCGTAAATCCAGGCCGGAATTGAGATCAGGGAGCCACTGGTATTTTTCCCAAACAACGCATCAAAACAAAGGAGTAATGATCTTCAGCAGATCGCTCAACAACCAAACGGCGGTAATCGCTACGAACTTCACAGACAGTGACGCGCAAGTCGACTTTACGTTCCCAGCTGCCGGCACCTGGCATGAACACCTTGTGGGAGGCGACATCAACGCGGCCGCAGGCGAGTCGAAATCCTTAGTAATCACGAGCAACTACGGCGCCATCTGGACAGTCAACTGATACTTACATGGGCCCTATGTTATTGATCTTGACCGTTACTCCCTATCGAGGACTACAGCGTCCCTGTTGTCCACGGCGGTACACACCCTGGGCTGTGAAGGCTCCAAGATCGCGGAGCGAGGGGGTTTCATGATCGACCGCAAGACGCTGCGCCTTTCGGCAGTGCTGCTTGTAGTGGGCTTCATCTTTTATGTGGTGGTGGGCTTGTTCCATGCCGGTGGGCCGGCCAACAACCATCCGGTCGTGTTTGCCATATACGCCAGCAGCGCCAGCTGGACCGCTGTGCATCTCGGTCAGTTCGTTGGCATGGCGGTGATCATCGCGGGGCTTCTTGTCCTTTACTTCGCTCTCGACCTCCGCGCTGGAGGCGCGGCCTGGGTGGCGCGACTGGGTGCCGTCTCTGCCGCGGTGGCGCTTGGGCTCTATGGCGTTCTGCAGGCGGTTGATGGGGTCGCTCTTAAACAGGTCGTTGATGCTTGGGTGAGGGCTCCGGAGGCGGAGAAGGCGGCCCGCTTTGCCAGCGCTGAGACGATTCGGTGGCTGGAGTGGGGCGCCAGAAGCTATCAGAGCTTCATGTTGGGTCTCACATTGATTTTGCTGGGCGTCGCAGTGGCTTTGTCGGCGAGGCTGCCGAGAGCTATTGGCTATCTGATGGGGTTGTCTGGTCTTGGCTACATCGTGCAGGGCTGGGTGCTCGGTTCTGAGGGCTTTTCCGGAACCGACACGTTCGCAATCCTGGGCAGCTATGTCCTCATCTTGGCCTGGATCATTTGGCTTGTGGTGGTGGCCTGGCGGACAAAGGAATCGTCAAGAGCGCCCGCGCCGTAGCAATCGATCCGCGGCCCGCTTGGATAAGTGGTTTGCCAGATATCGATCTTCATCAAGTGAGGCCATCATGACGGCGCAGGACACTGGCTTGTCCCTGGCGATCTTGGAAGATCGAACCGGCAAGCTTGAAGTGGACGAACGCATGGCTGGATTGCTTATCTGGTTTGGCGATGGATGCGATAAGTAGATACACAGGTTCGGAAGGCGACGTGTCTGGTTCACGCGCGCTCGCGACGAGCGAGGCGATCGATTGTCCTCGTTCCGGCTACATTGCCATCGAGTAGGTGCTGCGGCGGTAGCGCATCAGTACCAGCATGGCCACGATCGTCGTTGCGCAGTAGGCCCCGCACCATGCGCTTTGTGTGATGTCGAACCAAACCAGGCAAAGGAACGGGACGACGGGGAGGATCATCGCCGCCGCCATCTCATAGGCGTTCCTGCGTCCCATACCCCGCAATAGCATCCAGGCCACCATTGGGATGGTCATTCCGGCCGCCATCGCCAGCAGCGCCTGCGTGGGGTACTGGACGGTCACCTGGTCCCAGGTCTTGAGCCCGACAATGGAGAAAAGATGGCGCCGGTGAGCAGCATCCCCACCACCATCGCTGCCAGCATCTCGAAGAAGTGCCGCCAAAATGGGGACAGGTGCCGCCTGTGGCCGAGCCGGGAGCTAGCTTGGGATGGGCTTTCCTCCGGAGGACCGCTTGAAGCCTGGTCGGAAGCTTCCGCTGAAATGCGGATTTCGGCCATGACGACCACCTCCTACCTTCTCTACCGCCGGTCTACGCCCTAACAACATGGGCAACAGGGTCGATGGTCCGTCACAGTCGGGACCGATATCCCCACTTATGAACTGCGGCCGTCGAGTGGTGGGGCATCGACTGGCTCGTCGGCAGCAGGCGCTTGACAGCTCAGCCCGGGACAGAGATCGCCGGGACTGGCCTATTTCTCCCGCTTACGGCTGGCACACGTTGGAGAGCGGGCTGTGTCAGGACGTCTCGATGCACCGACGTGTGTGGGTGATGCGCGAGCTGCTGTGTCTGGCCAGCGTGGGCCTACTCCGACACATTGGAAGCAGCCCACCGGCTCATCGGTAAGGAGTCACCACGATGACTGACCGCAGCACTACGACCCCGCATCCGACTGGCGTCCGGGCTTTCGTGGCCGGCCGCCCGGTCACCGCCTTCCTGATCATGGCCTTCGCGATCGCCTATCCCGTCATGACGCTGGTGGCCCTTGCGGTTCATCGGGTGATCCCAGGTGGATCGCTTCTCGACCAGCTGCCAGTTCCGCCCGACGAAATAACCGGCCTGATGTTGACGATGTTTGCCCTGTTGCCCTCTGCCCTTTTTGTGACCTGGGCAGCAGATGGGCGACCCGGCGTCATCAGTTTGTTTAAGCGGATCATTCGCTGGCGGTTCGGCATCGGCTAGTGGCTCGCCGTTCTTGCGGGCCTGCCTGTTCTAACCGTGATCTTCACGCTGATCTTGGGCGGGTCGCTGGAATCAATCGACCCGGTCGGGCTTCTTCTGGGACCAGCTCCGGCTGCTGTTGATCAACTTCATCTTGGTCAACCTCTGGGAAGAAACCGCCTGGGCCGGTGTAGTGCAAACCCGGCTGGAGAACCGACACAACATCTTCGCGGCGGCCGCGTTGACCGCCGTTCCGTTCGGATTCATCCACTTGCCGCTCGCCTTCCTCAGTGAAATCACCATCGCATCGGTCTTGATCTCGTTGGCCGCCTACATCCTGCTCGGTCTCTTTCTACGGCCACTGGTCGGAGTAGTGCTCCGAGGCTCACGCGACAGCCTGCTTGCCGCCGGCCTGATGCACAGCGTCTTCAACCGCACCAACAACGGCAACGGCATTGCAGCGGCCCTGCTCAACGGAGAGCTCTACCGAGTGGGAATCCTCATCGCAGTGGTCGTATTCATCGCCGCACTTGCACTCATTGCAGGGCGCCGACGGCTCAGCAAGGCCTACCGCCAGGAACTCGATGCCAATCCTGGCGGAGTGGAGCGCTGACCCACCAACCCCTCACCACAGCACGGGGCGTCGGTGATGACATCGTAGATGTGAGGACCGACCAGCAGGAGATACCGCGATGCAACATGATCGAATGGACTCACCGACGCCGGCGGATTCGTTCCCGACCGACCCCGCGGGATTGGCTGAGGCCAGCCGGCCTCAGCTGCAGGAGCTGGCCGACGGCGACAC
>Ga0307409_100001234_pt1 | contig 12317 bp, 11 predicted proteins | sample 322Ometagenome_2_FD_203888 | JGI IMG/M metagenome (GOLD analysis project Ga0307409, IMG submission 203888) | Maize rhizosphere microbial communities from greenhouse at UC Davis, California, United States - 322HYB-O-2 | ecosystem: Host-associated > Plants > Roots > Rhizosphere > Soil | place...
AACGCAATGCTCAGCCACATCGAGTCAGCCTTCGCGGCCCGGATGGCCTCCGAAGAGCGGATGCGACGCTTTGCCGCCGACGCCTCCCACGAGCTGCGCACTCCCCTTGTGACGATCCGGGGCTTCTCCGAGCTGTACCGCCAGGGTGCGCTGACCAAGGAAGAGGACGTGGCCACGGCCATGGGACGGATTGAGAGCGAGGCCAAACGGATGGGCTCCATGGTGGAGGACCTCCTGCTCCTCGCCCGGCTGGATGAGCAGCGCCCGCTACAGCAGAAACCCGTGGATCTCCTGCTCCTCGCCAATGACGCCGTGGTGGACACCCAGGCCAGTGACCGGGACCGGCAGATTTCGCTGACAGGACTCGACGGCGGGTCGCCGTCTCCGGCCCCGGTGCTGGGCGATGAGGCAAAGCTGCGCCAGGTGGTGGGCAACCTGATGGGCAATGCCCTCCGCTACACCGCCGCAGGGACACCCATCGAGATAGCCGTCGGAGTGCGGACCGGGGATGCCGGCCAACGATCCTCCGTCATCGAAGTGCGCGATCACGGTGCAGGGATCCCGGAGGACGAAGCGGCCAGGATCTTTGAGCGCTTTTACCGGGCGGACACGTCGCGGACCCGCGAAACTGGCGGCAGCGGCCTTGGCCTTGCCATCGTGGCTGCCATCGTGTCATCGCACTCGGGCTCTGTCCGGGTGCTCACCACCGACGGCGGCGGCGCCACCATGGTGGTCAGCCTGCCGTTTCAGGATGAGAGGGCAGACTTTGCGGTCAATAAGCACGACGGCGACGGCGGCGAAGTTGTCCACATATAGAAACCGGCTGTGGCGCGGGTTTCGGCCCGGTTCCTAGGCTCGACGTAGCGGCTTGAACAGGCAGGCCGCCCCGCAAGCTTTGAACAAAGCTGCGAACAGCGTCGAAGGGCAATAACCATGAGCATCATCTCAGTTGATACCGAACTGCTCCAGCTCAAATCAGCCAACGTCAAGGCCACCGTTGATCGCATCAGCGCGGACGTCCAGGCCATGAAGAGGGGTCTTGACGAGCTGCAGGGCACGTGGCGCGGATCGGCGGCCACCAACTTCCAGGGGCTCATCACGGAGTGGACCCTCACCCAGGGAAAAGTGGAGGCCTCCCTCGCTTCCATCAACATGGCCCTCGCCTCGGCGGCCGCCACGTACGCCCAGGCGGAACAGGGCAATACGCAGCGGTTCAGCGGCTGAGGAGCCTAGGCCTCCGGCGTTCCCTGGTGGAAGCGCAGGCGCCACCGGGTGCCGTCGAGCACCCAGAGCGAGCTGCGGAGCGCGGATCCCGTCCGATCTTTGCTGCGGTAGGTAAGCAGCACTGCTTCAGGCCCCACCCGGTCCGCCCCGATGATCTCCAGTTCAACTGCCGCGCCCGGGTTCTCCTCAAGTGCCATCATCATTGAGTCCCGCGTCCAGAGCCGCCCCGAGCTGCCGATTTCAGTAAACTCCGGGTGCAGCAGGACACCCGTCCGGCCAAGGTCGGCCCGGGTCTCCGGGCTCAGCAGCTCCCGTTCAAGTGCCTCAACCACTGCCTCGGGAGCTGCTTCCGGCCCTGCCGGAGCCGCGAAGGGGTCCGTGTCCAGTTCGCTGAAAAGGTCCGGTTCGGTGAAGAGGTCCGGCTGGCTGCGGCTTCCCGCCATCGTGAACGTTTCCTTCCGCTCCGGCGCCTTGGCAACGGCAGCCGAGGGGGCACTGTCCCCGCGGACAAAACCCGGCCCTGACCGCACCGCGATGCCCTGCTGGTAGGCAGTGGCCGCAGCCCGCGCACGATCGTCGGCAGCCTCGTTCAAATCATGTCCCGCATGGCCGCGGACCCATTCAAACCGGTATTTGCGCCCGCTCAATGCCTGGTCGATCTCCCGCAGGATCTCCACGTTCAGGACAGGCTTGCCGTCGGCCTTCCGCCAGCCCTTGCGTTTCCATCCGGGCATCCACTTGGTGACCGAGTTGATGACGTACTGGCTGTCGCACAGAATATGCAGCTCTTCCTCCGGAAGGTGCGCCGTGCACCGGAAGAGGTCAAGCACGGCCATCAGCTCGCCCTGGTTATTGGTGCCGTGCGGCCAGCCGCCCGCCCGCCAGCAATCGTCGCTCACGTACCAGGCCCATCCGGCCGGACCGGGGTTTCCTAAAGCCGAACCGTCGGCTGCTGCAGTAATCGTCACCGCACTATCCTGCCAGACCGGCCAGACATTGTGGTTTGCGTTGTCCGCGGCAACGCTGTCCCCGGCTCGCGGGAAAACGCTTGCCAGGAATCGTTGACACCCGGAAAGGGCGCGTGCAAGAATCGGAACTTCCAGCCAGAAAACGTTTTCTCATCGGAGTTTCCTCGCACTTTTGCACCCTGTGGCGCCGCTTCCGCCGTGCCACACCATTCCACCGGCTGTACATAGGAAGGCGTATCAATGAAGATCTCGTCCGGAAGCAGGCTACGACTGAAGATTGGAGCCACCGCCGCTGCCCTCGCACTGCTGGTCACGGGGTGCGGGGCGTCAGCTGGCTCCGGCGGCGACAAGGAAGTCACTTTGACCTTTGCGTGGTGGGGCAACGAATACCTCAATGCCCAGACCCAGAAGGTCATTGACGCGTTCGAGGCGGAGCACCCGAATATCAAGATCAAGGCCGCGCCCGGGGAATGGGGAGGGTACTGGGACAAACTGGCAACCACCACAGCGGCCAACGATGCGCCTGACGTGATCCAGATGGACCAGAAGTACATTGCCGAGTACGGAGGCCGCGGCGCCCTTCTTGACCTGGCCAAGCAAGACGGGATCGACCTTTCGAAAATGGACAAGGAGCAGCTCGCCTCCGGCCAGTACGATGACGCCCAATACGGCCTCAGCACCGGCAAGAACGCCTACGTTGTCATGGCCAACACGAAGGTGTTCGAGGCCGCCAACGTCCCGTTGCCAGACGACGCCACCTGGACCTGGGACGACTTCAACGAAATCGCCGCGAAGCTCACGGAGTCGGGCGGGGGCAGCACGTACGGCGCCGCCTACGGCAGCAACGAAGCCGACCTCATCATCTGGCTTCGGCAGCACGGCGAAAACCTGTATTCGCAGGACGGCAAGCTGGACTTCAACACGGGGACGGCGGCGTCGTTTTGGGAGCGGCTGAAAAAGCAGCGCGATTCGAAAGCGAGCCCGCCGGCTAGCGTCGCCACCGAGGACGCCGGAGCGGGACTGGAAGAGAGCCTGTTCGGCACCAACCGGATTGGCATGGCGTGGTGGTGGACCAACCAGCTCGGCTCCCTGGAAACCACCACGGGAAGCAGCATCAGGATGCTTCGTGCCCCGAGCATGGACGGGCAGGCGGCAGGCAACGGCATGTATTACAAGCCGACAATGTTCTGGTCGGCGTCTTCGAGGTCGAAGAACCCGGAGGCGGCCGCAACGTTCATCAACTATCTGGCAAACAGTCCCGCGGCGGGTGCCATCCTGATGACCGACCGCGGCATCCCTGCGAACTCTGAAGTTCTGGCGGACATCACGCCCAAGCTCAAAGCGGCTGACACCACAGTGGTCGGCTTCCTCCAGGCCATCAAACCCGACATGGCCGAGGCGCCTCCCGTGCCGCCGGTAGGGTCGGGCAGTGTGCAGAACGTCATCAAACGCTACACGGACGAGGTCCTCTACGACCGCAAGTCGCCTTCCGCCGCCGCGGAGGAGTTCAAAAAGGAGGTCGAAGGGATGCTGGCCTCCGCCCGCAAATAGTCCCGGAGCCCTCGCTACTACAACAAAAGTGCGGCCCCCTCGATTCGAGGGAGCCGCACTTTTGTGCGTCAGGCGCGGTTGGGAGGATTAGAACCCGCCCATGCCGCCCATCTCGTCGCCGCCACCCATGGCCGGAGCGTTCTTCTCCGGCTTGTCGGCCACTACGGCCTCGGTGGTGAGGAACAGGCCCGCGATGGAAGCAGCGTTCTGCAGGGCAGAGCGCGTGACCTTCACGGGGTCGTTGATGCCGGCAGCCAGCAGGTCAACGTACTGTCCGGTTGCGGCGTTCAGGCCGTGACCGGCAGGCAGGCCGCGGACCTTGTCCACAACAACGCCCGGCTCGAGGCCGGCGTTGAAGGCGATCTGCTTCAGCGGGGCGTCAATGGCAACGCGGACGATGTTGGCGCCCGTTGCTTCGTCGCCTTCGAGCTGCAGGTTGGCGAATGCCTTGGCGCCGGCCTGGATCAGCGCAACGCCGCCACCGGCGACGATGCCTTCTTCAACGGCAGCCTTCGCGTTGCGGACAGCGTCCTCAATGCGGTGCTTGCGTTCCTTGAGCTCAACTTCGGTAGCGGCACCGGCCTTGATGACTGCAACGCCGCCGGCCAGCTTGGCCAGGCGCTCCTGCAGCTTCTCGCGGTCGTAGTCGGAATCGGAGTTCTCGATCTCGGCGCGGATCTGGGAAACGCGGCCGGCGATCTGGTCGGCGTCGCCTGCACCCTCGACGATGGTGGTCTCGTCCTTGGTGACAACAACCTTGCGTGCCCTGCCCAGGAGTTCAAGGCCGGCGGTCTCAAGCTTGAGGCCGACTTCCTCGGAGATGACCTGGCCGCCGGTGAGGATGGCGATGTCAGCGAGCTGCGCCTTGCGGCGGTCGCCGAAGCCCGGAGCCTTGACGGCGACGGACTTGAAGGTGCCGCGGATCTTGTTGACGATCAGGGTGGCCAGGGCCTCGCCCTCAATGTCTTCGGCAATGATCAGCAGCGGCTTGCTGGACTGCATGACCTTTTCGAGGACAGCAACCAGTTCCTTGACGTTGGAGATCTTCGAGTTGACGATCAGGATGTACGGATCCTCGAGGACCGTTTCCTGGCGCTCAGCATCGGTGACGAAGTAAGCGGAGATGTAGCCCTTGTCGAAGCGCATGCCTTCGGTGAGCTCAAGCTCGAGTCCGAAGGTGTTGGACTCCTCGACGGTGATGACACCTTCCTTGCCGACCTTGTCCAGCGCCTCAGCGATCAGCGCGCCGATTTCGTCGTCACCGGCGGAGATGGATGCCGTGGCAGCGATCTCTTCCTTGGTTTCGATTTCCTTGGCGGACGCGAGCAGTTCGGTGGTGACGGCTTCAACAGCCTTCTCGATGCCGCGCTTCAGGGACAGCGGGTCAGCGCCGGCCGCGACGTTGCGCAGGCCTTCCTTGACCAGGGCCTGTGCGAGCACGGTTGCCGTGGTGGTGCCGTCGCCAGCGACGTCGTCCGTCTTCTTGGCAACTTCCTTGACCAGCTCAGCGCCGATCTTCTCGTAGGGATCGTCCAGCTCGATCTCCTTGGCGATGGAAACACCATCGTTGGTGATCGTGGGGGCGCCCCACTTCTTTTCGAGGACGACGTTGCGTCCACGCGGGCCGAGGGTGACCTTGACGGCGTCGGCGAGGATGTTCAGGCCCCGCTCAAGACCGCGGCGTGCCTCTTCATCAAATGCAATGATCTTGGCCATAACGGCAGTAGTCCTTTCGGGACAGTCGTTAAGAATGAACCTTCGCTGCGGTGCCCGCGACGGACGACCCTTCACCGGCGGCCTCTGTATGCCGCGCGGATGGGATCTCACCCCAGCAAGGTATTTCTTTCGCTCCTGGTCCTTCCGCCTTCTCCGCTACCGGCCGGAACCGGGCATCGAGTTAGCAGTCAGTCCGTGGGAGTGCTAAGTCAATAATTAGCACTCCCCCGGGGAGAGTGCAAGCAGGGGTTGCCCGGAAAGCCCTCTTGCGGCCTGCACTACGCTAGGAGCGATCAGCCGCCGGAGCGGGCGGCAGTTTCACTTCCGCTCATCCGGGCCCTGTTATCTGCGCCGTAGGTGAACACCATGTAGTTGGCGGCCGTGATGTCGCCGTTGGTATCGAAGCCGATCGGACCGGACTCGCCGTCGTAGTTCGCCGGATTACCGGCCTTAATGGCGTCGGCACAGTCTTTATAGCTCTTGCACGGCTGGACAGTTCCCGTCTGGGCGGTGTCCGTTTCAGCTGTGCCCCGGCCCCCTTGCCCGGAGACCGCCACCAGATGCGCAGCAATGGACGAGCCGGCGTCGTCCTGTGCTGCAGCCGCTGCAATGGCAGCGAGGTTCACGGCGTCATATGTCTCCGCGGCAAACGTCATGTCCTTGAGCCCGGGATCAACCGCCACCAGCTCTCCCTGGAAATGCGCCGAAGGGAACACGCCCGGCAGGATGCCGCGCGCACCCTCAAGGGCCTTGGATCCGAGGGCCGATCCATACTGATTGATGGCACCGTCGCTGAGGATCAGTTTGCTGCCCGCCAGCCCCACATTGTTGAGTTCGGCTATGGCGCCCTGGGCGCCCGCGCGGGCCGCCAGGACGACGGCGTCAGGGCCTGCGGCTTTGGCGGCTGCAGCCGCCTGTTGTGCCTGGCCGGCCGTGAACCCGACCTCTGCAACGGTGCCAAGGCCGGCTGCCTTCGCCGCGGCGGCGACGGCTACGGAGACATCCTTGCCGTAGAGACCGTCCTCATGCAGGATCGCGATTGTCCGGGCACCGGTGTCCTTGGCCAGCTTGACCAGCACGGGAGCCTGGGCAACGTCCGCTGCCGACGTACGGAAGTAGTATCCGCCGCTCCGGTACCGCGTCAGGCCGTGCGCGGTGTTTGCCGGAGAGATGACGGCCACCCTGGCCCGCGACAGGACATCGATTGCCCCCGGGGCCCGGCTGGAGTCAGTGGGGCCGATGACGACATCCGCCTTGGCCGTCACAAGTTCCTTCGCCTGGGCGGTGGTGTCCTCGCTGATGTTCTCCGGCAGCAGTTCCACGGGCCGCCCCTTGTGGCCACCTGCGGCATTGATCTCCTGCACCGCCAGTTTTGCCGCGGCGAGCTGCGCGGAATTGAGGAAGGACTGTTTCCCGGTGTTGTCCAGCATCAGCCCTATCCGCAGCGTGCCGTCGCCGCCGGCGTCGACGGCATCAACCCGGGCGTTGCCGCTCGGACCGGAGCAGCCAGCAAGGACGAGCACCATTCCGGCCGCAAGAACCAGGGCTGCGGAAATCCGCAGCCGGGGCCTAACGGGGCGGGCGGGGATGCCTGCGCCATGCACTGCCGCGGTGGAAAGCATCAGGCCGGCCGGACGCTTTCTGCCTGGGGACCCTTTTCGCCTTCGCCGACCTCGAACTGCACGCGCTGCCCTTCGTCGAGGGCGCGGTAGCCCTCGCCCTCGATGGCCGACCAGTGCACGAAGACATCGTCTCCGGAGGCGTCAACGGTAATGAAGCCATAGCCTTTTTCGGCATTGAACCATTTGACGGTTCCCGTTGCCATGTTGCCCACTTTCCGGTTGCTTTGTCCGGCCCACGTCACTGTGCGCCGCTGGGACGGTCCGCTGTGGCGCGGCATCCGGAATCACTTTAGCCATTGCCGTTTGCCGGGTGCAGGACCGCGGCCTGCGAGCCCTCAATAGTTATTCAGGCGTAACCGAAGTGCGCTACTGGTAGCCGGGCCCGAGGACCACGACCACCGGCAGTTGGAACTCGGCCGATTCCACCAGCGAGGTGATGTTCAGGAGCTCTCCCAAGGCCTCGGCGTTAGCTTTTTGCTCAGCGCCGCTGTAGTAGATGACAGAGGACTGCTGCGGCATTCCACCCCAGTTGCCTACGGGGCCCAAGGTCCAGCCGTCACCTGCCACGGTGCTGCTCACGCGGCCGGCCAGCCCCGCAGTGGTGGTGCCGTTGTAGACGGCCACGGCCTGGGTCTTATCGAGGGCTTGCGCATCGGCAGAAGGAACATCGGAGGGCGAGCCGCTATTTGCGAGCGTTTCGCTGGCGGAGGGAGTCGCACTTGGCTCCGCACTGGGCACGGCGCTCGGCGATGCGGTGTTCTGCGACGCCTCGGCGGTCGGAGACGCCGAAGCACTGCTGAGCGCGGACCCTGCCGCCATCAGCGGGCTGCCGGAAGGAGTAATTCCCAGTTTGGGCAGGAACAGGAAGGCAACCAGTCCGATGACAAGCGCGGCAATGCCGACGGCCAGGATCGGACCCAAACGGCGCCGGGAGGACTCGGAGGCGACCCGGTGTACACCCTGTCGTGAGGAGGTCTCCGGGACCCTGTCGAATTCATCCCGAGCGTATTTGGTCATGGTAAAACGATGTCCTTGTTGGTTCTTGATGAGTGCCCGGCCCTGACTGCTAAGCGTCAGAGCCCAGACGCCGCGCCGTGCGAGCCCGTTGGCGTGACGTACGTAGTCTACGCAGTCTCTTCACGAGCATGGGGTCGTGTGCCAGTGCGTCCTCGGTGTCAATCAGCGTATTGAGGATCTGGTAGTAGTGCGTGGCCGAGAGGTCGAACAGCTCCCGAATTGCCTGTTCCTTTGCCCCTGCATACTTCCACCACTGCCGTTCGAGCGCCAGCATCTGCTGGTCCCGGTCACTCAGCCTGGAGCCCGACTTCGGTGCGGGCAGGGCGTAACTGATCCCCGCAGTTTCGCTGCCGGGGCCCGCCAGTGAGAGGTCATCACGCACTGGTTCGGCCACGGCAAAATCCTTCACTTGATCCGGTCAAAGTCACTTTCCATGGTACGGGCGAATAACACGCCTGTCATTTAGGGCGTGTCACGTGCACTGCGAGAATGGACTCGTGTTTGATTCTGAAGCGTTGTTCGAGCTGGAGCCTGCCGTTGAGGCGGTGGGGTTTGCTGAGATGGCGAGCACGCCCTTGGACCGCCTGATGGCGGCAGACTGGGCCGCGGCGCTGGCGCCTGTTGAGGCGGAGCTGCGCAGTGTCCTGGAGTACCTTGCGGCCGAGGTGGCGGCCGGGCACCAGGTGCTGCCGTCGCCGTCGAACGTCCTGCGCGCCTTTCAACGGCCGCTGGCCGCCGTAAAAGTCCTCATTGTGGGCCAGGACCCCTACCCGACCCCGGGCCACCCCATCGGACTGTCTTTCGCAGTGGAGGGGCACACCCGGCCCATTCCGCGCAGCCTCGCGAACATCTACAAGGAGCTCGAATCCGATCTCGGCCTCCCCGCGCGCGTCCACGGGGATCTGACCCGTTGGGCGGACCAGGGCGTGCTCCTGCTGAACCGGGTCCTGACAGTCCGCGCCGGGGCCGCGGGATCCCACCGTGGCAAGGGCTGGGAAGCGATCACGACGGCGGCGATCACCGCCGTCGCCGGACGCCGCGCTGCCGACGGCAACCCGGCGCCCCTTGTTGCCGTGCTCTGGGGCAAGGATGCCGAGAGCGTCCGCCCGCTTCTTGGAGACACTCCTGTGCTCACAAGCGCCCATCCCAGCCCCTTGTCCGCGGCGCGCGGATTCTTTGGATCCCGCCCGTTTAGCAAGGCGAACGAGGTACTCCGTTCGCATGGTTCAGAGCCCGTCGATTGGGAGCTCCCGCCGGTTTCTTAGCCTAGGCTTACTTCCATGACTTCCCTCCCTGCCGCCACGTCAGCAAGCCGAAAATCGCGTCCCCAGACGAACCTCACGGTCCTTAGGCGCGAGGAACTCTCACCCCACATGGTGCGGATCGTGGCCGGCGGTGACGGCTTCTCCGGCTATGTGAACAACGATTACATAGACCGTTACGTGAAGATCGCCTTCCCGCAGCCCGGCATCGAGTACCCCCTCCCGCTGGACCTCTGGGCCATCCGTGAGTCCATGCCTCGCGAACAGTGGCCGCACACGAGGACATACACGGTGCGCTGGGTGGATGAAGAGGCCCGCGAACTGGCCATCGACTTCGTCATTCATGGTGACGAGGGCCTGGCGGGTCCCTGGGCGGCGAAAGCCCGGCCAGGCGACAGCCTGGTGTTCACCGGTCCGGGTGGCGGCTACAACCCGGACCCGGCTGCTGATTGGCACCTCTTCGCCGGTGATGAGGCCGCCCTGCCGGCCATTGCCGCCGCGATTGAGGCGCTGCCCGCGGACGCCCGGGGCCTGGCGTTCCTTGAAGTGGACAGCGACGCCGACATCCAGCCGATCACGGCCCCGGCCGGGCTGCAGGTCCAGTGGCTGGCGCGGAACGGCACGCCGGCCGGAAGCAGCGGACTCCTGGTTAGCGCAGTGCGGGACGCCGCGTGGCCTGACGGCAGGGTGCAGGTTTTCGCCCATGGCGAGCGGGGCTACATGAAGTCCCTCCGGCAGGTCTTCTACCGTGAACGTGGCCTTGACCGTGCACAGGTGTCATTGTCCGGTTACTGGGCAACCGGGCGGGTGGAGGACGATTTCCAGGCTGAAAAGAAGCTCCCCATCGGCCAGATCTAAGCCGCCGGATCTGACGACCCGGAGGCACCTCGGCTAGCGGCGTCGGGCGCGGCGGCGCTCGTTGCTGGCAAGGCTCCGGGTGAGCGGGCGGGCAAGCGTGTCACCGAGGACGATTCCTGCGGCCACACCCAGCACGATCGCACCGGCGTTCAGCATTCCGCCGGCGCCCACCAGGATCTCCGACTCTTCGATGGTCAAAACATACATGGAGCGGAATATAGTGAGGCCCGGCAGGAGGATCAGCGCCGCGGGGACGGCCACCACCAGCTGGGGGGCTCCCATTTTCAGGGCGATGACCCGGGCCAGGAGGCCGATGACCACGGCCGCCACGGCCGGCGAAAACCTGGCTCCCATGCCCATGAGCTCGGCGCCGAGCAGCACAAGATGTCCTATAACGCCCACAGCCGCGGTGGGTAGCAGCAGCTTCCAGTCGGTCTGCTCCGTGATGCCGATCGCCACCACGGCGATAGCCACCATGATGATCAAGGCCCACCAGGGATACGCCGGCGGGAATGTCTTGGTGACGTTAATCGGCTCCATCCCCGTCTTGTCCACCACCACGAAACCAACGGCGATTCCGGTGACCAACGCACCGAAGGTCAGCATGGTGGACAGGAACCGGCCGGCCGCCGTGACGGGGAAGCCGTTAATGGCATCCTGCACGGACGACACGAGGCGTCCTGTGGGCAGGAGCAGCAGGATTCCGCCCACCACCACAATCTCGGGCGCGATCTGGATCCCGACGGGAGTGCCAAAACGCCACAGCAGCAAGGCGATGAACGTGACCAGGAACGCGCATGACGCCGTCGTAAAGAAGTCCGGCACCCGCCAGCGGCCCAGTTGCCGGGCGAGCAGGCTGACCAGCAGGTTCGAAGCGAAAGCGACAGCGGACGCCCCCGGTCCGCCGCCCAGCACACCCACGAACATCGCCGAGAACACACCGAACGCCGCCGTCACCATCCAGCGGGGAAACGGCTTGGAGGCCCTGACAATCTCGTCCAGCCGGCGCACTGCCTCGTCGCGGCCCACGCCACCAGCCACAATCTCGGTAACCAGCTGGTGCACCTGGGCCAGGCCTGCGTAGTTGTTGGTCCAGGAGCGGACCACCCGTAGCAGCGAAATGGGGGTTTGGTCCTTAGGCGCATAGTTGATGGCCACCGACTGGTTGGTGATGTCCACTTCGATGTTCTTCAGGCCCAAGGCCGCGGTGACGGCGATAATGCTGGTTTCCACTTCCAGGGCGCCGGCGCCGTAACGGAACATGGACTCCGCCAGATGGAGCGCGAAGTCGATCGTCTTGCGCGCGGAGGTATCCACTCCCCCGACTTGGATCATGGGGTTGGCATACGGGCTGCCCGCGAGCCGGTCCACGATGCTCATGGGTGCAGTGGGCGGGTTTTCCCCCTGCACCAGCCTGCGCAGCATGCGCTTGGCGGCGGCGTTCTGCCGAACCTGGGACGCGGTGAGCGGCTGGGTCGCGGGCAGCGGCGTCGTGGGCGGCCTGCGGCGACCGTCTGGTGCTTTGGTCATTGCGGCCTCCTCAAGGGCTTCACAAAAGGGTCTAGTAGAACTGCTGGCCTGTTCGCCGGGTGTACAGCTGGCGGGCGACGCGTTCGCCGGCCGCCATCCAGGCTTTGTATTTCAACGGGCTGATGACCTGGTCATAGCAGCCCACGAAGTCGGTGACCGTCTTGCTGAAACTGGTCTTGAACAGGCCGAGTCCGTGGAACGGGTTGGAGGTGTCCTTGAGTTTGTCGCTGGGCGGCGTGCCACAGAAGTCGTACTCCGTGCAGCCGAGGTCCTTGACCTGGTTGATGGCAGTCCACTGCACCAGATGGGAGTCTCCGTACTGGCTGCGCTTCTGGAGGGAACCGCCGTCCTTATACGTCCCCTTCCGGCCGTAGTTGATCACGAAGGCCCCCACAGAGGGGGCGCCGTTCTCGTAGACGAACAGGAGCCGGCCCTGGCCCCGGTTGATGAAGTTGGTCCAGAACTGCCGGTAATACTCGTACTCACGGACCCTGACCTGCGACTTCGCTTCCACCGTGGTGGTCATCAGCGAGTACATGGCCCGGAAGTTCTCCTCGGTGGGCTCCACG
>Ga0307409_100001236_pt1 | contig 12305 bp, 8 predicted proteins | sample 322Ometagenome_2_FD_203888 | JGI IMG/M metagenome (GOLD analysis project Ga0307409, IMG submission 203888) | Maize rhizosphere microbial communities from greenhouse at UC Davis, California, United States - 322HYB-O-2 | ecosystem: Host-associated > Plants > Roots > Rhizosphere > Soil | place...
GCGGGAACGTGAAGGCGGCGAGACCCAGTTGCGGCGCCGCGGTGTTCGTCCCGCTCAGTCCCGCAGGGCTGTAGCTCCACGCGCGGTCGTACCGCAGAGCGCCCTGCAGCGTCAGCCGGCCGCGGGTCCACGTGTCTTGGGCGAAGAGCGACTGCGTCCAGGTCCGGTCAGCCGTTCCCCATTCCGGGATCCGCACGGTGAACGCGTTCGGAACGCCCTGATTGAAGTTGTAGGACAGCAACGTCGGGTTCGCGTGACGAATCGTGCTGGCGATCTGGAACGCGCCCTGATAGCCGACCTTCATGCTGTGCGAGCCGGTCACATACGACAGCGAGGCGTTCCAGTTGTTCGGACTGGCCGTGTCGTCCCGGTACTCGGAGAGCGCACGGTAAGTGTAGTTGGCGCGTGGTGCGTACGGCGTGCCGGTGGCTGGATTCGTGGCGGTGGACAACTCCGTTACGCCGATGTCGAAAATCCCGTCCGGGGGAAGGGACAGGAAACCACCAGCGTGGCGATACGAGTAGTAGGTGCCTCCCGCCTCGAGCAATAGCCGGGTCGTCAACGTATTCGTCCAGCGCCCCTGCACGACGGTATACGGGACGTTGAGGTAGTTCAGAGAGGCCTCGGGCGACGACGTCGCCGTCGCGGCAACCCAGTCGACGCCGCGGCTGTGACACCCGTCGGTCTCGACCTTCAGGGGTGTCCCGTCGCATCGCCGCTGATACTCCCAGTTGACCGAGACGCGGTGTTTCGCGGCGGCTTGTGCGGTGAGGCGTCCGATGTAAATCGATCGTCCCGCCGAACTCCGGGCCGTCACACTCCGATCCTCAGCCCAGTCCCACCTCGAGAGATTGAATGCGTTCGCGTTTCCGACGACGCCCTCGACGGCGGTCTCGGTGTTCAGCTTGCGATAGCTGCCGAAGAACCACAGCCGATCGCGCACGATGGGGCCGCCATAGGAGATGTTGGCGTCGTACGCCTTGATGATGCCGGGCGTCTCGCGGAGGTTCGGCCCGGGTGTGGGCGCCATCAGTTCCGGCGTCAGGTTGTCGCCCCGCAGCCGGTCGTTCGAAAAGTTTGTGAACGCCTGTCCCTGGAACGTGTTGCCGCCCGATCGCGGGACGATGTTGAGCACCGGTCCCCCGATATCGGTCTCGCCCATGCCGCCGGCGATCGTGAACGCGATTTCGTCGACGTTCACCGTGTCGTAGATCAAGGACGATCCGCCGCCGCCCGCGAACGCGTTGGCGACCGGCATGCCGTTCACGTTGAAGCGGCCTTCGCTGTTCGGCCCGCCTCGGGCGAAGAAGAAAACCAATCCTGGCGACGGATTCAGTGCGGCACCGAAGGTTTCCAGGCCCGGGACCATGGTGATCAGCGACCCCGTGGAGCGGGTGCCCGGAAGGGTCTGGATGACGTCGCCATCGACGACCGCCTCGCGTCGAGTGGATTGAACGTCGACCACCGGGGTCTCACTGACGACGGTAATGGTTTCCTGGAGCGTGCCGACCTTCATGTCAATCGGAATGGTCAGCGTTGCCGAGCCGACCAGTTCGATCTGCTCGCGCCTCACCTGACTGAAGCCCTGCAGGGTGAACGTCAGGGAGTAGACGCCGGGATCGAGGTTGACAATGCGATAGATGCCCGCGTTGTCGGTCACGGCGGTCCGGACCTTTTCGATGAGCGCGGGACTCGCCGCCTCGACGACGACGCCCGGAAGGACGGCGCCTGATGCGTCGCGCACGGTGCCGGTGAGCGTGCCGCGGGCGAGCGCGCCCTGCGCGGCCGCGATCGATGGAAGCAGCAGGAGGGCGCAGACGATCGCCCACAGCCTCAACATTCCGCGCATGGGAACACTCCTTTGTACGGGAGTGGTGCGGCCAAAGCCCGGCCGGGCGTGGACCGCGCCAACCGGGCCGGATACTGCCGAAGGGATTCGTGCGCGTCAATCGTGATGAGCGATATTCCGCCGCGGCATAAATCGCGCTATGCTTCGGCAGCGATATTCCGTTGACGAATAAGCACTATGCCGCTTGATGTGCCCGCGGCGCCGTGCGACCCTCGCGGCGGTATGACCCGTCCTGCCGTCAACCGGGGATATGTGTATCTGGGGGCGGCCCTGGCCCTGCTGGTCGTGGCTTCGATGCCGACCCTCCGAGGGCAATCTGCCGGGCCGCGGACGACCACGTCCTCGGCGCTGTCTTTGGAGCAGGCGCGGGGCCTCCTGGATAAGTACTGCGTCTCGTGCCACAACGATCGCCTCAAGACGCAGAATCTGTCGCTGCAGGGGCTCGACCTCGCGAACCTCGCGGACCACACCGAGGTGTGGGAAAAGGTGATCCGCAAGCTGCGCGCGGGCGTGATGCCTCCGCCGGATTTGCCGCGGCCGCCGCTCGCTGAATACGAAGCGCTGCGCGACTGGCTGGAGGGCGCCGTCGATCGCGCGACGAAGGGACGCACTCCGCCCGGCTCGGTCGTGCTGCACCGGTTGAACCGGACCGAATATGCCAACGCCATCCGCGATCTGCTCGATCTCCGCATCGACGTCAGCACGCTCCTGCCGCCGGACGACTCGGCTCACGGCTTCGACAACATTGCCGGCTCGCTGACGATCTCGCCGACGCTGCTCGAGTCCTACGCGACGGCCGCGGCGCGCGTGTCGCGCATGGCGGTCGGCTACTGGAAGTCGCCGACCGAAGCCACCTACCTGGCCACCAACGACGCCTCGCAGAACCACCGCCTGGACGGAATGCCCTTCGGTACCCGCGGTGGAATCGTTGCGTCACACGACTTCCCCGCCGACGGCGAGTACAAATTCTCGATCCAGAACTTCGGCATCGGCAGCTTCATCCCGAACGAGCAGCTGGCGCTGATCATCGACGGCGAGCGCGCGCACCTGTGGCCGTATCGCGGCGTCGGCGCGAACGTCGGCATGACCGCCGAAGCGGATGGGACGCTCGAGGTCACGGTTCCAGTACGCGCCGGCTCGCGCGTCGTTGGCGCGACGTTCATCGCGACGAACTACCGGCCGAGCCTCGACCTGATCCGCCACTACGATCGGCAGTCGCTCGAGAACAACAGCATCCCGCAGATCCAGAACTATCCGGCCATCGGATTTGTGCGGATTCAGGGACCATTCAACGCGCAGCGTCCGGCCAACTCGGCAAGCCGCCAGAAGATCTTTTCCTGCCGCCCCGCGTCCGCACTCCCCGAGCCGGCATGTGCCCAGCAGATCCTCACCTCGCTGGCGCGGCGAGCCTACCGTCGTCCGCCGACACCGCGAGAGATTACGACGTTGATGACGTTCTTTGGCGAGGGGCGCAAAGGCGCGACCTTCGACGACGGCATCGAGTACGCGCTGCGGCTGCTGCTCGCCAGCCCGCAGTTCCTGGTGCGCGCCGAGCGGGAACCGGCGGCCGTCCGCGCCGGTCAGGTGTATCGCATCAGCGATCTGGAGCTCGCCTCGCGCCTGTCGTTCTTCCTCTGGAGCAGCATTCCGGACGAAGAGCTGATCACGGCAGCGAGCCAGGGCCGTCTCAGTCAACCGCGCGTGCTCGAGCAGCAGGTCCGGCGGATGCTCGCGGATCCGCGCGCCGACGCCCTGGTCTCGAACTTCGCGCAGCAGCTGCTATATCTGCGCAACCTGCCGGCAACCGCGCCCGACGGCGTCTTCTACCCGAACTGGGACGACGAGCTGCGGCAAAGCCTCCGGCGCGAATCGGAGCTGTTTTTCGAAAGCATCCTTCGCGAGGACCGCAGCGTTCTCGATCTGCTCGACGCCAACTACACCTTCGTCAACGAGCGGCTGGCGCGGCATTACGGCATCCCCAACGTCTACGGATCGCGGTTCCGCCGCGTCACGCTGCCGCCGGAGATGGACTATCGCCGTGGCCTGCTCGGCAAAGGCAGCTTCCTGGCGGTGACGTGGACGCAGAACTTTCGATCCTCGCCGGTCAAGCGCGGGGTGTGGGTGCTCGAGAACATCCTCGGCACGCCGCCTCCCGAGCCGCCGCCAAACGTGCCGGCGCTGGAAGAGACGAAGAGCGACACCGGGAAGCTCCTGACGCTGCGCGAGCAGATGACGCTGCACCGCGCCAGCCCGACCTGCGCGAGCTGCCACAAGATCATGGACCCGATCGGATTCGCGCTCGAGAATTTCGATGCCGACGCGAGCTGGCGGGTCAAGCAGGGCGGCGATGGCGGCGCGCCGATCGATGTGAACGTGAAGCTGTGGGACGGCCAGGAAGCGAACGGCCCGGTCGGGCTGCGAACGGCGCTCGCGCGCTATTCACCGCAGTTCGTGCGGATGTTCGTCGAGAAGCTGATGACCTACGCGATCGGGCGCGGGATCGAATACCCGGACATGCCGACCGTACGCGCTATCGCGCGCGACGCCGAGCGGCAGGATCAGCGGTTTTCGGCCATCGTGCTCGGCGTGGTGCGAAGCGCACAGTTCCAGATGCGGGAGAAGGCAGCGGAAGGATTGAACGCGGCTGATTTGCGGTAAGGCGGAATTCTGAATTCTGAATTGCCGCCGTGCAGATGTAGGCGTCCCTTCAGGGAGGCCATGAGATCGTAGGGCATCCCTTCAGGGATGCCATGAGGGAGAAGGCAGATGTTTGTTGCAAAGAAGCACATCGCCCGGCGAACGTTCCTGCGGGGAGCAGGTGTCACCCTGGCCCTGCCGCTGCTCGAGTCGATGGTTCCGGCGCTGACGCCGGCGCGACTGACGGCCGCGGCGCCCGTGCGCCGCTTCGTCGGCATCTGGCACCCGCACGGCGCGGCGCCCGGCTACTGGAGTCCGCTCAAGGAAGGCCGCGACTTCGAGTTCTCCTTCATCACCAAGCCGCTGGAGCCGTTCCGCAACCGCGTCGTCCTGATCACGGGACTCGACATGCCGGAAGCGATGGCGACGACCGACGAACCGGGCGGTGACCACGCCCGCGGCGCCGTGCTGCTCTCGGGCGCCCGGCCGCGGCGCAACGCGGTCAGCCCGTTCCTCGGCACGACCGTCGATCAGCACATCGCCGCGAAATACGGACAGGACACGATCCTGTCGTCGCTGCAGCTCGGCGTCGAGGACACCGGCAACTTCGGCAACTGCAACTGGGGATACAGCTGCGCCTATACGAACTCGATTTCATGGGCGTCGCCGACGCAGCCGCTGCCGACGCAGATAAACCCGCGCGTCGTGTTCGAACGGCTGTTCGGCGACGGCACCAGCGCCGAGGAGCGCCGCCGCGAACGGCAGCGCAATGCCAGCATCCTGGACGCGGTCGTCGATCAGCTCGGATCGTTCAAGACGTCGCTTGGTGCGGGAGACAAGGCGCGCGTCGACACCTACGTCGAGAACATCCGCGAGCTCGAACGCCGCATCCGGATCGCGATGAGCAATGCGGTGAAGGAGCCGGAGAGCGACATCCCGTTCGGGTTGCCGCAGAACAGGCACGAGCACTTCCGGCTGATGTACGACCTGATGGCACTGGCGCTCGAAGGCGACATCACGCGCTCCATCACCTTCATGCTCGGCCGTGACCTGAGCGGGGCCAGCTTCCCGGAATCAGGCTTCACCGGCGGCTGGCACGGCACATCGCACCACGGCGACAAGCCGGAGAACATCGCCAACTACTCCAAGGTCAATCGCTACCACGTGCAGAACCTGGCGTACTTCTGCGAGAAGCTGAGCAAGATCCCGGACGGCGACGGCACCGTGCTCGACCACGTGCTGATCTACAAGGGCAGCAACATGGGCAACTCGCACCGCCACGCGCACGAGAAGGTGCCGGTGATTCTCGTCGGCGGCATCGACGGTACGTTCAAGGGCAACCGTCATCTGGCATACCCCGACAACACGCAGCGGACGTCGAACATGCTGCTGAGCATCCTGCACCTGTACGGGATCGAGATGGACAAGATCGGCACGAGCACAGGGCGGCTGCAGCCGCTGGAAATGGTGTGAGGATGGTTGCTAATCACGACACACCGAGGCCCCGAGGCATGGAGGGTAGAAAATCCTTCTCGGTGCGTCAGTGCCTCAGTGTGTCGTTATGGGTGTCTGTAGCAGCGCTCATTGGGACCATGTCTGCGCCGGTCGCCGCCCAGCTGGGCGGGCGGGCAACGCGCCCGGCCGTCGTGCCACCGCAGGGTCCGGTCCGGCAGGTGATCTTCAAGAACTGCACCTCCTGTCACGGCATCGACGACTACGCCTACAACGCGCTCGATCGCGCGGGCTGGGACAAGCTGCTCACGTCGAAGCACCGCGGACTCGAGGTGCCGCTTCCGGATCCGGATCGGGCCGTCCTCCTCGACTGGCTGGAAGTGCGGTTCGGCCCGACGACCAAGCCGTTCCCGCGCACCTACGTCGCGCAGGAAGTCACCACGTTCTTTTCGGACGCCGAAGCGGAGGCGCTCCTCAAGCGCTCGTGTGCGACGGCGTGCCATGGCATCGATCGAGTCAACAACGCGCGCTTCGCCCCGGAGCGGTGGCGCGTGGTCACGTTTGACATGCGCGAGCGCGGCGCCAAGCTGGCGGACGACGAACTGGAACGGCTCGTCGAATGGCTGGGCCGGACGAAGGGTACGAACGACAGTGATCGTCAGTAGCCACGTGGGGCGGGTGCCGCGAGCCGTACGGAAGGTCGCGAGCGGACTCGCCGTATTGCTCGGCCTCGCGCTGGCGCTCCCTGCCGGTGCCGCGGAGGCGGTGCTCACGCTCCGGGCGGTGGGCGTCGGACCCGCCGAACTTCCACTGACGATTGAAGTGTTTCGCTGGTCGAGCGATGCGGAGCGCTCGCCGCTGATCGCCGCGCTCGCCCCGGCCCCTGCGCCGCCGGCCGCTCCCGCGGCCGCAAACGAGGCGGGAGGGCGTGCCGGACGCGGCGGCGGGGGACGCGGCGGCCGTGGTGGTCGCGGTGCGGCCGCACCGGTCGATCCCATGGCGAGGCTCACCTCGGCGATCAAGGCCGCGCCGACCGTCGGCTTCGTCTGGGGCGATGGAGTGACCGGCTATTCGATCAAGTACGCGTGGCGAGCGCCGTCAGCGGATGCAGGGACCGAGCGCATCGTCCTCGTGACCGACCGGCGGCTCGGCGCGCACGCGCCGGCGTGGACGCCGCCATCGGGATCGGCCGCGGACGCGGAATTCACGGTCATTGAAATGCGCGTCGCCAATGGCACCGGCGAAGGCAAGACGTCGCTGGCGACGAAGATCGCTGTCGATGCCGCGGCTCAGACGCTCGCGCTCGAGGGTTACCCGGCCGCCCCAGTCCAACTGAAGGTCACACGATGAGCACAACCGCCACCTTCCAATTCCCGACCTCCAGACGTTCCCGCCGCAGCTGCCTTGGGCCTTGGGTGTTGGTCGTCGCGAGTGTGCTGCTCCCGGCCGCGGCCGATGCCGGCCCGACCGACGTCGCCGACGCAGCCAAACGTGGCGACCGCGCCGCCGTGCGCACGGCGCTCGCCCGCAAGGCCGACGTCAACGCGCCGCACGTCGATGGCAGCACGGCCCTGCACTGGGCCGTCGAGCGCGACGATGCCGAGATGGCCGACGTGCTCATCCGCGCCGGCGCGCGCATCACCGCGCGAACCAGGGAAGGTGTCTCGCCGCTGCAGCTCGCGGCAACCAACGGCAGCGCACCGATGATCGACCGGCTGCTCAAGGCGGGCGCCAATCCGAACGAGCCGTTGACCCCGGCGCTCGACACGGCACTGATGATGGCGGCGCGGACCGGCCGAGCCGGCGCGATTCGTCTTCTCGTCGAAGCAGGCGCCGACGTCAACGCGAGGGAACGCTGGGGAGGTACCACGGCGTTGATGTGGGCGGTGTCCGAAGGACACGCCGAGGCGGCGCGGATGCTGATCGCCGCAGGCGCGGACGTCAACGCGCGATCGAATTTCGTGGCCGCCGCCAACGGACGCGGATTCGAGGGGCGCACGCCGCTGACGACGCCAACCGAGGTGAAAGCCGCGGAGTTCGCCAGCGGCTGGCTGACGCCGCTGATGCTCGCGGCGCGTGAAGGGGACGTCGAACTGTCGCGCGTCCTGGTGGGCGCCGGCGCCGACGTCAACGCCACTGCCGGCGACGGCAAGACCGCGCTTGCTCTCGCCATCTTCAACGGCAATTACGAGGTCGCGTCGTACCTGGTGGACAACAAGGCGGACGTCAACACGGCCGACGCGCAGCGCTTTACGCCGCTGTTTTATGCGGTCGATCGCCGCAATATGGAAACGGCGCCGAACTTCCCGTGGATGGTGACGCTCGATCCGCTGCCGCTCATCCGCAAGATGCTCGACGCCGGCGCCAATCCGAATGCGCTCGTCAACAATACGCCGCGTGCCCGCATGCGCGAAGGCTCCCCGCGCATCGTGTTTGCCACGGCGCTGATGCGCGCCGCCTTCGCCGGCGATCTCGAGCTCGTCAAGCTGCTGCTCGAACGTGGCGCCGACCCGAAGGTCCTGTCCAGAGACAACGAGACCATCCTGTCGGCGGCTGCCGGGCTCGGGTTCATACACGGCTACCATCGCGGGAAGTCTCCCGAGGAGCGGCTGCAAGTCGTGAAGCTGTTCGTCGAGCTCGGCAACGACGTCAACTGGCCGGACGACTACGGGATTACGCCGCTGATGGCGGCCGCCAACTTCGGCAACGTTCCAATCATTCAGTACTTGATCGATGCCGGCGCCGATCTCAGTGCGCACGATCTCGGCAAGAAGAATGACGGCGCGTTCGGGTCCAGCAACGAGCCGCTGATGCCGATCGACTACGCCATCGGCGTCGGCACATTCGTGCCGAACAACGCGGTCATCATCCACGAGGACGCGGTCGCGCTGATGGCCACATATATGAAGCAGCGCGGCATCACGCACAACACCTCGGAATGCACGCTGCGCGGGTTCACCTGCTCGCAGGCCAAGGTCGATCCAAAGGTCGCGACTCCGGCAGAGATCATGCGCGCCCGCCGGCTCGCCATCGGCCACCAGGTCGAAGGCCTCACCGGCGGCCTCGAGGCGAAGTAGATCGAATCTCCGCGAGTCGATGCGCGTTTCCGAGTGCCGGCTGCGCCGGCGCGTGCGGTTCTACGAGGTGGACGGCGCGGGGATCGTGCACTTCAGCTGGTTCTTCCGTTACATGGAAGAAGCCGAGTACGAACTGTGGCGCAACGCGGGGCTCCGATCCGCTGCGCTACCCGGTATCGGGCTTCCCAGGGTTGCCGCCTCGTTCGACTACCGGCGGCCGCTGCGGTTCGAGGACGAGTTCGAAGCCTGCATCCAGATCACATCCATTCGGGAGAAGACCATCGCCTACGCGTGCACGCTGACGCTCGCCGGCGAAACCGTCGCCGTCGGGACGATGACCATCGCGTGCGTTCGCACGACTGCGGGGGAACCGATGCGTGCCGTTCCGTGGCCCGCTGAGATCGTCGAACGCTTCGAAGTGGCACCGGCTCAGACGTGACCCCGCCGGTGTTGCACAATGATCCAAGACACCGGCGGGGGCCGTGACTACGGTGGTGATGAAAGGACATCATGCGCACCGCTGCAGTGTTGCTCCTCCTGGTCCTGTGCGCGTCCGCAGCGGGCGCGCAGGCTCCCCCGCTCGCCCGCCGCTCGGGTCTGCCGTTCGAGGCCTTTCCGGGCGTCGAAGTCGTCTACACGGCAATCCGCAATCCGCGTGGTCCAGTGCAGCGGGCGATCCTGACGCGACCGGAGCGGTCAAGCGGCCGGCGCGCCGCAATCCTGTTCGTGCCGTGGCTCAGTTGCGACTCCGTCGAAAGTCCGAAGGGCGCGGCGCCCGGGATCGACGAGTTGCTGCAGCGGGTGGCCGCCCAGATGCCCTACGTGCTGCTCCGCGTCGACAAGCCAGGCGTCGGCGACAGCGAAGGCGTCTGCCGCGACACCGATCTCGAGACCGAGATCGACGGCAGCCGCGCGGCGCTGGCGTTTCTCAGGACGCATCCGTGGGTCGACCCGTCGCGGATTCTGATCATGGGCCACAGCTTCGCCGGCGCATTCCTGCCGCTCGTCGCCGGCGACACGCCGGTGGCCGGCTATGTCGTGATCAACAGCTGGGTGCGCAGCTGGTTCGAACGGCTGATCGAGTTCGAGCGTCTGCGGATGGAACGGTCGAAGACGCCGACCGGGGAAGTGGCCGAGCGAGTCGCGGCGCTCATCGAGCTCTACACGGGTTTCCTGCTCGAGCGGAAAACGCCGGCGCAGGTCATCAAGGAGAAACCGTCCCTCGCGCGCGTCTGGGACGATGAGCCCGCGCACCAGTACGACCGCCCGGCCGTGTTCTTTCATCAGCTGCAGGCGATCAACGCGTCACGCGCGTGGTCGAGCGTGCGCGTCCCGACGCTGGCCATCTGGGGCGAGGCGGACTTCGTCATGCACCGCGTCGATCACGAACGGCTGGTTGCGCTGGTCAACGGCAACGCGCCGGGCGCCGCCAGGCTGCTGACGGTGCCGGGGATGGATCACGGGATGACCGTGCCCGGCGGCCCGAACGGCCGGCCGCAGCTGCCGCAGGGTGTGGTCGACGAGATCAGGAAGTTCCTGTCCGCCACGCTCGGCCCGACGTAGCTCGGACGGCAGCTACCGGCGCGTGAAGCGATAGTTTCCTGAGACGTGCTTCACGTAGAGCCCGCCGTCGATGAACTGGACGCCGAGACCGTACAGCCCGGTGAATTCGGATTCGGACATCCCGATCAGCACCTGTTTGCCACGTCCGTCCATATCCCCTACGAGCCGCCCGTCCTCCACGGTGATCTGAACCGTGCGGCCTGTTGGCACGGCGCCAACGAGCTGCGTGGCTCTCCAGAACGGTGGTTGCTCGACGTAGGTTCCGACGTAGCGCGCCAGGATTGTCGGCGCAACCTGGACCTCGTTCTTCCGTTCGTCCGACGCCGTGCCGATCCAGTGCACCAGGCTTCGATTCGCCCCCTCGTTGCAGACCCACTCCAGCATCTCGGTGTCGGCGGCGTAGTCCGCAGCAACCTTCACCGTCCACGGACGCGCGTAGGCGCCGGGATCAGACAGCGTCACTTCGATGTCCAGCGTTCCGAAGTTCGGACGACGGTACCGCTCGGTGAGACGCAGTTGCTCGGTGTGTGGATGGCCATCTCGATCGAGCCAGGTTCCCGCGTGGAAGCCGTAGCTCTCGACCACCAGCGTGTCTCCATCCCAGCGTCCCACCGAGTACCCCATCCACGAAGGGTTGGGCTCACGCTCGAGCGGGCGCCCGTCCATCCAGACCTGCCGATAAGTGAGATCCGGATTGAGCATCACGATCAACGACGGTGTCTGGACAATGCGCATCATCTCCGAACCCGTGCTGTCCCCGGAGGTGGCGTAGGCCGGCCCGAGCGGCAGGCAGCGGATCTGCATCCCGTCCTTGCCGAGATCCTCGCGGCGTTGTTCGACGGTCGCGCGTGCCCACGGAAGGATCTCCGCCGGGTTCAGATCGGCGGCGATGTTTCGTGCGTACTTCGGCGACGCCTTCACCCACAGTCCGGAGAGATCCGGCCTGTTGTCCGGCGCCCGCGGCGGCGGCGCGACCGGATTCGGCTTGCCGTCGGCCGTGCGTGGAATCCCTGGAGTCGGCTGCGCGAGCCACTGCGCCGCGGGCGCAGCGGTCGAGATGACGATGGCGAGGACGGTGACAGCACCGGCTTTCATGGGCACACCCTTTCGATTCGTCGCGCGGACGTGACAGCGTCCTCCCCACGGCCGCGGGCGGATTGTGCCACGAACCATGCATCGCTGCGGACCCCCTCGGCGGCGAGTCAAGCCACTTCCGTCTCGCTATAATCGACGCTTCCCCAGTGCCACTGTGTCCCGGATTCCAGAAGATGAACTTGAGACGGCGCTGCCCTGCATGAAGGTTGAAGAAGGCCAGCTGCTCTGGACTCCGTCCGCGGCGCGAGTCGCGCGCTCGCATCTGACGCGGTACATGGGCTGGCTGGCCGAGCGCGGCCACACATTCGACGACTACGAGGCGCTGTGGCGCTGGTCGGTCTCGGACCTCGACGCGTTCTGGAGCTCCATTGCCGAGTTCTGCGGCATCGAGTTCTCCACCCCGCCCTCACGCGTGCTCGGCACGCGCACGATGCCCGGCGCGGAATGGTTTCCCGGTGCGCGTCTGAACTATGCCTGGCACGCGCTTCGGCATGAGCGCGCAGGCGACTCCGGTCACGCGAACGCCGATGCCCTGCTGTATCTCTCCGAGCGTCGGCCGCTGACAGCGCTGTCCTGGAGAGAACTCGCCCGTCAGGTTCGCGCGCTGGCAACGCGCATGCGTACCCTCGGCA
>Ga0307409_100001238_pt1 | contig 12303 bp, 10 predicted proteins | sample 322Ometagenome_2_FD_203888 | JGI IMG/M metagenome (GOLD analysis project Ga0307409, IMG submission 203888) | Maize rhizosphere microbial communities from greenhouse at UC Davis, California, United States - 322HYB-O-2 | ecosystem: Host-associated > Plants > Roots > Rhizosphere > Soil | place...
AAGCCGAGCTGCGCCTCGTTGCGCCGGAAGTCGGCCGTCGAGGTGCCGAGGTCGCGCTTCACGCTGCCGGCGTAGCCGAGCTGCAGCTCGCTGAAGTAGGACGCGCCGCGGCTCGAGTAGACGTCGCCGTAGCGCTCGCCGACGACGAGGCGGTTGAAGCCGGCCGAGGGCGCGATCGCGGTCGCCGCGAGCTCGCGCCAGACCCTTGGCATGCCGCCGCCGTGCTCGAGCAGCAGGCTCGACATCCGGAACAGCGCCTCGCCGAGGAAGGTGCCGCCGATTCCGCTCGCGACCTGGTCGTTGCGCGACGGCCGCGTCTGCTCGCCGGCGATCTCCCAGACGATGCTGCCGGCGAACGCATAGCCGAGCGAGTGCCAGTAGTCGAAGCCGGCCGAGCGCGCGAAGCCGTGGTAGATCGCGCCCTGGTACGGGTGGCCGAACTGGTTGACGTTGAACGGATCCCGGTCGGTACCCCAGCCGCTGCGCAGGTTGCGGCGGACCGAATCGAGCGTGACACGGTAGTCGTCGCGGCCGGTGCCGAAGTAGCGGTTGGCGCGGTTCAGCAGCACCTGGAAGCCGACGATCTCGACCGCGGGCAGCGCGTAGTCGGGGCGGGCAGGGGGCGTCTCGGGGCGGTCGTTGGTCGCACGGGCGGCGCGCTGGCTGGCGGCTGCGGCGGCCGGCGAGCTCGCGGACGGAGACGACGCCGGCGGGGCCGCTGGTCCGGCCTGTGCGAACACGCTGCCTGCAATCGGTGCCGCGTCGACGGGCGTCGCCGGTGCTGCCTCGGCGGCGTGCACGCAAGCCGACATCGACACGAGCCCGAGCGCGAACGCCGCAGTGCTTGCGGGACCACGCGCGCAGCGCCGGTCCGCGCCGTCGTTCGGCGCATGCCGACTGATCGATGCCGAGCTCGTCAACGCCATGTGCCTCGATGCTGCGGCCGGTGCCATGCAGTGGCTGTAGGAGAAGCGCGGGAACGGATGCTGCAGCGACTCACGGCCGGATCTGCCTTGCATCCGACAGCCACGTCCTACCAGGCTCCGGCGCGTCGACGCGGCGGCTGGTCACCGCCACGAGGGGTTGGCGTTGGCCGATACTGCGCCATGCGATCAGGATCCCGCCGCGCTGTGCTGACGACGCTGTGCGCTGCGATGGTCCTCGCCACTCCGGTCTCCGGCGCGCTGGGGCAGCCTGCTGCGGCCAGGCCGTTCCAGATCGGCTGGCTATCCGGCACATCCAGCGAAAGCTATGTCGAGCCCGTGAACCTGTTCCGGGACGCACTCGTCGAGCTCGGTTGGACGGAAGGCCGGCACTTCGTGCTGCAGCAGCGCTATGCCGACGGCCAGCTGGAGCGTCTTGCGCAGCTGGCCACCGATCTCGTCGACCGCAACGTCGATCTCATCGTGGCGACGACGCCATCGACCCTGGTCGCCGCGCGCCGAGCGACGTCTCGCATCCCGATCGTCATGGTGTACGGCCCCGACCCGGCCGAAGCGGGCGTCGTCGCGAGCCTGGCCCGCCCGGGCGGCAACGTCACAGGGCTGACGTCGCTGAGCGTCGACCTGAGCGTCAAGCAACTCGAGCTGTTGCGCGCGATGCTGACCGGCGGCACCCGCATCGCGGTGCTCTGGAATCCCTCCAATCCCTGGCACCCGGCCGCGCTCGAACGCATTCGTCGGGCCGAAGGGTCGGCTGCGGACTCGATCACCGGGATGCCGGTGCGCGCCGCCGAAGACATCGACAAGGTCTTCGCGTCGTTGGCGCAGGAGCGGGTCGGCGCGCTGCTCTGCCTCTCCGACCCGATGACCTTCAGCCACCGGGCGCGTCTCGGCGAGCTGGCGATCCGGCACCGGTTGCCGACCATGCACGGCGTTCCGGCCTATGCGGACGCCGGGGGCCTCGCTGCCTATTGGCCCAATCCGACCGCGATGTACCGGCGTGCAGCGACGTTCAGCCACCGGATCCTCGGCGGTGCGCGGCCGGCCGACCTCCCGGTCGAGCAGCCGACCCGGTTCGAGTTCGTCGTCAACCTGAAGACCGCGAAGGCACTCGGTCTCAGCATGCCGCGCAGCATTCTGGCGAGGGCGGACCGCGTCATCGAGTGACAGGTTCGGGCCGGCGTGGAATGAGGCCCAACGTCAGCGCAGTGCCGAGCAGCACGACCGCACCGCCCGCGATCATCTGCACCGTCACCGCCTCGTCGAGGTAGAACGCGCCCGACGTCATCGCGACGACCGGGCTCAGGAACGTCACCGACATCGCGCGCACCGGGCCGATCCGGTTGAGCAGCCGGAAGTACATCAGGATGCCGAGCCCCGAGCTGGCGACGCCGAGAAAGGCGAGCTCTGTCCAGGCGCGCGGACTCGGGTTGACGGCCGGCCAGCTGGCCCAGGCGAACGGCGCGAGGAAGATGCTCGCGACGGCCAGGCTGCCGACGGTCGTGACCAGTGCTTCGACCGACGGCAGGCGCCGGCGCGCATAGTGCGCGCCGAGGCCCCAGAGCAGCGCGGTGCCGAGCACCGCGAGGACCGCGAGCACGCCGCTGCCGGACTTGAACGAGCCGCTGCCCCACATCAGCACGACGACGCCGAGAAAGCCGATGAAGAGCCCGGCGGCGCGCCAGCGGCCGAGGTGCTCCTTCAGCACGAAGTGGGCGATCAGCGCCGCGAACAGCGGCGCGGTCGCGTTCAGCACCGCGATCAGGCCGGCCGTGATGTGCAAGGACGCGTAGCCGAGCAGCATGAACGGCAGCGCGGTGTAGGGCAGGCCGAGCACCAGCATCTCGCGAGGGTGCGCGCGCAGCGCGGGCCAGCCGCGGCGCAGCAGCAGCAGCGGCAGCAGCGCCAGCACGGCCAGCGCGAGACGCGTCGCGATCAGCGGTGCGGGGCCGAACGACGGCACGGCCGCGCGCATGAACAGGTAGGCCGCGCCCCATAGCACGCTCAGCAGCAGCAGTTCGACGACGTCCCGGGAGTGCACTTGCCGCAGCTTATCGTGTGTGTCGCCCGAGAACTTTCATGAGGCCATCCCGATGACTGCTGCACCTTCGACATCGTCCGCGCGACCGTTCCCGGAAACCGGCCAGGCCGAGCGCCTCGGCCTGCCGGCGACGCTCGATGCGGCCCAGCAGGCCGCTGCCGACGAGCTGATCAACGGCCCGCGCAAGGGCGTCTACGGTCCGTTCCGGCCGCTGCTGCACCAGCCGCCGCTCTTGCGCGCGATGGCCAAGGTCGGCGAGACCTTGCGCTTCGAAGGTTCGCTCGACGCGGCGCTGCGCGAGTGGACGATCTGCGTCGTCGCCCGCGAGCTCTCGAACGTGTTCGAGTGGGACATGCACCATCCGCTCGCGCTCGCTGCAGGCGTGCCGCCGGCAGCGCTGACGGCGCTCGATGCCGGCGACGCGTCGCCGTCGGAGCTGCGCGCGGATCTCGCGCTGGCGCGCACGGTGGCTGCTCAGCTGATCACCCGGCATCGGCTGAGCGACGACCACTACGCGGCCGCGCTGCAGCAGTGGGGCGAGGCGACGCTGGTCGAGATGCTCGCGCTGATCGGCTACTTCTCGGCGGTGTGCTGGCTGATGAACGTCGCGCGCACGCCGGGGCCGGTACGCTGACCCTCGGAGCGCCGGCGAGGGGAAGGGCAAGGGCGAGCGCAGGATGGAGCGCGAGCGCGCTATTCGTCGTCCCCGCCGAAGATGCCGCCCAGCACGCCGCCGACCGCGCCGGCGCCGAGCAGCGAGCCCTCCTCGCGCGAGCCGCCGCGCTGCGGTGCCGCCGCGAAGACGCGCGACGCGAGGCGCGAGAACGGCAGGCTCTGCAGCCACACCGGTCCCGGCCCGGTGACCTTCGCGAGGAACAGTCCCTCGCCGCCGAACAGCGCGGTCTTGATCTTGCCGACGTACTGGATCTCGAAGCTCACGCCCGGCGTCAGCGCGACGATGCAGCCGGTGTCGACGAGCAGCGACTCGCCGGCCTGCAGCTCGCGCCGGACCACCGTGCCGCCGGCGTGCACGAAGGCGAGGCCGTCGCCGTCGAGGCGCTGCATGATGAAACCCTCGCCGCCGAAGAAGCCGACCGACAGGCGCTGCTGGAAGTAGATGCCGAGCGAGACGCCGCGCGCCGCGCAGAGGAACGCGTCCTTCTGGCAGATCAGCGTGCCGCCGAGTTGGCGCAAATCCATCGGCAGGATCTTGCCGGGGTAGGGCGCCGCGAACGCGACGCGCCGCTTCGCCGCGCCGGCGTTGGTGTAGACCGTGGTGAACAGCGACTCGCCGGTGACGAGCCGCTTGCCGGCGCCGAGCAGCTTGCCGAACAGCCCGCCGCCCTGCGACGCCGAGGCGTCGCCGAACACCGTGTCCATCTGGATGCCGGCATCCATGAACATCATGCTGCCGGCCTCGCCGATCGCCGCCTCGCCGGGGTCGAGCTCGACCTCGACGAACTGCATTTCCGCGCCGCGGATCTCGTAGTCGACCACGTCCATCGCCATCGCTCTGCTCCTTCGGTTGCGGTGCACCGTTCACCGGCGCGACAGCATAGCGACTGTCATCAGGTTTACACACGCGCTCGCCATCCTCGGCTTCTCGCAACCGAAGGGAGAAGTCCTTGTTCGAATCCACTGCCAACCCGATGCGCCGCGGTCTGCTGCTCGGCACCGGCGCCGCCATCGCGGCCGCGTTCGGCGGCCCGATGGCCGCGATGGCCAAGCGCGTCGAGTACCGGGGCGATTGCGCCGCGAGCAATGCCTCGCCCAGTGTCGACAGCCCCTATGGGCCGACCGCGCCGGTCAACGACCGCACGACCGGCCTGCCGCTGATCGAGCTGCCGGTCGGCTTCAGCTACGCGAGCTACGGCTGGACCGGCGACGTCATGTCCGACGGCCTGCCGACGCCGGGCCAGCACGACGGCATGGGCGTCGTCGTGCAGCGCCGGATCGGCGTCGGCAACGAGATCGTGCTGGTCCGCAACCACGAGCAGAGCACCAGCACGAATGCCGCGAACATCGTCGGCGCGCTCAGCACGCGGGTCGCGAAGTACGACACCGGCACCACGGCCGGCAACTTCCAGATCGGCGGCACGACCAACCTGGTCTGGCGCAACGGAGAATGGGTCGGCAGCCATGCGAGCTTGGGCGGCATCTACCGGCCGTGCGCGGGCGGCGCCAGCACCTGGGGCTCTTGGCTCAGCAACGAGGAGCTGCGCAGCAACGCGGTCAGCAGCACCGGCAGGAGGCACGGCTACATCTTCGAGGTGCCGGCCGACACCAGCCTCGCTGCGGCGAGCACGGTTCCGCTGTTCGACATGGGCCGCTTCGCGCACGAGGCGAGCGCGATCGATCCGGCCACCGGCTACTGGTACCTGACCGAGGACCAGGGCGATGCCAACACGCTGTATCGCTTCCTGCCGAACAACCTGCAGGGCGGCCTCGGTTCGCTGCACGCCGGCGGCCGCTTGCAGGGCCTGAAGGTGAAGGGCGTGACGAACGCCGACCTGCGCTACCCGACGCTGTGCCAGAAGTTCGCGTGCGAGTGGGTCGACATCGCGAACCCCGACCTCGACGGCGCGACGCTGTCGTCGGTGGTCGGCAGCGTCGCCGCGAGCGGCCCGTACCGGCAGGCGTATGCGAACGGCGCGGCGATCTTCGGCGCCAACGAAGGCTGCTGGGTCGCCGACGGCATCGTCTACTTCAGCGACAAGCGCGTCGTCGCGAGCCCTGCGCGGGCCGGGCGCATCTGGGCCCTCCACCTGCACAGCGGCGAGCTCGAGGCGATCTTCGTCAGCGACGACATCCTGATCGGCAACTCGCCCGACAACATCTGCATCAGCCCGCGTGGCGGCGTGCTGTTCTGCGAGGACGGCGGCAACACCGGCCCGAAGGGCGACCCGACCGTGCAGGTCGAGCGCATGCGCCTGATGGGCGTGACGCCGGCCGGCGCGAGCTACGTGTTCGCGCGCCACAACTTCGACTTCAGCGCCGAACAGATGGCGGCCGCCGGCAAGTCGACGAGCCTGGCCGGCGACCACCGCGACACCGAATGGGCCGGCTCGGTGTTCAGCCCCGACGGTCACACGCTGTTCGTCAACCTGTACACGCCGGGCATCACGCTCGCGATCAGCGGCCCGTGGGCGCGCGGGACGCTGTGACCCCGTCGCGCAGGCTCAGTCGAAGATGTCGCTGAGCCACGACTTGCGACGGTAGCCGGCGTGCTGGCGCCGGCCGAAGTCGGAGTCGTCGAAGTCCGGCCGGCGAGCCTGCGGGCTCGGCGCGGACATCGTTGGCGGCGCGGCGTCCTGGCGGCCCGACAGCGCGATCAGCTTGTCGAGCTCGCCGCGGTCGAGCCAGACGCCGCGGCAACTCGGGCAATAGTCGATCTCGACACCTTGGCGTTCGCTCATCAGCAGGGTCGATTCGGGGCAGGCCGGACACTTCATCATCGTTCTCGTGTGATTTGGTTCGTCGGAGCCGCACGCGCGGCCATGTCCCTGTGAGCCCGGACCGGACCGCAGGTTCCGGCCACGCTCGGTCGCATCGCGAATCTCGATGGATCCGGGGTCGCCGCCGATCCGCCGACGTGGGCGCGCGTATAACCTGCCCTGAAGCCGGACCCTGTTCCGGACACCGACCGGCAGGAATCCGATGGCGACCTCCTTTCTCGTCGACCCGCTGCAGATGTGGCGCGATGCCGTCACGAAGCTCGAGACCGAAGTCAACTCGATGGCGACCGGCAGCACGAAGTACGACGACGTCGTGCGTGCGCTGCACCAGTTCTCGAGCGTCTCGCTCGGCATGGAGCAGCTGCTCGAGAAGGTGATCGGCGGCTACCTGCGGCGCGCGAACCTGCCGAGCCGCAAGGAAGTGCTCGAGCTCGCCGAGTCCCTGCGCCGCATCGAGGACAAGGTCGACCGTTTGCTTCCGGCGGAAGCCGGCGCGGCGGTCCTCGCGCCGCGGCCGCCGCGGACCCGTCGGCCGGCGTCGGCATCTGCGCCTGCACCGGCCGGCGCGGCGCCTGCATCGGGCGAGGTGGGCGCGCCGTCCGAGGCGGTCCCCGATGCCGCGCGTGCACCCGCGGTGGCGCGCGCCTCGGACGATGCGACGAGCGCCGCGCCGGCGAAGACGCGCAGGCCGTCGAAGTCGACGAAACCGACGCAGGCGGCCGCGGCGAAGCGCCGCCCGATGCGCCGCAAGGGAGGCTGAAGATGGCCGAGGCGACCACTGCGAAGCGCGCCGAGAAGGCGCCCGACCCGGCGCTCACCGAGCGCCTGCGCCTCGAGGTCGAGCGCGCGCTGCAGCGCAATCTGAAGGCGATGGAGCTGTTCGGCGCGCCGCCGCCGACGGTCGGCCGCACGCCGAAGACGGTGCTGCGACGGCGCGGCACGATGGAGCTGGTGCACTACCACGCGACCGCCGACGAGATCTACCGGGTGCCGATCCTGTTCGTGATGGCGCCGACCAACAAGGCCTACATCCTCGACCTCGCGCCGGGTCAGAGCCTGATCGAGTTCCTGCTCGGGCGCGGCTACGACGTCTACCTGATCGACTGGAACCCGCCGACCGACGACGAGCGCGACCTGAAGATCGACAACTACGTGCTCGACTTCATCCCGGACTGCATCCGCCAGGTCCAGCAGGACTCGGGCGAGCACGACGTCACGCTGATCGGCTACTGCGCCGGCGGGATGCTGTCGGCGATGTACCAGGCGCTCCATCCGGACGGCCCGGTCAAGAACCTGGTCTGCTTCACGACGCCGGTCGACTTCTCGAAGATGGAGGTGTTCCGCTCGCTCGCCGACTCGAAGCACTTCGACGTCGATCGCTTCGTCGACAAGGTCGGCGTCGTGCCGGCCGATTTCGTCGTCGCCGGCTTCGATTCGCTGCGTCCGGCGAGCCGCATCGCGGGTCAGATCCGGCTCTGGGACAACCTCTGGAACGACCAGTTCGTCAAGGGCTACCGGATGATGGAGCGCTGGGGCAACGAGACCCTGCCGCTGCCGGGCGGCTACTTCCGCCAGACGACGAAGGAGTTGATGCGCGGCAATGCGCTGCACGAAGGCACCTTGAAGATCGGCGGCAAGCGGGTTGACCTGTCGAAGATCACGGTGCCGCTGCTGCACATCGCGGCGCAGTACGACCACATCGTGCCGCCCGCCTGCAGTGCGCCGCTGGTGCCGCGCGTCGGCTCGAAGGACAAGAGCGAGATCACGCTGCCCGGCGGCCACGTCAGCATCGCCGCCGGGCCGAACGCGGTGAAGCGCATGTGGCCGGCGCTCGATACTTGGCTGGAGGCACGTTCGACATGAGCGAGACGACGCGGACATATCCCCGGCGGGTGGAATGCGGCGGCTCGCCGGTCGAGATCGCGCGGATGGGTGCCGGCGACCGCGAGGCGCTGGTCGCGTTCGTCGCCACCCTGCCGGCGCACGACCTGCTGTTCCTGCCGCGCGACATCGGCCATCCGAAGGTCGTCGACGCCTGGATGCGCGCGCTCGACAGCGGCGAGCTGACGAGTCTCGTCGCGCGCGACGGTACGGCGATGGTCGGCTGCACCGCGATCTTCACCGACGACCTGAGCTGGTCGAAGCACGTCGGCGAGCTGCGCGTCCTCGTCTCGCCCGCCTGGCGCGGCAAGGGCCTCGGCCGTGTGCTGATCCAGGAATGCTTCGCGCAGGCGCTCGAGCTCGGGCTGAAGAAGCTGACCGCGCAGATGACGACCGATCAGCAGTCGGCGATCGCGCTGTTCGAGGAGCTCGGCTTTCGCGCCGAGGCGCTGCTCGCGCGTCACGTCGCCGACCGCAGCGGCACGTTGCACGACTTGGTGCTGCTGAGCCACGACGTCGCCGCGGTCGAGGCCCGCAACGACGCCTACGGCCTGACCGACGCGCTCGGCGGTTAGTCCGCCGCCGACATCGCAAGCGTCGACCGCGGCGCAAAGAGCGCTCACCGCGATGGACGACGCGCGGCCGGCGCGGTTTGCGCGCGCCGTTCACCTGGCCGCACGATACTCGGGCGCGCACGCGTCTTGCATCGCCCGGGCGGCCGGCTTCGGCGCCCTTCGATCCGGATGCCGATGCCATCGCTGCGCTCCTGTCACCTCCTGCCTCTGCAAGGTTCGACGCCATGACCCGTTCGTCCCCGAAGACCCGTTCCGTCCGCTCGCCTGCCGCTGCCGCGCGCGAGGCGGCCGAGAAGAACCGGCCGCTGGTCGAGGACATCCGCCTGCTCGGCCGCATCCTCGGCGACGTGATCCGCGACCAGGAAGGGCAGGCGGCCTACGAGCTGGTCGAGCAGGTGCGCCAGCTCACCGTCGCCTACCGGCTGAAGAGCGATGCGAAGGCCGGCCGCGCGCTCGACCGCCTGCTGAAGAACCTGACGGGCGACCAGACCGTCAGCGTGATCCGCGCGTTCAGCTACTTCTCGCACCTTGCGAACATCGCCGAGGACCGCCACCACGTGCGCCGCCGCGATCACCACGAGCGCCAGGGCCACCTGCAGGAGGGCTCGCTCGGCAAGACGTTCGAGCGCCTCGGCGCGGCCGGCATCGGCGCCGACCGGGTCGCGCAGACGCTGGCGCATGCGCACATCTCGCCGGTGCTGACCGCGCACCCGACCGAGGTGCAGCGCAAGAGCATCCTCGACGCCGAACGCGCGATCGCCGAGTTCGTCGATGCGCGCGAGGGCCTGCGCAGCGAGCGCGAGCTGGCCGCCAACGAAGCGCAGATCCGCGCCCGCGTGATGCAGATCTGGCAGACGCGCATGCTGCGGACCACGCGGATGACCGTCGCCGACGAAGTCGAGAACGCGCTCAGCTACTACCGCACGACGTTCCTGCGCCAGATCCCGCGCCTCTATGCCGATCTCGAGGCGGCGCTGCCGGGCGAGGCGATCGCCCCGTTCTTCCGGATGGGCAGCTGGATCGGCGGCGATCGCGACGGCAATCCGTTCGTCACCGCCGAGACGCTGCAGCTCGCACTCGCGCGCCAGAGCGAGACCGCGCTGCGCTTCTACCTGACCGAGGTGCATGACCTCGGCGCCGAGCTGTCGCTCTCGGCATCGCTCGCGCCGGTGACGGCCGAGATGACCGCGCTCGCCGACGCCTCGCCCGACCAGAGCCCGCAGCGCGCCGACGAGCCGTACCGGCGCGCGCTGGTCGGCATGTACGCGCGGCTCGCGAAGACGCTCGAGGAGTACACCGGTACCGAGGCGCTGCGCCACGCGGTCGCGCCGCAGCGGCCGTACGGATCGTCGGCCGAGTTCCTCGCCGACCTGCGGGTCATCGAGCGTTCGCTAGCCGCGCACCATGCGCAGGCACTGGCGGCACCGCGCCTCGTGCCGCTGATCCGCGCGGTGCAGGTGTTCGGCTTCCACCTCGCGACCGTCGACCTGCGGCAGAGCTCCGAGCCGCACGGGGCGGTCGTCGCCGAGCTGCTGCGCGCGGCGCGCATCGAGGCCGACTACGGTGCGCTGCCCGAAGCGGAGCGCCGCGCGCTGCTGCTGCGCGAGCTGAACGACGCGCGGCCGCTGCGCGTGCGGGCCGCCGAGTACGGCGAGCAGACGCTCGCCGAGCTGGCGGTGTTCGAGGCCGCGGTCGAGATGCGCGCGCGCTACGGCCGCGATGCGCTGCGCCATTACGTCATCTCGCACACCGAGCAGGTCAGCGACCTGCTCGAGGTGATGCTGCTGATGAAGGAGGTCGGCCTGCTGCGCTCGACGCTCGACGATGCGGCCGAGTGGGACCTGATCGTCTCGCCGCTGTTCGAGACCATCGAGGACCTGCGCAACGCGACGACGATCATGCGCGAGTTCTACGCGTTGCCCGGCATCGCCGGCCTCGTGCAGCGGTCGGGGGGCGAGCAGGACATCATGCTGGCCTACAGCGACAGCAACAAGGACGGCGGTGCCTTCACCAGCACCTGGGAGCTGTACCGCGCGGAGACCGACCTCGTCGCGCTGTTCGACGCGCTGCGCCGCGAGCACGGCATCACCTTGCGCCTCTTCCATGGCCGCGGCGGCACGGTCGGGCGCGGCGGCGGGCCGAGCTACCAGGCGATCCTCGCGCAGCCGCCCGGCACCGTGAACGGACAGATCCGCCTGACCGAGCAGGGCGAGGTGATCGCGTCGAAGTACGCGCACCCCGAGATCGGCCGCCGCAACCTCGAGACCCTGGTCGCCGCGACGCTCGAGGCGACCTTGCTGAACCCGACGAAGACGGCGCCGAAGAGCTTTCTCGACGCCGCCGCGCAGATCAGCGACGCCAGCTTCAAGGCGTATCGAAAGCTCGTCTACGAGACGCCGGGCTTCACCGACTACTTCTTCAGCGCGACGCCGATCCGCGAGATCGCCGAGCTGAACATCGGCTCGCGGCCGGCGTCCCGCAAGGCTTCGCGCGCGATCGAGGACCTGCGCGCGATCCCGTGGAGCTTCAGCTGGGCGCAGTGCCGGGTCGCCTTGCCGGGCTGGTGCGGCTTCGGTTCGGCGATCGAGGCGTTCCTCGGCAAGGACGCGAAGGCGCGCGACGAGCGGCTTGCGCTGCTGCGCAAGATGCATCGCCAGTGGCCGTTCTTCGCGACCCTGATCTCGAACCTCGACATGGTGATGGCGAAGAGCGACCTCGCGATCGCCGCGCGCTATGTCGACCTCGTCGAGGACAAGGCGCTCGGCAAGCGGATCTTCGCGCTCATCACGGCCGAGTGGCAGCGCACCGGCGATGCGCTGTCGCTGATCACCGGCGAGACGACACGGCTGGCTTCGAACCCGTCGCTCGCGCGCTCGATCGAGCACCGCTTCCCGTACCTCGACCCGCTGAACCACCTGCAGGTCGAGTTGATGCGCCGATACCGGGAGCGCAAGGAAGGCGATCCGCAGAACGCACGCGTGCAGACCGGCATCCACATCTCGATCAACGGCGTCGCCGCCGGCCTGCGCAACACCGGTTAGCGCCCGGACGCCGTCGTCCGTGGCATCCACACCGTTCGGAGCGGCATGCGGCGCTAGCATCCGGCGGTCGAGCCGGCGCGCTGTCCACGGCAGCGCGCGCGTGCTGCCAACAAGAGGACTGCGATGCTGATCAACTGCGTGGCCTATCAGGACGGCGCCAAGCTGGCCGACATTCCGGTCGACGAGATCAGCGACTACCTGGCGCGGCCGCGCTGCTTCGTCTGGGTGGCGCTTGCCGACGCGACGCCGGCAGAGCTCGAGACGATGCGGGTCGAGTTCGACCTCCACGAGCTCGCGGTCGAGGACGCGCGCAACGGCCACCAGCGGCCGAAGGTCGAGGAGTACGGCGAGTCGCTGTTCGCGGCGCTG
>Ga0307409_100001239_pt1 | contig 12301 bp, 10 predicted proteins | sample 322Ometagenome_2_FD_203888 | JGI IMG/M metagenome (GOLD analysis project Ga0307409, IMG submission 203888) | Maize rhizosphere microbial communities from greenhouse at UC Davis, California, United States - 322HYB-O-2 | ecosystem: Host-associated > Plants > Roots > Rhizosphere > Soil | place...
GCGAGAGCCCCTGACCGGCAGGCGTCACTCGAAGAGTGACGGGTCCCCGGCTCCCTTGCGGACCACCTCGGGGTACCCCTCCGAGAAGTCCACGACCGTGGTGGGCTCCAGGCCGCACTCCCCCGAGTCGATGACGGCGTCGACCTGGTGGTCGAGGCGGTCCTTGATCTCCCAGCCCTGCGTCATGGGCTCCTCATCGCCGGGGAGCAGCAGTGTCGTCGAGAGGATCGGCTCACCGAGCTCTGCCAGGAGCGCGTTCACCACCGGGTGGTCGGGGATCCGCACGCCCACGGTCTTCTTCTTCGGGTGCAGCAGGCGGCGGGGTACGTCCCTGGTCGCCGGCAGGATGAAGGTGTACTGGCCGGGCGTGGCCGCCTTCACGGCCCGGAACACGCGGTTGTCGAGGTGCACCAGGTGCGCCAGCTGCGCGAAGTCGCGGCACACCAGGGTGAAGTGGTGCCGGTCGTCGAGCTGGCGGATCCGCAGCATGCGCTGCTTGCCCTCGGCGTTGCCGAGAGCGCACCCCAACGCGAAGCAGGAGTCCGTGGGGTAGGCGACCACACCTCCGTCACGGATGATCTGCACGGCCTGCTGGATCGCCCGTGGCTGGGGGTCGACAGGGTGCACGTCGAAGTACCTGGCCATGCCAGTGACTCTAGGCCGTGCCCACTATGTTGGGCGCGTGCGAGCACTCGTGAAGACCACTGCCGGTCCCGGGCTGGAGATGCTGGACGTCCCCGAGCCGCAGGTCGGCCCCGCCGACGTCAAGATCCGGGTCCTGCGGGCAGGGCTCTGCGGCACGGACCTGCACCTCGAGCAGTGGGACGACTGGGCAGCCTCGACGGTCAAGCCGCCGATGACGATCGGGCACGAGTTCTACGGTGAGGTCGTCGAGGTCGGTGAGGACGTCACGAGCGTGCAGGTCGGCCAGCGTGCCTCCGGCGAGGGCCACATCGTGTGCGGCACCTGCCGCAACTGCCGGGCCGGCCGGCGCCACGTGTGCATCCACACGCAGGGCGTGGGCGTCAACCGCGACGGCGCCTTCGCCGACTACGTCGTCATCCCGGCCGGCAACGTCTGGGTGCAGCCCGACGACCTCGACCCCGACCTCGGGGCGGTCTTCGACCCGTTCGGCAACGCCACCCACACGGCCCTGTCGTTCCCCATGGCCGGCGAGGACGTCGTCATCACCGGCGCCGGTCCGATCGGGGTGATGGCGGCGGCGATCGCCCGGCATGTCGGCGCCCGGCACGTCGTGGTCACCGACATCAGCGACTACCGCCTCGAGCTGGCGCGGAACGCCGGAGCCGACCTGGTGGTCAACGCCGCCCGCAGCAACCTGCGCGAGGCCATGGCCGAGCTGGGCATGAAGGAGGGCTTCGACATCGGCCTGGAGATGTCCGGGGTGCCCTCCGCCGTCGAGGACATGCTCGCCAACATGAACCACGGGGGCCGGGTCGCCATGCTCGGCCTGCCCAAGGACCCGTACCCCATCGACTGGGGCCGGGTGATCACCCACATGATCACCATCAAGGGCATCTACGGCCGCGAGATGTACGACACCTGGTACGCGATGAGCTCGATGCTGCAGACCTCCGCGGTGCTGCGGGAGCGCGTCGCGTCGGTCATCACCCACCGCTTTCCCGCCGAGAAGTGGCAGGACGCCTTCGACGCCGCCCGGTCCGGGCAGTGCGGCAAGGTCGTCATGGACTGGAGCTGAGAGGACGCACATGTACGGCACCGTCAAGGACGAGATCCGGGCCACCCTCGAGGAGATCGAGGCCGCGGGGCTCTGGAAGAGCGAGCGCGAGCTGACCTCGCCGCAGCAGGCCCACATCACCACCGCCAAGGCGGAGGCGATCAACTTCTGCGCCAACAACTACCTCGGGCTGGCCGACCACCCCGACGTGGTCGCAGCTGCCACGCAGGCCCTGCAGGACTGGGGTTTCGGCATGGCCAGCGTGCGGTTCATCTGCGGCACCCAGACGCTCCACAAGCAGCTCGAGCACGCCATCTCGGACTTCCTGCAGATGGAGGACACGATCCTCTACTCGTCGTGCTTCGACGCCAACGGCGGTGTCTTCGAGGTGCTGTTCGGCGAACGCGACGCGATCATCTCCGACGAGCTGAACCACGCCTCGCTCATCGACGGCATCCGCCTGTCGAAGGCCGCGCGCTACCGCTACCGCAACGCCGACATGGCCGACCTGCGGGCGCAGCTCGAGGCCGCCACGGCCGCCGGTGCCCACCGGAAGGTCGTCGTCACCGACGGCGTCTTCTCCATGGACGGCTACCTGGCGCCCCTCGACCAGATCTGCGACCTCGCGGAGGAGTTCGGCGCCATGGTCATGGTCGACGACTCGCACGCGGTCGGGTTCGTCGGTGACGGCGGCCGGGGCACCCCCGAGCACTTCGGCGTCATGGACCGGGTCGACATCATCACCGGCACCCTCGGCAAGGCCCTCGGCGGCGCCTCGGGTGGCTACGTCAGCGCCCACGAGGAGGTCGTCGCCCTGCTGCGGCAGCGCTCGCGTCCCTACCTGTTCTCCAACGCGGTCGCCCCGGTCGTCGCCGCCGGCTCGCTCAAGGCGATCGAGCTGGCCCGGACGTCAGGCGAGAAGCGCGAGACGCTGCGGCACAACACCGCCCTGTTCCGCGAGCTCATGACGGCCGAGGGGTTCGACCTCCTGCCGGGCAGCCACCCGATCACGCCGGTGATGTTCCCGGGTGACGACGGCGCCCGGCGAGCCGCGCAGGTCGCCGACGAGATGCTCGCGCACGGCGTCTACGTCATCGCGTTCTCCTACCCGGTCGTGCCGCAGGGCAAGGCGCGCATCCGCGTGCAGCTCTCGGCGGCCCACTCCGAGGAGGACGTGCGCGCCTGCGTGGCCGCCTTCGTGGCCGCCCGCGACACGGTCGGCTGAGCGAGCGGGCGGCGCGTCCGGCCTAGGAGGTCCCCGCCTGGCGCGTGTCGACGGGCGTGCCCCGCTCGACCGTGCGGCTGACGGTGCAGAGCCGGTCGTGCGAGCGCGTGATCGCGTCGGGGAGCCGGTCGCGGGCCCGGTCGCCGTCCCCACCCTCCGGGAACGTCACGGTGAACTCGACCCTCAGGCCGGCCATGTGGTTGCCGGTGTCGTCCTTGACCTTGTCTCCCGACGCCTCGACGGTGAAGCTGTCGGGCTCGACGCGCTTCGTGGTGATGAAGTCGACGTCGATGGCCGTGCACCCGGCGATCGCGGCCAGCAGCAGCTCCACGGGGCTGAACTGCTCACCACCTCCGCCGATCCGCATGGTGCCGCCGCGCTCGTTGGTGACGTCGAAGACACCCTTCTCGACGCGGGTCAGCGTCACCGATCGGTGGCCGGTGCCGGTGCCGCCCGTCTCCTCCGCCATGTCAGTCATCTAGGGAGCTCCCCACTTCTGCGCCAGTGTTCGGACGACGGTCAGGTTACGCATGGTCGCCGGCGCCCCGGTGACCCGTTCCACCTCCGCGTTGCCCAGCTTCGCCTCGTTGAAGGGCCTGCCGAGCTCGACGAGGACGTCGCGGCCGATGACGTGGGCCCGCTCACCCGGCACCTCCCAGGCCGCGAGCCTCGCCACTACGTCGCCGGCGAGGTCCTGTTGGCAGAACGCGACATAGCGACCCACCTGCTCGTCGAAGGAGGGCGGTATGCCGTCGGCCGCGTTCACGAGGTTGGTCAGGTCGACGGGTCGGCGGGCCATGGCGACGATGTCGAATCCGGCTGCCGACGAGAGGCACTCCCCCGCCGCCTGCTCGACCTTGGCGGGGCTGCGCATCGGGGTCGTGACGAGCAGGTTGCCGGTCTGGATGTGGGAGGCCACGTCGAGGAAGGCGTTCTCCTCCAGCACCCGGCGGGCGTCCTCCATCTTCAGGACGCGCTTGCCGACGTTGACCGCCCGAAGGAGGAGGACGTAGGTCGGCATGTCAGAGGTGCACCGCGCCCGCGCCGACCTCGACCACGAGGCCGCCCACCTGCACCACGCCCTCGTCGGACACGGTGAGGTCGAGCGTGGAGGGACGTCCCACCTGGGCGCCCTGGTGGACCCGCCACGACACGCCGGTGCGGCCCTGCGCGACGAGCCAGGCGCCGAGGTTGGAGCAGGCCGAGCCGGTCGCGGGGTCCTCGACGACGGCTGTTCCCTGCGTGAAGAGGGCGCGCGCCTCCACGGTGTCGTCCCCGGTCGGTGCCCACAGGTACACCAGCGTCTCGCCGCCCCTGGTGCCCATCCCGGCATACCGGCGCATGAGCGCCGCGTCACCAGCGGCGCGACGCACGGCGTCCACCGAGGCGGCCTGGGCGATGATCTGCCCGCTCCCGGTGCTGACCTGCTGCACCGGGCCGACCAGGTCGCCCGGTTGCAGGCCGATCGTGTGGGCGATCTCCCCCGGCTCGAAGTCACGTTCGACCTTGCCCTCGTTGGCGGTGAGGACCCACTCGTTCCCGTGGGCCCGCACGGGGATGACGCCGGCGGGCATCGACAGCCGCACCCGGTCACCGGTGTCGAGCAGGTCGCGCACCACGTGCGCCGTGCCCAGGGTCGGGTGCCCGGCGAAGGCCATCTCGTAGTGGGGGGTGAAGATGCGCACCCGGGCGTGGGCCTGCGGGTGGTGCTCGCCGTCCGCCGGGAGGACGAAGGTCGTCTCCGAGAGGTTGAACTGCCGCGCCAGCCCCTGCATCTGGTCCTCGTCGAGCTCCGCCGCGTCCTCGAAGACGCACAGGGGGTTCCCCGAGAACGGGTCACCCTCGTTGGCGAAGACATTGAGCAAGCGGAACTCCAGCCTCATGGAGAACACTCTGGCAGACCGTAGGGTGACGCGTGTGGAGAGCGGCCAAGAGGTGACGGGGCAGGTGCAGACCGAGCAGACCACGACGGTGAAGGCGCCCGAGGGGCGGCTCGTCGTCGTGCGCCACGGCGAGACGGAGTGGTCGCGCACCGGCCAGCACACCGGCGTGACCGACCTGCCCCTGACCCCAGCCGGTGAGGATGCCGCCCGCGGCCTGGCGGCGACCCTGAAGGAGTTCGACTTCTCGCTCGTGCTGACCTCTCCACTGCAGCGGGCACGCCGGACGGCCGAGCTGGCCGGCCTGCAGCCCGAGATCGACCGCGACCTCGTCGAGTGGGACTACGGCGCCTACGAGGGCCTGACAACGCCGCAGGTCCGCGAACGGCTCGGCTACGACTGGACCGTGTTCGAGCACGGTGTCGCCCCGGGTGAGACGCCCGGCGAGACGGTCGAGGAGGTTGCCGCCCGGGCGTCGCGGGTCGTGCGACGGGCGGTCGAGGCGATGGCCTCCGGGGACGTCGCCCTGGTCGCCCACGGCCACCTGCTGCGGGTGCTCACCGCGGTGTTCCTGCAGAAGGAACCGCGCTTCGGCGCCCAGCTGCTGCTCGACGCCGGGGCCGTCAGCGTCCTGGAGTTCGAGAAGGAGCTGCCCGCGGTCCGCCTGTGGAACCGGACCGCCTGAGGCGGGCACCCGGCATACCGCCCGCCACCGGCCGGGCACGCCGCTGGGCGACCGTCGTCAGGGAAGCGGCCAGGTGTGCACCGGCTCGTTGCTGTGCATGTGGCCGTGGTAGGTCTCGAGCATCCCGCTGAGCGCCGCCTGCCGGTCCAGGCCTCGCTGCTGGAGCCGCTCGACGGCCTGGGTCTGCCACGTGGCCCCGTTGCTGCCGGTCTTGCACCGTCCCTCGATGACGCTGAGGTAGCGCTCGCGCACCTCGTCGGAGACGCCCCAGTCCTTCAGGCCCTCGTGGGCGAGCGGCAGCAGGTGGCGCAGCACCAGCTCGTCGACGCTGACCTGGCCGTAGCCCGGCCAGTAGAGGGTCGCGTCGATGCCGTCGCGGGCGGCGTTGTGGAAGTTCTGCTCGGCCACGCCGAAGCTCATCTTGGTCCAGACGGGGCGGTCGTCGGAGGCGAGCTTGCGGATCACGCCGTAGTAGAAGGCGGCGTTGGCCATGACGTCGACGATCGTCGGGCCGGCCGGCAGCACGCGGTTCTCCACCCGCAGGTGCGGGCGGTCCTGGACGATGTCGTAGATCGGCCGGTTCCAGCGGTAGACGGTGCCGTTGTGCAGCCGCAGCTCGGCCAGCGACGGCGCCTCCCCCGCCTCCAGCTTCGCCACGGGGTCCTCGTCGGAGATGTCCGCGAGCAGCGCCGGGAAGTAGCGCACGTTCTCCTCGAAGAGGTCGAAGATCGAGGTGATCCACCGCTCGCCGAAGAAGACCCGGGGCCGCACACCCTGGTTCTTCAGCTCGATGCTGCGGGTGTCGGTGGCCTGGCTGAACAGCTCGATCCGGGTCTCGGCGTGCAGTCGCTTGCCGAAGAAGAAGGGCGAGTTCGCGGCCAGGGCGATCTGCGGGGCGACCAGCGCCTGGGCGGCATTCCAGTGCGCGGCGAAGTCCGACGGCGCCACCTGCAGGTGCAGCTGGACGCTGGTGCAGGCCGACTCCGGCGCGATGGTGTCGCAGTAGGTCGCCACCCGCTCGCCGGTCGGTCCCTCGATGTCGAGGTAGATGTCCTCGCCGCGCGCCACGAAGATCGAGTCGTTCAGCGCCGTGTAGCGGTTGTTGGCGCTGATCCACTCGCCCTGGAAGTGCTCGGGCATGATCGTCGGCAGGATGCCGACCGCCACGATGTGGGCGCCGTGCTGGGCCGCCCCCTTGTCCGCCCGGGTCAGCGACGCGCGCAGCTCCTCCTCGAGGTGGAGGGCGGCGTCGCCGGGCAGCGGCCGGGGTGGGACGTTGAGCTCGATGTTGTAGCGCGCCAGCTCGGTCTGGTAGTCGGGGTCGGCGATCGCCTCGAGCACCTCGGCGTTGGCGAACTTCGGCTGGTAGTGCTCGTCGACCAGGTTGAGCTCGATCTCGAGACCGGTCATCGGTCGGTCGAACTCGAAGCTGCTGTGGGAGAGCATGCGCTCGAAGACGTCCAGGTTCTGGCGCACCTTCTCGCGGTAGCGCTGCCTCTGCTCGCGCGTGTAGCTCTGCGCGGTGACCTCTTCGCCCAACGGGGCCTCCTCACAGTGTCGGCGTGCCGCTTCCCTGCACCGACCCAACCACACCGGTGACCACGGGGCCACCGCTTCCTCGGCCGGTGGCGCCGCAGACCGGTGTGCTCCTTCTCTCGGGCGGAATCGGGGCCACGCCCGGCGAAATCAGCGGCCCTGTCGGCGGCCTCTCATAGCCTCCGTGTCGTGCGCCTGATCCACACCTCCGACTGGCACCTGGGGCGGTCCTTCCACCAGGTGGGGCTGCTCGACGCCCAGGCTGCCTTCATCGACCACCTGGTCGAGACGGTGCGGTCCGAGTCGGTCGACGCGGTGCTGGTCTCCGGCGACGTCTACGACCGGGCCCTGCCCGCTCCCGACACGGTCGAGCTGCTGTCGGAGGCGGTCACCCGGCTCATCGACGCCGGCGCCCAGGTGGTGCTCTCCAGCGGAAACCACGACTCTGCCATCCGGCTCGGCTTCGCGGCCCGGCTCCTCGAGCGCTCGGGGCTCCACATCCGCTCGTCGGTCGCCTCGGTCGGCCGTCCCGTGGTCGTCGACGACGTGGCGGTCTACCCCTTGCCCTACCTCGAGCCCTCCATCGCCGCCGACCCGCTCGGCGCCACCGAGCGGACCCACGCCGGCGTGCTCGCCGCCGCCATGGACCGCGTGCGGGCCGACCGCGCCACCCGGGCGGGGCGGTCGGTCGTGATGGCCCACGCCTTCGTCAACGGCGGTGCCACCAGCGAGTCCGAACGCGACATCACCGTCGGGGGCGTCGCCATGGTGCACCCCCGGGTCTTCGACGGCACCGACTACGTGGCGCTCGGGCACCTGCACGGACGGCAGCAGATCGACGAGACGGTGCGCTACTCCGGCTCCCCCGTGGCGATGTCGTTCAGCGAGGCCTCGCACACCAAGGGCTCGTGGGTCGTCGACCTCGACTCCTCCGGCGTGCGCGCCGAGCAGCTCGAGGCACCGGTGCTGCGGCCGCTCGCCATCCTTCGTGGCGACCTCGCCGACCTGCTCGAGCACCCCGCCCACCGCGACGCCGAGACGGCGTGGTGCCAGGTGACCCTCACCGACGCGGTCCGGCCGCTCGGGGCCATGGAGCAGGTGCGGCGCCGGTTCCCGCACACCCTGTCCCTCCAGTTCGACCCCCAGGGTGCCCCGGTGCAGGTGAGCACGTATGCCGCCCGCGTCGCCGACCGCTCCGAGGTCGACGTCTGCTGCGACTTCCTCGCGCACGTGCGCTCCGGCCACGGGGCCACCGATGCGGAGCGCGAGGTCGTCGCCAGTGCCGTCGAGGCGGCGCGCCTCCAGCGCGCGTCGCACGACGGTGAGGGCACCGCCCTCCCCGATGGCAGGGGTGGCGCCCAGCGGCACGAGGGGGTCGCATGAGGCTGCACCGCCTGTCGGTCACCGCCTTCGGCCCCTTCGCCGGGACCGTCGACCTCGACTTCGACGAGATCTCGTCGGCCGGGCTCTTCCTCATCCGTGGAGCGACCGGTGCCGGCAAGACGAGCATCCTCGACGCGATCTGCTTCGCCCTGTATGCCGACGTGCCCGGCGCCCGCCCCTCCGGCCGTTCGCTGCGCAGCGACCACGCCCCGCGGGACGCCGTTCCCGAGGTCACCGTGGAGTTCACCGCCTCCGGTCGTCGCTTCCGCGTCACCCGCTCCCCCGAGTTCCTGCGCCCCAAGAAGCGTGGGGAGGGTGAGACCAAGTCGCCCGCGCGCGTCGTGCTGCACGAGCAGGTCGGTGGCACCTGGGTGGGCAGGGACAACCGCCACGACGACGTGGCTGCCGTGCTCCGCGAGGTGCTCGGGATGGGCCTGGAACAGTTCAGCAAGGTGGTCCTGCTCCCGCAGGGCGAGTTCTCCGCCTTCCTCCGTGCCACGCCCGAGGCACGGCGCGAGGTGCTCGAGCGCCTCTTCGACGTCTCCTCCTACGCCGCCGTCGAGGACTGGCTGGCGGCTGAACGCCGGCGCACTGCCGACGACCTCGCCGGACACCAGCGCGGGCTGGCCACCGACCTCGCCCGTCTGGCCGACGCCGTGGCGGACGCACCGGTGGAGGCCCTGGCCGAGATGCCCGACTGGCGCGACCTCGAGCCGCACGAGGTGGGCGAGCACTGCCCACGCCTGCAGTCGCTGCTGGAGGCGCACGCCGCCGAGGCCCTCGCCGCACTCGACGCCGCGACGACCGCCGCTGCTGCCGCCACGACACGGCAGCAGGAGGCCGAACGTGTGCTGGCGCTGCAGTCGCGGGGGCGGACGGCCGCGGCCCGTCTGGCCGAGCTGGAGCAGGGTGTCGACCTCTACGACCAGGCCCGCGAGGCCCTGGACCGCGCTGCCCGGGCCGCTGCCGTCGGCGGCGAGCTGACGGCGCTGGGGCGAGCCGACGCCGCGCTCCGCTCAGCCCTGACCACCACCGAGCAGACGGCGGTGGCGCTCACCCGGTTCGGGCTCGCGGACCGCGGACTCGACGGCGTGACGGCGTGGGCGGAACAGCTGGCCGCGCACGAGGAGGACCTCGCCCAGGCGGTGCGCCTCGAGCGCGCGCTCGCCGAGCGCACCCGCCGCCGCGCAGCGCTCGACGCCCAGGCCGTCGCCGCCGAGAGGGCGGCGACGGCCCTCGTCGGCACCGACGTGGAGGTGGCGGCCCGCTGCGTCGAGGCCGAGGAGCGGCTGGGCAGGGCGCGAGAGGCCGCGGCATCCCTCGACGGGCTGCGCTCGCGCCTGCGGGACGCCGAGCACCTGGTCCGCGTCCGGGCCGAGCACGACGTGGGCGCCGAGGCACGCGTCGTGCTCGCCGAGCGGGTGGCGGGAGCCCGCACGACCGAGCAGGAGCGTCGTGAGCACCTGCTCGACCTGCGCGAGGCGCGCCTGGCCAACATGGCCGGTGAGCTCGCCGACCGCCTCTCCCCCGGTGACGCCTGCCCGGTCTGCGGCTCCGACCAGCACCCCCACCCGGCGACTCGCACGGTCGAGGTCGGCGCCGACGACATCACCGCTGCGGAGACCGCGTGGACGGCCGCCCAGCAGGCACACGCCTTCCTCGAGCGCCAGCTGGTCGCTGCCGACACGGCGGCGGCGGCGCGGGTCGAGGTGCTTGGCACGCCCCTGCCCGAGGAGGCCGCCCTCCGGGCAGCCGCCACGGCGGCGCGCGCCGACGCGGAACAGGCCGAGGGACTCGCGGCGCAGGTGGCCAGCCTGGAGCAGGCGGTCACGACGGCCCGGGAGGAGCGGGAGTCGCTCGCCCGTCGGGGCGAAGCCCTGCGCGCCGACGCGGTCAGCGCCCGCGCGGCGCTCGAGGAGCTCGACCGGTCCACCGTCCAGGACGGCCAGACGCTGCGAGCACTGGTCGACACCCACACCCAGCTGTGTCCCTGCGCCCAGTCCATCGAGGAGTCCATCGAGGGCGAAGAGGCCACCGAGGGCGCCAAGCCCGCCGATGCGACCGCCACGCTGGCGGAGCACCGCGAGACGGCCCTCGCGGCACAGCGCCACGTCGACGCGCTGCGGTCGCTGGCCGCCGCCCAGGAGACGAGGCGAGCTGCGGCCGAGGCGGCGGCTGCGGCGCTGGAACAGCAGGGCTTCGCCGGTGCCGACGAGGCTGGGGCGGCGGCGCTGCCGGCGGCGGAGCGGTCACGCCTGCAGCTGCTGTGTGAGGAGTTCGTCCGTGCCCGCACCGAGGCGGAGGCGGTGCTGGGCGACCCCGAGGTGACCGCTGTCGCAGAGCTCGACGCACCCGACGTGGATGACCTGCGCGCCCTGGCTGCCCGGGCCCACGGCGAGCTGCTCCAGGCCAAGGACGTCGAGACACTGGCCCGACGCACCCTCACCGCGGTCTCCCGGCTGCAGGCAGACCTCGTGCGCCAGTGCGAGGAGCTCGGCCCGCTCGCCGAGCGGCACGCGCTGGTGCGTGACCTCGCCGACACGTTCGCCGGCACGGGCGGCAACAACGCCCTGCGCATGCGCCTGTCGGCCTTCGTCCTCGCCGCTCGGCTGGAGAAGGTTGCCGACCTCGCCAACGAGCGCCTGGCCGTGATGGGCGACGGCCGCTACCGGCTCCAGCACTCCGACGACCTCGCGGGCCGCGGCGCCCGGAGCGGCCTGGGCCTGCGGGTGCAGGACCTGTGGACCGGCCAGAGCCGCGACACCTCGACCCTCTCCGGCGGGGAGGCGTTCATGGCCTCGCTCGCCCTCGCGCTGGGTCTGGCTGACGCCGTTCGCGAGGAGTCGGGCGGGTTCGACCTCCAGACGCTGTTCGTCGACGAGGGCTTCGGCACCCTCGACGACGAGAGCCTCGAGCAGGTCATGGGCGTGCTCGACGGCCTGCGCGAAGGGGGCCGGGCCGTCGGCGTGGTCAGCCACGTCGCCGAGCTGCGCACCCGCATCCCCTGCCAGGTGACGGTCCACAAGACCGAGAGCGGCTCGACCGTGCGGGTCTCCACGACGTCCGGCGTCGGCTCGGCTGCCTGAGAGCGAGACGAGGGGCCTGGCAGGTGCCGGGCCCCTCGTCATGCGCGCACGTGGGTGTTGCCCAGTACGCCCGCTCCGCTACTCGGCCAGCTCCTCCGGCGACGGGCACGAGCACACCAGGTGACGATCGCCGTACGCGCCGTCGATGCGGCTCACCGGCGGCCAGTACTTGTCGGCGGCGTCGACGCCGACGGGGAACGCAGCCGCCGAGCGGTCGTAGGGGTAGTCCCACTTGCCGGCCAGCGCCGACGCGGTGTGCGGCGCGTTGCGCAGCATGCTGTCGACGAGCGGGACCTCGCCTGCCTCCACCTCGGCGATCTCACCGCGGATGGCGACCATGGCGTCGCAGAACCGGTCGAGCTCGTAGAGGTCCTCGCTCTCGGTCGGCTCGACCATGAGGGTGCCGGCCACCGGGAACGACATGGTCGGGGCGTGGAAGCCGTAGTCGATGAGGCGCTTGGCCACGTCGTCGACCGTCACGCCGGTGCGCCTGGTCAGGTCACGCAGGTCGAGGATGCACTCGTGGGCCACGATGCCCTCGTGCCCGGAGTAGAGCACCGGGTAGTGCTCGCGCAGCCGGGCGGCGACGTAGTTGGCGTTCAGCACGGCCACCTGCGTCGCCCGGGTCAGCCCGGCGCCGCCCATGAGCCGGACGTAGGCCCAGGAGATCGGCAGGATGCTCGCCGAGCCGTACGGTGCCGCCGAGATGGGGCCGACGCCCGTCCCGGGTCCCGCCTCGGGCGCGAGGGGGTGGTTCGGCAGGTAGGGCGCGAGGTGGGAGCGGACGCCGACCGGGCCGACACCGGG
>Ga0307409_100001240_pt1 | contig 12299 bp, 10 predicted proteins | sample 322Ometagenome_2_FD_203888 | JGI IMG/M metagenome (GOLD analysis project Ga0307409, IMG submission 203888) | Maize rhizosphere microbial communities from greenhouse at UC Davis, California, United States - 322HYB-O-2 | ecosystem: Host-associated > Plants > Roots > Rhizosphere > Soil | place...
GGCCGTCGGCGGCGGCGCCGCGCAGGAAGGCCACGGCCATGGTCGACAGCAGCCCCTCGGGGACCCGGCCGGGGTCGGCCAGCCGCTCAAGGGCGACCCCGTTGCCCATGGCCACCACCGCCCTGGCCAGCACCTCCGGGGCCATCGGGAGCGGCAGGCCGAGCCGGGCGTAGTCGGCCTCGATGAGGCCGGCGTAGGCGGCGACCAGGCGCTCGTGGCGGGCGCCGAACTCGCGCCGCAGGCGCTCGTCGCGGGCCGCGTGCGACCAGAACTCGAGCACCAGCGGGAACCAGTCGCGCTCGCGCTCCAGCAGGTCCATGCGCCGGCCGGCCAGCAGCTCGGCGTGGGCCCCGAGCGGCTGGTCGAGGTCGGCGACCTTGGCCACCTCGGCCACGATCCGGTCGATGTGCTCGTCCAGGATGGCCAGGAACAGGTCGGCCTTGCTGCCGAAGCGGGAGTAGACGGCGCCGATGGTGAACCCTGCCTCCTCGGCCACCAGCTCCAGCGAGGCGGCGTGGAACCCGCGGCGCAGGAACAGCTGGCGGGCCGAGGCCATCAGCTGGGCCCTGGTCTGGGCGCTCTTCTCGGCCCGGGTAAGCCGCTGCCGTGTCATAGTGACGCTATAGTAATAGCGTCACTATCAAAGTCAAGGGGCGGTGGACTCGGTCGGGGAATCGCCCCACTCCCAGGGGAACACCTTGGTGCCCTTGGTCCCGCCCTGGTTGTTGAGGATGGTCCCGAGCAGCACGAAGATCATGATCACGGCGGCGAAGGCCACGATCGCCAGCTGCAGCTTGACCGAACGCCAGATGGCGTCCTTGTCGGCGCGCTCGGGCGACCCGGCCCGGTGGCCGGTCGCCTTCCACAGCTCGCGCGGGGTCACGGCCGCGTACGCCTTGGCGCGGCGGCGCTTGAACTCCTCCCGGTCGATCTCGCCGGCGGCCAGGGCCTGCTGCAGCAGCCGGTCGGCCTCGTGCTTGTCCTGCAGGGAGATGAGCTTGGGACCGTCGTCGTCCTCGGCGACGGCCGGTTCCTGCCCCTTCCTCATGGCAACCTCCACCCGGTCATGCTGACCCCCCGATGATGCGGCACCGGGCCCGCCCTGCCAATCATGTTCCTGACACTTCTCGCGACCGGCATACTTCGGCGCGAGGTGGTGGACATGCGGGGGCCGGCGTGAGCCGCCAGTGGGACCCGGCCGGGCCGGCCAGGGGCCGGGTGGTCCTGCTGCACGGGATGATGTCGACCGGCGCCACCTGGTGGCGGATCGGCCCCGCCCGGCCAGGGCGGGGCTGGATGGTCGACGCCCTCGACCTGCCCGGCCACGGCGACTGGCCGCCGACGGGCCGGCCCCTCGACCTCGACCGGCTGGTCGACGGGATCGCCGGCCGCCTCGGCGGGCCGGTGGACCTGCTGGCCGGCCACAGCCTGGGCGCGGCCACGGCCGTCGCCCTGGCCGGCCGGCGGCCGGGCACGGCCCGGGCGGTGGTCCTGGAAGACCCGCCCAGCGGGCCGGACGACCAGGGGAGGCTGCTCCTGGCCGCCGGGGTCGAGGCCGACGCCCGGACGGTCCGCCGGGACCGCGCCCGGCTGGTCCGCCGGGAGCGCGAGGCCAACCCGGCCTGGGCCGACGAGGACGTGGAGCACTCGGTCGACGGCATCGCCGCCGCCGACGCGGCCGCGGTCGCGGGCGGCCGTGCACGCCCTGCTCCCGCCGGACCGGTTCGTGGTCCTGGACGGCGGCCACTGCCTCCACCGCGACCTGCCCGACCGGTGGCTGGCGGCGGTCGGCGGGTTCACCGACGAGGTCCTGGGCGGCGGCTGACCGGGCCGGACGCCCGGTCCTGCGCCCGCCGGGTTGTGCGCACGACCGGCGGAGGTGCGACGATGCCGGACAGGAGTCCCCCGTCGAAAGGCAGCGCATGGGCAAGAGCTCCAAGCCAGCCGCTCGGATATCGGACCTGCTGCGGGTGCCGGCCGGACCGGTCGACCTGAGCGCCCTCGACACCCGCGCCACCCCCGGCTTCGACGGCGGCAAGAAGGCCGGCAAGGCCGCCCTGGCCGAGCTCGGCTCGCGGCTGTCCGACCTTCAGGAGCGGCTGCACGCCGAGGGGGTCAAGGGCGCGACGCCCAGCGTGCTGCTGGTCCTCCAGGGCATGGACACCTCGGGCAAGGGCGGGGTGCTGCGCCACGTCATCGGCCAGGTCGACCCCCAGGGCTGCGAGATCGCGTCCTTCAAGGCCCCGACCCGCGAGGAGCTGGCCCACGACTTCCTGTGGCGGATCCGGCGGCGGCTGCCCGGGCCGGGCAAGCTGGGAGTGTTCGACCGCTCCCACTACGAGGACGTGCTAACGGTCCGGGTCCACGACCTGGTCCCCCGGTCGACCTGGAGCCGGCGCTACGGCACCATCAACCGCTTCGAGGCCGGGCTGGCCGAGCGGGATGTCCGCGTGGTCAAGGTGTTCCTGCACATCTCCAAGGGGGAGCAGCGCCAGCGGCTGCTGGCCCGGCTCGACGAACCGACCAAGCACTGGAAGTACAACCCGCACGACGTCGACGAGCGCGCCTTCTGGACCGACTACCAGCAGGCGTACGAGGCCGCCCTGGAGCGCTGCAACACCGGCCTGGCCCCCTGGTACCGGGTCCCGGCCGACCGCAAGTGGTACCGCAACTGGGCCGTGGCCAGCCTGCTGGTCGAGCAGCTGGAGGACATGAAGCTGACCTGGCCCAAGGCCGACTACGACGTCGAGGAGGAGCGGGCCCGGCTGCTCGCCGACGCCTGACCCGACCGGCGGTCAGGCCGGGGCGGCCAGCAGGGCCTCGGCCTCCAGCGTGAGGGTGCGGGCGCCGACCGAGCGGTAGAACGCGAGCGCGCCGGCCAGGTGGGGGGCGGCCTCGGCGGGGCGGCCGGCGGCGGTGAGCTGGGCGGCGGCCCGGAGGCGGGCCAGGGCCTCGTCGGGAAGGGAGCCGATGCGGCCGTAGACGGCGGCGGCCCGCTCGGGGTCGCCCTCGGCGACGGCCAGGGCGCCCTCCACCCACGGGGTCGGCTCCAGGCCGGCCAGCAGGCCGGCCAGCTCGGGACCGCGGCCCAGGCGGGTCAGGGCGTCGGTGATGTCGGCCGACCAGTCGGCGGTCATCCCGGCGTCCTCCTGGTCACGGATGAGGGCGAGCAGCTCGGCCGCGGCGGCCTCGGCCGCCGGGACCTGGCCGTCGGCAAGCAGCACACAGACCCGCAGGCCCAGGGTCTCGTGGAGCCCGACCAGGTCCTCGGCCTCGGCGACCAGGGCCGCGGCGGCGTCGGCGTCGGCCAGGGCGCCGGCCAGGTCACCGCGGGCCAGCCGCACCCGGCCCCGCACCACCCGGCAGGTGGACTCCATGTAGTGGGGGCTGCCCGCCTCGACCTCGGCGATCCAGGCGTCGGCCAGGGCCGCGGCGTCGTCCCAGCGGCCCTGGAGGTAGCTGTCCCAGGCGTCCTCGACCCCGAGGTAGCGGAGCTGGCTGGCGTGGCCGAAGCGCTCGGCCAGGCGCCGGGCCTCGGCGTGCAGCTCGACCGTGCGCCGCAGGTCCCCGAACCCGGCCCAGGTGGTGGCCAGGTTGGCGACGATCGTGCAGGCGGCGGGCGCGTTGGCCCGGACGGCGATGGCGGCCGCCCGCTCCAGGTCGTCGATCCCGCCGCGGTCGCCGCGGTCGAGCCGGCCGGCCCCGATCCACTGGAGGGCCTCGGCCCGGAGGCCGTCCAGGTCGAGGGCGTCGCCGATGGCGAACGCCGCCCGCCCGGCCTCGACGGCCTCGGCGCTCTCCCCGCCGATGATGTGGGCGCCGGCCAGCTGGGCCAGGACGAACCCCTTGGACGGGGAGGCGGGCGCCCCGGCCAGCAGGGCCGCCGCCTCGCGCAGGTGCCGCATGCCCTCCTGGCCGTGGCCCTGGCGGCGCAGCAGGCGGCCGAGCAGGGCCCTGGCCTCGGCCGCCCGTTCCCGGTCGCCGGCCTCACCCAGGGCGTCGGCGGCCTCGGCGAGCAGCTCGGCCCCGGCCAGCTCGGCGTGCATGCGGGCCTGGCCGAGGCCGAACAGCCATCGCGGGCGGGCCGGGTCGCCGGGCTCGGCCAGGTCCAGGGCGCCGGCGTAGAAGCGGGCCGCGGCGTCGAAGGCGTGCAGGGCGGTGGCCCGGTCGCCGGCCTCCCCGAGCGCGACCCGGGCCCGCCCGGCCAGCATGGCCGTGTCCTGCTGGCGGGCCGCCCGGGCGAACTCCAACGCCCGCGAGTAGTGGTGGGCGAGCAGCTCGGCCCGGTCCTCGGCCCGGTCCGGGGTGAGCGAGGCGATCCACTCGGCGGCCCGGCGGTGCTTGTCGGCCCGGGCGGCCCGGGGGATCTGGCGGTAGGCGACGTCGCGGAGCAGGACGTGCCGGAAGCTGTACTGGGTCTCCCCCGCCACCGCCGAGCGGCGCTCGGCGGCCAGGAAGTCGCGTGCCTCCAGGACCTGGAGGTGGCGCCGGACGGCCTCGGCGGGCCGGCCGGCCAGGGCGGCCAGCGCGCCCAGCCAGACCACCGTCCCGATCACGGCCGCGTCGGCCAGCACGCCCTTCTCGTCGGGGCCGAGGGCGTCGACCCGGGCGGCGATCAGGCCCTGGACCGTCTCGGGCAGGGGCAGGGCGTCGGCCGGGGCGGCCCGGCCGGGCCCGCCGGCATCCAGCAGGCCCCGGTCGGTGAGCATGCGGATGTACTCCTCGGCGTACAGCGGGTTGCCGCCGGCCCGCTCCAGCAGCGGCGCCTGGAGCTCGGCCGGGAGCACGCTGGTGTCGAGCAGGGCCGCCAGCAGCCGGGCGGTGTCGTCCTCGCTGAGCGGCCCCACCTGGACGAGGTCGGTGCCGGGCCGGGCGCCCCAGCCGGGCCGGCGGGCCAGCAGCTCGGGCCGGGCGGCCGCGACCACCAGCAGAGGCACGTCGCCGGACCATTCGACCAGGTGCTCGACGAAGTCCAGGAGGGCGTCGTCGGCCCAGTGCAGGTCCTCGAACACCAGCACGGTCGGGCCCTGGGCGGCCAGCGCCTCCAGCAGCCGCCGCCAGGCCGCGAACGCCTCGGGCTGGCGGTCGAGGCCGGGACCGGCGTCGCCGGCCAGGCCGACCAGGGGCCGCAGGTGCCCCTCGACCCAGCGGGCCTCGGCGGGGTCGCCGAGCAGGTCGGCGGCCATGGCGGCCAGCTTGGCCGCCGCCTGGTCGGCGGCGTCGGTCTCCAGGATCCCGGCCTGGGCCTTGACCATCTCGCCCAGGGCCCAGAAGGTCACGCCCTCGCCGTAGGGCAGGGAGCGGCCCTGTCGCCAGGTGGTCAGCTCCGGCTCGGCGTCGACGGCGGCCAGCAGCTCGGCGACCAGCCGGCTCTTGCCGATCCCGGGGGCACCGACGAGGGTGACCTGCCGGGGGGAGCGGCCGGCGCGCACCCGGGCCAGGGCGTCGCCGAGCCGCCCCAGCTCGACCTCGCGCCCGATCAGCGGGGTGCGGCCGCGCGGTCCCACGTCGACCCCGAGGCGGGCGATCGGCTCCAGCGCCTCCCAGACCGGGAGGGGCTCGGCCTTGCCCTTGGCCACCACCGACCCGGCCGAGCGGTAGGCGATGGCCCGCCGGGTGGCCCGCCAGGTCGTCTCGCCGACCAGCACGCCGCCGGCCGGGGCCAGCCCCTCCAGCCGGGCGGCGGTGTTGACCACGTCGCCGACCACAGCCTCGCTCTCCCGGTCGCCGAGCACGACCACCGCCTCGCCGGTCATGACCCCGACCCGGATCCGGAGGTCGAGGCCGGGGTCGGTCTCGTTCAGCTCCTTGACGGCATGGAGCATCTCGAGGGCGGAGCGGACCGCCCGCTCGGGGTCGTCCTCGTGGGCGGCCGGGGCGCCGAACACGGCCATGATCCCGTCGCCGATGAACTTGTCCACGGTGCCGCCGTAGCGCTCGACCTCCCGCCGGACCCGCACGTGGTAGGCGAGCAGCCGGGCCCGCACGTCCTCGGGGTCGGCGTTGTCGGACTGGGCGGTGAAGCCAACCAGGTCGCAGAAGACCACGGTGACGACCTTGCGGTCCTCGCGGGCCGGCGCGGCCCGCAGCGGGCGCCCGCACGAGAGGCAGAACCGGGCCCCGGCCGGGTTCACCTGCCCGCACCCGCCACAGACCGACATGCCGGGATTGTACGGTCCCCGGCCCGGCGGGCCGAGGCCGAACGGTGACGTGCCCGAGCCCGGAGCATTCGGCACCGAACCTCACACAGGCACCTGAGCACCCGACATCGACCTCCGGACGGCGGGGCCGGCGGCCCCTGGGGCTGCTGGTCGCGGCCTGTCTGGTGGTGGCGGGGGCCGCGGTCGGGACCACCGTGGCCCTGGCCGGCCGCGACCCGGGCCCGGCCGCGACCGGCGGAGCCGGCCAGGTGGCCGCCCAGCCCGCCGACGGCGGACAGGTCAAGGCCAACGGCACGAGCAGGGACACGAGCAACGACAGCAAGGGCAACGACAGCACCCGCGACTCGAGCGACACCGCCGCCGGCGCGGCCGTGCCGCCCGACGGGGTCCACCACACCCTGATCCGCAAGGTCGACATCGCCAGCCTGACCGTGCGCGACGGCGTGGTCCACGCCATCAAGGAGCGCCAGATCCACCCGGCCTGCTGAGCACGAAATTTGCCCCGCTACGCCCACAGTGGGCGTGGCGGGGCATAAACTGTATGGCGTTCAGGATCCCGGGGGGTGAAGCCATGACCGCGATCGGCTCGGACCGTGGTGGCCCGACGGTGCAGCGGATGCTGGTCGGGGCCAAGCTCCGCCGGCTGCGCACCGACCTCGGCCTCACCCGCGAGCAGGCCGCCGACCACATCCGGGCCTCGGCCTGGAAGATCCACCGGCTCGAGAACGGCCAGGTCAGCTTCAAGGAACGCGACCTCCTCGACCTCCTGGACCTCTACGAGGTCACCGACCCCCAGGAGATCGCCGACACCCTCGCCCTGGCCCGGGAGGCCAACCACCCGGGCTGGTGGCAGCACTACGGCGACGTCCTCCCGGCCTGGTTCCGTGCCTACGTCGACCTGGAATCGGCCGCCAGCCTGATCCGAACCTACGAAGGCCAGTACATTCCCGGGCTGCTCCAGACCGACGACTACATCCGCGCCGTCGTCCACGCCGCCCACCTCACCGACACCTCCGACGAGGTCGGCCGCCGGGTCCGGCTCCGCATGGCCCGCCAGACCCTGCTCACCCGCGACCAGCCGCCCCGGCTGTGGGCGGTCATCGACGAAGCCGCCCTCCGCCGCCCCGTCGGCGGCCCCGAGGTCATGCGCGGCCAACTGGAACGCCTCATCGAAGCGACCAAGCTGGCCACCGTCACCCTCCAGCTGCTGCCCTTCGCCGCCGGCGCCCATCCGGCCATGGCCGGAGCCTTCAGCATCCTGCGCTTCGGCGACCAGGAGCTCCCCGACGTCGTCTACCTCGAACACCTCACCGGCGCCAGCTACCTGGACAAGCGGGACGAGGTGGAGCGGTACCTCGACATCATGGAGCTGCTGTGCCTCCAGGCCGAGCCGCCGGCCCGGACCGTGGAGCTCCTGCAAGGGATCCTGGAGGAGTTGTAGGCTTCAACTCCCCCCGCTTGCCCCACGGATGGAGCGCAGGTGGCCGACGACTGGACCACCAGGATCAACACCGGCGTGCCGAACCCGGCGCGCATCTACGACTACCTCCTCGGCGGCAAGGACAACTTCCCGGCCGACCGCGAGATCGCCGAGCAGATGCTGGCCATCGCGCCGGTCGCCCGCGAGGTGGTCGAGGACAACCGGAAGTTCCTGCGCCGGGCCGTCGAGGTCCTGGCCGACGCCGGGGCCCGGCAGTTCATCGACCTCGGCAGCGGCCTGCCAACCCAGGGCAACGTCCACGAGATCGCCCAGGCGGCCGCCCCCGGGTCCCGGGTCGTCTACGTCGACAACGACCCGATGGTGGTCGCCCACAGCCGGGCCCTGCTGGCCGGCGACAACACCGTGGCCATCGAGGGCGACCTGCGCCAGCCCGACAAGGTCCTGGGGCATCCGGAGGTCCGGGAGCTGATCGACTTCGGGCAGCCGGTCGCCCTGCTGCTGCTGGCCATCCTGCACTTCGTCCCCGACGACGAGGACCCGTTCGGGATCGTGGCCCGCTACCGGGACGCCCTGCCCGCCGGCAGCCACCTGGCCATCTCCCACGGCACCCGGGACATCCCCCAGCGGCCCGACCTGTCCCCCGAGGAGATGGCCGACATGGGGGCCAAGGTCGAGCAGCTGTACCAGCTCACCACCGCGTCGCTGGTCACCCGCACCCGGGCCGAGGTCGAACGGTTCTTCGACGGCCTGGAGCTGCTCGAGCCGGGGGTGGTCGAGATCCAGCGCTGGCGGCCCGACGGCCGCACATCGCTGCTACCGGGGGGGTTCTACGGAGGAGTCGCCCGCAAGCGCTGATCCGCCGAAGGAGGCGCGCCATGGCGCAGAACGGTCCGTCCCCTGGTCTTGCCCAGGAGGCCATCGGCCTCCGGGAAGTGCTCTTCCAGTCCATCACCCACATGGCCCCGGCGGCGGCGGTCGCGTTCTCGATCATCGTCGGGGCCAACTTCGCCGCCGGGGCCCTGCCCCTGTCGGTGCTGCTCGCCCTGGTCGGCTGCCTGCTGGTGGCCGTCTCGATCGGCCAGCTGGCCCGGCGCCTGCCGTCGGCCGGCGGGTTCTACACCTACGCCGCCCGCGGCCTGCACCCGGCCGTCGGGTTCCTGGTCGGCTGGGGGTACGCCTTCGTCGAGCCGCTGGTGGCGCCGCTGCTGTTCCTGATCTTCGGGAACGTGGTCGCCGGCACCCTCCAGCAGGAGTTCGGCTGGAGCTACGACACCTGGTGGGTGGTCGCGGCGGTGGCCGCGGCCGTGGTCGTGCTCGTGCTCGGGTGGTTCGGGGTCCGGCTGAGCACGGGCGCCGGCACCCTGCTGGGCCTGTTCGAGATCCTGGTCTTCGCCGCCCTGGCCGTCACCCTGATCGTCAAGGCCGGCGACGCCAACACCCTGTCGGTGTTCGGGACCAGCCAGGCCACCGTCGAGGGGTTCGGGGGGTTCTCGGGCGTGGTCGCCGGCTCGGTCTACACCATCCTGGCCTTCATCGGGTTCGAGGCGGCGGCGCCCCTGGCCGAGGAGGCCAGGGACCCGCGGCGGACCATCCGGCTGGCCGTCATCTACTCCTGCCTCGGCATCGGCCTGTTCTACGTGCTCACCACCTACGCCGCCACCGTCTTCTTCGGCCCCGGCAAGTTCGCCGAGTTCCCGGCGTCCGGCGACGGCAACCCGTGGGACGCCCTGGCCCGCGCCGCCTGGGGGGCCGGCTGGGTGCTGGTGTTCCTGGCCGTGGCCAACTCGGCCATCGCCAACGCCAACGCCTCGGCCAACGCCGCCACCCGGACCTGGTTCGCCATGGGCCGGATCCGGCTCCTGCCCCGGCCCCTGGAGCACGTCAACCCCCGCTGGCGGTCCCCGGACGTGGCCGTGGTCGTCCAGTTCCTGGTCGGGGTGGGAGTCAGCCTGTGGCTGGGCCTGCAGTACGACCCGCTGACCGCCTTCGCCCTGGTCGGGACCATCGTGACCGCGGTCATCATCGCCATCTACATGGTCGTGAACCTGGCCTGCCTGGTCTTCTACCTGCGCGAGGGGCGGGACGAGTTCAACCCCCTCCTCCATGGCCTGGTCCCGGTCCTGGGGATCGCCGCCTTCGTGCCGGCCTTCCTCACCGCCGTGGGGATCGAGGCGTTCGACTTCATCAGCGCCCTCCCCTACCCGATCAGCCTGGTCGGCCCCGTGGTCGGCATCTGGTACGCCATCGGCGTGGTCTACCTGGTCGTGCTCATGAGTCGGCGCCCGGAGCGGCTGCGCGAGACCGGCCGGGTGTTCACCGACGAGCCCGCCGGCGAGGCCGGCGAGGCGGCCCTGCGCTGACGAAGAGGAGCCGACATGGTGGAGGTGCTCAGCTACCGGCCGGACCCGGCGGAGTTCGCCTGGACCTTCGGCGGGGTGCCGCCGGTCCGCCGGGTCCGGCCGGGCACCATCCTGGAGCTGTGGACCGAGGACGCCTTCGGCGGCCGGGTCCGGGGGCCGGACGACCTGGTGTCGCGGGTGGTCGAGTTCCCCTTCGTCAACCCCCAGACCGGGCCGTTCTACGTGGAAGGGGCCGAGCCGGGCGACACCCTGGCCATCCACTTCGTGTCGATCGAGCCGTCGCGGGACTGGGCCGCCTCCTCCACCATCCCGCTGTTCGGCGCCCTGACCGGCACCCACGCCACCGCCCTGCTCCAGGAGCCGCTGGAGGAGGTGGTGTGGATGTATGAGGTCGACCGCGACCGGCGCACCGTGACCTTCCGGTCCCGGCGCGGCGACCTCGCCGTCGAGCTGCCGCTCGACCCGATGCACGGCACGGTCGGGGTGGCCCCGGCCTCCTTCGAGGCCCGCTCGTCGCTGGTCCCCGACGCCCACGGCGGCAACATGGACACCCCCGAGATGCGGGCCGGCACCACCTGCTACCTGGGGGTGAACGTCGAGGGGGCGTTGTTCTCGATCGGCGACGGCCACTGCCGCCAGGGCGAGGGCGAGAGCTGCGGGGTGGCGGTCGAGGCGGCCATGGACACCGTGGTCGCCGTCGACCTGGTCAAGGGGGCGGCGACCCCCTGGCCCCGGCTGGAGACCGACACCCACCTGATGAGCACCGGGTCGGCCCGGCCGCTGGAGGACGCCTTCCGGATCTCCCAGGTCGACCTCACCCAGTGGCTCGGCGAGGCCTGGGGGCTTGACCAGCTGGACGCCTACCAGCTGCTCACCCAGGCCGCCGAGGCGCCGGTCGCCAACGTGGTCGACCCCAACTACACCTTCGTCTCCAAGCTCCGCAAGGACCTGCTCCCGGCTCAGGAGCTGTACGGCGGCGCCCACGGGCGGCTGCGCCAGCTGGGACGCGACTACCTGGCCGGCCGCGGCTGACGGCCCTCCCGTCCGGCGCGGCTGGGCGGTTTCCGCGGGGATCGGTCAAGTAGCCACCGGATCGGTCGATCAGGGTCGTGAGATCGATCGCCTCCTTCCTGGTCAGCGCCGCTTCACCGCCGAGTGTGCCGGCATCGCCGTGCTGACCCTGCTGTGGCTGGCCCCCCTGGTCCTGGGCCTGGGCGGCCAGCAGACGACCCAGGCCATCTCCAACTTCGGGCTGATCGCGGCCGCCGCCTCGGCCGGCCTGGCCTGCCTGGCCACGGCCCGCCGCACCAGCTCCCGGCACCAGCGGATGTGGCGGCTGCTGGGGGCATCGGCCCTGTCCTGGGGCAGCGGGCAGACCGCCTGGGCCTGGTACGAGTCGGTGCTGGGCCGGGAGGTCCCGTTCCCGTCCCTGGCCGACGTCGGCTACCTGGTGGCGGTGCCGCTGGCCGCTGCCGCCCTGCTGAGCCTGCCCTTCGCCGCCCAGAACGCCGCCGAGCGGGTCCGCCAGGTCCTGGACGGGCTGATGATCGCCGCCTCGCTGCTGCTGATCAGCTGGGTCCTGGTCCTGAACCAGGTGTTCGCGGCCGGGGCCGACAACGGCGTGTCCCAGGTCATCAGCCTCGCCTACCCGATCGGGGACGTGGTCGTGGGCACGATCGTGCTGTTCATGGCCACCCGGGCCCGCCGCCAGCCGGGGGCCGCCGACATCCCCCTGTCCCTGCTCGGCGGCGGGCTGGTCGCCTGGGCGGTGGCCGACAGCGGGTTCGTGTACCTGACCGCCGTCGGCTCGTACTCGTCGGGGGCGCTGATCGACGCGGGATGGTTCGTCGGCTACGTCCTCATCCTGCTCGCCGCCCGCCGGGCCGCCACCGGTCGGTCCGGGGAGGCCGCCGACGCCGAGGGCGAGGACCGGGCCGAGCGCCCCGCCGGCAGCGACCAGGTAGGGCTGCTGCTGCCGTACATCGCCGTGGCCGCGGCCCTGGTCGTGTCCACCGTGGCCCAGGTCCAGCACGGCCGCCTGGGCCCGTTCGTGGGCTGGATCCGGTCGTTCATCATGCTGGCCCTGATCTGCCGGCAGGTCCTGAGCCTGCTGGAGAACTCCTCGCTGGCCCGCCACCTGGAGGCCCGGGTGGTCGAGCGCACGGCCGAGCTGCGCGCCTCCGAGCAGCGCTTCCAGGCCCTGGTCCAGCACAGCAGCGAGGTGGTGATCCTGGTCGACGCCGACGCCCGCGTCGAGTACGTCAGCGAGTCCATGACCCGGTGTTCGGCTACCGCGACGAGGAGCTGCTCGGCCAGCCGCTGAGCAACGTCCTGGAC
>Ga0307409_100001241_pt1 | contig 12294 bp, 10 predicted proteins | sample 322Ometagenome_2_FD_203888 | JGI IMG/M metagenome (GOLD analysis project Ga0307409, IMG submission 203888) | Maize rhizosphere microbial communities from greenhouse at UC Davis, California, United States - 322HYB-O-2 | ecosystem: Host-associated > Plants > Roots > Rhizosphere > Soil | place...
TGGTGGACCTCACCGAGATCCGTGCCCGTGAGCCGCAACGGATCGCCCGGGGCTGGGAGACCCGCACCAGGCGCCCGCTCCTCGGCGAGGACGGCCGGCTCCTCCTCGTGGCCGCGGACCACCCGGCCAGAGGGGCACTCGGGGTCCGGTCGGAAGCCATGGCGATGGCTGGCCGCCCGGCGCTGCTGGAGCGGCTCGCGACCGCCCTGTCCCGGCCGGGTGTGGACGGTGTGCTCGGGACCCCCGACATCCTCGACGACCTGCTGCTGATGGGTGTCCTGGACGACAAGCTTGTCATCGGTTCGATGAACCGTGGGGGACTGCAAGGCGCGAGCTTCGAGCTCGACGACCGGTTCACGGCCTACACGGCCGACCAGATCGCCGCTCGGGGGCTCGAGGGCGGAAAGATGCTGACGCGCATCTGCCTGTCCGACCCGGGCACGGTGGCGACACTGGAAGGTGCCGGTCGCGCGGTGTCCGAGCTCGCGCACCGCGGCCTGATGGCGATGGTCGAGCCCTTCATGTCGGTCGTCCACGGGGGTCGTGTGACAAACCTCCTCGATCCCGACAACACCATCCGGTCCATCCACATCGCGGCCGGGCTCGGAGCCAGCAGTGCGCACACCTGGCTGAAGCTGCCCGTCGTCGACGAGCTCGCACGCGTCATGGAAGCCACGACGATGCCCACCCTGCTGTTGGGTGGGGATCCGCAGGGAGACCCGGAGCACACCTACGCCGCCTGGGGTAAGGCACTCGAGCTGCCGCCGGTTCGCGGTCTGGTGGTCGGCCGGGCATTGTTGTTTCCACCGGACGGCGACGTTGCGGCAGCCGTCGACATCGCCGCCGAGCTGGTGCACGGCATGAACCCGGGGTCACGATGACGGCGGACGACGCCCGGTGGTTCCTCCCCAGCGGCAGCGCCCGGCGCGACGGGTGCGACGTCGTGGTGGACGACTCCACCAGAGGTTGGCAGCACACCGGTCTGCACGTCATCAGCCTCGACGCCGGCCAGAGCTGGTCCGTGCACGCTGACGGCTGGGAGTATGTCGTCGTCCCCCTGGCGGGTGCGGCATCGGTCGCCTGCACCGACCCAGGGGGCGCCGAGCACCAAGCCGCCCTGACCGGTCGCGAGTCCGTCTTCGCGGGCCGCACCGACGTGGCCTACGTTCCGGCGGGATCGAGCCTGACCGTCACCGGTACGGCAACCCAGTCCCGCATCGCCATCTGCGGCGCCCGGGTGCGGGGACAGCGTGCTGCCACGAAGTTCCGGCACGTGGCCGCCGACGAGGTCCCGGTCGAGCTGCGCGGCGCCGGTAGCTGCTCGCGCGAGGTCCGCAACTTCGCCGTACCGCACGTACTCGACGCCGACTCGATCATCGCCTGCGAGGTTGTCACGCCTGCCGGCAACTGGAGCTCCTACCCGCCGCACAAGCACGACCATGAGCGCGCAGGGGTCGAGACCGAGCTCGAGGAGATCTACTACTTCGAGACCCAGGTGGAGCGAGGCGCGGGCGGTGTCGCGCGATCCGGGGGGAGCGATCCGGTGGGCTATCAGCGGGTCTACGGCACCGCTGAACGGCCGATCGACGTGTTCGCGGAGGTGCGGGCCGGTGACGTCGTGCTCGTGCCCCACGGGTGGCACGGCCCGTCGATGGCCGCCCCCGGGTACGACCTCTACTACCTCAACGTCATGGCGGGGCCGGGCGAGACCCGTGCCTGGCTGATCTGCGACGACCCGAGTCACGGTTGGGTGCGACAGACCTGGGAGAACCTGCCCGTCGACCCGAGACTGCCTGTGGGAGGCGACAGCCGATGAGTGAGACGATCCGGTTGACCGTGGCACAGGCCACGATCGAGTTCCTTGCCGCCCAGTGGTCCGAGCGCGACGGTGAACGGCAGAGGCTGTTCGCCGGCTGCTTCGGGATCTTCGGACACGGCAACGTGGCCGGCATCGGGCAAGCGCTGCTGCAGCACGAGACACAGGCTCTCGAGGCGGGAACGCGTCCTGGGCTGCCCTACGTCCTCGCGCGCAACGAGCAGGCGATGGTGCACACCTCCGTGGCCTTCGCCCGACAGAAGGATCGGCTCCAGACCTGGGTGTGCACTGCTTCGGTGGGGCCAGGCTCGTCGAACATGGTCACCGGTGCGGCGCTGGCGACGATCAACCGGCTGCCCGTGCTGCTGCTCGCCTCGGACACCTTCGCGACCCGCCGGTCGGCGCCGGTCCTGCAGGAGCTCGAGACGCCGTACGCCGGGGACGTGAGCGTCAACGACGCGTTCCGTCCGGTTTCTCGCTACTTCGACCGCATCTGGCGCGCCGAACAGCTGCCCTCGGCACTGTTGCAGGCGATGCGCGTGCTCACCGATCCCGCGGAGACCGGAGCGGTGACGCTGGCTCTGCCGCAGGACGTCCAGGCCGAGGCGCACGACTGGCCGGTCGAGCTGTTCGCCCAACGGACCTGGCATGTGGCCCGACCGCCGGCCGAGAGGACGCGTGTCGCCGCGGCGGCGGACGTCATCCGCGCCGCCCGGCGGCCGATGATCGTCGCCGGTGGTGGCGTCCACTACTCGGGTGCTGAGCAGGCCTTGCGAGCCCTCTGCGACACGAGCGGAATCCCGGTGGGGGAGACCCAGGCCGGCAAGGGATCGTTGCCGCACGGACACCCCCAGGAGATGGGAGCCGTGGGGTCGACGGGTACGACGGCAGCGAACGCCTTGGCTCGCGAGGCCGACGTCGTGATCGGTGTCGGCACCAGGTGGAGTGACTTCACGACGGCCTCTCGAACGGTCTTCCAGAACCCCGACGTGCACTTCGTCAACCTCAACATCGCCGGCTACGACGCCGGCAAGCACGCGGGCCTCTCCGTCGTGGCCGATGCCCGCGAGTCGCTGACCGCGCTCGCGGAGGAGCTTGCTGACTACTCCGTCGGCGACGAGTACCGTGCCCAGCAGGCTCGGCTGTGGCAGGAGTGGGACACCGAGGTGGAGGCGGCGTACAACCCGCCCGCCGCCATCACCGACGGGCTGGCCCCGGGGCTGCTCACCCAAGGTGCGGTGCTGGGCCTCGTCAACGAGACCAGCGACCCCCGCGACGTGGTGCTGTGCGCGGCCGGGTCGATGCCGGGCGATCTTCACAAGCTGTGGCGTGTGCGGGACCGCAAGGCGTATCACGTCGAGTACGGGTACTCCTGCATGGGCTACGAGGTGCCTGCCTCCCTGGGGATCCGGCTCGCCGACGAGTCTCGTGACGTCTTTGCGATGGTCGGTGACGGCGGCTACCTGATGATGCCGACCGAGCTCGTCACCGCGGTGCAGGAACGGATCAAGGTGATAGTCGTCCTCGTGCAGAACCACGGCTTCCACTCGATCGGCTCACTCTCCGAGGAGCTCGGGTCGCAGCGCTTCGGCACTCGCTACCGCTATCGGGACGCCGTCGGCCGGCTCGAGGGTGACGTGTTGCCGGTCGACCTGGCCGCGAACGCCCGCAGCCTGGGCGTGCACGTCATCGAGGTCGCCTCCCGGGAGGAGCTGGAGAAGGCGATCCGAATGGCCAAGCAGGCGGCCCCCGACGCCGGACCCATAGTCATCCACGTCAATACCGACCCGACGATCTACGCTCCCGACAGCCGGGCATGGTGGGACGTTCCGGTCAGCGAGGTGGCTGATCTCGAGTCGACCCGCGACGCCTATGGTCGCTACCAGGGGCATCGGGCCGGACAGAGACATTTCGTAGCCCCCACAGAACCGCGCACGTAGGACTCTTCGTCACCAGCCTCTCCGAGAAGCAGATTGTCACGCGGACCACAAGGGGTCGCTTCGCGCGCCCTCGGCTCCAGCGGAGCGGCTCATGTAACTGCCACTTCAATATGTTAGAACAAACGCTTGACAGGAGTTGCCCGCCCCGGGAGGCTTAGGCGTCGGCATCCGTCCGGCGCACCGACGTGGAGGTCGCTGCATGAGCTCCCCTCAAGTCCAAGGCCCTGAGGCGTCGCAGTACGGCGGCCTCGTCGACTGCCTGGCCGGGACCCGATCCCACAGCCACCTTCCGTCCGTCCAGCGCGACAGCGCGTTCGAAGCGTGTTCACCAGGAAAGGAACACTCGAGATGAAACTGACCCGAACCCGCAAGGGGGGCACTCTTGCTGTCGTCGCGGCGCTGGCTGTCTTCGCATCCTCCTGCAGTGAGGGAGGCCGACCCGACAGCGAAGCCGGTGACACGGGTGGTGGCGGTGGCGCCGGCGACAACTCGGGCTACACCATCGCCATGGTCACGCACGAGACGCCGGGCGACACCTTCTGGGACAAGATCAAGGCCGGCGCCCAGCAGGCGGCGAAGAACGAGGGCATCACGCTCAAGTACTCCAACGACCCGGAGGCGAGCAAGCAGGCGACCCTGATCAACAACGCCGTCGACTCGAAGGTGGACGCCATCGCCACCACGCTGGCGACACCGGACGCCCTGGCCGGCGCGGTCAAGGGAGCCAATGACGCCGGGATCCCGATCGTGGCGTTCAACTCCGGTCTCGACCAGTACCAGCAGGTCGGCGCCTCGATGTACTTCGGCTCCGACGAGAACCTCGCCGGGGCCACGGCAGGTCAGCGGCTGGCCGACGGCGGCAGCAAGCATCCCCTCTGCGTGATCCAGGCAGCCGGATCGGTGGCCTTGGAGGCGCGTTGTGCCGGTGTGAAGAGCAAGGTGTCGGGCACCGAGAACATTCAGGTCAACGGTGCCGACGACTCCGCAGTCGTCTCCTCCCTGCAGGCCAAGCTGTCCGAGGACAAGTCCATCGACTCGATCGTCACTCTCGGCGCTCCTATCGCGCAGGACGCGCTCAAGGCCATGGACGCCGCGGGCAGTGACGCCAAGCTGGTGACCTTCGATCTGAGCGTCGATGCGGCCCAGGCGATCAAGGACGGCGACATCGAGTTCTCCATCGACCAGCAGCCCTACGTCCAAGGGTTCCTGGCCGTCACGTCGCTGTACCTCGCCATCAAGAACGGCAACGACATCGGTGGTGGGGGACCGGTCCTGACGGGTCCGTCCTTCGTGGACTCGTCCAACATCGACGTCATCCTGCCGTTCGCGCAGAAGAACACCCGCTAGCAGACCCCGGAACCCGGAGACTCCCATGAGCCAGACGACCGACAAACCACCAACGCTCGGAGCGCATGCCGAGGCGTCCAACAGAGTGCAGCAACCGCTGATCAACCGCGTCCTTGCCCGACCCGAGATCGGTGCACTTGTTGCGGCCGTCGTGATCGGGATCTTCTTCCTGATCGTCGCGCCGGCGTTCCGGAACGCCGACTCGCTGGCCACCGTGCTGTACCAGAGCTCCACCATCGGGATCGTCGCCGTCGGCGTCGGGATGTTGATGATCGGCGGGGAGTTCGACCTGTCGGCCGGGGTCATCGTGACGTCGGCCGGCCTGTTCAACGCGATGTTCTCCTACGAGCTGGGCATCAACCTCTGGGTGGGTGCGGCGACCTCACTGGTGTTCGCCCTCCTCATCGGATTCCTCAACGGCTACCTGGTGATGAAGACCGGGATCGCGAGCTTCCTCATCACGCTCGGCACCTTCTTCGTGCTGCAAGGTGTCAACCTCGGTCTCACCAAGCTGATCACTGGATCGGTGTCGACACCGAACATCAACCAGATGGACGGGTACGACTCCCTCAAGGCCATCTTCGCCTCCAGCTTCAGCATCGGCTCGGTGCGCGTGCAGATCACTGTCTTGTGGTGGTTCTTGTTCGTGGCCATCGCGACCTGGGTGCTGCAGCGCACCAAGATCGGCAACTGGATCTTCGCGGTGGGCGGCAACGCGGCCAGCGCCCGTGCCGTGGGGGTGCCGGTCACCAAGGTCAAGATCGGCCTGTTCATGACGGTGTCGTTCCTCGGCTGGTTCATGGGCATGCACACGCTGTACAACTTCAACACCCTGCAGGCCGGGAACGGCGTCGGGAACGAGTTCCTCTACATCATCGCCGCGGTCGTCGGTGGCACCCTGCTCACCGGTGGCTACGGCAACGCGATCGGCGTTGCGATCGGGTCGTTCATCTTCGGCATGACGAACCTCTGCATCGTCTATGCCGGTTGGGACCCGAACTGGTTCCGCGCCTTCCTGGGCGTGATGCTGCTGCTCGCGGTCCTCGTGAACCTGTACGTCAAGAAGCTCTCGACCTCCCGGAAGGTGGGCTAGCCATGACCGACACCATTCGCGAGCATGCGGATCACGGACTCAGCCAGGGCGAGGCTCTGGTCGAGATGATCGACGTCGGCAAGAGCTACGGCGCCATCCGTGCGCTCAAAGGCATCAACCTCACGGTGAGGGCGGGCGAGGTGACCGGCGTCCTCGGGGACAACGGAGCCGGGAAGTCGACGCTGATCAAGATCATCTCCGGGCTCCATGGCCACAACGAAGGCACACTCAAGGTCGACGGCAATGACGTCCACTTCTCCTCACCCCGTGAGGCGCTCGACCACGGCATCGCCACGGTCTACCAGGATCTCGCGGTGGTGAGCCTGATGGAGGTGTGGCGAAACTTCTTCCTCGGCTCGGAGATGACCTCCGGCAAGATGCCGCTGTCCGGCTTGAAGTCGAAGGAGATGAAGCGCATCGCCGACGAGGAACTGCGCAAGATGGGCATCGTGGTCAAGGACATCGACCAACCCATCGGCGAGCTGTCCGGAGGACAGCGCCAGTGCGTCGCGATCGCCCGGGCGGTCTACTTCGGTGCGCGGGTGCTGATCCTCGACGAGCCCACCGCGGCGCTGGGTGTCAAGCAGTCCGGGGTCGTGCTGAAGTACACGGCCGCGGCCCGCGACGCGGGCCTCGGGGTGGTCTTCATCACCCACAACCCGCACCACGCCCACCTCGTCGCCGATCACTTCGTGATCCTGAAGCTCGGCCAGGCGGTGCTGGACAAGAGGCGCGACGAGGTGTCCCTCGACGAGCTGACCCGGCAGATGGCCGGCGGCGACGAGCTCACCGAGCTGTCCCACGAGCTCAAGCGCCCCAGCTGATGACAAGAAGGAGCATCTCACGATGACCGTCGCTGTGGCCCACCAGGTGTCTCCGACCAGCCGCATCGCGCTCGCGCAAGCCGTCCAGGAGGCGAAGTACCGCGGGACGGATCTCGCCGTGCTCCACGTGGTCGAGTCGATAGACGCCGACAGCAAGGAGGCCTACCGGCTCGGCGTCTCCGACGAGATCCAAAGGGTGGTGGGACAGGAGCCCGACGTCTCCTGGCAGCTTCACCTCGCGACGGCGGGGGCGGACCTCGCCGGCACGCTCCTCAAGCTTGTCGAGGGAGTCGATGCTGACCTCCTGGTGATCGGAGCCAGGCGCCGGTCGCCGGTCGGAAAGGCACTGCTGGGCAGCGTGGCCCAGACGCTGATCCTCGAGGCGAACCTGCCCATCCTCGTCGTCAAGGTGCCCTGACGCCCACGCCGACCCTGCGTCGGTTTCAACGAGCATCACCGTCGCGACTGCGACGCCACCATGAAAGAAGGCAATGTTGAGGACCATCGAGCACTGGATCGCCGGCAAGCCCACCGCCGGGCGGTCCGACCGCACGGCCGCGGTCTACGACCCGGCCACCGGCAGCCAGCAGGCGGAGGTTCTGCTGGCCGCACCCGAGGACGTCGACGCCGCCGTGGCGGCGGCGCAGGACGCCTTCGCCGAGTGGTCCCAGACGTCCATCAGCAAGCGCACGAAGGTCCTCTTCGCTTTCCGCGAGCTGGTCAACCGGCACGCCGAGGAGCTCGCCGGACTCATCACCGACGAGCATGGCAAGGTGCTCTCCGACGCACTCGGGGAGGTGCAGCGTGGACTCGAGGTGGTCGAGTTCGCCTGCGGGATTCCATCGCTCCTGAAGGGCGACTTCTCCGACCAGGTCTCGACGGATGTCGACACGTACTCCTTCCGCGAGCCGCTCGGGGTGGTGGCGGGTATCACCCCGTTCAACTTCCCGGCCATGGTTCCGATGTGGATGTTCCCTGTGGCCATCGCCTGCGGGAACACGTTCATCCTCAAGCCCAGCGAGCGGGACCCGTCGGCATCGATCCGCATCGCCGAGCTGTGGCAGCAGGCGGGGCTCCCGGACGGGGTCTTCAACGTGGTGCACGGCGACAAGGTGGCTGTGGACGCGATCCTCGACGCTCCCGGAGTGGCAGCCGTCTCGTTCGTGGGCTCCACCCCGATCGCTCGGTACATCCATGAGAGAGGCACCGCGAACGGGAAGCGCATCCAGGCGCTCGGCGGTGCCAAGAACCACGCCATCATCCTTCCCGACGCGGACGTCGACTTCGCCGCCGACCACCTCGCGGCTGCCGCCTTCGGCTCGGCCGGCGAGCGGTGCATGGCCATCTCTGCGGCCGTCGCCGTGGGTGGTGCGGCGGAAGCCATCGTCACAGCGGTGAACGAGCGCGCCCGGGCGGTCAAGGTGGGTGCCGGTCGGGACGCGGACAGCGAGATGGGACCGGTCGTGACCCGCGAGGCCCAGCAGCGCATCCTCGGTCTCATCGACACGGGTGAGACGCAGGGTGCGAACATCACGGTCGATGGCCGCGGCTACGTCGTCGAGGGTCACGAGGAGGGCTTCTTCGTGGGTCCGACCGTCATCGACAACGTGAGCACGGACATGGACGTGTACCAGCAGGAGATCTTCGGGCCGGTCCTGTCGGTCGTTCGCGTCGACGACGTGGACGCCGCCATCTCGCTGATCAACAACAATCCGTACGGCAACGGGACGGCCATCTTCACGTCCAGCGGTGAGGCGGCCCGTCGGTTCCAACGTGGCGTCAACGTCGGGATGATCGGCATCAACGTGCCGGTGCCGGTGCCCATGGCGTTCTACTCGTTCGGGGGATGGAAGGACTCCCTGTTCGGGGACAAGCACGTGCACGGCCCCGAGGGAGTCAGCTTCTACACCCGCGCCAAGGTCGTCACCGCCCGGTGGCCACGCGCCAGCCATGCCAGCGAAGCCAGCTTCCACTTCCCGACATCGAAGTGATGGGCCGAAGAGGCCCGGCAGTTCCCCCGCCACCCGAGCCGCAGACCCGCGCCTCGGACCACCGAACGAGAGACAACGATGATGACCGACCTGTCAAAGCTGCGGCTCGGCACCGCCCCTGACTCGTGGGGGGTCTGGTTCGCGAGCGACCCGCACCAGGTGACGTGGGACGTGTACCTCGACGAGATCGCCCGAGTGGGCTACGTGTACACCGAGCTGGGCCCCCAGGGGTTCATGCCCCAGGACGCGCAGCAGCTCGACGAGGAGCTTGCCCGGCGAGGCCTCACGGTGTGCGGAGGCACGGTGTTCGCCGGACTGCACAAGGGCGCGGAGGCGTTGGAGAAGGCCAAGGCGGAGTTCGGGCAGGAGGCGAAGCTGCTCGCCGCACTCGGGGCGGAGTACCTCGTCCACCTACCGGAGCAGTACACCGACCAGCACACCGGTGCGGCCACCCAGGGTGCGGACATCGACCCCGAGCAGTGGAAGAACCTGGTCACGGGCACCGACGAGCTGGCGCGGTTCCTGTACGAGGAGTACGGCGTCAAGCTGGTGTTCCACCCGCACGCCGACACCCACGTCGACACCCAGGAGCGGATCGAGCGCTTCCTCAGTGACACCGACCCCCGACTGGTGAACCTCTGCCTGGACACCGGGCACGTGTCCTACTGCGACGGGGACAACATCCAGATCATCGAGAGGTTCCCCGAGCGCATCACCTACGTCCACCTCAAGTCGGTCGACCCGGTGGTGCGTGCGCGCGTCCTCGCCGAGGACGTCTCGCTGGCCGATGCCGTCAAGCTCGGCGTCATGTGTGAGCCGCCGTACGGCGAGCCGGACATGCCGCCGCTGCTCGACGCTCTCGGCGAGCTGGACCGCGAGATCTTCGCCGTCATCGAGCAGGACCTCTATCCCGTCGAGCCCCACATCCCGCTGCCCATCGGCGCCCGGACCGCCGGTTACTACGTGGGCTGCGGCCTCGGCCCGGTGCGGCGTTGGCCGTACTGAGCCACCTGACCCACGATGCGCCAACAGCCAGCCAGAGAGAAGGACGGACACATGACGTTGCGGGTCGGAGTCATCGGCACCGGCATGATCGGCCAGGACCACATCCGCCGCCTCACCGAGGTGGTCTCGGGTGCCGAGGTAGTCGCGGTCACCGACGCCAACGAGGTCGTCGCCAAGGAGGTCGCCTCCAGGCTGCCCGACGCCACGTTGCACGGCTCCGGGGAGGACCTCATCTCCGACGACGGCGTGGACGCGGTCCTCGTGTGCTCCTGGGGTCCTACCCACGAGGCCTACGTGTTGGCCTCCATCGCCGCGGGCAAACCCGTCTTCTGTGAGAAACCCCTGGCCACGACCACCGAGGCATGCCGAAACATCATCGAGGCCGAGGTCGCTCGTGGCAGCCGACTCGTGCAGGTGGGTTTCATGCGTCGGTACGACGAGTCGTACCGGGCCCTGAAGGAGGTCATCGACTCCGGGCAGATCGGCGCCCCGCTGATCTACTTCTCGGGCCATCGGAACCCCTCGGTCCCGGACCACTACACCAAGGACATGGCCATCGTGGACACGGCGGTGCACGACTTCGACGTGACCCGCTGGCTGCTCGGCGAGGAGCTCGTAGCGATCCGCGTGATAGCCGCCAAGCCCAACACTCTCGGCGGCGACCTGCAGGACCCGCTGCTGATGATCCTCGAGAGCGAGTCCGGCGTCCTGGTGAACGTCGAGACCTCGGTCAACATCCGCTACGGCTACGACATCCGCGGTGAGGTCATCGGCGAGACGGGAACGGCAGCCCTGGCGGACCGCGGTCTGGTGGTCTTGCGTAGCGCCAACCGTGCAGGGGTCTCCGTACCCGAGGACTGGAGGCAGCGGTTCATCGCCGCCTACGACGTGGAGCTGCAGGAGTGGATCCACGCGGTCAGCGCTGGCGAGGGCGCCACCGGTCCGAGTGCGTGGGACGGCTTCGCCGCGCAAGTCGTGTGCGACGCCGGAGTCGACGCCCTCTACAGCGGCGAGCGGGTCGAGATAGACCTCGGCGCCAAGCCGGCCCTCTATCGCTGACCCGACTCGACACAGGGAAACCCACCGATCGAGCCACCGAAAGGCACGTCATGAAGGTCGCTCTCGACCCCTACATGTTCCGGACCACGCCCCTGCTGGAGCTTCCCGCCCTCGTCGCCGAGCTCGGCTACGAGTTCATCGAGCTGTCCCCGCGGGAGGACCTGACGCCGTTCTTCCTGCACCCGCGGATCGACGATGCGGGGGTGAAGCAGTTCAAGAAGGCTCTGGACGACGCCGGAGTCAAGGTTGCCGCGCATCTCCCGCTCTACCGCTGGTCCGGCCCGGACGAGGACGAGCGCCAAGCGGCCGTCCGATACTGGAAGCGGGCGATCCAGATCACCGTCGACCTCGACTGCCACGTGATGAACTCGGAGTTCAACGGCCGCCCCGAGCAGGCGAGCCTGAGCGAGGGCATGTTCTGGAAGTCGATGGAGGAGCTGATTCCGGTCTTCGAGCGCGAGGGCGTGGAGCTGCGGCTGGAGCCGCATCCGGACGACTTCGTGGAGGACGGCTTGGTCGCCGTCGACATGGTCCGAGGGCTCAACAGCCCGCTGGTGTCCTTCCTCTACTGCGCGCCGCACACCTTCCACATGGGCGGCAACATGGTCGAGATCATGGAGTACGCCGGGCCGCTGATGACTCAGCTGCACCTCGCCGATGCCTTCGACCACACCGCGTCCTCGGGTCTGCGCTACATCGTGAACCCTCCCGGGTCCACCGCCCGGGTGCACCAGCACCTGGACATCGGACAGGGCGAGGTGGACTGGGACCTCTTCTTCACCACGTTGAAGAAGCTCGGCTTCGGGAACAGCGACCGAAACATCATGACTGCGTGCGTCTTCGCGTGGGAGGACCGCGCGCGAGAGTCCAGCCTGTTCATGCGCCAGACGATCGAGGAGTACACCAGCGGCTGGTGAACGCCCGCGTCACGGGGACCGCTTCGTCCGCGGCGTCGAGGTGGAGGCGCGTTGAACCAGGGTGGGGGACAGCAGCACCCGGGACGGCGGGCGGCCGGGCTCCTGAAGGCGAGCGAGGATCGCCTCGGCGGCCTGGATGCCGACGTCGACACTTCGGTCGTCGATCGTCGTGAGAGCCAGGTAGTGGGACGCCGCGAGCGGGGAGTTGTCATAGCCGACCACCGAGACGTCATCGGGAACGGCCAGCCGGCGCTCCCGCAGTGCCGCCAGCGCCCCGAGGAGCATGACGTCGTTGGCGGCGA
>Ga0307409_100001242_pt1 | contig 12290 bp, 9 predicted proteins | sample 322Ometagenome_2_FD_203888 | JGI IMG/M metagenome (GOLD analysis project Ga0307409, IMG submission 203888) | Maize rhizosphere microbial communities from greenhouse at UC Davis, California, United States - 322HYB-O-2 | ecosystem: Host-associated > Plants > Roots > Rhizosphere > Soil | place...
ACAGCGGAGAATGTTTGATCGTAAACCTGTGTCCCCCCGAATACGCGCCAATCAATTCCCGGAACTCTGACCCGCCCTTTGGCGCTCTTGTTCAGGGCGCCGCCGAGCGCGAACTGACGCGAATGCGTCCGGTTGATCTGCGCGGGCGTGCCGTTCGTTCGGGCTTCGTCAAAATAATTGTGCCGAAAGAAGATCGAGCCGGAGACCCCAACGCGCCGCCCCAAGCGTAGGGAAGAATTTGATGTACGAACGCCGGCAAACGAATCGACAAGTCCGCGTTCATCTTCGTCAACAGGTATAAACCCAGGCGTCTGGAAATGCCCTCCGGAAAGGTCCGCAAACCAGCCCTTGTATTCCCCTCCGACGAATGCTGAAGCGGAAATTGAACGCTGAGACCCGGCGAAAACTTCCGCCGAAACGTTCAACCCCTCATCCGCATTTCTGGGCGTCATCCCCATCGCTCCGCTTAGGCTGCTGTTTCCGTAAAGGCTCGATGCTCCCCCTCGCAAAACTTCAATCGTTTCGACAGCCACCGGCGAGACCCGATTCCACTGCACCCAGCCGCCGAACGGATCGTTGAGGGGGACGCCGTCAAACAAAACGACAGTCCTGCTCGCCCCGCTCGCCCCGACGCCCCTGAGCGAAACGCCTTGTGTCGTCGGGTTGGCATTACGGCTGCTCGAACGCCTGAAGATCGAGAACCCGGGCACCTGACGCAGTGCATCGTCAAGGGTCGGCGCCGCGGCCGTTTCAATCTCGCGGCGCCCCAAGACAGCAATACTTTCCGGCGTTTCCGCCAGCCGCGTTTCCGATCGCGCGATGGTGACGACCGTCTCTCCTATCGGGGCGACCTGCAAAACAAAAACGTATTCGCAGCATGTTACGTCCGGCTCGGCGTACTCGATCCGAAACGGCTTGAAACTCTTGGCCGTAATCTCAAATTTTACTCCGCCGTTCTCGGCCACCGAACAAATAAAGGCATCGTCATCGGGCGGGCAGGGCAGAAATTCGCCATTCTCCGACGCCGCGCGTACAGAGGCGTTTGTGATAGCGGCTCCGCTTGGGTCGGCTACGTTTATTCGGATCTGACGCTGCTGGGCGGAGGCAACAAGTGCGCATATGAAAATAAGGGAAAATGCTGAGATCGGTCTTAAAAGCATTAATTTGGTCCTGGCCCCAAGCATATCAAAACGTTAGAGTTATCAGCATTTTGCCGAAGGGCCCGGGGCCACTAGAATAGGATCAGCAGGGTATCGCTGCGAAGGAGATCGTTCAAATGGTGGAAGCCCTCGACCCGAAAATCATCGACCGCGAACCGGTCCGCTGCGAAAAGTGCGATCGCGAAATGCAGCACTACAACACCTTTATCATGCCGACGAACGAGCGCCGAAATATTTGCTGGCAATGCCTCGCCCGCGACGAAAAAGGCTTTTTCGCCCATCGCGATTTCCGCCGGGGTGCCCGGAACGGCTACATCCCCAGATAGTTTTCTTACCGCGAATCACGCGAATTTTCACGAATGATCAAGAATCCTATTCGCGTTCTATTCGCGTGATTCGCGGTCACAATTTTATGCCGATCAGAAAAATCACTGAATACCCGGAAGCGGTGCTCGCCAGGGTCGGCCAGCCCGTGACGGAATTTGATGATGAGCTTGCGGAACTGTGCGCGGACATGTACGAGACGATGTACGACGCAGAGGGCGTCGGCCTCGCCGCCCCCCAGATCGGATTGAACCTGCGTCTTTTCGTGATGGATTGCGACGGTGTCAAATTGATCGCCGCGAACCCTGAGATCATTCACACCGAAGGCGAACAATCCGGTCAGGAAGGATGCTTATCGGTTGGTAAAGTGCCCGCGGTTGTAACCCGCCCGATGAAAGCACGCCTGAAAGCCCAAGACGAAAAAGGCGAGTGGTTCGAACGCGAAGCCGAAGGCTACGCCGCCCGCGCATTCCTCCACGAAACCGACCATTGTGATGGCAAACTATTTATTGACCACCTTCCCAAACTACGCCGCGAGATGGTCGTAAAAAGATTCAAGAAAGAAAAAAACTGGAAGTAGAACCACCACCTGACGTTGGTCTCACCTCTGCTTCAACACAAATACCGTCCGATAGACCGGAAGGTCCTTATCTTCTACCGCCTTCTCCCTTTCGGTTTTTACCGGAAACGGATTTTCGTCGGAAGGCGATTCCTCAAATCGAACATCGTCGCGAAACAGCGTGAACATTTCCTCCGCGAGAAATTCGATGTCCGTTTGCACGAAAACCCGTCCGCCGTGGGCAAGATGTTTGGCGATCGTATTGACCATCTCCTCGTTCACCATTCGTCGCTTTGCGTGTTTTTTCTTGAACCAGGGATCAGGAAACTGAATTGTGACGGTCTTAAGGATCCCTTCGGGAATCCCCTCCAGTAGCCGATCGAGCCAGAGCATTGCGTTGCAGAATGCGTAATGCACATTTTTGAGCCCTGCCTCCTCGGCTAATCGATTCGCTTCCCCGACCAGCGGTTCGCGGATCTCCACGCCGAGGTAATTCCACGTCGGTTCAGCCTCCGCCATCCGCAAAAGGAATCGCCCGCGGGCGCAGCCGATATCAAGAAGCAATGGTCGTTCGGGTTCCGCGAAAACTGATTCGATATCTACCGGCTTCGGTTCCTGGCGGTAATAAGGCGAGAGCGGATTTACGTGTTGGTGAACTCTGACGCGAGGCATATTCAGGCGGACCCGGTAATGCGGAAGATCGCGAAGGCGGCTTCGGCAATATATACGGCGATGGCGATGATCCCAAGCGTGTCGAGAATTTTGCTGGTCTTTCTTGGGTCGGCGGCCAGGTCGCGCGGAACTTGAATGAAACCGTAAATTGCCCCTACAAGAAATCCTCCGATGTGGGCGAAATTATCGACAAGTTGATACGCGATGATCCCGAACGCGGCTATAAATCCCACATTGATCAGCATCGTCTTCAGGAAATCCGGCGGAAGTTGTTCTCTTCGTCGGTACGCATAGATCGCCATATAGCCGATCAACCCCATTATGCCGCCGGAGGCGCCAACCGACGTGCCCTCGGGCAAAAATACTACGCTCAGCAAACCTCCGCCTATAACCGCAAGCAGAAATACGATCGCGATATGAGCTCGATTCGATAAGAATTCCATCAAACTGCCGAAACCGTACAGGGCTTGGGAGTTGAAGTAGATGTGAAGCAGTCCCCCGTGCAGCGCCCCGCCGGTGAGGACACGCCAGTACTGCCCGTCATCGATAAAAGCGGGCTTTACAAATCCGGCCGCGTCGATCGATTTTTCTAGTCCGGAAGTCATCTGCGCCACGAAAACCGCCACGATCGACCCGATCAGGATCATGGTGTAATACGGCGTCGAAGCCTCAGAGCGTCGGGCAAACTCGATCGCCGCATCAGACGGAATGATGTCCTTTAATGACAGCGATCTCGCGTAATACAAGCCATAGATCCCGGCAATTAATCCGAACAGTCCGAGTATGAAAAAGATGCTGCGGAAAAGGACCGTAAAATCCGGCCGTGCCCCGATCATAGAGAAAAGCAGAAGCCACCCGATATGCACCAGCACGACAAACCCGCCGATACCGACGGCCCACCACGCCTTTTTCCGGATCGAACGCTTTTGCGCGGCAAGATATTCCTCGGGCGTTAGCTGAGGCTGTGGGTCTTCGTCGCGAGGTTGGAATTCGTATGACATTGAAAGGGGGCGGTCAGCCCAACTACATTGCGAGACCGCCGTCCGGCTGGATCACCTGTCCGGTGATATAAGCCGCAGAAGGAGATAGCAGGAAGCAAGCGATCTCGGCCACTTCCTGTACGTTCCCAAGCCGTCCCAGCGGTATCGATGCGAGGATCTTTTCTCGATAATCGGCGTTCATTTCGGAAGCCATCTCCGTTTCGATCAATCCTAAAGCCAGAGCATTGACCGTGATCTTCCGGCTCGCAATTTCTTTCGCAAGGGATTTTGTCAGCCCGATCATCCCCGCCTTCGACGCGGAATAGTTCGATTGCCCCAGCATCCCTACCACGCCCGAGATCGAAGCGATGTTCAGGATCGAGCCGCCGTTCTCATTCTTCATCATCGGCCGCAGTGCGGCCTTCGAGAAATTCCACGCTCCCTTTAGGTTCGTGTCGATCACCGCGTCCCAATCGTCTTCCTTCATACGCAGGATGAGCTGATCGCGCGTGATGCCGGCGTTGTTTACTAGAAAATTCAACCCGCCGAATTCAGCCGTTACGGCTTTTACAAATTCAGCCGAAGCTTCCGTGCTGGCGACGTCGCATTGGGCGACGTAAGCCTTGACGCCCATTCCCTCAACCTCGCCCTTTAGCCTTTCAGCCTCGTCGGCGCTCTTGGAGTAGTTGAACGCCACATTGCAGCCGCGGCGCGCGAGTTCCAACACGATCGCCTTACCGATGCCGCGTGTGCCGCCGGTGACGATGGCCGATCGCCCTTCAAATTGTTTTTCGTTCAATGGTTTATGTGCTCCGAAAGATATGTACTGATTCTATTTTCCGCAAGGCGCGTACGTCAAAGCGGCGATTGGACTGACCGTCCGAATTTCATTATCATCCGTGGATAATGCTCAAAACTTCCGTCTTGATCGCCCTCCTTTTCGCGCTCCTTTCATCGGCTTTTGGCCAAACCGAATCGTTCGTGATCGCCAACGCGACCATCATCGACGGCAGCGGCTCTCCCGTCTACCTCGGCAGCGTGCGCGTCAAAGACGGCAAGATAGTCTCGGTAGGTAAAGTCAAAGCGAAGAAGGGCGAAGAGGTGATCGACGGTTCCGGCCTGGCCGTCGCCCCCGGATTTATCGACATCCACAATCACTCCGAATCCGGATTGCTCCGCGAAGGAACGGCGGCAAATCAGGTATCCCAGGGCATCACCACCGTGATCGTCGGCCCCGACGGCGGTTCGCCCGAATCGATCGCGGAATATTTCTCAAAGCTCGAGGGGAAGATCGGGATCAACGTCGGAGCATTCATCGGCCACGGCACGATCCGCGGCATGGTGATGAAGGAAGATTATAAACGCACCGCCACCCCCGACGAGATCGCCGCACTTGAAAAATTGGTTGCCACAGCAATGGAGCAAGGGGCGTTTGGCCTCTCTTCCGGCCTTGAATACGACCGCGGATTTTCCGCAACCACCGAGGAATTGACCGCCCTTTCAAAGGTCGCTGCGAAATACGGCGGCATCTACATGACGCATATGCGCGACGAGGAAGAGGGCGTGCTGGACGCCGTACGTGAAGCAATACGCATCGGGAAAGAGGCGAATCTTCCGGTTCAGATCTCGCATATCAAGATGGGAAACAGCAGCGTTTGGGGGAAATCAACGGACGCGATCTCACTCATCAATGCAGCCCGCAATGCCGGTCAGGACGTAACCGCCGACGCATACCCGTATACGGCCTGGGCCTCGACGATAACCGTGCTTGTGCCGAGCCGAAAGCATGAAGACCCTGCCGAAGTTCAAAAAGGCATCAACGCGATCGGCGGCGCCGATAAGGTGCTTATCACCAGTTCACGCGAATTCCCCGCTTACGAGGGCAAAACACTCGAACAAGCTGCCGCGATCGCCGGAAAAACGGCGATCGAAACATACATCGAGATCGTCAAGAAAGGCGGAGCGGGCGTGATCGGTTACGGAATGAACGAATTGGACGTTAAGGCCTTTTACAAGACCCCCTGGGTGATGGTCTCAAGTGACGGCGGTATCGGCAGCCGGCATCCGCGAGGCACCGGAACGTTCCCCCGCGTTGTGGGCCGTTACGTCCGCGAGAGCAAATGGCTTTCGCTCGAAGAAGCCGTCAGAAAAGCGTCGGCGATGCCCGCGGCCCGCCTCGGGCTGAAAGATCGCGGAATGATCAAGAAAGGAATGAGGGCGGATCTAGTCCTGTTTGACGCCGCGTCGATCATCGACAATGCCACTTTCACCGAGCCGCAAAAATTGTCGAGCGGAATAAAAGCCGTTTTTGTTAACGGCGTTAAAGTTTGGAACGGCGAAAGCGTGACGAACGCTACCCCCGGAATGATCTTGAGAAGAAATTAATTAACCTGCTAACGCCATACGCTGGATCTCAAATAGCTTGTTAATACCGGTGTCCGCCAGCAACAGCATCTGATCCATCTGCTCTCGCGAGAACGGCTCGCGTTCGGCGGTTCCCTGCAGTTCGATGAATTTCCCCGTCCCGGTGCAAACTATGTTCATATCAACATCGGCGGTCGAATCTTCCGCGTAAGCCAGGTCCAGGATCGGCGTTTGTTCGATTATCCCCACGCTGACCGCCGCGACTTCACTAAGTATCGGTGAGGTCTTGATGATGTTGTTCTTCATCAACTTTCGGCACGCCAGCGCGAGCGCAACATACGCCCCCGTGATCGATGCGCACCGCGTACCGCCGTCCGCCTGGATCACGTCGCAGTCGATGTAGATCTGCCGTTCTCCCAGCAATTTCGTGTCGATTATCGCCCTGAGGCTGCGCCCGATCAGCCGCTGAATTTCCTGCGTACGCCCAGACGGCCGCTGCGTCTCGCGCTGCGTCCGCGTATTGGTCGCGCGGGGCAGCATCGCGTATTCCGCGGTCACCCAACCCAGGCCCTTGTTGCGAAGGAACATAGGCACCTTGTCTTCAACGCTGGCAGTGCAGATCACCTTTGTCCCGCCCACCTCGATCAGCGCCGAACCCTCGGCGTAAGGTGAGATGTTCGGCGTGATCTTGGTGTTCCTGATCTGATCGACGGTCCTGCCGTCTGGTCTCGTATAGGTCATAATTAAAGACGGAAACACAACGGGTAGGAAGTGTCTCCTTCGTAGTTCGGAATGTGAGTTCAAGGACGCCTGCACTACCGCGCAGGTTTCCGTCCCACTTCATCCGCACCGTAAACTTCGATCGCCTCAAGCTTCGACGGCTGACTGCCCAGGAATCGTTCGGCTACTCTGGAAAAGCGTTCAGCAGCATCGGTGACGTAAAAATGATCGAGAGCGTCACCTAGTTGTCGCTCATCCGCAGCCTCGTTCGGATTCGCAAGTCCTTTCTGGTTCAACAACCGAGCTACTTCCTCGGCGGCCGCCTCACCGGAATCAATTAGCGTAACATTTTCTCCCACCGTTTGTTGGATCACTTTGCGGAGGATCGGGTAATGCGTGCAGCCGAGCACCAAAGCATCGGGCAGAAAATCTTTCATCTCGGACAGATACTTTGCGGCTATCGACCGCGTCTCAGGCTCGTCCGTCCATCCCTCTTCCGCAAGCGGTACAAAAAGAGGACAGCCGATCTGGAGGACTTCGGCTGCCGGAGATGCGCGGCGGATCGATTCGAAGTAAGCATTGCTTGAAACGGTCGCCTCCGTGGCGATCACGCCGATCCGCGGGGCCGGCTTTTCCTTTGTGATCTCCACCGCCTTCCGCCCGCCCGGGCCGATAACCCCGACGACATCAATGCCGATCCGTTCGCGTATTTTCGGCAAAGCCAGCGCCGACGCCGTGTTGCACGCCACGACCAGCACCTTTATCCCCCGCGACGCCAGAAACTCCGAATTTTCAATTGCGTAACGCTCCACAGTCGCCAGCGACTTGGTTCCATAAGGAACACGGGCCGTATCGCCGAGGTATATAAAATGCTCGTTCGGCAACCTGTCATGAAGAGCGCGGTAAACCGTTAGCCCGCCGACTCCCGAATCAAATATCCCGATCGGCAAGGTTTCGATCATGTTCAGCTTTAGAGCTTTGGAATTCCCAATGGCCATTATTTTAAGCGGAATAAATTAAATCATTGCAATCCTAAAGGCTACAGAAAACAATTTTCGCGGGCAAATACTGAATGTTTAACATAAAAGAAATTTGTTGACAGGACGTCGGGTGGCTTATAGCATTGAACTAGCCTGATTCCCAGGCAACATCCGTTAAAGACTTCTTTGTTATTCCAACCGGCCCACGGGTTGTTTTCTGGCCGAATTTCAACAAAAACAAAGAGATTTCCAAAAGAACCTCAGGAGGACACTTCCATGACGACCTTGTCAACCTTCGATAGTTTGGGTTCGAACACTGGGAAAATGACAGCTATTGCTCCCAACTCCCCAAACTCCCGCCGCTCGCGTTTTAATTCACCACAACAATTTAACGACCTGTATCTCATATTGGCCGACCAGTTTCCTGATCGGGGCTGAGATCTCTATTGTGCATCTCGTCAGGGTCCGTTCGCGCCGGAGCCATCCGGTATCGTCCGACCACTTCCGTACGGCATGATTCGAACTCTTCTGCCCCCGCGGGTGCGCATTTGGGCGCTCTCGACTGTTTGTTCATGCGGTACTCCACTCACGCACCACACCAGCGATCAAGGAACCAAAATCTAAATGAGATTCAAGATACCTTATAAATCTTTAGTACTTTCACTCGTCGCGATCTTGTCAGCATCCGCGGATGTTTCGTCGCAGACCTACAGCGGACAGGCCACAGCGGTTAAAGTGACGGTCACCGCGCTAGGCCAGCCCGTCGTGACGACCGCCGTCGCCGACACCGGTGACCTTTCGACCACCGGCGGCACGATCAGCCTGTCGAGCATCGGTACGAGTGTTGCCGGCATCGTGTCGGTGGGAGCATCCACTGCATCGACCAGCGGCATTGGCAACAATAGTCAGTCAAACGCCGGCGTTCTTAGTACAAACATCGCGGTCGCTGGAAACACGATCGCAATCGGCGCGGTCACTTCACAGACGCTCGGCACATGCCCGGGCGAATTCATGACGTCAAGTTCCTCGGTTGCCAGCCTGTCGATCAACGGTTCTTCGGTTACAATACTGGGCTCAGCCCAGTCCGTACCCCTTTCCGCTGCGGGCAATCCGATCGGGACCCTGCACTTGAATGAACTGATCTCGGATAGCCGGAGCTTGACCAGAAACGCCGTTCGCCTTTCCGTTACAGACCCGGACAACGGCGACATTATCGAAGTCGTATTAGCATCATCTCGGTCAGGCATCAACTGCGGATTTGCCCCAACGCAAAACCTGTTCAGCGGCAGAGGCACTTCCGTCCGCCTGCGTCAGGCAGCTCTTCTCTCGACCGATCTGTCGACGATCGTGTCCGACACCGGACCGCTGCCGGCGACAGGCGGGCTGCTTGCCAGTTCGACCCTCGGCGTCAGTGTCGGAAACCTACTTCTGGATCCGCTCACTTTGGGTACCGGAACGGCGACTTCGTCCTCCTCCGGCGGTGTGGCCGCGGGTACGCCCGGCTCGACACAATCCACTTCTTCGGTCGAAGATCTGAGCCTCGTCCTGTTGCCCAACCCGCTGCCGCTTGTTGCCGACGCCGTATCGATAACTGCGGGCGTGCTTTCGTCGGGCACACAGTGTACGTGTTCGCTGACCGTTCCCACTTGCAGCGTAACGGACAATACGATCACCGACCTTCAGGTGGTGGTGCTCGGCGTCCCGGTAGATCTGGATATTACCGGACTTCCTAACCAGGAGATCGACATACCGGTTCTCGGTTTGGGTAATATCACTCTGATCGTTAACGGCCGGACGAGCAGCGGCCCCAACGACATAACTGCATTCCCGTTACGGGTTGTTACAAATCTTACCGGGTTGGTAGCGACGGAGGTCACCATCGCCAGATCACACTCCGGAATCCAGTGCGGCCTCTCGCCAAGCGCCGCGCCGGCGACGGTCTCAGGACGAGTTCTGGACAAGAACGGGCGGGCGATATCGCGCGCTCCCGTCTCGATCACGGACGGCGACGGCTTCGCGCTGACCACAGCGACGAACAGCTCTGGCCGCTATACCTTCAAGTCGGTTCCTACGGGCAAAATGTATTTCGTCTCGGCTGACGTCAAAGGCGGAAAATATGAGCCGCATGCGGTTACGGTTGACGAAGACCTTTCGGACCTCAACCTGTACCCTTCGACTAAGGTGCCCAAAAACGACCGAGATTAGAAGCGGCCCCCGGAGTCGTCACTACGACATACTTCGAGATAACCAGCAAAAATCGACGCTCATTCCAGGGAATGAGCGTCGATTTTTGCTGGTTATCGATTAAATCGCGGCCGGAGAACGTAATGCGAGAAAATTAGATGGTGGAGGCGGCGGGAATCGAACCCGCATCCAAAGGTTGCGACCAGTGAAATCTACACGTTTAGCCGGATTGCTCAAATTTCGATCACGGCAAGTAAGCAATTCGGCGAACCTTACCGTAACCTAACCTGACTAACGATTTAGACGCGCCCGCAGGTGGTGGACGTGCCCTAGCTTAGACTGGGTTATGCCTTATCGGGTCGCTCCAAGCTGACTACCCGTAAGACATTGCTGTAGCTAGAGTTAACTAGGCAGCAAGAGCTAATTCTTGATTAGCATTTGTGTTTTGTAAGTTTTTTTAACGAGCTCACCTACAAAAAGCCCGACGTGCATCCAAAGATCTATACAAGCCCCTGTCGAAGCCTGTCGCCCCCATAGAGAGGAACAGTCCACTATTTCTAGCGGACTGTCAGTGTACGAAAATTAGATGCAAATTGAAAGGGAAACGCTGTAAGTGATCTCGAAGGGCCGGGTCAATGAATCTCGTTCCTGACGATCTCGACGATCTGAGCGACCGACGACCTCCGAGCCCTCGCGGCGGCCAGCTTTGCTTTCGACGGACCCACCAAGAACCTCGCGTTCTCCATTTGTTTAGTGAGAAGCCTTTCCCGGGCGGGGCCGAAGCCAATTTTTAGCCTTTCGCAAAGCGTCCTGGCGGCCGATTCCAGCACAAGGGCCGTCTCACACTGTTTACCGCCAAGTGAAAGCGTAGCCGCTAGGGTGGCAAGCGCCTCGGCCGTGACCTGGTTGTCGCCGATCTCGACCGATTCGAAGAGCGCGCGCTTTTGCAATGCGAGGGCGGAGTCCAGATCTCCTCTCGCGGCTTCTAACTGGCCCTGGATGACTCGGGTTCGGGCGATGAACGGGCGGTGGTTGAGGCGTTCGAAAAGGATGATGCTCTCGGCGGCGAACTCGTCGCCGTTCTCGGTGTTTCCTAAATGCAGGGCAACCTCGGCCATGTTGTGCAGACAAGCGGCCTGCAGGAACTCGTCGTTCGACGTTCGCGCATCATCAAGAGCCCTTTCTAGAATGGGCTGGGCGCGTTCGAACTCGCCAGTTTCCAAAAGAGTCAGCGCCAGGTTGTTCGCGGCCCGAGCAGCGAGAAGAACATTCCCCGTTTCCTGAAGCAGCTCAACACTTCGCTCCGCTTTTTCGATCGCCGCGTCATAATCGCCCAGCCGGTTTAAAAAGTACGCGTAACCGATCAGTGTCACACCCAGGTTTTGATTGTCGCCGAGTTCATTCCAGATATGTACGCTTTCTTCGAAATGCGATCTGCGCAGCTCCGCGTCCTTATCGAGTCCCGGCGTTTGTCCAAAGCAGAAACCCGCGGCCATCAGTGCCCGTGCCCGAGCGGCGGGATTCGACCGATCGTCTTTCGACAATGCAGCATTTGTCCATTTCTGTGCTTCTGCTATGTGCCCATGCTGAAACCAGAATCGCATTAACGCACCGGTCAATCTGAGTCCGGATACTATGTCGGCGTTGCGATCGATCGTATGCACGAGCACGGCGCGCATATTGTCATACTCTTCGTCGAGGATCCGGGGCCAGTCTCCGCTGTTTCCTTCATCGAACGAGCGCTCGGCAAGTTCGAGCAGAACGGAAGTACGCTTTTTCAAAATTGCGGATTCTTCACCGGCCTCGGTGAGACGCCTTTTCGCATACTGGCGGATCATATCCAACATGTTGTATCGGGGGGAGCCCCGACGAGAATGAATATGAACAAGCGAGCGGCGAACCAATCCGGCGAGCGAATGGACGATCTCGGAAGGCGAAAGCTTTTCGTCCGAGCAGACCGCCGATGCGATCTCCGCCGTCCATCCTCCCGTCAAGACGGAAAGCCGACGCAGGAGCGTCGCCTCTTCATCGGAGAGCAGATCATAACTCCATCCGATCGCAGCCTCCAGAGTATCGTGCCTCGAGGCTCTACCTCCACGCCGCTGCAATAGGCGGAATTGGTCCGACATCGCGGATACGATCTGCTCGACCGGGTAGGCATCTATTTGGGCGGCCGCAAGTTCGATGGCGACAGGAACGCCCTCAAGCTTGCAGCACAATTCTGCAACAAAAGGAGCTTCTCGCGACGTCAGTTCGAACTCGGGCAGGCGTCGCCTAGCCAGTTCGACGAACAGGCGTGAGGAGTCAAACCCGAGCACATCTTCGACCGACGAACTGCCGTTTGTGG
>Ga0307409_100001244_pt1 | contig 12277 bp, 13 predicted proteins | sample 322Ometagenome_2_FD_203888 | JGI IMG/M metagenome (GOLD analysis project Ga0307409, IMG submission 203888) | Maize rhizosphere microbial communities from greenhouse at UC Davis, California, United States - 322HYB-O-2 | ecosystem: Host-associated > Plants > Roots > Rhizosphere > Soil | place...
CCGGAGTCCTCCATCTCGGTAGTCCTGGCGCGGCTTTCCAGGGGCTCCGACGATCCTACCGCTTACCTACCTCTGAAACGAAACGTGCTTGCAAACGCACGGAAGCTGACGGCTGATTCGAGGCTGCAGTGAGGCGCCACCCGGATGTCTGGACGCGACATTGTTGCGAATGACGACTGCTTTCATCCCTTCTGGTCGATTATCGGCTCGACTCCGATCGACCCTCGGCTGACCTTCGTCACGACGGCCTGAGAGTTCGGCAATGCGCGAGACCTGCCGCTGGCAAAGGGCCACGACTCACGCACCCTTTTTGAGACCGGTCACTGGCGATCCACTGCGTTGCGCTAGCGCTCGCGCACGCCATGCGGCGGCTTACGACAGAGCTCTGGCGAGTACATGGACCGGTTAAACCCTGATTGATTTAATTATTGATGTAAATACAGTCGCCGCATCACAAGGCAGCGCCGCGCATGTCATCGACCCCCACCATCGCCGAGATCGCGCGGATCGCCGGCGTCGGCACCGCCACCGTCGATCGCGTGCTGAACCGGCGTCCCGGCGTCAACGCCGACACGGTGCAACGCGTCCTGCAGGCCGTTGCCGAGCTTGGCGCTCCGCAGCAGCCGGGGAGGCCGCGCCGCGGCGAGAACTTTCGCTTCGCCTTCGTCCTGCCCGCCGAGGACTCGCCTTTCCTCACGCTGCTCGACCGGCAGATCGCCCAGGCGGCGCCCGACTTTCGCCACGGCCACATCACCGAGGTCACGCATCGCATCGAGGCCGCCGACCCCGCCCGGTTCGCAGCCGAGCTCGCGCAGGTCGACAACTGCCAAGGCATCGCGCTGCTCGCGCCCGACCTGCCGCCGATCAAGCTGGCGATCAACGAGCTCGTGCGCTCGGGAGTCCACGTCGTGACGCTCTTTTCCGACGTCGCCGGCTCGATGCGCTCGACCTCGGTCGGCGCCGACAACCGCGCGGCCGGAAGGACCGCCGGACTGCTGCTCGCGCGCATGGCCGGCGCCGAAGGTCGCGACACGGTCCTGCTTTCGTCGCAGGCGACGCGCCTCTCCGCCGAGATCGAGCGCCGCATCGGCTTCGCCCACGTGCTCGAGGAGCGCTTTCCGGCCGTGAGGATGGTGCGAACGCCCGACCTGCCGGCCGACGACGACGGCGCGTGCGAGGCGCTGCTGCGCTTCCTGCGCGACGACGACGTCGATTTCGCACGTCTCGCCGGCATCTACAACGTCGGCTCGGGAAGCGCCGGCATCGCACGCGCGCTCGCCGCCGCCGGCCTCGCGGCGCAGATGGGCGTCGTCGTCCACGACCTGACCGAAGAGCACCGCTCGCTGCTGAGCGCGGGCGCGTTCTCCTATGTCCTGCACCAGGACATCCATTACTGCGTCCTGGCCGCGGCGCGAGTCCTTCGCGCCCTGTGCGAGAACGTCCGCGGCGCACTCAACGTGGTGCAGCCGCGCGTCGAGATCCTGACGGCCGAGAACCTCCATTGAGCCGCCCGGTGTGCCCCTGAACCCTCAACTTGCCGGAGACCCCCTCATGAAATCGATCTCGAAGATGCTGCCGGGGGTGCTCGCCCTCGCCGCCGTTGCAACGCTCGCCCTCGCGCCCACGGCGGCCGGTGCGCAGGACAAGACGATCACCCTCTGCTGGGCCGCCTGGGACCCGGCGAACGCGCTGGTCGAGCTGTCGAAGGACTTCACGGCCAAGACCAACATCAAGATGAAGTTCGAGTTCGTCCCCTGGACGAACTTCGCCGATCGCATGCTCAACGAGCTCAACTCGAAGGGCAAGCTCTGCGACCTCATCATCGGCGACAGCCAGTGGATTGGCGGCTCGGCCGAGAACGGCCACTACGTCAAGCTCAACGACTTCTTCGCCAAGGAAGGCATCAAGATGACCGACTTCGCGCCGGCGACCGTCGTCGGCTACGCCGAGTGGCCGAAGAACTCGCCGAACTACTGGGCGCTGCCGGCGATGGCCGACGCGGTCGGCTGGACCTACCGCAAGGACTGGTTCGCCAAGCCCGAGCTGCAGGCCGAGTTCAAGAAGAAGTTCAACCGCGACCTCGCGCCGCCCAAGACCTGGACCGAGTTCAAGCAGCTCTCGGAGTTCTTCCAGGGGCGAATGATCGACGGCAAGAAGGTCTACGGCGCCTACGTCTTCACCGAGCGCGGCTCCGAAGGGATCACGATGGGCGTGACCAACGTCCTCTATCCGATGGGATTCAAGTACGAGGACCCGAAGAAGCCGTACGCGATGGACGGCTTCGTCAACTCGGCCGACGCGGTCAAGGGCCTCGAGTTCTACAAGACGATCTACAAGGGCAGCACGCCGCCCGGGCTCACCAACGCCTACATGGGCGAAGGGCTCGACGCGTTCAAGTCGGGCCAGGTGGCGATGATGATGAACTGGTTCGCCTTCTTCCCGGGCCTCTACAAGGACCCGAACGTCGGCGGCGAGAAGATCGGCTTCTTCGTCAACCCATCCGACAAGGGCAAGGGCGTTCAGCTCGGTGGCCAGGGGATCTCGGTCGTCGCGTATTCGCCGAACCGGAACGAATCGCTGCAGTACATCAAGTGGTTCGCCAACCCCGAGGTGCAGAAGAAGTGGCAGGCGCTCGGCGGCTCGTCGGCGGCCAACGCGGTGCTGCAGGATCCGGGCTACCCGAAGAGCTCGCCGTTCGCGCAGCCCTTCCTCGACTCGATGGGGATGGTCGTCGACTTCTGGGCCGAGCCTTCGTACGCGGCGCTGCTGCTGGCGATGCAGAAGCGCGTCCACGACTACGTCGTCGCCGACAAGGGAACGGCGAAGGAGGCGCTCGACGGGCTGGTCGTCGACTGGAAGAAGGTGTTCAAGGAAGACGGCAAGATGAAGTGATCAGAACTTCCTGACGTGATTGCGGACCCTCCCTGGTTGCACTCGAATTCGCACTCGCGACCCAAGGGAGAGCCCGTGCCCACCATGTCGATCCCCACCGGCATCGCCGCCCGCGCCGCGGAAGCTACTCCCGCGGCGCTGGCCACGCGCATGCGCGGCCTCTCCGACCGGGCGATCGCCTGGGCGTTCGTCGGCCCGACGATGCTGCTGCTGCTGGCCATCAACATCTTCCCGCTGATCTGGACGATCCGCCTGTCGTTCACCAACTTCCGCGCCAACCGGCCCAACGCGACGGTGCTCGGCGTCGGCATCGACAACTACGTCTCGGTGCTCACCGACCCCGACATCTGGCTGGCGATGCAGGCGACGGCGCACTTCCTGTTCTGGACCATCGTGCTCCAGACGACGATCGGCTTCGCGCTCGCCTACCTGATCGACCGCAAGTTCCGCGGCCACGGATTCTGGACGACGATCATCCTGATCCCGATGATGCTGTCGCCCGCCGTGGTCGGCAATTTCTGGGCGTTTCTCTACCAGCCGCAGACGGGGCTCTTCAACTACGCGGTTGCGTTCCTGACCGGCGTGCCGGCCTCGTCGTTCGAGATGATCGGCTCGGTTCGGCTCGCGCCCTGGGCAATCATCATCGTCGACACCTGGATGTGGACGCCGTATGTGATGCTGATCTGCCTCGCCGGCCTGCGCTCCATCCCCGACTACATCTACGAGGCCGCCGAGGTCGACCGGGCCTCGAAGTGGCGTCAGTTCTGGTCGATCACGCTGCCGATGGTGCTGCCGTTCGTGATGCTCGCGGTGCTCTTTCGCGGCATCGAGAACTTCAAGATGTTCGACATGGTGAACCTGCTCACCTCGGGCGGGCCGGGCTCGGCGACCGAGCTCGCGTCGATCACCCTCAAGCGCGAGGCGTTCGAGAAGTGGCGCACCGGCTACTCGTCGGCGTTCGCGATCATCCTCTTCGTCGCGGTGTTCGGCCTGGCCAACATCTACGTCAAGGCGCTCAACCACGTGAAGAGCCGATGAGGCCTATATGCGCCTAGGCATCAGCACCGCCCATTCGGTCGTCGAGCCGAGCCCGCGCACGCGCCTGGTCGCGGGCGTGCTGGTCGCGCTCTACGCGCTGATCACGATCGTGCCGCTGGCATGGATCGTCCTCACCGGCTTCAAGACGCCGCCAGACTCGATCAGCTATCCGCCGAAGATCCTGTTCACGCCGTCGGCCGAGGGCTACTGCAACCTGTTCACGACGCGCTCGCGCCAGACGCCCGAGTACATCGCGGCGCTGCCGCCGGCGGTCGACACGTGCGACCGGGTCGCGCGCGACGCGAACATGGTCGTCGCCGGGCCATCGAACTTCGTGCCGCGCTTCGTCAACTCGCTGATCATCGCCTTCGGCTCGACCGTGCTCTCGGTCGGCTTCGGCGTCATGGCGGCGTACGCGTTCTCGCGCTTCAAGGTGCCGCTCAAGGACGACCTGCTGTTCTTCATCCTGTCGACACGGATGATGCCGCCGATCGCGGTGGCGATCCCGATCTACCTGATGTACCGGGAGCTCGGCCTGTCGGACACGCGGCTCGGCATGATCCTGCTCTACAGCGCCGTCAACGTCTCGCTCGCGGTCTGGCTGCTGAAGGGCTTCATCGACGAGATCCCGCGCGAGTACGAGGAGGCGGCGATGGTCGACGGCTACACGCGGCTGCAGGCGTTCCGCAAGGTCGTGCTGCCGCAGGCGACGACGGGGATCGTCGCCACGGCGATCTTCTGCCTCATCTTCGCGTGGAACGAATACGCGTTCGCGGTCCTGCTGACGTCCGGCACGGCGCAGACTGCGCCGCCCTTCATCCCGATCATCATCGGCGAGGGCGGCCAGGACTGGCCCGCGGTCGCCGCCGGGACTACGCTCTTCCTGCTGCCGATCCTCTTCTTCACCGTGCTGCTGCGCAAGCACCTGCTGCGCGGCATCACCTTCGGCGCGGTGCGCAAATGAAGACGCCGACGGCTACCGCCGACGCGCCGGTCGAGCGCCGCTGGCCGCGCTGGGCGCGCCGCGGGCGGATGGAGATGCTCGCCTGCGGCGTCATCACGAGCGGCCTGGCGATGATGCTGCAGCCGTTCGCGATGGCGCTCTACACCTGGTCGTTCGCGACGACGCTCGTCGGCACCGCGCTGTTCATCGTCGTGTCGAAGTTTCCCGACTGAAGGCGTCCCATGGCCGAGATCCGCGTCAGCAGGCTGCACAAGGCGTTCACCGACTTCACGGCAGTGAAGGACTCGACCTTCACCGTCCGCGACGGCGAGTTCTTCTGCCTGCTCGGGCCGTCGGGTTGCGGCAAGACGACGACGCTGCGAATGATTGCCGGGCTCGAGCTGCCGACCTCGGGCCAGATCTTCCTCGGCGCCGAAGACGTCAGCTTCAAGCGCGCGTCGGCACGCGACATCGCCTTCGTGTTCCAGATGTTCGCGCTCTATCCGCACATGAACGTGCGCAGGAACATCGCCTTCCCGCTGGTCTCGCAGGGCATGTTGCGCTCCGAGATCGATTCGCGGGTCGAGCAGGCGGCGCGCATCCTGCGCATCACGGAGCTGCTCGACAAGCCGGTCTCGGGACTTTCGAGCGGAGATCGCCAGCGCGTCGCGCTGGGCCGCGCCATCGTCCGCGAACCGCTCGCCTTCCTCATGGACGAGCCGCTCGGCGCGCTCGACTCGGAGTTCCGCGAAGTGATGTGCCGCGAGCTGCGCGGGCTTCACGACCGGCTGAACGCGACGACGGTCTACGTCACCCATGACCAGATGGAAGCGATGGCGATGGCCGACACGATCGCGGTCATGAACCAGGGCGTGATCGAGCAGCTCGGCGCGCCGCTCGAGGTCTACGAGCGGCCGGCGAGCGTCTTCGTCGCCGACTTCATCGGCGCACCGGCGATGAATTTCCTGCCCTTCGAGGGCGCGCTCCGGCAAGGCGACAGCGCGGTCCGGATCGGCGCGGCACGCGTCGCGGTGCCGGTGCTGCGCGAGGACGTCGCCGGTGGCGCGCTCCTCTGCGGCGTTCGTCCGGAGCACGTCCGCTTCGCCGACGACTCGCCGCTGCGCGCCGAGGTGCTCGGCAGCGAATATCTCGGCACGCGCCGGATCGTCACCGTCAGCACCGCCGCCGGAGCGACGCTGCGCGCCAAGGTCGACGTCGCGACCGCCGCGAAGCGCGGCGACCATGTCGGCCTGGCATTCGACGCCGCAGCGGTGTCTCTGTTCGAGAAGGCGTCGGGACGGGCGCTTCGCACCGCGCGTGATGACGCGCCCCACGCGGCCGCGAACGGAGTGCGCCATGGCTGAAGCCCGGCTGATCGGCGTGACCAAGAGCTTCGGCACCAAGCGCGCCGTGGTCGACCTGCGCCTCGACGTCGCCAACGGCGAGTTCGTCGTCCTGCTCGGGCCGAGCGGCGCCGGCAAGACGACGACGCTGCGCCTGGTCGCCGGCCTCGAGACACCCGACGCCGGTCAGGTGCACATCGGTGGGCGCGACGTCACGCGAATCGCGCCTGCGCTCCGCGACGTCGCCTTCGTGTTCCAGCAGTACTCCCTTTATCCCCACCTGAGCGTCTACGACAACCTCGCGTTTCCGCTCCGCTCGCCGCTGCACCGCACGGGCGAGCCCGACATTCGCCGCAAGGTCGAGGCCGTGGCGCGCATGCTGCGGATCGACGACAAGCTGAAGAGCGCGGCGACGCGGCTCTCCGGCGGCCAGATGCAGCGCGTCGCGATCGGCCGCGCCCTGGTGCGCGATCCCGCGCTCTACCTCATGGACGAGCCGCTGTCGTCCCTCGACGCCAAGCTGCGCAACGACCTGCGCCTCGAGCTCAAGCGCATCCAGCAGGATCTCGGCGCGACCATGCTGTACGTGACGCACGACCAGGTCGAGGCGTTGACGATGGCGACCCGGATCGGCGTGCTCGAGAACGGCCGCCTGGTCCAGGTCGCGACGCCGCAACAGATCTACGAGGAGCCGGTGAGCAGCTACGTCGCCTCGCGCCTCGGCTCGCCGCGCATCAACCTCGTGCCGCGCGCGCTCGTCGCCGACATCGCCGCTCCCGAAGGCGCCGCGCTGGTCGGCATACGCGCCGAGCAGCTGCGGCTGCGCGCGCCGGCGTCGGCTTCGGCGAACGGCCGGCGGGGCGCGCGCGTCAGGCGGATCGAGCAGCTCAGCGACCAGCACCTGATCCACGTGCACCTCGACGACAGCGAGCAGGAGCTGGTCAGCGCGGCCGCCGACGGCACGCACTGGCAGCCGGGCGATGCGGTTCACCTCGAGCTGCTCCGGCCGCTCTGGTTCGACGCCGCCGGCCAGCGGATCGCCGCCTGAAGCGCGAACCATGAAGGACGCCATGAAGCACACCGACCTCATCCGCAACGCGACGCAGACGCTGATCGACCATGTCGACGAGCTGACCGCGCTCGACCAGGCGATCGGCGACGGCGACCACGGCCTCAACATGCGGCGTGGCGCGCTCGCGATTCAGGCGCGCCTCGACGAGCTCGCGGCGCAGCCGCTGAACGAGGCGCTGAGGACGATGGCGGCGACCTGCATGTCGACGATCGGCGGCTCGTCGGGCCCGGTCTTCGGCACCCTTCTGCTCACGCTCGGCAAGGAGCTGCCGGTGACGCCGAATGCGCAGGCGCTCGGCGCCGCGGTCGACGCGGGCGTCAGGGCGCTGACGCGCCTCGGCAAGGCGGAGGTCGGCCAGAAGACGCTGCTCGACGTCCTCGACCCGGTGCAGAAGGTGCTCGCCGCCGGCGGCGACGACGTTGTCGCGCGCGTGCGCCGCTGCGCCTTCGAGAGCGCCGCCGCCACGGCCCAAATGGACGCGATCCGCGGCCGGGCCTCGTTCCTCGGCGATCGCGCGCTTGGCCATGTCGACCCCGGCTCGCGCTCGATGGCCCTGATCGTCGGCTCGATCTGCGACAGCCTGCGGACGCCCGCCGCCGCGGCTCTTCCTCCCGCATGAAAGGCTCGCCATGAAGAAGCTCATCAACGATGTCGATTCGGTTCTCGTCGAATCACTCGAAGGATTTGCCGCCGCCCACGCCGACATCGTCTCGCTCGACGAGGCGTGCCGCTTCGTGCGGCGGCGCGTGCTCAAGCCGGGCAAGGTCGCGCTGATCTCTGGCGGCGGCTCGGGGCATGAGCCGCTCCACGCCGGCTTCGTCGGCAGCGGCATGCTCGACGCGGCGTGCCCGGGCCAGGTGTTCACCTCGCCGACGCCAGACCAGATGCTCGCGGCCGCGCAGGCGGTCGACACCGGCGCCGGTGTCCTCTTCATCGTCAAGAACTATTCCGGCGACATGATGAACTTCCAGATGGCCGCCGAGATGGTCACCTGCGACAACGCTACGGTCCTCGTCAACGACGACGTCGCGGTCGAGGACTCGACGTATACCACCGGCCGGCGCGGCGTCGCCGGCACGCTCATCGTCGAGAAGATCGTCGGCGCCGCGGCCGAGCGCGGCGGCGGCCTGGCGGCGCTGAAGGCGCTCGGCAATTCGGTCAACAACGCGACCGCGTCGATGGGCGTCGCGCTCACGTCCTGCACCGTGCCGGCGGCCGGCGTGCCGACGTTCCAGATCGGCGCCGACGAGATGGAGATGGGAGTCGGCATCCACGGCGAGCCTGGGCGGCGGCGCGTCAAGATCGCTTCCGCAGACGAGATCGCGGCCGAGCTTGCCGGCGCAGTGCTGAAGGATTTGTCGCTGCAGCGCGGCAGCGAGGTCATCCTGCTCGTCAACGGGTTCGGCGGCACGCCCCTGCTCGAGCTATACGTGATGGTCAATGCCGTCCACAAAGTGCTCGCGGGTGCCGGCATCCGCGCCGTCCGCCATCTGACCGGCTCCTATGTGACATCGCTGGAGATGGCAGGCTGCTCCGTGACGGCCTACGCCGCCGACCCAGCGACGCTCGCACTGTGGGACGCGCCGGTGCACACGCCGACATTGCGCTGGCGTTCTTGAACGCACGCAGCGCAGCTGGCAAGGTTGTGACGACGCTCTAGCGGCGCTAGAGGCTCGGCCCAACGGTCCTAGGGTGCGGTTTATGTCGAACGCGTCCGGGCCGCCGCCGCTTGTGACGGCCGCTCCTAGTGCTTGAGCCGCCATTCGCCTTCAATGGGCGACCGGCAGCTCATGGCCGTGAGCTGCCCCGAGTTCCGCTTCAACATCGCTAGCCGCCGGGCAGATTCCCATCGGTCGGTCCAGTCGCGGCTGGCACTGCTGACGTAGCAGCCGTTCAGCGCCGTCCAATACGAGCCAACGGACCGTATCCCGGGCTGTTTTGGCTGGCAGCGCCAGACACACGGACAGACGTCCTGATGTAAGCGCATCGCCAGCGTCTACGCAGACTCTGTCTAGCTCAGGCCTGGTACTCGCCATTCATCTTTTTCGTCGCCAGGCCTTCCAAGAGATACCGCCCGCGCCCAAGCGCTTCACTGCTATCAAAGCAGGCATGGCTCTGGAGGCGGCGCGGAATGTGCCTCAGGGTCCGGTCGGGAGATGTTGTCCACAGCGTTTTCAACCGACATGGTGAACAAGCCGCCCATCGTGAGGACCGCCCAGGTGGTACCCCGCGAACGAGCGCACTTCGTTGTTGTCGTTTGAAAGAATTTCCTTGCGCTGAGTCGCAGCAGGAGGTCTTGTCGTACGGGGTGCGCGGGCGTAGAGCGAAACGTACCCATTCGCCCGGCTTCCTCGCGCGATTCGGATATGCACGCACTGCATTGGGCCAAGGTCCAATGGTCGCGCACCAAGTGCTCCGCGAACATGATGTTCCCCTGAAACGCAGCGCACGGCCGTGGACGGGCGAGCACGTGATTCCACCCACATCACCTTCATCATGGCCGACCCAGTCGGGCACCTCAACGCGAGTTGCCTAGGACGACTGAGTCACGAGAGATGATCCCGAATTTGGCGATCAGGCGCGATCGCCACTGCCTGCGAAAACAAGGATGCCCGCCGGAGAGGCGGCCCGACGTGGGACTGCTTCACTCGCTACGAACCGAAGGACACCGCTTTCGCAATGGCGGTCCTCCCCTGGCAGCAGCATCCGTGCCGTCGGCTCCAGGTCGTCAACGCGGCGCGCGAGCGCAGGGCGAGCAATGCGGTCAACTTGTGCCGCATCGAAGAGCGCTGGAAGGTCGTCACGTCTTCCCAGCTGAGCAAGTAGCGACCACTGCGGCCAATGCGAGAGAGGAGATGGACATGAACACGAAACAAGACAAGACGACCGAGAACAAGGCCAAGACGCAAGCGAAGAGCGAGGAAAGGGATCCCTCGCTCCTGTTCGACACCTTGCCGCTGCCAGATCCCCGGTTTCAGGGCCGCATCGGCGGCACCTACGCCGACTCCGAGGCCGACCTCATTTCACTGCCGACGCCACCGGTTGGCGCGCCCAACGTCCTGTTGGTGCTGCTGGACGACGTGAGCGCGGATCCGATCGCCAGCCCAAGCCGGTCCTACACGCGCATACTTCCCGGCGACCCGCGTTGGCGTAGGCGGCGCGGAGTGGGATGCGAAACTGTCTTGCATTCGGCGCCACCGCGCCTATCCTGCCTATATGGACTCCCCCACTAAGGCCAGCGATCTATCGAGTTGTGGCGCCGTCGGGTTGAGCTTGCGAACATATATCCGGCATCTGAATGAGCCTTGAGCGGCTCGTGCCGACATGGAATGCGCGACACCGCAGCGCCAATCACTCACGCGGCACCTGAGCGATTGCTCGGGGTGCCAAGCAGGATATCGGCGACTTGCGGTGCGGGGGCTGACCCTGGGTGCCATGGTGGGCGATCGATCTCGTGGCAATGCGGGAGGGTTAGGGGCGCTTGATCCCTTTGCGCTGGAGTTGAACGGTTCAAATGATTCAGTTCGCGGCGACGCTCAGCATGGATGTCGCGCCGACGTAAGTCTTGCCGTCGCGCAGCGTCGCGTAGCAGATGCGCGCGAGCTTGTTGGCCAGCGCGCAGGCGGCCTTGTTGTGGTTGGCGCGCGCCTGCAGGCTCATCGCCCAGGCGCGCATGCGGTCCAGCGGTCGCCCGGCGGTCTGGGCGACGGCAGACATGCGCAGGCTCCGGCGCCATGGGTCAGCAGGACGCGCAGCTGGTTGTCGCCGCGCTTAGAGATCCCGTGCAGATGACGGGTGTTCGCCGACGAATGCTCGCGCGGAGTGAGCGCGATCCAGCTGCCGAAGTGCCGCGCGCTGCTGAAGTGAGTCACGTCACCCGCTGTCGCGGCAACGAGTGCAGTGGCAGTGATCAGACCGACACCAGGGATGCTGAGCAATGTCTTGCAAGCGGGGCTCTGCCGGGCCATCTCAGCGAGCTCGCGTTCGAGCTGGCGATCCGTGCCTCGAGCTGGCGCACTTCCTCGACCAGCAGCGCCATGGCGCCTCGCATCAGCTCGGGCAGCGCGGAGTCGGCATCGGCGACCTTGGCAATCTGATCGATCCCGCGTCGGCCTCCCTGCGCGAAGGCAATGCCGAACTCACGGCAGAAGCCGCGCAATGCGTTAATCCGGGCCGTGCGCGTCGCCACCCAGATGGCTCGCGTCCTGTGCAGGGTCTGCAGGGCTCACCTACCCACACAAGATGGTGGGATGGTGCTGGATGTTAGCGGACCCCGCCGGACGATCTTTTGGTCGATGTACCTATGGAAAAAGCCCCTTGCGGGGCTTGGTTCAGAGGCTAGCTTGGCGGAGCCGGAGGGATTCGAACCCTCGATGCAGGTTTTGCCCACATACTCCCTTAGCAGGGGAGCACCTTCGGCCACTCGGTCACAGCTCCGTGCCGCCGATTCTACCGGCTGGCCCTGCCGCCGGGACGCGCTCGCCTCCGCCTTCGTGACCGCCGAATCCTCGGGCTGCGGACGTCGCGCCATGAGTGTTGCGGGCAGAAGTCCTTCGCCACTCGCCACATGACTTCCAGTACTCTCGCAGTCCCACGACAAGGAGGCGAACATGGCCAAGAAGGGAAGCAAATCCGGGGTTTACCGCGTGACCGAGGTGATCGGCACCAGCCCGATCTCCTGGGAGGACGCAGCCAAGACGGCGGTCGAGACGGCAGCCAAGTCGCTGCGCGACTTGCGAGTCGGCGAAGTCAACGATCTCGACATGAAGATCGAAGACGGCAAGGTCGTCGCCTACCGCGCGAAGGTGTCGCTCTCGTTCAAGTACGAAGCCTAGGCGTGTACCCGGAGGGCCGGATCGATCCGGCCCGTGCCCTCGTCGAGAACGACGACTCGCTAGCGCGCCTCGGGCGTCTGGTCCAGGTCGAAGGCCTTGTGGAGCGCCCGCACCGCGAGCTCCATGTACTTCTCGTCGAGCACGACGCTGGTCT
>Ga0307409_100001245_pt1 | contig 12268 bp, 9 predicted proteins | sample 322Ometagenome_2_FD_203888 | JGI IMG/M metagenome (GOLD analysis project Ga0307409, IMG submission 203888) | Maize rhizosphere microbial communities from greenhouse at UC Davis, California, United States - 322HYB-O-2 | ecosystem: Host-associated > Plants > Roots > Rhizosphere > Soil | place...
GCGTCGACGCCGGCCTTGAGCACCACCAGCGCCCGCGGGAGCTGGCCCTTGAAGTCGTCGTGCACCCCGATGACGGCGCACTCCGCCACGGCCTCGTGGCCGGCGAGCGCGGCCTCCATCGACCCGGTCGAGAGCCGGTGACCGGCGACGTTGAGAACGTCGTCGGTGCGGCCCATGACGAACAGGTAGCCGTCCTCGTCGACCAGCCCGCCGTCACCGGTCAGGTAGTAGCCGTCAAAGGCGCTGAGGTAGCCCGCGACGTAGCGCTCGTCGTCCTGCCACAGGGTCGGGAGCGTGCCCGGCGGCAGCGGGAGCCTGATGCAGATGGCCCCCTCGGTGCCCGCGGGCACCGGTGCGCCGCGCTCGTCGAGCACCGCCACGGCATACCCGGGAACCGGCACCGACGGTGAGCCCGGCTTCACCGGCATCGGCTCCAGGCCCCTGAGGTTCGAGGCGATGGGCCAGCCCGTCTCGGTCTGCCACCAGTTGTCGATGACGGGCACGCCGAGCACCTTCGAGGCCCACTCGTAGGTGTCGGGGTCGAGGCGCTCGCCGGCGAGGAAGACGGTGCGCAGCGACGAGAGGTCGTGCCCCTTCATCAGCTCACCGTCGGGGTCCTCCCGCTTGATGGCCCGGTATGCCGTGGGCGCGGTGAACATGGCCTTCACGCCGTAGTCGGCGATCACCCGCCAGAACGCGCCGGCGTCGGGGGTGCCGACCGGTTTGCCCTCGTAGAGAACGGTGGTGGCACCGGTGAGCAGCGGGGCGTAGACGATGTAGGAGTGGCCGACCACCCAGCCCACGTCGCTGGCCGTGAACCACACGTCTCCCGGGCCGATGTCGTAGATGTTCTCCATCGACCAGCGCAGCGCGACGGCGTGGCCGCCGTTGTCGCGCACGATGCCCTTGGGGCGGCCGGTGGTGCCGGACGTGTAGAGGATGTAGAGCGGGTCGGTGGCGGCGACCTCCACGCAGTCGGTCGGCTCGGCATCGGCCATGAGCTCGGCCCACTCCATCTCCTCCCAGTCGGTGTCGCGCTCGCCGACCGCTGCCCGGGCCTGCTCGCGCTGGAGGACGATCACCGACTCGGGCTTGTGGCTGCTCCGGTCGAGCGCGGCGTCGAGCATCGGCTTGTAGTCGACGACGCGCTTGGGCTCGATGCCGCACGAGGCGCTGACGACGACCTTGGGCTCGGCGTCCTCGATGCGCACCGACAGCTCGCCGGGCGCGAAGCCGCCGAAGACCACCGAGTGCACGGCGCCGATCCGGGCGCAGGCGAGCATGGCCACGACCGCCTCGGGGACCATCGGCATGTAGATGAGGACACGGTCGCCCTTCTCGACACCGAGCGACTGCAGCGCGCCACCGAACCGCGACACCTCGTCGAGCAGCTCGGCGTAGGTCAGGGTGCGCCTGCTGCCGGTGACCGGGCTGTCGTAGTGCACGGCCGCCTGGTCGCCCCGCCCGGCCGCGACGTGGCGGTCGAGGGCGTTGTGGCAGGTGTTGAGACTGGCGCCGGGGAACCACCGGTAGAACGGCGGCCGGTCGTCGTCGAGCACCCGCGTGGGCGGCGTGATCCAGTCGATGGCCTGGGCGGCCCGACCCCAGAACGCGTCCGGGTCGTCGAGGCTCTCGGCGTAGGCAGCGGCGTAGGCACCCTCGGTCATGGGCTCCATCGTGCGGGGAACCCCTCGGACGCGCCATAGGCCGGACGTCCCGTGCGGCCGGTGCGCCGGAGCCGTCGACGAGCGGTCGGACGAGCGGTCGGGTGAACAGTCGGAGTGCGGCGGGCGGACGGTCGAATGGGTGCCACGTCGGTCGGCGGTGATCGCCCACGGGGCGAGGCCCCGCTGTGCCACCATCGCGGCCATGGGAGTGCAGTGGCGGGTCGTGCTGCCCTGGGTGGGCATCGGCGCCATGGTGGTGGTGCTGCCGTTCTACCTGGCCTCCGGACTGCTCGCGCCGTTCTGGGCCGTCGCCCTGCTGATGACGTGCTGGATGCTGTTCGTCTACCTCGGGCTGCGGCTCCGCCGCACCCGGCCCTGGCTGGTGCTCGCCCTCCCGGTCGTGGCCTTCGCCTGGTGGTTCCTCGTGCTGAGCGCCGGAGAGGCCTGGCTGGGCTGGACCGGCTGAGGCCCGCAGACCCGGCTGGTTTCTTGACCAAACCCTGAACCGACAAGGCATTGTCGTCCGCCCGTCGACGTGTCTAAGTTGCAACTGGATCGATAGATCCGTGAATTGTTCACAGCGTTGTGGAGGTTCCATGTCCCGGTTCGCACCGACCCGTCGCGCCCTCATCGCCGGCATCGCCGCAGCGGGGGCGCTCGCGTGCGCCGTCCCGGCCGCGTCAGCCGAGGCCGGCGGCACCGGCCCCACCCTTCCGCCAGCGGCCGACAACGGCTGGGTCACCTCGACGATGGCGCGGATGAGCCTGGAGGAGAAGGTCGGCCAGCTGTTCGTGCAGCAGGTCTACGGCTCCGACGCCACGACGCCCGACCGGCGCAACGTGCCGCTCTACGGTGTCGCCTCGCCCGCCGAGGTCGTGCAGAAGTACCACCTCGGTGGCGTCATCTACTTCGCGTGGACCGACAGCGTGAAGAACCCCGACCAGATCACGGCGCTGTCGAACGGCCTGCAGAAGGCCGCTCTCTCGCAGCCCTCCAAGGTCGACGTCCCGCTCCAGATCGCGATCGACCAGGAGCAGGGTGTCGTCACCCGCATCGGCCCGCCGGCCACCCAGTTCCCAGGCTCGATGGCGCTCGGCGCCGGCCGCAGCACCGACGACGCGCGCACCGCCGCCGCGATCACCGGCGAGGAGCTGCGCGCCATGGGCGTCAACACCAACTTCGCCCCGGTCGCCGACACCAACGTCAACCCGCTCAACCCGGTGATCGGCACCCGGTCGTTCTCGTCCGACCCGGCCCTGGCGGCCTCGATGGTCGGCGCCCAGGTGAAGGGCTACCAGGGTGACGGCGGCGTCTCCGCCTCCGCGAAGCACTTCCCCGGCCACGGCGACACCGCCACCGACAGCCACGTCGCCTTCCCGATCATCACCCACACGCGCGAGCAGTGGGAGCAGATCGACGCCCCGCCCTTCAAGGCGGCCATCGCCGAGGGCATCGACATGATCATGACGGCGCACCTCGCCTTCCCGGCGCTCGACGACTCCGGTGACCCGGCCACCCTGAGCAAGCCGATCCTCACCGGGCTGCTGCGCGGCGAGCTCGGCTTCAAGGGCGTCATCGTCACCGACGCCCTCGAGATGCAGGGCGTCCGCGACCGCTACGGCGACGAGGAGGTGGCCGTGCGCGCCCTCGAAGCGGGCGCCGACCAGCTCCTCATGACGCCGGCCATGGACAAGGCGTATGCCGCGGTGCTCGACGCCGTGCGCAGCGGCCGGATCCCGGCCGCCGACCTCGACGCCAAGGTGCGCCGCGTCCTGGAGCTGAAGTACAAGCGCGGCACCGTCGCCCACCCCTACGCCGACCCCACCGCGGTGTCGTCGGTCGTGGGCACCCCCGAGCACCTGGCCACCGCCGACGAGGTCACCGACCGCACCACCACGCTGGTCAAGAACGACGACCGCACCCTCCCGCTGGCCGTCGGCGGCAAGAAGGTGCTCGTCACCGGCTACGGCGTCACGGTGACCTCGACGCTCGCCGGCGCCTTCGCGGACAAGGGAGCCACCACCACGGTGAAGGAGACCGGCACCGCGCCGACCGACGCCAGGATCGCCGACGCCGTCGCAGCGGCCAAGGCCAGCGACGCGGTGGTCGTCACCACCATGAAGGCCTGGACCTCGGCGGCCCAGCGCAAGCTGGTCAACGCGCTGCTCGACACGGGCAAGCCGGTCGTGGTCGTCGCCACCCGCGACCCCTACGACATCGCCTACGTCGACCGCGCCTCGACCTACCTCGCGACCTACTCCTACAGCCCTGTCGCGATCGAGGCGGCGGCTCGCGTCATCACCGGTGACGTCAGCCCCAGCGGCAAGCTGCCGGTCGACATCCCCGCAGCGGGCGATCCCTCGACCGTCCTCTACCCCTTCGGCCACGGCCTGGGCTACTGAGGCCCTCGAACCGGCGCGCACTCGAACAGAAGGAGCTCACCGACATGACGAACCTCAACCGCCGGCAGCTGCTGACCGCAGGGGCCCTCGGCGCGGCAGCCGTGCCGTTCGCCGCCACCGCAGCCCAGGCCGGCCCGCGAGCCGCCGCGCCGACACCCGCCAACGTCACCTACCCGTCCCGACCCGTGACCCCGGGGGCCGACCGTGCCGCGGCTGACGGGTGGGCGGCGCTGGCGGGTCGCAAGGTCGGGGTCATCACCAACCCGACCGGCATCCTCACCAACCTGCGCACCATCGTCGACGAGATGCACGAGTCGGGTGCGGTCGACATCCGCGGGGTCTTCGGCCCGGAGCACGGCTTCCGCGGCACCGCCCAGGCCGGTGACTCCGAGGGCACCCACACCGACCCGCGCACCGGCATCACCGTCTACGACGCCTACGGCGCCGGCACCGACAAGATGGCCTCGATGTTCCGCACCGCCGGCGTCGACACCGTCGTGTTCGACATCCAGGACGCCGGCGCCCGCTTCTACACCTACATCTGGACCATGTACACGGCGATGAAGGCGGCCGTGCAGACCGGCTCCCGCTTCGTCGTGCTCGACCGTCCCAACCCGATCGGCGGCACCGCCCGCGGTCCGATGATGACCACGGCCTACACCTCCGGCGTCGGCGCCAAGGAGATCGTCCAGGCCCACGGCATGACCGTCGGTGAGCTGGCCCGCTTCTTCGACGGGGAGTTCCTCCAGGCCGAGGTCGGCGGCCGGCTCACCGAGCTGCAGGTCATCGAGGTGGGCGGCTGGCGCCGCGACATGCCGTATGCCGCGACGGGCCTGCCGTGGGTCATGCCCAGCCCCAACATGCCCACCCCCGACACGGCGCTGGTCTACCCCGGCACCGGGATGTTCGAGGGCACCAACCTCTCGGAGGGACGCGGCACCACCCGTCCGTTCGAGCTCGTCGGTGCCCCCTACGTCGACTACCGCTGGGCCGAGCGCCTCGCCGGCCTCGACCTGCCGGGCGTCGGGTTCCGTGAGGCCTACTTCAACCCCACCTTCAGCAAGCACCAGGGCAAGGTCTGCGGCGGTGTGCAGGTGCACATCACCGACCCGCGCACCTTCGACCCGATGCGCGTCGGTGTCGAGATGCTCGTGGCCGCCAAGGCGCTGTTCAGCGACTTCGCCTGGCGCTACGACAGCTACGACCCCAAGCGGCCCTACTGGATCGACAAGCTCAGCGGCTCGACGCGCCTGCGCGACCAGATCACGGCCGGTGCCTCCGCCGACGAGGTCGTCGGCGCCTGGCACGAGGAGCTGGCCGAGTTCGACCGGCGCCGGCAGCAGTACCTCATCTACCGCGGCCCGGCCGCCTGACCGACGACAGCAGGGGAGTGCAGATGCGGGTGCGAGCCCTGGCCGCCGCGGTGGCGGTCGGTAGCGTCCTGACCACCATGACGACCACCACCGCGGCGAGGGCCGACGACTTCAGCAAGCCGTTCCAAGGCTTCGCGCCCGTCAACACCGTCCTGCGGGACGCCGCGCCGGAGGCGGTGGGTCTCGACCCCGCACCGATCAGGGACGCCGTCGCGCAGATCCGTGGGCACGAGGACGCGCCCGCCGGTGGCCACCCCCTGTATGCCGGTGCCGTGGCCCTCATGGGCCACGACGGCGCCGTCGTGGCCCGGGACGCCAGCGGCTTCGCCCTGCGCTACGAGAACGCCACGACCGAGCTGCCGCGCGACCAGTGGGTGCCGATGCGCGACGAGACGATCTTCGACCTCGCGTCGGTCTCGAAGCTCTTCACCTCGATCACCGCGGTGCAGCTGGTCGAGGAGGGGAAGGTCGACCTCGAGGCGCCGGTGGCGGCATACCTGCCGGAGTTCGGGGTCAACGGCAAGGAGGAGGTGACGGTGCGGCAGCTGCTGACGCACACCTCCGGCTTCACGTCCTGGCTGCCGCTGTACAGCAGGTACCCCGACAAGGCCTCGCGGATCCGGGCCGTCATGGACGCGCCGCTCAAGAGCCCGCCGGGCACCACCTACCTCTACAGCGACCTGAACCTCATCACCCTCGGCGTGCTCGTGGAGCGCCTCACCGGCGAGACCCTCGACCAGGTGGTCCGCGAGCGGATCACGGCGCCGCTGGGCATGAAGGACACGGGCTACAACCCGGCCGACCGCACCCGCACGGCGGCCACGGAGTACCAGTCGACACCGGCCCGGGGCATGGTCTGGGGCCAGGTGCACGACGAGAACGCCTGGTCGCTCGGTGGGGTCGCCGGGCATGCGGGCGTCTTCTCGACCGCCGACGACCTTGCGGTGCTCTGCCAGGCGCTGCTCAACGGCGGCACCTACCGGGGCGAGCGGATCCTCAGCCGCAAGAGCGTCTCCCTGCTCATCACCAACTTCAACCAGGATTTCCCCGGCGACAGCCACGGGCTCGGCTTCGAGCTCGACCAGCGCTGGTACATGGACGCGCTGTCCGGGCCGCGCACGGCGGGCCACACCGGCTACACCGGCACGTCTATGGTCATCGACTTCGACTCCCGCTCCTTCGCGATCCTGCTGACCAACCGGGTGCACCCCTCGCGCAGCTGGGGCAGCAACAACGCCGCCCGGCGCGAGTGGGCCCGTGGGCTGGCCCTGTCGATGGGCGTGCGCCCGAGCCAGGGCGAGACGGCCTGGTGGTCGGGAGCCAGGGACGGTGCGACGGCGACGCTGACGGCTCCGGTGCCGGTGCCGGCAGAAGGTGGCCGGTTGTCGTTCGACCTCTTCCTCGACACCGAGGAGACCGACCTGCTCCACCTGGAGACCTCCCGCGACGGTGGGCAGACCTGGCAGGCACTGCCGTTCGAGGTGCGTGACCGCGGTGACGTCACGCAGAGCGACGGCGCGGTCGCGGGCAGCGGCACCCGGCACTGGTTGCAGGCGCGCGCAGACCTCGCGGCCGGCGAGCAGCTCCTGCGGTGGCGCTACACCACCGATGGTGGCTACCTCGGCCGAGGCGTGTTCGTCGACGACGTCTTCGCCCAGGGCGCCGGCGGGGTGCTGCTCGACGGCGAGCGGTCCTCCGAGGCGTTCTCCGCGGAAGGCTGGGCGGCGGTCAGCCGGCAGGCCGTAGCGTAGGGCCATGCCCCGAGCCGACAGCGCCGCTGCCGCAGTGTCTGCCCCTGCCCCCACCTCCCTGCTCGTCCGGCTGCGGGGTCTGCGCCCCTCGCTCTCGCCGGCCGAGGACCGGGTGGCCGAGCAGGTCCTGGCCGACGCCCGGGCTGCCGCAGCCCTGACCATCAGCGAGCTGGCCGTTGCCGCCCACACGTCGGAGACCACGGTCCTGCGCTTCTGCAAGCGGCTGGGGCTGCCCGGCTACCCCCAGCTGCGGCTCGCGCTGGCCGAGGAGTCCGCCCAGCCACGGGTGAGCCCTGCGAAGACCTCTGACATCAGCGCCAAGGACACCATCGACGACATCATCGCCAAGGTGGCCTTCGTCGACGCCAGTGCCGTCGAGGAGACGGCCCAGCAGCTCGACCGGCAGTCGCTGGCCGACGCCGCGGCCGCCATCGCCGCCGCCAAGCGGGTCGACATCTACGGCATGGCCGCCAGCGCCACCGTCGGCATCGACCTGCAGCAGAAGCTGCACCGCATCGGCGTCATGGCCTTCGCCTGGAACGACCCGCACATCGCGCTGACGAGCGCCACCCTGCTGGCCCGCAAGGACGTCGCGATCGGCATCTCCCACTCGGGCACCACCAAGGAGACCATCGAGGCGCTCGAGGCGGCCGGCAAGCGGGGCGCCACGACCATCGCGATCACGAACTTCCCCGTCTCCCGCCTGGCGGCGATGGCAGACCTGGTGCTGACCACGGCCGCGCGTGAGACCAGCCTGCGCTCGGGCGCCACGGCCAGCCGCATCGCCGCCCTGACGGTGGTGGACTGCCTCTACATCGCCGTCGCCCAGCGGCACCTCAAGCGTGCCCGCAAGGCCGTCGAGGAGACGCGCGTCGCGGTGTCGGGCCACCAGCTCCTCTGACCTGCGGCGCCCCCGGGCCGCCACCGAGACGTCCGCAAAATGTGACTGGTTCACATCATTGACGCGAGGCGCGTAGGAAACTAACCTCGGCCGGGTGACAAGTGACGTCAGCGTGAGCGCGCCCACCGAGGACCGCCACCCGGGCACGACAGGAATCGACACGCTGTCGACGCTCGAGGTGCTCCGGGTCATCAACGGCGAGGACGCCAAGGTGGCCCCCGCGGTCGCGGAGGTGCTGCCGGCGCTCGCCGCCCTCGTCGACGCCGCGGTGGCCTCACTGCGCGCGGGCGGTTCCGTGCACTACTTCGGCGCGGGGACCTCGGGGCGCCTCGCGGTGCTCGACGCGGCCGAGCTGCTGCCGACCTTCAACGCCCCACCGGGGCTGTTCACGGCGCACCACGCGGGCGGTCCCGAGGCGCTGCTCCGAGCGGTGGAGAACGTCGAGGACGACGCCGACCTCGGGCGTGCGGAGGCAGCCGCGCTGCGACCCGGTGACGTCGCCGTCGGCCTGACCGCCTCCGGTCGCACGCCCTTCGTCGGCGGCGCCCTGGAGGCCGCCCGCGGCCGCGGGGCCGTCACCGCCCTGGTCACCGCCAACCCCCATGCCGACCTGGCCCCGCTCGCGGACCACCTGCTGGCCGTCAACACCGGGCCGGAGGCGATCACCGGCTCGACCCGGCTCAAGGCGGGCACCGCCCAGAAGCTGGTGCTCAACACCTTCTCGACCGCGGTGATGATCCGGCTCGGCCGCACCTGGTCCAACCTGATGGTCGACGTCGTCGCCACCAACGCCAAGCTCCGGGGTCGGGTGCTGCGCATCCTCCAGGAGGCCAGCGGCGCCGGCGAGGACGAGGCCCGCGCCGCCCTGGAGCAGGCCGGTGGCGAGCTGAAGCCGGCCCTGCTCTCGATGCTCGCCGGTGTGGGCGCGGCCGAGGCCCGGGCGGCGATCGCCGGTCACGGTGGCTCGGTCGCCGCCGCCCTCCAGTCCCTGCAGACCCCCTCGAACACCACCCGGACCACCATCCCGACAGGAGAAACCGCATGACCCGCCGTTCCCCGTGGAAGTACGTCGCGCTCGCCGCCCTCAGCAGCACCGTGGCCCTCACCGCCTGCGCGCCCTCGAGTGGCGGTGACTCCGGTGACGGCGACAAGGGCAAGACCACGCTGACGGTCTGGTCGTGGCGCGTCGAGGACGAGGCCGCCTACAACAAGATCTTCGACGTCTACGAGAAGTCACACGAGGGCGTCACCGTCGACTTCAAGCCGTTCAAGTCGACGGAGTACAACAAGATCCTCGCCACCGGCCTGGCCGGTTCGGACGGCCCGGACGTGCCGCAGGTCCGCTCCTACGGCCAGGTGCAGGCCACCATCGCCGGCGGCTCCCTCGTGCCGCTCGACGGCAAGGTCGACCTCTCCGGCTGGGACGAGAACGTCGTCGCCAGCGCCAAGGGCAAGGAGGACGGCAAGATCTACTCCGTGCCGCTGGCCCGCCAGGCGACCGTGATGTTCTACAACAAGGGCCTCTTCGACAAGAACGGTGTCACGGTCCCCACCACGTGGGACGAGTTCATGGCCGCCAACAAGAAGCTCAAGGGCGCCGGTGTCACCCCCATCGCGGTCGGCGCCAAGGACGACTGGACGCTGCCGATCGTCCACGAGGTCGTCGGTGCAGCGACGTTCGGCGGCAACGACTTCCAGAAGGCCGTGCAGTCGGGCCAGAAGGACTTCACCGACCCGCAGTGGGTGGCCTCGGTGAAGCTCCTCAAGGACCTCGAGCCCTACATGCCCAAGAGCGTCGCCGGCGTCGCCGTCACCGACGCGCAGACCCTGTTCTCCGCCGAGAAGGCCGCCATGTTCCCCGGTGGCTCCTTCGACCTCGCCAGCCTGCAGAAGGCCAACCCGCAGATGCAGATCGGCGTCTTCGAGGTGCCGCCGGCTCCCGGGGCGCCGAGCGGATCCCAGCCGACGACCGCGGGCTGGGCGGACGGCAACTTCGCCGTCTCCAAGAAGTCGCAGCACCAGGAGCAGGCGCTCGAGCTCGTCAAGTGGATGTCCACCAAGGAGTTCGGCCAGATGGTCGCCGACGAGGTCAAGCAGATCTCGGCCGTGCCCGGGGTCGAGAACAAGGACGAGGTGCTCAAGCAGATCGGCGCCAACTACGACAAGAACGGCTCCGCCTACCTGCTGCTCACCGACTTCCGCTACGGCACCCCCTCCGGCACCGACCTCCTCGGCAAGGGCATCCAGGAGATGCTGCTGGGCAGGAAGGACGCCGCCACGGTGAGCAAGGACCTCGACACCGGCGTCAAGACCTGGTTCAAGCCGGGCGCCTGACCCGGGGCGTAGCCTCTCCCACCATGCGTCGCCGCTCCGGCCTGCTCTTCGTCGCCCCCGCGCTCATCCTCTTCGGGGTGTTCGTGCTCTACCCGATGGTGACGGCGTTCTCGTACGCCTTCTACCACTGGCAGGGCACGACGCGCGGGGGCTTCGCAGGGCTCGAACACTTCACGACCCTGTTCACGCGGGCCCCGTTCAAGACGGACATGCCGCGGGCGCTGCTGCACAACGTGCTCTTCTTCCTGGGCACGATGGCGTTCCAGAACACGATCGGGCTCGCGGTGGCGCTGATGCTGCACCGCAGGGCCCGCACCCGCCGCATGCTGCAGACGCTCTACGCCATGCCCTACCTCGTCAGCCCGATCGTCATCGGCTACCTGTGGACGCTGCTGCTGTCGCCGACGTTCGGCCCGGTCAACCAGCTGCTGACGAAGGTCGGGCTCGAGGAGTGGGCGCTGCCGTGGCTGGGTGACCCCGACACCGCGCTGTGGGTGGTCATCCTCGTCAGCGTGTGGCAGTGGATCGGCTTCCCCGTGCTCCTCTACGGCGCCGCCCTCGGTGGCGTCCCCGAGGAGCTCAACGAGGCCGCCCGGGTCGACGGCGCGAGCCACCGGCAGGCCTTCTTCAGGATCACCCTGCCGCTGCTGGTGCCGGCCATCGGCACGGTCAGCGTGCTGACGTTCATCTTCGCGATGGAGGCGTTCGCACTGCCCTACGCCTTCGGCGGCTCCACCGGCAACCCGGCCGGCGCGACCGACTTCATCTCGCTGCTGTTCTACCGGACGGCGTTCGACTCGGGCGCCGCCAACGCGATCGGCACGTCGTCGGCCCTCGCCACGATGCTGTTCGTCATCATCTTCGGTGGGGCGCTCGCCGCGACCGCCGTCCTGCGACGCCACGAGCGGAGGATCACCGGATGAGCGCCCTCCCCGGCGTGCGCCCCGGCACCCTGGTGGCCGGTCGGCGCACCCGCGCCCGCAGCTCGCAGAAGCCCGTCGGCGGCGTGACCGCCACGGTGCTGTTGTGGGGGTACGCGGCCATCGCCCTCGTGCCGCTGCTGCTGATGGTCAGCAGCTCGTTCCGCTCCAACGCCGACCTCATCACCGACCCGCTCGGCGCGCCGTGGCCGTTGTCGATGGCCAGCTACAAGGAGGCGTGGACGGTCGGCAACTTCGCCACCTACTTCGCCAACTCCCTGCTGGTCACGTGCGGGGCGGTGGCGCTGTCGACCGTGGTGGCGACCATGGCGGCATACGCCCTGGCCCGCTCGCGCTCGCGGGTCTTCCGGGGCCTCGAGGCGCTCTTCCTCTCCGGCCTGATGCTGCCGATCCACCTGGCGATCCTGCCGATCTTCTACCTGTTCGACGGCATGGGGCTGATCGACTCCCGGCTGGGCCTGGTGCTCATGTACGGCGCGTCCGGGGTGCCGTTCTCGATCTTCGTGCTGACGACGTTCTTCCGGCAGCTGCCCGTCGAGCTCGAGGAGGCGGCGCAGCTCGACGGCGCCAACACGTGGCAGACGTTCGTGCGCATCATGGTGCCGCTCGTGCGGCCGGCCGTGGCCACCGTGGCGGTCTTCCGCTTCGTGCCGATCTGGAACGACTTCCTCTTCCCCCTCGTGCTGCTGCGCAGGGAGGAGAAGTACACCCTGCCCGTGGGCCTGACGACCTTCTTCGGCGAGAACGCCACCAACTACTCGGCGGTGTTCGCCGGTCTGGTCATCACCACCGTGCCGCTGATCCTGCTCTTCCTCCTGGCCACCAAGCAGATCGTGGCCGGCCTGACGGCCGGGATGACGAAATAGGCCCTCGGCTGCGCCCGCCGGGTCTCAACGAAG
>Ga0307409_100001246_pt1 | contig 12261 bp, 12 predicted proteins | sample 322Ometagenome_2_FD_203888 | JGI IMG/M metagenome (GOLD analysis project Ga0307409, IMG submission 203888) | Maize rhizosphere microbial communities from greenhouse at UC Davis, California, United States - 322HYB-O-2 | ecosystem: Host-associated > Plants > Roots > Rhizosphere > Soil | place...
TCTCTTCTGTGAGATGTACGCGCGCTGCAAGGCGGCCGGACTAGGTAACGGCGACAGCTGCGACGTTCCTTTGACTCAGGACATGCTTGCGGAGGCGCTTGGCCTCACCGCGGTGCACGTCAATCGGACGCTTCAGCAGCTCCGCGAAACGGGCATGGTCGACCACAAGAGCGGGATTCTGTTCGTCAACGATTTCAAGCGGTTGGCGAGCTATGCGGAGTTCGACCCCGCCTATCTTCATCTGAAGAACGGCCACGCTTAACCAAGCTGAACGCCAGCAAACGACGCATTCAGAAGGCGTGCAGTGGCGGGTCGGTAGAAACCCCGACAGCATGCCACGCGTTTGAGTGTGGAAGCGGGACTAAGGAGAGTGGCCATGAAGGCTGTTACAAAGATTCTCGCGGGCGGCATCGGTCTTGCTGCGCTGGCGAGCGCGGCTCCTGCGGCCGCTCAATACTACCCGGCGCCGGGCTACGGCTATGGGAACAACAACAATGTCATCGGTCAGGTGCTGGGTCAAATCCTGAGCCCGCAGAGCGGCTATGGGTACGGCGGCAATTACGCCTCCAACGACCGCTACCTGGTCGATCGCTGCGCGGCTGCGGTCCAACAGCGGGTAGGCGCGCAGTACGGCGGCTATCAGCAGTACGGTGGCTATCAGCAGTACGGCCAACCGTATGGCTACGGCTATAACAACAACGGCTACGGCAATGGCCGAGTCCTGGGCATCACCCGCGTCGAGCGCCGCAACAACGGGCTTCGCGTCCGCGGCGTCGCAACGGCGGGCGCCGGCTATGCAGGCTACAACGGCCAGTATGGCTACAATCAGGCCGGCGAACTCACGTTCAAGTGCAACGTCGATTATCGCGGCCGGATCACCGACATCGATCTCGACCGGAACCGGTACGCGTATCGCCGCTACTAAGGTCGATCTTCGAGGTTGAACGGATGCGCCGGGGTCGAAAGACTCCGGCGCATTTTTACTTGCGGATCAGGCGTTGACCCTCAGCGTCTTGGCAAACTTTTCGAGCTGCTGGGCGGTCGTTCCCCAGCCGTCCTGGAAGCCCATCTGCTCGTGCGTGTCGCGGTCCTTCGCGTCCTTGTGCATGGCCACGGCCTTGTACGCCGTCTTACCGTTGCCGGCGTCAGCGAAGGTGACGATCGCAGTCATCGGGAAGCTCTCGCAGCCTTCGCCCATCTCGGCCGGCCGGTAGCCCGGGCCGAGAGCGCTGGTCCAGGCCAGCTTCTTGCCTTCGACGACCTCCAGCACGCACCCGGCACCGCCGTGCCCAGTGTCGAATCCATCCGGCCCAATCATGCGAATGCGGAAGATCCCGCCGGGACGAAGCTCCAGCTCGCACTCCGAGATTTCGTAAGGCTTGGGCGCGAACCACTGCTTCAGGTGCTCGGGGTCGGTATAGGCTTTCCACACCAGGTCGATCGGCGCGTCGAGCGTTCGTTCGAGAATGAGGTCTAGAGTCTCGGCCATTCGTTCTCTCCGTTCTTCAGGGTCGAAAGATACTCCTCGAACCGATCGAGTTGCGCTTCCCATTCAGCGCGCCGCTCCGCGATCCAGGACTCCGCCTCGCCGAGCGCGTTCGGTTCGAGCTGCACGGTCCGCACGCGGCCCTTCTTTTCGGAGCGGACGAGACCGCTCGCTTCCAGCGCTTGGAGGTGCTGCATGACCGCCGGCAGGCTGATGCTGAACGGTCTCGCAAGCTCGGAGACCGAAGCCGGCCCGCGGCTGAGCCGCGCAAGCACTCCGCGCCGGACGGGGTCGGCGAGGGCCTGGAAGGTCCGGTCAAGATTCGAATCGTTAAGCATATGGTTAAGTATCCATGCCCGATCGCGGCGTCAAGACACTTAAGTAAAGGCTTAACTTTACTAGCCGCGACATGCTCTCTATCGGCTCGCCATGACGGTTCAGCCCACCGAATCCATCCTCATCGTCGACTTCGGCAGCCAGGTGACGCAGCTCATCGCGCGCCGCATCCGCGAGACCGGCGTCTATTGCGAGATCGCCCCCTTCAACGCCGCTGAAGAAGCGTTCGAGCGCCTCGGGCCGAAGGGCATCATCTTCTCCGGCGGACCCGCATCGGTCACTTGGCAGGACAGCCCGCGCGCTCCGCAAGTGCTCTTCGACAGCGGGCTCCCGCTGCTCGCCATCTGCTACGGCCAGCAGACGCTTCATCAGCAACTGGGCGGCCGCGTCGTCACCTCCGACCAGAAGGAGTTCGGGCGCGCCTTCATCGAGATCGTCGCGCCCTCTGCCCTGTTCGACGGTCTGTGGCATGTCGGCGAGAAGCACCAGGTGTGGATGAGCCACGGCGACCGCGTCGAAAGCCTCGCCCCGGGGTTCGAGGTCGTTGCCACCTCCGAAGGCGCGCCGTTCGCGATCGCGACGAACGAAGACGCCAGGCGCTACACCCTGATGTTCCATCCTGAGGTCGTGCACACGCCCGACGGGGGGAAACTGCTCGCCAACTTCGTGCGCCATGTTTGCGGCTGCTCGGGCGAATGGACGATGGCGGGCTTCCGCGGCGCCAAGATCGCCGACATCCGCGAGCAGGTCGGCAGCGGACGGGTCATCTGCGGTCTTTCCGGCGGCGTCGACAGCGCCGTCGCCGCGGTGCTCATCCACGAGGCGATAGGCGAGCAGCTTACCTGCGTGTTCGTCGACCATGGCCTGATGCGGGCAGGGGAGGCGGAGCAGGTCGTCTCGCTGTTCCGCAACAGCTACAACATCCCGCTGGTCCACGTGGATGCCAGCCGCGACTTCCTCGCCGGACTCGAGGGCGTCAGCGACCCGGAAAAGAAGCGCAAGTTCATCGGCGCCGAGTTCATCAACGTATTCGAGGCCGAGGCGAAGAAGATCGGCGGCGCGGACTTCCTCGCGCAGGGCACGCTCTATCCGGACGTGATCGAAAGCGTCAGCTTCACCGGCGGCCCGTCGGTGACGATCAAGAGCCATCACAATGTCGGTGGCCTTCCCGAACGCATGAACATGAAGCTCGTCGAGCCCCTTCGCGAGCTGTTCAAGGACGAAGTGCGCGAGCTTGGCCGCGAGCTAGGCCTTCCGGAAGCCTTCGTCGGCCGTCACCCGTTCCCGGGTCCTGGTCTCGCGATCCGCATTCCCGGCGAGGTGACCAAGGAGAAGTGCGACATCCTTCGTAAGGCGGACACGATCTACCTCGAGGAGATCCGTAACGGCGGGCTCTACGACGCCATCTGGCAGGCGTTCGCCGTGCTTCTGCCGGTCCGCACCGTCGGCGTGATGGGCGATGCCCGCACCTACGATTACGTCTGTGGCCTGCGCGCGGTGACCTCCGTCGATGGGATGACCGCCGACGTCTATCCGTTCGACAGCGCATTCCTCAGCCGCGTCGCGACGCGCATCGTCAACGAGGTCGAGGGCATCAACCGCGTGGTCTACGACTATACGTCGAAGCCGCCCGGCACCATCGAGTGGGAGTGAGATGCACCGCTCGCGCATCAACGGCATCCTGATCGACTGCAACGTCGACGACATTAAAGCCGCTGCTCGCTTCTGGGCCGAGGCGCTGGGCCGCCCGATCGATCCCGGCCATCCCGGCACGCGCGGTGATTATGTGATGTTGGAGAATCGGCCGGACGAGATCAGCGTCCAGATCCAGCGGGTGGATCACGAAAGCCGCATTCACCTCGACATCGAAACTGACGACATCCCCGCCGAAGTTGCGCGGCTCGAAAAGCTCGGGGCGACAGTCCACAAGAGGCTGGAGCGCTGGGTGGTCATGCAGGCGCCGAGCGGCCACCGCTTCTGCGTGGTGCGGGTGCAGCGCGATGGCTTTCCGAAAGGCGCAATCGAGTGGGAGTGATTACTCCGCTGCGGTAACCTGGATTTGCTGCTCGATCACCACGGGCGGTTCAGCTTGCGTCGCAAGATATTGATGGATTGCCGCGACGACCTGGGCGCCGTCACCGACCGAGGCGGCAACGCGCTTCACCGATCCGGAGCGAACGTCGCCGACGGCAAAGATGCCCCGCCGGCTGGTCTCCAGCGGCAGGCGATCCGGCGCGGTCTCCGCCCCGGTCAGAATGAATCCTCGCTGGTCCAGTTTGAGGCCGGTGCCTGCTAGCCAGTCGGTATTCGGCTCGGCGCCGATGAAGCTGAAGAGAAAGCGGGCGCGGCGCTTGATGTCTCGGCCCGACGAGCGCTCGCGAACGGTGATCTCGTCGAGCTCCCCCGAAGTTCCATGCAGCGCACTGACCTCACAGCCGACAATAACCTCGACGTTCGGCAGCCCCTCGATGCGGTCGACGAGATATTGCGACATGGTCGCGGCTAGCGGGCGTCTCGCTACAAGCGTCACCTTGCGCGCAAGGGTCGCCAGGAAGACCACGGCCTGCCCGGCTGAATTGCCGCCGCCGACCAGCGCCACGTCCTCGTTGGCGGCGAGATCGGCTTCCAGCGGCGATGCCCAATAGTGAATCGATGTCCCTTCGAACTCTTCCAGGCGATCGACCTCAAGCCTGCGGTATCGCGCGCCGGTTGCGATCACGATCGAGCGCGCCTGGACGCTCTCTCCGGTGGAGAGCTCGATGCGGCACGGGTCGTTCCCGCATTGCAGCCGCACGGCCTCATCGGGAATCGCGATTTCGACTCCGAACTTCTGCGCCTGGCTGAAGGCGCGGCCCATCAGCGCCATTCCGGAAATGCCGGTGGGAAAGCCGAGATAATTTTCGATGCGGGCCGAAGCGCCGGCCTGCCCGCCGAAAGAACGGCAGTCGATCGTCAGGACGGAGAGGCCTTCCGAGCTCGCATAGACCGACGTGGCGAGGCCGGACGGTCCCGCGCCGATCACGACGACGTCGTAAAGCTTTTCCGCATCGATCGGCCCCACAAGACCGACGCACCTTGCAAGCTGATACTCTGAAGGGTTGCGGAGCAATCTGCCATCCGGGCAAAGAACGATCGGCAACTCTTCGGCGGCTACTTCGAACCGTTCGATCAACGTTTCTGCGCACCTGTCGCCGACCGCGCTGAGGCGTTGGTACGGATGACCGTTCCGCCGCAGGAAATTGACCAGCCGCAGGACGTCGGCATTTCCCTCCTCGCCGATAATGATCGGCCCGGCGCCCGCCTCGATCAGGCCGACGCGGCGAAGGATCAAGGCGCGCATGATGCGCTCGCCGAGCTCGGCCTCGGCGATCAGCAGCGCGCGCAGCCTGTCGGGCGGGATCGCGACGGCCTCGACGTCCGTCAGTGCCTGGGCGTCGACCAGGAAGGGCCGTCCGGAGAGCTGGGCAAGCTCCCCCATGAAGTTGCCATGCTCATGCGTGACGATGGGCGAGCGATCGGCTCCGCGGCGCTCGGTGACTTCGACCTGCCCCGAAAGGATCAGGGTCAGTCCGAATCCCGCCTCGCCGACCCGCGCGACCATGTCGCCTGCGCGATAGCTCCGCGGCTCGCCGAACCGGGACAGCCGCGCGAGCTCCTCCTCTGTCAGGCGCGGAAACATCTGAGCCCCGCGCGTCGCGATCAAATTGCGCTGCGAGTCGCTCATTCGGCGGGCACGGGCTCGGCGACCGTTGCGGTCGGCGCGAGGGCTTTCACCGGGAATTCCTGCCGCGAGGAAATGGCGATGCGGTTCCACGCATTGATAAGCACGGCGGCGAGCGTCAGCCAGCCGATCTCGTCCATCGTGAAGTGAGCCTTTAGATCCTCGAACGCCTCGGTCGAAGCGTGGGTTTCGGAAATGAGGGTGACCTCCTCGAGCCAGCGGAGAACCGCTCGCTCCTTGTCGGTGTAAAGCGACGATTCTTCCCATGCGTCGAGCAGTGTCAGCCGGTGCGGCGGCTCGCCGTCGGCAAGCGCCTCCTCGGTGTGCATTACAATGCAATAAGCACATCCGTTGATCTGCGAGGCGCGCAGCTTCATCAGGTGGAGCAGCTTGCGGTCGAGCTTACCGGCGATCAGCCGCTCCATCTGGAGCAGATGGCGATAAGCCTCCGGCGCAATCTGCGCGATGTCCATGCGCTGCTCGACACTCATTTTCTGCCCTCCCGTCACGCGCCCGATTCTGGGACCGGGCCGCTCGTCGGCGGCCCGGCGTCCCTTTACCTATCAGCCCACTGGCGGCTCTTCGAGGATCTCGACTTCGAGCTTCGGGGCCGCCTCGGCTGGTGTGCCCCGCACGAACTCCAGGATGTCGCGGTTGATGAGCTCCGGATGCGTCGTCATGCACCCATGCGGCAACCCTGGATAGTTCTTCAGAGTGCCGTTCTTCAGCAGCTTCACCGCGAGCGGCGCCGAATCCTCATAGGGCACGACCTGGTCGTCCTCACCGTGGATCAGCAGGACAGGCACTTCGATCCGCGTCAGGTCGTCGGTGAAGTCCGTTTCCGAGAATGCCTTGATGCAGTCGTAATGGGCCTTGATCCCGCCCATCATCGCTTGTCGGAACCAATTGCGAATGATGCCTTCGCTCGCCACCGCACCCGCGCGGTTGTAGCCGTAGAAGGGCCCCGAAGCGATATCGAGATAGAGCTGCGCTCGATTGGCCGATATCGCTTGGCGATAGCCGTCGAAGGCTTCGATCGGCATGCCTCCAGGATTGCTGTCTTTCTTGACCATGACCGGCGGGACCGCGCCGATAAGGACCAGCTTCGCTACCCGCCCCGGCTCCGCCCGCGCGACATAGTGAGTGGCCTCTCCTCCGCCGGTCGAATGGCCGACATGGACCGCATCGTGCAGGTCCAGCTTGGCCGCCAGTTCGATCAGATCGGCGGCATAAGTGTCCATGTCGTTGCCCGTATCGGTCTGAGTCGACCGGCCGTGACCGCGCCGGTCATGGGCGATCACCCTGAAGCCCTCGCCCAGGAAGAACATCAGCTGGTTGTCCCAGTCGTCCGAGCTGAGCGGCCAGCCGTGATGGAACACTATCGTCTGCGCGTCCCGGGAGCCCCAATCCTTGTAGAAGATCTCGGTGCCGTCTTTGGTGGTGATGAAGCTCATTGGGCGCTCCCACAAGGGGATGCCGGCCGTCGGGACCGGCGCCAAAAGTCTCGGACCGATTGGGCGGGCAAACACAGGCTCGTCGAACGCGTCGGAGTCGCGACTCCAAGGGCCGTAACAGGATTCCCATCACGGTGCGATGACAAGGATCAGGGTCGCGGTTTGACCCCCACCCGCACGCGTGGCAACGCCCCGAACATGTCCGACCAACCTCCCGGCCAGAAGACCTGGGGCGGCCGTTTTCGCGGCGCCGCGTCGGACCTGATGACACGGATCAACGCGTCGATCGGCTTCGACAAAAGGCTGTGGCGGGAGGATATCGGCGGCTCGAAGGCGCACGCGGCGATGCTCCGCGCGCAGGGGATCATCGGCGCAGAAGATGCCGATGCGATCCTGAAGGGCCTCGACCAGGTCGCGGAGGAGTTCGAGCGCGACGGCGTTCCCGTGCGGGTCGAGCTCGAGGACATCCACATGACCATCGAGCACCGCCTCACCGAGCTGATCGGCCCGGCGGCTGGGCGGCTGCACACGGCGCGCTCGCGCAACGACCAGGTTGCGACCGACTTCCGCATGTGGGTGCGAAGCGCCTGCGACGAGGTGGCGGGGAGCATCCGCTATCTGCAGCGTGTGCTGATCGACGTTGCGGACCGAAATGCCGAAACCGTCATGCCCGGCTTTACCCATCTGCAGGTCGCCCAACCCGTGACGCTCGGACATCACCTGCTGGCCTATTACGAGATGCTCCGCCGCGACGTGTCGCGTTTCGCCCATGCGCGTGACCGAATGAACGAAAGCCCCCTCGGCGCGGCCGCTCTTGCGGGCACGGGCTTTCCCGTCGACCGGGATGCGACTGCGAATGCACTCGGTTTCGCTCGCCCCACAGGCAATAGCCTCGACAGCGTGTCCGACCGCGACTTCGCTCTCGATTACCTAGCCGCAGCTGCTCAGTGCAGCCTGCACCTTTCGCGGCTGGCCGAGGAGCTGATCATCTGGGCAAGCCCGCAGTTCGGCTTCGTGAAGCTGTCGGACGCTTTCTCGACCGGCTCGTCGATCATGCCGCAGAAGCGCAACCCCGACGCTGCTGAGTTGGTGCGCGGGCACAGCGGCCGGATCATGGGCTGCCTCACCTCGCTGATGGTGACGATGAAGGGGCTTCCGCTCGCCTATTCGAAGGACATGCAGGACGATAAGGAACCGGTATTCGAAGCGCGCGACCTTCTCATGTTGTCGCTTGAAGCGATGACGGGCATGGTCGAGACCATCGAATTCGTGCCCGGGCGGATGCGGGCCGCGGCGGAGCAGGGATTCTCGACTGCAACGGACCTCGCCGACTGGCTGGTTCGCGAGGCCGGCGTTCCGTTCCGCGAGGCGCATCACATCACTGGTGCGGCTGTGAGGGCAGCCGAGGACCGCAACTGCGGCCTCGATCAGCTTACGCTCGACGTGCTCAGGCAAATCGACCCGCGAATCGACGAGCGAGTGTTCGACGTGCTCAGCGTCGAGGCTTCGGTGCGGAGCCGTACAAGCTACGGCGGGACTGCCCCGGAACAAGTCCGCGATCAGGTCGCAAGGGCGAAAGCCGACCTAGGCCTTTAGCCGCCGTTCGCGCTTGCCGAGCGTCCGTAGCCGGAGCGCATTCAGCCGGATGAAACCCGCGGCGTCGCGCTGGTCGTAATCGCCGGTGCCTTCCTCGAAGGTGACGAGGTCCTGGTCGTAGAGCGAATGCTCGCTCTCCCGGCCGATCACGGTCGCGTTGCCCTTGTAGAGCTTCATCGTGACGCGGCCGGTCACATGCTCCTGGCTCTTGTCGATCGCCGCCTGGAGCATCTCGCGCTCCGGCGCGAACCAGAAGCCGTTGTAGACGAGGCTCGCGTAGCGGGGCATCAGCTCGTCCTTCAGGTGCATGGCGCCACCATCGACGGTGATGCTCTCGATCCCGCGATGCGCGGCCAGGAGGATCGTCCCGCCCGGCGTCTCGTACACGCCCCGGGACTTCATGCCGACGAAGCGGTTCTCGACCAGGTCGAGCCGGCCGATGCCGTTGTTGTGGCCGAGGGTGTTGAGCCGTTCCAGAAGCGTCGCCGGTGACAGCGCGTCGCCATTGAGTGCGACGGCATCACCGCGCTCGAAATCGATGGTGATCGTGGTGGGCTTGTCCGGTGCATCTTCGGGCGAGATCGTCCGCTGGTGCACATATTCGGGAGCGTCCGCGGATGGGTCCTCGAGCACCTTCCCCTCGGACGAGCTATGCAGAAGGTTCGCGTCGATCGAGAACGGGGCGTCCCCGCGCTTGTCCTTGGCGATCGGGATCTGGTGCTTCTCGGCAAAGTCGATCAGCGCCTCCCGGCTGGCGAACTTCCACTCGCGCCACGGGGCGATCACGCGAATGTTCGGCTCCAGCGCATAATAGCCCAGCTCGAAGCGGACCTGGTCGTTCCCCTTGCCGGTTGCGCCGTGGCAGACGGCGTCGGCGCCGACGGCCCGCGCGATCTCGATCTGCCTTTTTGCGATCAAAGGACGGGCAATGCTCGTGCCAAGCAAATATTGCCCTTCGTAAACAGTATTCGCGCGGAACATTGGGAATACGAAGTCGCGGACGAACTCCTCGCGCAGGTCCTCGATGAAGATATTCTCCGGCTTCACGCCCAGCATCTCGGCCTTGCGCCGCGCCGGCTCGACTTCCTCGCCCTGGCCCAGGTCCGCGGTGAAGGTCACGACCTCCGCGTCATATTCGCTCTGCAGCCACTTCAAGATGATGGATGTGTCGAGGCCGCCCGAATAGGCGAGCACCACCTTCAGCTTCTTGTTCGTCATGTTCTTCCTCGAATTTCAGGCGGCCGCGCCGGATAGCCAGAGCATCGCTCCGCGCGCCGTATGCATCCGGTTCTCGGCCTGGCGCCAGACCGCCGAGCGCGGCCCGTCGATCACGTCCGCGGTGACTTCCTCCCCACGCCGGGCAGGGAGGCAGTGAAGGAAATGCGCATCCGGCGCTTTGTCCATCAGCGCCGCATTGACCTGATACGAGGCGAACGCGTTGCGCCGATCTGCGCTGTCCTCGTCGCCCATCGACACCCAGACATCCGAATAGACGATGTCCGAGCCGTCGACTGCCTCCGCAGGATCCTCGACCTGGTCGACGCCGGGCAGCGGCGTGCCAAACCCGAAGCCGACCGGGCTGGCGATCACGAAGTGGGCGCCGAGCATCGCACAGCCTTCGGCCACAGAACGGGCGACATTGTTCGCCTCCCCGATGAAGGCGACACGCACGCCCTCGATGCGGTTCATCAGCTGCTGGATGGTCAGGAGATCCGCGAGCGCCTGCAGCGGATGATCCGTCGCAGAGAGCATGTTCAGCACCGGCGCGGCGTTCAGCGCCGCCATCTGCTCCAGCAGGCCGTGATCGAAGACACGAGCGGCGATGATCGCATGATAGCAGGCGAGGGTGCGCGTCACGTCCTCGACAGTCTCGCGCTCGCCGATGCCGAGTTCGTTCGGCTGCAGGTAGACGGGATGGCCGCCGAGCTGCGCCGCCGCCAGCTCCGTCGAATTGCGCGTGCGCGCGCTCGGCTTCTCGAAATAGAGCGCTACCCCCTTGCCTTGCAGGACGCGTGCATATGGCTGCTCGGACAAGGCGAGAATAACCCGCAAGTCGTCCGCAGACAGGTCGCGAATAGCGAGCAGATGCTTCACCAGCTGGCTTCCCGCTTCACCATCGTGCCGACGCCATGGTCGGTCAGCAGCTCGATCAGCAGCGAATGATGGACGCGGCCGTCGATGATGTGTGCGAAGCCGACGCCCTGATCGACGGCATCTGCGCAGGCGCGAAGCTTGGGGATCATGCCCTTGCCGACGCTTTCATGATCGATCCGCTCCCGAAGCTCGGCAGACGTTAGCCGCTGGACCAGCGAGTTCTCGTCCTTGGGGTCTTCGAGCAGGCCCGGTGCAGCAGTCAGATAAACGATCTTCTCCGCGTTCATCGCCACGGCGATCGCTCGTGCCGCCTCATCCGCATTGACGTTGTACGGATGGCCGTCCGCATTGGCCCCGACGGTCGACACGACAGGAGTCAGGCCGTCGTCGAGCAGGCGATGCAGAAGCTCGGCGCGGACCTCGGTTACGTTGCCGACGAAACCCAAAGCGGAATCGGCCGGCGTTACCATAAGCAGGCCCGCGTCCTCACCCGACACGCCGACGGCGACCGGCTCGTCGCCGGCCTGGCTGTTGATCGTCGCGACGAGGTCGCGGTTGATCTTGCCGACCAGCACCATTCGGACGATCTCCAGAGTCTCCGCGTCCGTGACCCGTAGGCCGTCGCGGAATTCCGGTTCCTTGCCGACCCGCCGTAGCATCGTGTCCACCTGCGGGCCACCGCCGTGGACGAGCACGCACCGCACGCCGACGCTCCTTAGCAGCAGAACGTCCTGAGCCAGCGCGAGATCGGACTCACGGTCGATCGCCGCACCACCCAGCTTCACGACGACCGACTTGCCGGCGAACTGGCGGATGTAGGGCAGAGCCTCGACGAGGATGCGCGCGGTTTCGCCCGGAGTTGGCTGCGCGCTCATGACGTCTTGCTATTCTCGCGGATATAGCCGGGGCCAAGGTCGATCCCGATCATCTTCGCGGAGGCCTTGCCCGCGCCGAGATGGACTTCGATGTGGACCTCGTCGCCCATCATGTGCCGGGCGAGCGCAACGCCGTCATGCTCGATTCCGGCGCCGCCACTGGCGACCACGATCCCGCCATAGGCAACGCGCGATTTAGCGACGTCCATGTCGACGCCGGCCGAGCCCGCGGCGGCCATCAGCCGGCCCCAATAGGGATCGCCGCCGTACCAGCTGCACTTCACGAGATTGTTCTCGACGATGTTCTTCGCGGCGACTTTCGCTTCATTGTCGTTCGCCGCGCCGGTGACTACGAGGCGGGCGATCCGGGTCATGCCTTCGGCGTCGCGCGCCATCTGCATGGTCAGGTCCTCGCATGCCGCGAGAAGCGCGTTGCCGAACTCCTCGTGATCGGCCTTGCCGCGCCGACCGGACGCTAGCACCAGCGCCGTGTCGTTGGTCGAGGTCGCGCCGTCGACGTTGAGCGTGTTGAACGTCGCGTCGGAAGCCTCGCGGAGCACCTTCTGCATCAGCTCGCGCGGCACCTCGGCATCGGTCGTCAGGAAGGCAAGCATGGTGGCCATGTTGGGCGCGATCATCCCGCAGCCCTTGGCCATCCCGCCGATCGTGAAGGTCGATCCCTTGATCAGCACTTCCTTC
>Ga0307409_100001247_pt1 | contig 12260 bp, 9 predicted proteins | sample 322Ometagenome_2_FD_203888 | JGI IMG/M metagenome (GOLD analysis project Ga0307409, IMG submission 203888) | Maize rhizosphere microbial communities from greenhouse at UC Davis, California, United States - 322HYB-O-2 | ecosystem: Host-associated > Plants > Roots > Rhizosphere > Soil | place...
GGCCATCATCGCCGCGGTCTTCGCCTTGTCGTACCAGTAGTCGATGTGCGCGCCGTGCGCCTCCATCCCGACTGCGTCGATACACGCGTCGGGTCCGAGCCCGCCGGTCATCTCGCGGATCTTGTAGAAGAGATCCGGGTCCATCGAGTCGAGCAGCTCGGCGCCGGCCGCCGCGGCCATCTGCCGCCGTTCGGGAACGGTTTCAATCCCGATCACCCGCTTCGCCCCGAGCAGGAACGCGCTTCGGATCGCGAACTGCCCCACCGGGCCGCACCCCCACACGGCAACCGTTTCGCCGCCCTTGAGGTCGCAATTCTCCGCCGCCATGTAACCGGTCGGGAAGATGTCGGTGAGGAACAGCACCTGCTCGTCGCTCAGGTGCTCGGGCACCTTGAACGGGCCGACGTCGGCGAACGGCACGCGTGCGTACTCCGCCTGCCCCCCGGCGTAGCCGCCCATCATGTGCGAGTAGCCGAACAGCGCGGCCGTCGTGTAGCCGTACATCTTCTCCTGCATCCACGCGTTCGGGTTCGAGTTGTCGCAGAGCGAAAAGAGCTTCTGGTCGCAGAAGAAGCAGGAGCCGCACGCGATTGGGAACGGGACGATGACACGATCGCCCTTGCGCAGGTTCGTCACGCCACGGCCGGTATCCACCACTTCGCCCATGAACTCGTGCCCGAGGATGTCCCCCTTGCGCATGGTCGGAATGAAGCCGTCGAGCAGGTGGAGGTCGGACCCGCAGATCGCGGTGGAGGTGATGCGCACGATCGCGTCGCGCGGGTTGAGGATGGTCGGGTCGGGAACGCGCTCGACGCGAACGTCGTTGGTCCCTTCCCAGCAGACTGCTTTCATGTAAAGACTCCGTCAGTAGTCGGTAGTCGGTTGCCGGTCGTCGGTCGTCGGTAGTCGGTAGTCGGCCGCCGGTGGTCGGTCGCCGGTGGTCGGTCGTCGGCCCGTCGGTCCGTCGGTCGTCGGTCCGTCGGTCGTCGGTCCGTCGGTCGTCGGTCCGTCGGTCGTCGGCAGCAGCGTCGATGGTCGGGCCGCGGCACCGATCACCGACCACTGACTACCGACTCCCGGATTACAGGCCGCTCCGGTTCCGTCCGCGCCCGGTGGGTTGCCCCTGGATCGTGGGCACCTCGCCGGTCTCGAGGATCTGCTTCAGGCGGCGCAGGTCTTCACGCACCGTCTGGTTCGGCTCCTCTCCGAAGAGGCGCGCGATGGCGGCGCCGGCCTTCCCGCCCGGCGGGTTGTACTGGAAGTGCACGCGCACGGACGTGCCGCGCGGCGTCTCCTCGAAGTTCACCGATCCCGCGGTCGAGATCGTGGAGCCTTCGAGCGACTGCCATCCGATGACCTTGTTCTCGAGCTCGTTGATGATGCGCGCGTCCCACTCCACCTTGGTGCCGGCGGGGCCCTTCGCGACCCAGTGCGAGATGCCTTCGTCGCGCATCGACACCGACTCGAGGTGGTCCATGAACTGCGGCAGGTTCTCGAGGTTGCGCCAGAAGCGAAACACGTCCGCGACGGGTTTGTTGATGGTGACCGATTCCTCGACGTGGATGCCGCGCCGCCCGCCGAGCTGGGCGCGCGTGTCCGATCCGGCGTCGGCAATGGCTGCATGCCCGTTACCGGCGCGGTTGATGCCGAGCGCCTGGTAGACGTTGCAGTGTCCCGTGCCGCCGCGGTAGAGCAGCGCCGCGCCGGCGACGGCCGCGAGCCCGCCCTGCGCATCGCGCCGCTTCAACCCGTACGCCGCCAGCGCGCCGCCCGCGGCCACCGTCAGCCAGCGCTCCACGCGCCCGACGTTCACGTCCGAGCCCTCGTAATCCAGCTCGCCCGTGTGCTCCCGATTCATCGCTGCAACCGCCACGTTACATCCCTCCCCGGCGTCTGCCGAGCTGCGCGCGGACGCTTCCCGTACGCGCGCGTGACGCCGCTTCCGATTAGAGCAGGATGCATGCCGGACAGCGGAGCAGGTTCGTCCGTCTCGAGGAGCAGGTTCAGGTCCGGTTGTTCAGCTGCGCGCCGACCCTACGACCCGACTTTCATCGCGCCGACGCGCTGCGCAAACTCCGGATGGGTGCGGACGCGGTCGAAGTCGGGATCTCGTTCGAGGCGCCACGGCGTGAAGAGCGGGAGTTGCGCAAGCGGCGCGGCGAGATGTTCGAGCGCCTTCGCCGCATCGCCGCGGCGCGCGTACACCGCGGCGACGTAATAGCGCGTAGCGGGGTCGTCCGCGCCGGCAGCAATCCTCCGGTCCAGCCCCTCGATGGCCAGGCGCCCGAATCGCTCCGCCTGCTCGGCGTCGCCTCTCGCGTCGTACACGGCGCTGAGCTTCTGGTGCAGCTCGATGAGCGTGCGATCGCGCAGGCCGTGATCGGTCGCGGCCAGAAACGCCAGCTCGCGCCGGTACTCCTCGAGCGCGCGATCGTATTCGCCCTTGCGGTAGTACACGTACCCGAGCCGTGCGTGCGCGCCGACAATCAGCAGGCCCTCCGCACCGGAGAGTGCGCGCTCCTGCAGGTCGATCGCCTGCCTGGCGGAATACTCCGCCTGCTCCAGCTCGCCGGCAATCGCCTCGAGGAACGACAGCTGCAGCCACGAGTAGCCGGCTTCCGGGTTGAGCGAGATCCCGTTGCGTAATTCGCCGATGGCCTCGGTGACGCGCCCCTGGCCCATCCACAGCGCGCGCGCCAGCGCCTGATGCACGCTCGCGTTCTCCGGCTCGAGCTCGCGGGCGCGCCGGAGCGACGCGAGCGCCTCGTCGACGCGTCCGGTCATCAGCAGCGACAGCCCGAGCGAGGCATGGGCGTTGGCGAGCGTCGGCTGCAGCGCGATGGCGCGGCCGAGCGCGTCGATCGCCTTGTCGGCCAGCTCCCGCATGCCGAGGAACATGCCTTTGAGCTGGAAGGCGGCGCCGAGCGACGCCCACGCCGCGGCGTACTCGGGATCCAGCGTCGTCGCGCGGTCGAAGAGCGTGAGCGCGCGATCGATCGAGTCGCGCGTCGCCTGGCGCATGTTGAGCAGCCCGCGCGAGTAGGCCTCGAACGCTTCGACCGAATGCGTCTCGTCTCGCTCGATCGCCTCGGCTTCCACCTTCCCGACCTTGAGGTCGAGGCTGCGACTGAGCTCGAAGACGATGCGGTCCTGCAGCTCGAAGATGTCGTCGATGCTGCCGTCGATCTTGACCGTCTTGATCAGCGTGGCGGTCAGCACCTCGATGACCTGCGCGGTGATCCGGATGCGCGGTCCGATGCGCTGGTACGCGCCGGTGATCACCCACCACGCGCCCAGGCGGCGCCCGAGGTCGATGGCGAGACGGTCGTCGGTGGCGTCCCGTCCCGGCGCCATGTTCTTCAGCAGCTCGAACACCTGCGCCCGGCCGATGACGGCGAGGTGGTGCACGTTCTTCAGGTCCGACGTGACTGTTTCCGCGATCCCCTCGCCAATCCAGTCGTCCGACACATCGCGGGTCACGTTGGCGAACGCCATCACCGCGAGCGACCGCTCGCCCTGTTTCACGCGCATCGCCTGCTCGGACAGCACGGGCGGATCAGCCGGCCTCGCCTGCTGGCGCATGAGCGATGCGCTTTCGAGCGCCTCGAGGCGCCGATCGAGGTTGTGCAGGTCGATGTACATCTCGCGCGCCGACTGGTAGCGGAACGACGGGTTCTTCTGCAGCGCCTTGCGGACGATCGCCTCGAGGTCGGGAGGCACCGCGTAGTTGAAGCGCGCGAGCGCGTCCGGCTCGTGCCGCAGGATGCGATCGGACACCTCCGCGATCGTGTCGCCGGGGAATGGCAGCCGACCCGCGATCATCTGGTAGACGACCACGCCAAGCGCGAAGAGATCGACGCGGTGATCGATGGGGCCGCCGAGGAGCTGCTCGGGCGCCATGTAGGCGATGGTCCCCATGACCAGGCCGGGGGAGGTGATCTGCACGGCGGTCACGTCGCGCAGCTGCGCCTCGGTGTCGTCCTCGAACTTGGCGAGGCCGAAATCGAGCACCTTGACGAGGCCGCGCTTGGTCAGGATCAGGTTCGCGGCCTTGATGTCGCGGTGGATGATGTTCTGCGAGTGCGCCTCGTCGAGCGCGTCGGCCACCTGCTGCGCGATCCCGACGGCCTCGCGAATCGGCATCGGCCCGCGCGCGGCGCGGGCGGAGAGGAGCTCGCCGTCCACGTACTCCATGGCGATGAACAGCGAGTCGCCGTGCTCGATGAGGTCGTAGGTGACGGCGATGTTCGGCGAGCGCAGGAGCGAGGCGGCGCGCGCCTCGCGAATCAGGCGGGCGCGGCTCTCCTCGTCGCGCCGCGCGGCGGGTGCGAGGAACTTCAGGGCGACTTGCCGCCCGAGGCGCGTGTCCTCGGCAAGATACACCTCGCCCATGCCGCCGCCGCCGAGGCGCTGGCCAACGCGGTAGTGCAGGATGGTCTTGCCCGAGAGTGACGGGGGCGCCTGCGCCATCCCGCTCATTTTACGTTGGACGCCGAAACAAACCGTTCGATTCGCCGCCGCACCGTCGCCGTGCCGGGATTTCGGCAGCCCGCGTACGGCAGGACGTGCCAGCTCGCGGAAATCTCCGCCATCCGCAGGGCCCGGCGCCGCGATCGCTGGCAGTCTCGTTGCTAGGTCCAGGGTGACCGAGTTTCTGCCCAGCAAAGGACCGTAATGCCCTGGATACTCGCCCTTGCGCTGGCGATGGCGGCGCACGTGGCGTCGGCGCAACCTGCCCCCTCGGCGGACGACTGTCTCACCTGTCACGCCGAACCGATTGACATTGCGCTCGCGGACGGCACCACGCGCACGCTGCGCGTGCATGGCGACGACCTGATGACGTCGGTCCACGCGACCAAGGCAACCTGCGTCGACTGTCATCCCGACGCGAAGGACATCCCGCACGCCGAGCGCACGTTCGCCTCGACCCGGCAGTTCACCGTCGCGCAGTCGGAGCAGTGCCGCAGCTGCCATTTCTCCGATTACCGCCGCACCCTCGACAGCGTGCACGCCGACGCGGTCGGGCGCGGAGACCTCACCGCGCCGGTCTGCGTCGACTGCCACGGCAGCCACACGATGCAGAAGCCGAACACGCCGCGCACGCGCGTCGCCGAGACCTGTGCCCGCTGCCACGGCGGCGTCGCCGCCACCTACGCCAAGAGCGTGCACGGGCAGGACGTCGCCAAGAACATGACCGACGTGCCGACGTGCGTCGACTGCCACCGCTCGCACGACATCGGCGGGCCGAAGCAGGCCGGCTGGCGCACCTCGACGCCCGACATCTGCGGCCGCTGCCACGCCGACGCCGCGCGCATGCAGAAGTACGGCCTCTCCACCGACGTGCTCAAGACCTATGTCGCCGACTTCCACGGCAAGACGGCGTCGCTGCAGCACAAGTCGAGCGACGGTCCCAAGCCCGACGCGAAGTTCGTCGCCGTCTGCAGCGACTGCCACGGCACCCACGACGTGACGCGTGCCGACGCGGAGTCCTCGCCGGTCCTCAAAGCGAACCTGGCGAAGACGTGCCGCAAGTGCCACCAGAACGCGAGCGACTCGTTCCCTGATTCCTGGCTCTCCCACTACGAACCGAGCTGGAGCCGCACGCCCGCGGTCTACGGCGTGAAGATGGCCTACTCCCTCTTCATTCCGTTCATCATCGGCGGGCTCGTCCTGCAGATGCTCCTGCACATCTGGCGCATGGCGGTGAACCGATGACCACCTACTTCACGCGATTCACGGCCTGGCAGCGGCTGCAGCACCTGATCACGATGGTGCTGTTCACGCTGCTCTGCCTGACCGGGCTGCCGCAGAAGTACTTCGCCGCGGGCTGGGCGCAGTGGCTGCTCGACGCCGTCGGGGGCGTCGACAGCGCGCGCTGGATCCACCGCGCCTCGGGGCTCGCCTTCACCGGCCTGATGATCGTCCACTTCGTGATCGAGATCGGCGCCCTGCTGCGCGGCACGGGATCGCTCTCGCTCGTCCCCCACCGGCAGGACTTCGTGGACGCGGTGATCACGCTGCGCTACTACCTCGGACTGAGCGACCGCCAGGCGCGGTTCGACCGCTTCGACTACAAGCAGAAGTTCGAGTATTGGGGACTCGTGCTCGGCTCGATCCTGGTCGTCAGCACCGGCCTGGTCCTGTTGTGGCCGGTCGAGATCACGCACGTGCTGCCCGGATCGATCGTACCGGTCGCGATGGTGGCGCACAGCAACGAAGGGCTCCTCGCGTTTCTGACGATCCTGATCTGGCACATCTACAACGCGCATCTCAGCCCGGACGTGTTCCCGTTCGACGCCACGATCTTCACCGGACGCATCAGCGAGGAGCGCCTCAAGCACGAGCATCCGCTGGAGTACGAGCGGCTGGTCGGCCGCGCGGCCGCCGCCTCGCACGATCTCGAAAAGACGGCGTGAGCGATGACGGCCCGCTGGTGGCGGCGCGCAATTCAGCGCCGGCTGGAGCTGGCCGCGGGCGCGGCGCTGATTCTGTGGATCGGCGCCACCACGATGGCGGCGTCGATCGCCACCACCCGCATCGAGCGTGATCTGACCGCCGAGCGGCGCGCCCGCGCCGCCCGCATCGCCGAGCGCCTCGAAGAGGCGCTCGAACAGGATCTGCGGCAGCTCGATCGCGTGGCGGCGGCGTTCACGAGATCGTCGGCGGACGTCGGCGAGGGCTGCCGCGGGCTCCGGCTCGCCCACGCCGTGCTCCGCGTCGGGCGCGACGGACGCGTGCTCTGGGCGCGCGGCGTGCGCGACGGGGCGGAGATCGTTCCCGCCATCGCGAGGCTCTCGTCACCGGCGGATGGCCACTGGCACGCGCGCCCGACACGCGTGGTCGAGACCGGCGAGGGCGCACGCGTGTTCCTGGTGCTCCCGGCGCGCGAATCGGATCCGCTTGCCGGAGCGCTCGCCGCCTCGATCGATCCGCGCGCCGGCGAGCTGGCCTCGCTCCTCCGCCGCTACGCGGACGAACCCTACCGCGTGGTGCTGCGCGACGACGAGGGGCGCGAGATCGCCGCCAGCCGCGCCGAGGTTCCCGGAGGCCCGCTCCTTTCAGCAGCGGCGCGGGTCGCCCGCGGGCCGTGGGCCGTGCACCTCGAGCAGCCACGATCCGCCGCGCTCGGCCCCGTGCTCGCGCTGCGCCGCATTCTCGTCGGCAGCTCGCTCCTCTCGCTCGCCTTCGCCCTCGTCGTCGCCTGGGGCGCGGCGCGAAGCATCCGCCAACCGGTGCTGGCGATGACGGCGGCAGCCGAGCGGCTCGTGACCGGACGCCTGCTCGAACCGATTCCGCCCGCCGGGGAGGACGAGATCGGGCGGCTGGCGGTCGCGCTCGAGACGCTGCGCAAGGCGCTCGAGGGCGACGAGCGCCGCAGCCTCCTCCTCAAGCGCGTCATCACCGCGCAGGAGGACGAGCGGCGACGGATCGCTCGCGAGCTGCACGACGAAACGACGCAGCAGCTCACCGCCCTCGCGCTGCAGCTCGACACGCAGGCCCAGGCGCATCCCGCCACCGCCGCGTCGCTCGCTGGCGCTCGCGCGCTCGTCGGACGCATGATCGACGACGTGCACCGGCTCATTCACGGCCTGCGTCCGTCGATGCTGGACGATCTGGGCCTGCTCCCCGCCATCCGCTGGTACGCGGAGACGCACCTGGCCACGAAGGGCATCGAGGTGCACTGCGAGTTTCCCGACGTGATGCCCGACCTCTCGCAGGACGCGCGGACCGCGCTCTACCGCGTGGTTCAGGAAGCGCTGACCAACATCGCGCGCCACTCCAGGGCGGAATGCGTCCTCATCGCGTGCGTGGCGACGAGCCGGGCGCTCACCATCGAGATCGAGGACGACGGCATCGGCTTCGAGCCGGAACAGGTACGGCGTCCGCGCGAATCGGGTGAAGGGCTCGGCCTGCTCGGGATGCGCGAGCGCCTCGCGCTGCTCGGCGGCACGTGCACGGTGGAAGCGGAACCAGGCGGAGGCACACGCGTCGCGGTCACCCTTCCCCTCGCGGCTGGTCCGTCCGTGAACCGTGAACCCGATCAGGCGACCCGCGCCCCCGGCGCCGGGACACCGTCATGATCCGCATCCTCATCGCCGACGACCATGCGCTCGTTCGCGACGGCGTGCGGGCGCTGCTCGCCACCGCCGGCGACATCGAGGTCGTCGCCGAGGCGGCCGACGGACGGGAAGCGGTGGAGCGCGCGAAGACCTCGGCGCCTGACGTGATCCTCATCGACATCGCGATGCCCGGCCTCGGCGGACTCGAGGCGGTGCCGATCCTCACGCGCGAGGTGCCACAGGCGCGCATCCTGGTGCTGACGCAGTACGAACAGGCCGACTACGTCCGCCGCTTCCTCCGCCTCGGCGTCGCCGGATACGTGCTCAAGAAAGCCGCCGGCACCGAATTGATCGCGGCGATCCGCGCCGCGCATCGCGGCGGCCTCGTGCTCGATCCCGCCGTTGCGCGCGAGGCGCTGGCGCACCCCGGCTCCGGGCGAAGCGAGCCCTCCGACGATCCCTACGAGGCGCTCACCGAACGCGAACGGCAAGTGCTCAAGCTGGTGGCCGAGGGACGAAGCAACAAGGAGATCGCGACGTTCCTCGAGATCAGCGTGAAGACGGCGATGAGCCACCGCGAGCACGTGATGCAGAAGCTCGACCTCCACAACCGGACCGACCTGACGCGCTTCGCCCTGCGGCGCGGCATCATCGACGAAAACAGCTGATCGCCCGCCGCCCGTCGTCGCCGGCGCGACGTCAGAGCCGGGCGCGCGTCACCGCGGCGCTGACCGGACGGCTATCGCGCGGAGTTCGTCAGGCTCGCGGAGCTTGCTCCGAGCCTGAAGGGGCCTTCGACATCCCGGTGATCGACTTCCAGGCCCACTCGCCGAGGAGCGCGAACCCGACGAAGGGCAGGAACACGACGAAGAGCGCGCCCATGATCGGGGCGACGAGGAACATCGCCAGCGTCGGGACGCGGACGTAGGTCCCCGCCCCGTCGCCAGGCAGCGTGCCGGACGCCGCCTCGATCATCTCGAAGCGCCAGTTGCGCGCGTCGAAGTAGAACCCCTGCTTGACCGTTGCGCCGCCTTTGTAGGTGAACATGATGACCTCCTGAATACGAGTCCAGAATAGGCCTCCGGCGGCGCTGCTGGAATCGGGTGCGCTCCCGAGATGTGCGGCGAACGCACCCGAGGCGACCGGGAATTACTCCCAACCTGCACATTCCGGCATATCTCCTTCGGGCGTCTACGGAGCTGACGGAGGGATCCGGATTACACAGAGAAGCGGCGCAACGGAAAACCACCAGTGATAGGCTTGCCGTTCCAATGGCCATCGACATCTCCGCTCCGCGCACCGGGGACGCGCAACTCGTCCGGCGTCTCGGCCTCTGGGCCTCCATCGGCATCGTCATTGGCGTGACGATTGGGTCCGGCATCTTTCGGACGCCGGCCGGAATCGCCGCGCGCGTGCCCGATCCGATGTGGATGCTGGCCGTCTGGTTCCTCGGCGGCGCCATCTCGCTGTGCGGCGCGTTGTCGGTTGCGGAGCTCGCCGCCGCGATGCCGCAGACCGGCGGCTGGTACATCTATCTCCGCGAAGGATGGGGCCGTCTCGCGGGATTTCTCTTCGGCTGGTCGGAGCTGGTGCTGATTCGTGCGTCGGCCGTCGGGGCGATCTCGACGGTCTTCGGCGAGTATTTCCTGCGCTCGATCGGAATCGATCCCGCGCTCAACGAACGAACGGCCGATTACCTGTCGGCCGGAGCGATCGTCTTCGCCGGCGCGGTCAACATCAGAGGCGTACAGTTCGGAGCCGCGATCGCCGGGCTCTCCACCATCGCAAAGTTCGGCGCGCTTGCGTTCCTGGTGCTCGTGTCAATCCTGCTTGGCGGCGGCGCCGGCGCATCGACGGCCAACTTCACAGCAGCCGGCGGCGCTGTCGATGCCGGCCTCTTCGGGCTGGCCCTGATCTCGGTGCTGTGGGCGTACGACGGCTTCGCCGATCTCTCGTTTGCCGCCGGCGAGGTCGCCGAGCCGCAGCGCAACCTGCCGCGCGCGATCATTATCGGGACGCTCGCCATCCTCACCATTTATCTCTCGGCCAATATCGCGTATCTCTACGTGAGCCCGATCCAGAGGGTTGCCGAGTCGCGGCTCATTGCCGCCGACACCATGCAGGCGATCTTCGGCCAGGCGGGTGTCGCGTTCATCTCGGTCGTGGTGATGATCTCCGCCTTCGGCGCGCTGAACGCGAGCATGCTGGCCTCGCCCCGCGTCTTTTTCGCGATGGCCGACGACCGGCTGTTCTTCAAGACGGTCGCGAAGGTGCACCCGGCGTACAAGACGCCGTACGTCGCGATCATGCTGGCGGCGGCGCTGGGCGTGCTGTTCGTGCTGACGCGAACCTTCGAGCAGCTCGCCGACACGTTCGTGCTGTCGATCTGGCCCTTCTACGCGCTCGGCACCGCGGCGCTCTTCAGGCTGCGGCGCACGCGTCCCGACCTCCCGCGCCCGTACAAGGTCATCGGCTATCCGGTGGTGCCCGCCGTCTTCATCGCCGGAGTGATCTACCTCGTGACCAACGCGCTCATCACCGATCCGGTGTGGACGGGCGTCACCTTCGCCATCGTGCTCGCCGGGGTGCCGGTGTACTACGCTCTCTTCGCGAAGCGATAGCGGAAACTCCCAAGTCCCAACTCCCAACTCCCAAAAGCGGCTCGACGCCGCGACCGCGTGCTGCCTGGGAGCTGGAGGTTGGCCGTTGGGAGTGCACGGTTAGAACGACCGGCTCTGACAGCCGTCGACGACGACGCTCGTGCCTGCGATCCAGCTGGCGCGCGGCGAGGCGAGGAACGCCACCACGTCGCCGACTTCCTCCGGCCTGCCGAACCGCCCGAATGGCAATTCGCGCTCGACGAACGCCGCGATGGCCGCGGGATTCTCCTGCTGCCGCTTCCACCACGAGCCCCCGGCAAACAGGATCGACCCGGGCGACACGCTGAGCACGCGGATGTTCTGTGGCGCCAGTTCCTGCGCGAGCGAGCGCGCGAGGCTGATCTCCGCCGCTTTCACCGCGTTGTACGTCATCCGTCCGCCTGCCTCCCGGCCGAAGATCGAGGCGATCATGATGATGACGCCGCCGCCGCGCGCTCGCATGTGCGGCACGGCGAGCCGGGACGCGCGCACGGCGGGCATCAGCGTTTGATCGAGCGCCTCCTGCCAATCGGCATCTGTCGTGTCGAGCAGTCCGGCCCCGCGCGCGAGGCCGACGTTGTTCACGAGGATGTCGATGCCGCCGAAGGCGGCAGCCGTCGCGTCCACGATCCGGCGGACTCCGTCCTCCGTGCTGACGTCCGACGCGACGCTCACAACCCGCTTCACATCACCTGCGAGAGCCGCCACCTCCTGCTCCGCTTCCTTCAGTCGCGCTTCGCCCCGCGCGCAGAGGCACACGCGGCATCCTTCCGCGGCGAGCGCGCGTGCGGTCGCCAGCCCGAGACCGCGGCTCGAGCCGGTGACGATCGCTATGTGGTCGGTCAATCCGAGGTTCATGCCCAGCCATAATGCCACGGCACCCCGCGTGCATCGTGATGAGCCGAAGGAGGAGCCGCATGAGGTGGCAGGGACGGCGGGGCAGCAGCAACATCGAGGATCGCCGGGGGATGGGCGTCGGACTTCCGGTCGGCGGCGGCATCGGTGGCCTCGTGCTGCTGCTGCTGATTTCCGCGCTGACCGGTACGAATCCACTCGACATGATCAACAGCGGAGGCGGTTCGGCGCAGGACCAGACCGTCGGCACGACCGGCGCCTCGGAAGACGATCCCCAGGTTCAATTCGTGTCGGCTGTTCTCGGCGACATCGAAGAAACCTGGCGGAAGATCTTTGCCGACCAGGGTGAGTCCTATGCGCCGCCGATCCTCGTCCTGTTCACGAACGCGACGCAGTCGGCGTGCGGAACCGGCAGCGCGGCCATGGGCCCGTTCTACTGCCCTGCGGATCGCAAGGTCTACCTCGACCTCTCCTTCTTCCGCGATCTCGACGAGCGGTTCGGCGCCCCGGGCGACTTCGCGCGGGCGTACGTGATCGCGCACGAAGTGGGCCACCACGTCCAGACGGTGACTGGCGTTTCAGATCGTCTCGCGGCGATGCGCGGACGCGCCAGCGAGACGCAGGCCAATGCACTGTCGGTGCGCCAGGAGCTGCAGGCGGACTGCTACGCCGGCGTGTGGGGGCATTACGCCGCTCAGAGCGGGAT
>Ga0307409_100001249_pt1 | contig 12255 bp, 13 predicted proteins | sample 322Ometagenome_2_FD_203888 | JGI IMG/M metagenome (GOLD analysis project Ga0307409, IMG submission 203888) | Maize rhizosphere microbial communities from greenhouse at UC Davis, California, United States - 322HYB-O-2 | ecosystem: Host-associated > Plants > Roots > Rhizosphere > Soil | place...
GTTTATAGGCGGTGATACGCAGCTGCTGGGGAACGTCGAGTACAGGGTGCCGATCTTCGGGCCCGCGACTCTTGCCTTTTTTGCCGATGTCGGCAGCGTTTTCAATCTTCAGAAGACGGGCACGCAGGTCATCAACAGCGAATTCCTCGAGGACGATCGCCTGATCGGGGCAGGGCGGCTGACAGCTCTCAGCCTGATCAACACCCCGACGCTGGAGAGCGCCGCCGGCTCGATCCTCTATTACAACAATCGCGTTTTGACGAAGACCGATTTTCTTAATCTATTCTGCGGCGGGAACCGTCTTGGCTGCCCAAGCAGTTTGCCGAGCGGGATCGACCAGTTCTACCTCCGCGGCGAAGTGCAGCAGAATTCGCTGCTGCGGGTGGACGACGCGGCCTTCAGCGGACTCGGCGATTTCAAGGCGAGTGTCGGCGTCGAGCTTCGAGTGCAGGTGCCGATCGTGAATGTGCCGTTTCGACTCATTTATTTTTACAACCCGAACGCCAAGCTGGGAGTTACGGAAGAGCTGCCGGGGATCTTTCTTCCCGGTAAAAGAAGCGGATTCAGATTTACGGTTGGAAGAACATTCTAGCCTCGGCCGGGAAAATTGACATAGAAAGCCCGATGAAATACGATAACGATTCTTTTCCGTTATTTTTCCGTAGCGGGCAACATTTTAATCAAAAATTGTTTCAAACAATGTTATCGGACAAGACTAGAGGCTTGGCCACGAAAGTTCTAAGGAGTTATCAAAAAGAAAATGAAGAGAATTAGTTTAGCTGCCGCATGCTTTATATTTGCGGCGATCTTCGCGGTTTCGGCGTCAGCGCAGGGTGCGAACCCGGCGGCGGCCGGTGCGGGCAAGATCGGCATCATCGTGGTCGAGGAATTTGCCGCTGAAAAGGGCGGCATCGCCAAGTACAAAACAGCCCTGACGACCTTGGACGCCGAGTTCAAGCCGATGAACGATAAATTGAGAGCGGCGGCGACTCGCTATCAGACCCTCGGCGGGGAAATCGAGAAGCTTCGCCAGCCGCCCGCAGCAGGGGTTCCGGCCGCGTCCAACACGTCGACACTTCAAACGAAGGTAGATGAGTTTCAAAATCTCGAAAAGCAGATCAAACGCGATCAGGAAGACGCCAAGGCACAATACGAGCGTCGATACGGCGCGGTCGTCGGGCCGGTTTACGGCGATATAATGAAAGCACTGAACGAATACGCCAAGCAGAAGGGCTACGCGGTGATCTTCGACGGCGTGAAGCTGGATCAGGCGCAGATCCTGCTCGGTTTCGACGAAAAGTACAACGTCACGCAGGACTTCATCACGTTTTACAACGCGCGTCCGGCGTCGGCCGCTACGGCGAAAGCAACGCCCAAGTAGACAGCTACTTTTTTGGAAAAATCAGCAGACAGTCGAGGCGACCCCTCAACTGTCTGCTGATTTTTAGTGTATATTGCCCACAGATGATCATTTACGATTCACAGGCGATCCAGGAGATCCTGCCGCACCGCTATCCGTTTTTACTCGTGGATAAGATCGTGGAGCTCGAACCGAGGATCCGCATCGTAGGGATCAAACAGGTTACCGCGAACGAGCATTTTTTCCAGGGGCATTTCCCGGGTGCTCCCGTAATGCCCGGCGTACTCCAAATCGAAGCATTGGCCCAGGTTGGAGCAATTCTTGCACTCCGTGAATTTGAGGACCGCGACGGGAAGATACCATTCTTTACCGGAATCGAATCGGCCAAATTCCGCAAGCCGGTGGTGCCCGGCGACACGCTGGAACTCGAGGTCATCGCCCTCCGTATCGGCAGCAAGGTGCAGAAGATGAAAGGGATCGCCCGCGTGGACGGGAACATAACCTCCGAGGCGGAGATCATGAGCATCATCGCCGACCGGCCGAAAAAAGCCTAAGCCCGATGTCAACATTCAAACACGAAACCGCTATCATTTCCGCCGGGGCGGAGATCGGTGAGAATTGCCACGTGGGGCCGTTTTGCACGGTCGGCCCAGAGGTAAGGCTCGGCGCGGGCGTACGTCTGGAATCTCACGTTGTGATCGGCGGCAAAACGTCCGTCGGTGACGGAACTCAGGTGTTCCCATTCGCGTCGATCGGCCTGGCGCCGCAGGACCTAAAATACGGGGGCGAGCCGACCGCGACGGAGATCGGTCGTCGAAACCACATCCGTGAGTTCGTCACCATCCACCGCGGAACTGAGGGCGGCGGCGGCCTAACGAGGATCGGAGACGACAACTTGCTGATGGCGCAGGCCCACGTCGCCCACGATTGCCAGATCGGCAGCAACGTTATCATGGCGAACGCGGCGACGCTCGCAGGGCACGTCGACATCGCGGACCGCGCGAACATCGGGGCCTATTCGGGCGTCCATCAATTTTGCCGCGTCGGGCTTGAAGCCTTCGTAGGCGGATATTCGGTGGTCGTGAAAGACGCGCCGCCGTTCGCGATCATTCAGGGCAACCACGCCAAATGCTACGGGCTGAACAAGGTCGGCCTCAAGAGGAAGGGCTACCCGAAAGAAACGATCGAAAAGCTCCACCACGCCTATCACCTTTTGCTCACGGCAAAGCTGAACACAACGCAGGCGATCGAACGGATAAAGGAAGAGATTACCGACTGCGAAGAGGTGGATATCCTCGTCGATTTCATCGAAACCTCGAAACGCGGGATCGTGAAGTAGTTATTTGCGTCGCTCCTTCAGAACCACCAGAACATCGGCAAGTCGGGCATCTTTCGTCTGAAGAAGTATCAGAAAATGAAAGAAGAGATCCGCAGCCTCGGCCTTGAATTCGTCGAGGTCTTCGTCTTTAGCAGCGATCACCAATTCGACAGCTTCTTCGCCCACCTTTTGAGCGATCTTGTTCAATCCCTTCGAAAAAAGGCGCGATACGTGTGATCGTTCACTGGGATTCGCGCGTCTATCGGCGATCACCGCCTCGAGCTCGGCGATAAAGTCGTGACTCCGCACCTCAGGTTCGCCGAAGCATGTCATTTCGCCTGTATGGCAGACGGGGCCTGATGGTCTCGCCGTTATAAGGAGGGTGTCGGCGTCACAGTCGTGCGTGATCGAAACGACCTCGAGAAAATTGCCGCTCGTTTCCCCTTTAGTCCAAAGCCTCTGTTTGGAACGCGAAAAGAATGTAACGCGACCGCTCGTGAGGGTCTCTTCCAGCGCCTCTTCGTTCATAAAGCCGAGCATTAGAACGTTCCCGTTGGAAGGATCCTGCACGATCGCGGGAATCAGCCCGTCGGCGTATTTCTCGTAATCCAGATTCATAATCGCACCTCGATGCCGCGCATTTTAAGGAATGATTTGAGTTCCGGGATGTGGATCTCGCCGTAGTGGAAAACGCTCGCGGCGAGGGCGCCATCCGCCTTTCCGCCAACGAAAACATCGCCGAAATCGTCCATCTTACCGGCTCCGCCCGAGGCGATAACCGGTACTTTGACGTTTTCGGAAACTCTTCGCGTGAGATCGACGTCGAACCCGGCTTTCGTGCCGTCGGCGTTTATCGATGTTAGAAGTATCTCACCCGCGCCGAGGCAAACGCCTTTTTTGATCCACTCGAGGACATCCAGATCGGTTGCGACGCGGCCGCCGTTCAAGAAAACACGCCAGCCGCTCCCTGTCAGATTCGCATCCACAGCCAGCACTATGCACTGCGAACCGAAGTTCTTTGCAGCTTCATCTATTAATGTAGGATTTTTCACGGCAGCGGTGTTGATCGATACCTTATCCGCCCCTGCGGCGATCAGTCGGGCGATGTCCTCAACGGCGGAGATCCCGCCACCGACGGTGAAGGGGATGTTGATCGTTTTGGCGATCTTGGAGACATGCGACGCGAAAGTTTTGCGGCCCTCATTTGTCGCCGAGATGTCGAGGAAGACAAGCTCGTCGGCGCCATCGGCCGAGTAGCGGGCGCCAAGTTCTACCGGGTCGCCGGCGTCGCGGAGTCCGACAAAGTTGGTTCCCTTGACGGTGCGGCCATCCTTTACGTCGAGACACGGAATGATTCGTTTAGCGAGCATAGCGGGTCAACTCTGCGTCCGTGATGCGGCCCTCGTATATGGCTTTGCCGACGATAACGGCCGAGCAACCGATGCGGTCGAGTGCTTCGACATCGCCGAAGGAACCGACACCTCCGCTGGCGATCAGGTCGAGATCGGGAAGTTTGCCAAGGATTTGTGTATATAACTCGATCGACGGCCCGTTCATGGCTCCGTCGCGGCTGATGTCAGTGACGAAGGCTTTCCGGACCCCTTTGGAATACATCTCCATTAAAAAATCCAAAATTGAGACCTCAGTTTCTGTCTGCCAGCCGTTCACCGCCAGCTTTCGGTTCCTGCAATCTGCGCCGAGCAGTATCCGATCGACACCAAACTCATGAACCCAGCCGAGAAAGGTCTCGGGCTCTTTCACGGCAATGCTGCCGATATTGGCGGCGGCGGCCCCGGCGGTGTATACGTTTTCAAGGTCGCTTTTGGTTTTAATGCCGCCGCCGAAATCTACAACGAGATCCGTTTCCGAGGCGACAAGCTCCAGTACCGCGAGGTTCGCCGGTTTACCGTTCTTCGCACCATCGAGATCGACCATGTGAAGGCGGCTCAGGCCGAGACCTGCAAATCGCTTGGCGGCTTCGAGCGGGTCGTCCGCGTAGACGGTCTTGCGTGCGAAATCGCCGTGCGTCAGACGTACACATTTGCCGCCGATGATGTCGATGGCGGGGATGATATCGATCATAGCTTCAAGAAGTTTTCCAAAATTCTCTCTCCGATCGGACCGCTCTTTTCGGTGTGGAACTGTACGGCATGGAAATTTCCGAAAGCGATGGCGGCGGAGAATTTCGTTCCGTATTCGCAGGCGGCGGTTGAGTGTTCGCCGGTTTCGATGCAGTAACCGTGCACGAAATAAACGAAAGAATTTTCATCGACGCCTTCAAACAAAGACCCGCGAAGATCGCTTATGGAATTCCAACCCATGTGCGGGACCTTCAAATCGCTTCCAGCGAACCGTATTACGCGATAAGGCAGCAAACCCAGGCATTCCGTGTTGTTCTCCTCGGAGGAGGAGCACAGAAGCTGCATCCCGAGGCAGACGCCGAGGACGGGCTGCGACAGTGAACGAATGACCTCGTCCAGCCGGCGGTCGCGGAGATACGCCATCGCTGTAGATGCTTCCCCGACGCCGGGAAAAATGACCTTGTCAGCGGAGGCGAGTGATTCGGGATCGTCGGTGATGACCGGATCGACGCCCAACCGCTGCAGGGCGTTCGCGACGGAGGCGGTGTTGCCGGCGTTGTATTTTACGATCGCGATCTTCACAAGATCCCCTTTGTGCTGGGCAGCTCGGAACCTTCACGCCTGACAGCCATCTTCACGGCTTTCGCAACCGCCTTGAAAATCGCCTCGATTTTGTGGTGCTCGATGGTCCCTTCCGCTTTTATATTCAGGTTGCACAACGCCTTGTCGGAGAAAGATTTGAAGAAATGGAAGAACATCTCCGTCGGCATGCGGCCGATCATTTCTCGGCGGAAATCAGCGTCCCAGACGATCCAATTTCGCCCGCCGAAATCGAGGGCCACCTGGGCGAGACAATCGTCCATCGGGAGGCAGAACCCGTACCGTCCCATTCCGCGTTTATCACCAAGTGCGATGGAGAATGCTTCCCCAAGGGTGATCGCGACGTCCTCGATCGTGTGGTGTTCGTCGACGTGCAGGTCGCCTTTCGTCTCGATCGTCAGATCGATCGATCCGTGACGGGCGATTTGCTCGAGCATATGATCGAAGAAGTCTATACCGGTGGAGATTTGTGCTCGCCCGCTGCCGTCCAAATTAAGTTCGACCAAAATGTCGGTCTCCTTGGTCGTGCGGCGGTGTGAGGATTTTCTCTCAGGAAGACGAAGGAGACGGTAAATATCGTCCCAGGTATCAACCTCGCGCACCAACTCCCCTTCGGGCCCCAGCGGGAAATTTGGGTTTCGAATATAGATCGCTTTTGCACCCAGATTGGCAGCAAGTTGAATGTCGGTCGGTCGGTCGCCAATCACGTAAGAGTTCGCAAGGTCGTATTCACCGGTGATGTATTTTCCAAGCATGCCTGTTTCCGGTTTTCTTGTGGGGGCGTTTTCGTGGGGGAACGTTCGGTCGACGAAAACGTCCGCGAAATCGACGCCTTCGTCGGCTAGAGTTTGCAATACGAAGTTTTGAGCCGGGTAAAATGCCGTTTCCGGGAAGCTTTCCGTCCCAAGCCCGTCTTGGTTCGTGACCATGACGAGCACGAAATCGGTCTCGACGGCGATCTTCGCGAGATAGGTGATCGCACCGGGCAGGAATCGGAGCTTTTCGAGCAGGTCCACCTGAAAGTCGTGCGGCTCTCGGATGATGGTGCCGTCGCGGTCGATGAATAATACACGTTTCATAAAAAAGGTAAAAAAATAGCTGTCAGCCAATAGCTGTTAACCAGCAGCTAGTCTTCGAACCCGTCGTACTCGCTCAGGGCCCGTAAGAGGCGATCGTTTTCGGCGGCGGTGCCGACAGTCACCCGCAAACATTCTTCGCACAACGTTACGCTGCTGCGGTTGCGAACAACTATCTTTTTGCGGATCAAGTATTCATAGATATTGTTCGCGTCGCTAACCTTAACCAGGACAAAGTTTGCGTCGCTGGGATAGATCTTTTCAACGAGATCGAAGTTTGGAAGCTGTTCTTCCAATCGTTTCCGCTCATTCAAAGTTTCCGCGATCCAATTATCAATTTCCCCAACTTTCGCAAACGCATCGATCGCCGCTCGCTGCGCGATACCGCTGACGTTGTAGGGCGGTTTGACGCGGTTCATCAGATCGATGATCTGCTCCCCAGCGAACGCAAGGCCGACGCGGAGTCCAGCCATTGCCCAAGCCTTAGAGAAAGTCTGCAGGACGACCAAATTGGGAAGCTCTCCGAGCTCATCGATGAGTGATCCCTGCCCGGCAAAATGTATGTACGCTTCGTCGACGACGACAATGCCGCCGAAGTTTCGGGCGATCTCGATCACATCGTTCCGCCGCATGAGGTTTCCCGTCGGGTTATTCGGTGAACAGGTGAAAACGAGTTTTGTACGATCTGTCACCCGGTCGAGAACTGCGGGCACATCCAACTGGAATTCATCTGACAGACTCACTTCAGCAACGGCAACATCGTTGATATCGGCTGAGACCCGGTACATTCCGTACGTTGGGGGGCATATGATCGCTTCGTCGCCGCCGGGTTCGCAGAAGATGCGAAACAAGAGGTCGATCGCTTCGTCACTGCCGTTACCGACGAATATACGCGATGGCGGGATCCGGTTTAGATCTCCGATCCTTTCCTTCAGTCCGTTCTGAAGAGGGTCAGGATAGCGGTTGTAGCCGAGACCCGCAGGTGAACCAAAAGCATTCTCGTTCGCGTCGAGGAAAACGTCCGCCGAACCCACGAACTCCGATCGCGCCGACGAATACGGTTTCAGGCGCAGTATGTTAGGCCGTGCAAGTTTTTCAAGGTCGAAGGTCATTTTATCCACCAAGATATTCGCGTCGAATAGAGACCGCATTCTTATGAGCATCTAAACCCTCCGCCGCGGCCATAGTTTCGATCACCGGTCCGAGACCGCGTATGCCTTGTTCGCTTACCCGCTGGTAGGTCACAGATTTCATAAAGCTTTCGGTGGACACGCCGCTGAACGCACGGGCAGTCCCGTTGGTCGGAAGCGTATGGTTCGTCCCCGAAGCATAGTCGCCGGCACTCTCGCATGAGTAGTTGCCGATAAAAATGGATCCGGCGTTCGTGATCTTCTCCGCAGCCGAATCAGCGTTACGGACAGCCAGGATCAAATGCTCCGCCGCGTATTCGTTAACCACCTCGATCCCCTCATCCATAGATCGAACAAGCAGGACTTTCGAATTCAACAGGGCTGCCGCCGCGATCTTTCGGCGCGGCAGCGCTTCCACCTGGCGTTCGATCTCGCCGACCACCTCGTGCAGCACCTGTTTCGAATCGGTCACAAGAACCACCTGACTGTCCGGTCCATGTTCCGCCTGCGACAGCAGATCCGCCGCGACGAAAGACGCGACGCACGAAACGTCGGCGAGCACCGCAACCTCTGACGGGCCAGCGGGCATATCGATCGCGATTCCGTCGCGGAGTACCTGGAGTTTGGCCTCCGTGACGTATTGATTACCGGGGCCGAAGATCTTGTAAACGCTCGGAACTGTTTCGGTGCCGTAAGCCATCGCCGCGATCGCTTGTGCCCCACCGATCTTGTAAACCCGTGTCACTCCGCAAAGACGGGCGGCGTAAAGGGTCGCCGCGTTGACCCGGCCATCCGCGCACGGCGGAGAGCACATGACAATCTCCCGGCAGCCGGCAAGTCGAGCCGGGATCGCGAGCATCAGGACCGTCGAGAACAGTGGGGCGGAGCCGGCCGGGACGTAAAGACCGACCTTTTCGATCGGCAATGACCGCTTCCAACAATCGACGCCCGGCATCGTTTCGATAATTCTCGGCGGGCCCTCAGCGATCTCGTGAAACTTCTGGATGTTTCGCACTGCGACATGGAGCGCTTCTTTGAGCTCCTGCGAAACCATATTGTCGGCCTCTATATACTCTTCTTCCTCGACCAAAAATGCGTCCAGTTCGACACGGTCCAGTTCGTGGGAATATCTGCGCAACGCGGCGTCACCTTCGGATCGCACGCCTTGAAGGATGGCGGCTACCGCGTCACTCAAGAGGCGAGTATCCAGAGCGGGTCGTTTCAAGATCTCGCTCCAGTTTTCGCGGCTGGGATATTTGATAACCTGCATAATCTTTTACCTGATCATCTGTTCGATCGAGAGCACCAGAATCCCCTCCGCACCAGCACTCTTGAGGCTGTCGACGCGATCCCAGAAATCGTGTTCGCTGATCACCGAATGGACGGAAACCCAGCCGGGTTCGGCCAAAGGGACTATCGTCGGGCTCCGCATCCCAGGCAATACGGCAGAGATCTCCGGTACGTTCCCCTTAGGGGCGTTCAGCAAGATGTATTTGTTTTGCGATGCTGCTTGTACGCTTCTGATGCGAAACAAGAGCTTCGCGAGTAATTCAGCGACTGACCCATCCAGACCCATCCGAGAGATGAGGACTGCCTCCGAATTCATCACCGTTTCCACCTCTCTAAGGCCATTTGAAAACAGGGTGCTGCCGGAGCTGACGAGATCGCACACCGCGTCAGCGAGGCCGATGGACGGGGCAATCTCGACGGAGCCGCTGATCTGATGAATATCTGCCGTGACTTTATGCTTTGCCAGGAATTCGCCAAGGATCTTCGGGTAACTCGTGGCGATGCGCCTGCCGGCGAAATCGTTCACATCTCCGTATTCGAAGACCTTCGGAACGGCGATCGAAAGTCGGCATCGCCCGAACCCCAGTTTCTCGACGATCTCTACTTTCTTGGGGTTCTCCGCGAGCACGTTCTCGACCACCACGCCTATGTCCGCCACTCCGTCGGCGACGTAGTCGGGAATATCGTCGTCTCGAAGAAAAAAGATCTCGAGAGGAAAATCCTCCGACTCCGTGCGAAGCTTACCCCCGCCGTTCGAAAACCCGATGCCGCATTTACGCAGCATTTCCGTCGAACCCTCGGCGAGCCGTCCCGATTTTTGCAATGCGATTTTTAATTTCATATCAAAAAATGACAAAACGACGCCTTAGAAACTTTTCGTAAAGTTTCTCAGCGCCTGAAAAATCGAGTTCGTTCGTTTTTGTAAAACGGATTATCTCACGCGCCGGATGGTATGCGCATGATGATGGTCAAGATGGATATGATGCGTGTTTCGCGACATCTGGAAGCTATATAGAAACCATATTCCAAAACGGATTGCAAGCGAAGATCCGCTAGGCGGTTATGCTAGAATTCTATTTCGCATGATGGATACAAATACAAATCCGGAAGTTTTGGGAGTTTTCGCCAAACGCATACAGCGCTGTTATGGGTGCTTCATTGCGTATCATTTGAAGGACATGTACCTTGGCGAAGACGTTACGTTCTTCTGCGAAAACTGCAAGGATGACACCATGTTCCACTTCGACGATTTCTCTAAACTGATGGACATGTCGAAGCTGAAAGAAGCGGCGGACGACGATCATCACCATTGATCCAACAGTGGCTTTCACACTTCACATCACCGACCCGCACGGAACTAAGACTGTTAAAGTTGAGACGGAATTGACGGTCGGCCGAACGGATCTCGCCAGCGTCGTTTTGGACGATTCGGGGCTTTCGCGCATCAACACCACGTTCTTTGTGGATGAAGGTGAGCTTTTGGTTACGGACGAGAATTCGACCAACGGGACATTCCTGAATGGCGAAAAGATCGAGGGCCGCCCGCGCATTCTTAAAGACGGCGACAAGTTGAAGATCGGAACGCACACCGAGGTGCGAGTCGAGGCCCGTACCGGATCTGACTCACCGGCCAGTTTCACTTCCCAAACAAAGGAAGCCCCATTAGCCAGGGAACATCAACAAGACCCGGCCCCTCAAGCTTCAAAAGCCGCTCAAACGCCGAAGGCCGCATCTCGCTCCGCCGCAAAGAATTCAAAAACCCAGACCTATCTCATCGCTGCCTCCGCGGCCATGACGTTGCTTATTCTTCTGTTTGGCGGGCTGGCGATCTATTTGCTGGTCCGCGGGGGGGATAAGAAGGGTTCCGGCAAGCCACCCGTAATCATGAGCACGATAATTCCGGTGCGCGTTATCGATCCGCTCGGCGGTGAAGACGAAGACGACCTCGACGACCTGATGGCTTCATGGGAAACGGCCGAAGAAGAGATAAATGCCGAAAACGTCGTAAGTATCGCGGTCGAATCGGCTGATGCGGAGGTGGCTGAATTGAACGTCACGTCGGCGCAGCTCGCCGAAGCGCAAAAGAAAGCGTTCGAGCCGCGCGCGGGGGAAGCGGGTATTAGGCCTGCCGGATTGAACGTGCCGAAGGAGCTTTTCGGTGATGGCGTGATCAAGCAAAAAGCGAAGTTGCGGGAAATGAACGCGAGCGGGTACAAACAGCCGATGGACTTTGCCGATCTCGCCGCCAAGCGGAACAGCGGCGATCTGAAGGAGATGCCGATGGCCTCCAGCAGTTTTTATCTGGACGTCGGCGGTTCCGCCCAGGAACTTCCATTCAGCTCCTTCGCGTTCCCGAACGAGCGCAGCGAGATCTCGAACGGACATCCTAAATACAGCGCGATCGCGAGCCTTGCCGCGAATTTTGCCGGTAAGAAATACGACCTGAACAACCCGGCCGACCGACGGCAGATGAGGATGAGACTATTGCGAATGTTTCACCCCAATGCGAAACCGATCCTAAAAGAGCTTGCCGATGCATACCATGGGCAGTTTGGGCGGCCACTGCGTGTAACATCGCTGACACGTTCGATGGACTACCAGATCCTTCTAAATGCCGGTAATGCAAACTCGTTCAAGGTGCGGGGCGAGGGCTCACTGCCGCCGCACACTTCAGGGTGCGCCTTCGATCTGGCCCGTAAGCATATGCCCGCGGTGGAACAGAATTTTGTGATGGCGAAGCTTGCCGAAATGGAACGTGCCGGAAAACTCGACGCCTTGATCGAATACGGGGTGAATGCCTGTTTTCACGTGTTCATTTACGCTGACGGTAACCCGCCCCGGGCTTTCTACTTCGGCCCCCGCGAATACGAGACGATCCCGCTTTTCGCATCATTGACGGAAACGCAACGCGATCACTGATCGCTTTTTAATACACGCAGCAGCTCCGCGACGCTCCACGCCTGTGCCGGACACCCTCGCGGAGAATGCGGTGGATCCCCATCGAAGATCTCTGATATCTGCCCGATCCCCGCTTCCAGTAGCTGCTCTTCAAAACCGCTAAGCAGCTCTTTAACACGATCCTTGCGTTCTGGATACACACGGCGATACGCGTCGACAAAGCCGCCGATGAGCCAAGCCCAGATCGTTCCCTGGTGGTATGCCGAATCTCTCTCGAAGGGCGAGCCGATGTAAATGGAAACGTACTTTGGATCCTTGGGCGACAGCGAGCGCAGGCCGACTGGTGTGAGCAATTCAGTCTCGATCTTGTCGACCACCATTCTCGCCCGTTCCTCGTCGAGCATCGAGTGGTGCAGCGATGCGGCGAATATTTGGTTCGGGCGGATAGAGCCGTTGCGGTTACCATTCTCCACAACGTCGTATAGGCATTGCTCGGCTTCAT